>ENA-UOJM01003144-UOJM01003144.1-human-gut-metagenome-genome-assembly--contig:-P116-NODE-3144-length-10277-cov-5.006750_pt1 | contig 10277 bp, 10 predicted proteins | sample MGYA00242349_ERZ723896 | MGnify/ENA metagenome assembly ERZ723896 | reverse complement strand
GAAAACTTTCATCTCTCTTTGACCTGCCTTTTATCGGCCTGTGCTATCCTGGACCTACAAAAGACGCTCCGGCATTGGGCGCCGGAGCGGGGGGAGGAAGAGAAATGGACCAAAGGACAGCGCGGCGTCAGCCGGCCCCGCGGCTGCGCACCAACCTGGACACCGATTTTTTGAAGCTGATCGCCATCCTGTCCATGCTGCTGGACCACATAGGGGCCGTGTTTTTTCCAGAGCACCCCGCCTTTCGCTGGGTGGGGCGGCTGGCCTTCCCCATCTTCTGCTACTGCATGACGGTGGGGCTGCTCTACACCCGGGATATCAAGCGATATCTGGGCCGGCTGGGCCTCTTTGCTCTCATCTCCCAGCCCTGTTACATCCTGGCCACCCACCCCTGGGACTGGCAGACGGAGTGGATGAACTGGAACATCTTCTTCACTCTGTTCCTCAGTCTGCTGGCCATGTGGGGCTTCCAGACGCGGCGGTGGTGGCTCTTTGCCGCAGCATTTCTGTGCGTCAGCCTCTTCAATTTTGATTACTCCGGCAACGGCATCCTGCTGATGCTGATCTTCTTCCTGTGCCGGGAGCGGCCGGGGCTGGGGGCGGGGCTCTATATCCTGTTCTGGCTGCCCGCCCTGTGGAGCGGGAGCCCGGAGGACCCCCGTGCCCTGCTGGCGGCAGGGCACGCGGTGGACTGGACCGCCTTTGCCCTGTTGGCGGCTCCCTTCATCTTCCTCCCCGCCCGGACGGGGATCAGGGTCCCCAAATGGTTCTTTTACGCCTTTTACCCGGCTCACCTGCTGACCATCGGCGTGATCCGGCTGGCCGCCGGGATATGAGGAGAAAGGGAGCGCGGCTGGCCTCGTTTTGGCGGGGGCGGCCGTGTAGACTGTCGATCAGCATTTCTGCACGGTCTCCGTCTCCCCGCCCTGCTGCTCCAGCACGAACCGCTGGAAGTTGCGGACCACAGGAGAGAGGTAGATCCGCTCGTCGCTGACCATGTAGATGCTCCTCTCCCAGGCGGGGCGGGCAATGGAGATGACTTTCAGGGGCAGCTGGTCCAGCAGGTCCATCCGGGGGACCACCGCGATGCCGAAGCCCCGGGCGGCCAGACCGGCCACCACCTCCATCTCCTCCGTCTCGCAGGAGATGCGGGGGCGGGCCTGGAGCTGGCCGAACAGGGCGTCCACCGTGTCCCGCATACCGGAGCCCCTGGAGAAGGCGACGTAGGGGTAGGACACGGGCTCCTCCAGATCGATGGACTTCCGCCAGGCCAGAGGGTGGTCCGGGGGCACCACCAGCACCAGGTCCTGACGGACCACCGGCCGGGCACTCAGCCCCAGCTCCGCCGGAGGCATAGAGGAAAAGACCAAGTCGTAGCGCCGCGCCAGAAGGCCGTCCAGCAGCTGCTGAGTGACCCCGGTGCCGAAGGTGAAGTGGATCTCTTTCCCTGGATTCTCCGCCAGGAAGCGGGCGGCCAGGTCGGGTATGAAGTCCACCCCCAGGGGGCGCACCAGCCCCAGGCGGATCAGCCCCTCCCCCTGGGCGCTGCGCCGCAGGGACTCCACCCCGGAGTCCAAGGTGGAGAGGGTGCGCTCCGCGCACACCAGAAACTCCTCCCCCAGCCGGGTGAGAGTGGTGTTGCGGCCGCTGCGCTCGAAAAGGGGGACCCCCAGCTCCGACTCCAGCTGGCCGATGGCGTGGCTCAGGCTGGGCTGAGTGATGAACAGGTGCTCCGCCGCCCGGGTGTAGTGGCGGGTGTGGGCCAGCTCCACAAAGTAGCGCAGATGTGACAGATTCACAAAGGACCCCTCCTTTGGGCCAGTGTACCATATTTTATAGAAAAAATCTATTTTTTGATAAAAAGAATTGATTTGTTTATTTTCCCGCCCTGCGCTACATTGTAGGTAAGAAAAACATGCGCTCCGGCGCGGGAGGATGACAATGATGGAAGAGAGACAGACGGTGCTCCGGGGGGAGCTGGCCCTTTTGCTGGCGGTGGTGATCAACAGCTTTGGCGTGGTGCTGATGCTCCGCTCGGGCTCAGGGATCTCCGCCATTTCCAGCGTGCCCTATGCATTTTCTGAGCTTTTTCCCCGGGTCTCCATGGGGACCTGGACCTATATCTTCCAGGGGCTGCTGGTGCTGAGCCTGATGGTCCTGCGGAAGCGGTTCGTGCCGGAGTACCTGTTCAGCTTTGTGGTGGGCTTCTTCTTCGGCATCATGATCGACTTCCACGAGCTCTGGATCAGCTGGCTGCCCCAGCCCCTGCCTCTGCGGGTGCTGTACTTCTGCATCAGCTACCTGGTCATCTGTTTCGGCATCGCCCTGTCCAACCGCTGCAGGATGCCCATTATCCCCACCGACCTGTTCCCCCGGGAGCTGGCGGAGATCACCGGCACGGCCTACTCCCGGATCAAGATCTCCTTTGACGTGATCTGCCTGCTGACGACGGCGGTCCTTACCTTTTTTGGCCTGGGCCGGATCATGGGGCTGGGTGTGGGCACGGTGCTGGCGGCCTTCACCATGGGCAAGTGCATCGGACTCATCGGCGGGTGGATGGACCGCAGGGTGAGCTTTGTCTCTATCCTGAGCCGCCGTCAGGCGGCCGCAGCAGAGGAGGGCTGAACGATGAGATTCCCCACCATGTTTTCGCCCATTCAGATCGGCGGCGTGACGGTGCCCAACCGGTTCGTGGTGCCCCCCATGGCCAATAACTTCTCCGACCCGGACGGGTGCCTCAGCCAGCGGTCCCTGGCTTACTACGCCGCCCGGGCCAGGGGGGGCTTCGGGCTGATCACCATCGAGTCCGCTGTGGTCTATGAGCAGGCCAAGGGTGGTCCGCGGAAGGCCTGTCTCTTTGCCGACCACACCATCGACAGCTTCCGCCGGGTGGCGGAGGCCTGCCACAGCTATGGGGCTAAGGTATCCGTCCAGCTCCAGCACGCGGGGCCGGAGGGCAGTTCTGCCCTCACCGGCCACCCCCTGAAGGCGGCCAGCCCTGTCCCCGCCGCCTGCGGGCGGGAGATCCCCCGGGAGATGCCCAGGGACGAGGTCTACCGCCTGATCGAGTGCTATGGGGACGCCGCCCGCCGGGCCCAGCTGGCGGGGCTGGACATGGTGGAGGTCCACTGTGCCCACGGCTATCTGGTGAGCACCTTCCTGTCTGAGCGCACCAATCACCGCACCGACGAGTTCGGCGGCTGCTTCGAGAACCGGCTCCGCCTGCCCCGGCTGATCGTGGAGAACATCCGGCGCAAGACGGGCGGGATCATGCCCATCCTCTGCCGCATCAACGCCAGCGACGAGCTGGACGGCGGTCAGAGCGTCCAGGACGCCGCCGCGGTGGCCGCCTATCTGGAGCAGGAGTGCGGTGTGGATGCCATCCATGTCTCCCGGGCGGTCCACCTGCGGGACGAGTTCATGTGGGCGCCGGGACAGTTCCACGGGGGCTTCAGCGCCCCGCTGGTGGAGGAGATCAAGCGGGCGGTGACGGTGCCCGTCATCGCGGTGGGCCGCTTCACCGAGCCCCAGTACGCCGAGCTGCTGGTCCGGCAGGGGCGGGCCGACCTGATCGCCTTCGGGCGGCAGAGCATTGCCGATCCGGAGCTGCCCAACCGGGCCAGGGACGGGCAGCTGGAGACCCTGGCCCCCTGCATCGGCTGTCTGCTGGGCTGCGTGCCCAACATGCTCTCCGGCAGGCCCATCACCTGCGCGGTCAACCCGCTGGTGGGCCGGGAGCTGGAGTGGGGCCCGGCAGGGCAGAAAAAGCGGGTGGCCGTAGTGGGCGGCGGTCCCGGGGGACTGTACGCCGCCTGGGCCTGCGCCCGGCGGGGGCACCAGGTGGTGCTTCTGGAGCAGGGGGAGCAGCTGGGCGGCACCCTGCGCATCGCCTCCTTTCCCACCGGAAAGGGGCAGATCTCCGCAGCGGTGCGGTCCATGATCGTCCGCTGCCAGCAGGCCGGAGTGGAGATCCGGAACGGCACCCGGGCCACACCCGAGCTACTGCGGCAGCTGGCCCCCGACGCTGCCATCCTGGCCACCGGCTCCGGGCCGCTGATCCCGCCCATCCCCGGACTGGACAGCTGCGGCTTCGTCACCGCCCAGGACATGCTGGAGGGCAGGGCAGTGGTGGGCGCCGGGGTCCTGGTGGTGGGCGGCGGCATGATCGGCTGTGAGGCCGCCGAGTTCCTGGGGGAGCGGGGCCACCGGGTGGCGGTGGTGGAGATGAAAGAGGACATTGCCTCTGATGTGCGGCCGGAGCACCGCCGCTGTCTGTTGAAAAACCTCCGGGAATCCCAGGTGCTGGTGCGCACCGGCGCCCGGGTGGAGCGGTTCTACCCCGACGGGGTGGATTATGTCCTGGCCGACGGGACAGAGGGCTCCCTTCGGGGATATGACAGCGTGGTGCTGGCCATGGGGACCCGCAGCCGGGAGGAGCTGAGGGAGCGTATCGCCGCTTTTGTGCCCCAGGTCCTGGTGGTGGGCGAGGCGGCCAGCGCCCCTGGAAACGCCGTCCAGGCCACCGGAGACGCCCTGGATGCGGCGCTGTCCATCTGAGACGGCAGCTCTAAATAAGAGACAGCGCCCCCGCCGGGCAGAAAAGTCCGGCGGGGGCGCTTTGTGTACAGAGGCGGCGCTCGGAGGGGGGAGGCCGGAAAAGGTGCCGCGGCCAAACAGATGTTTGCGCTTTGGGGCAACATGCCGTATAATAGGAAAAACAGTGCCCCGGAAAGGGGAGGGAGGCGGGCCGCCGGGCGGCGGAGCTGCGCTCCAGGGAGGAGACGAACATGCTGCTTCACATATTGGCGGTGGGAGACGTGGTGGGCGAGGGGGGACAGGATATCCTGTCCCGCCGCCTGAGGGAGATCCAGGAGCGGGAGGACATCCACTTCACCGTGGTCAACGGGGAGAACGCCTCCGGGGTGGGCATAACCCCCCGGCAGGCCCGGGGCATCCTGGAGGCCGGGGCGGACGTGATCACCCTGGGCAACCACACCTGGAACCGCCTTCAGATCGCGGACTTCCTGGACAGCGACGGCCATATCCTCCGGCCGGCCAACTACGCCGGCCGGGTGCCGGGCCGGGGCTTCGGTGTATTCCGGGGACCGGCGGGGGTGCGCATCGGCGTGCTGAACCTGATGGGGCGGCTGGAGCTCAACTCCAACCTGGACAGCCCCTTCCAGGCGGCGGACCGGCTGCTCCGCGGCGCCCCCTGCGACGTGGTGCTGGTGGACTTCCACGCGGAGGCCACCAGTGAGAAGGTATCTGGATGGCCGGGCTCAGGCGGTGTGGGGCACCCACACCCACGTGCCCACCGCGGACTGCCAGCTGCTGCCCAAGGGGACGGGGTTCGTCACCGACCTGGGCATGACGGGCCCCTACCGCTCGGTGCTGGGCATCCGGCCGGAGCACTCCATGAACCTGTTCCTGGGCGGGCTGCCCCGCCGGTATGAGGAGGCGGAGGGCCCCTGCAAGCTGGAGGCCTGCCGCTTCACCATCGACACGGAGAAGAAGCGGTGCGTGGAGGTGCGCCGGGCGGACCTCTGGGAGTGATGCCGGCGGACCGGCCCATTTTGAACGACCAAGAAAGGAATGGAACCATGCTGAAAGTGCTCCACGGGGCTGACTTCCATCTGGACAGCCCCTTTTCCGGCCTGAAGCCTGATGCGGCCGCCCGGCGGCGGGACGAGCAGCGGGAGCTGCTGGCCCGGCTGACCGATCTGGCCCGGGAGCGGGAGGCCGACCTGGTGCTCCTCTCCGGGGACCTGCTGGACGGGGACCTGGTGTTCCGGGAGACCGTCCAGGTCCTGGCCCGGGCCCTGGGAGAGATCCCTTGCCCCGTATTCCTGGCCCCGGGCAACCACGACTGGTACGGTCCCCAGTCCCCCTATGCCGCGCTGGAGTGGCCGGGGAACGTCCACCTGTTCACCGGCCCGGAGCTGGGGGCGGTGCGGCTACCGGAGCTGGGCTGTACGGTGTGGGGAGCGGCCTTCTGCGCCCCCCGGCAGAGCGCCTCCCCCCTGCGGGGCTTTCATGCCCCGGCGGAGGGGGTCCAGCTGGCCGTCCTCCACGGGGAGGTGGCCGCCCAGGGGGACTACGGCCCCATCTCGGAGGAGGACATCGCCGCCAGCGGGCTGGACTACCTGGCCCTGGGCCATGTCCACCAGTACAGCGGCCTGCGCCGGGCAGGGGAGACTTTCTGGGCTTACCCCGGCTGCCCCGAGGGGCGTGGCTTTGACGAGCTGGGAGAAAAGGGCGTGCTCTGGCTGGAGGTGGAGAAGGGGCGGACAGAGGCGGAATTCGTCCCCCTGTGCCGCCGGAGGTATCAGATCCTGTCCGTGGACCTGACGGGGCAGGCGGACCCCGCCGCCGCCGTGCTGGCCGCGCTGCCCACACAGACGGGGGAGGACATCTACCGCCTCCTCCTCACCGGGGAGCGGGGATTGGAGGGGCTGGATCTGGGGGAGCTGGAGCGGGAGCTCTCCCCCAGGTTCTGGGGCCTGACCCTGCGGGACCATACCCGGGCGGCCCGGGCCCTGTGGGAGCGGAAGGGGGAGGACACCCTCACCGGCCTGTTCCTCCGGGAGATGGAGGGGCGCTGTCAGGCGGAGCCGGAGAATGAGGCGGTGCAGCTGGCGGTCCGGTTCGGACTGGCCGCTTTGGAGCATGGGGAGGACGTGGCACTGTGAAGATCAAACGCATGACAGCCTCCTTCGGGGGGCTGGAGGGGGCGCGGCTGGAGCTGGGCCCCGGACTGAATGTGATCCAGGCCCCCAACGAGGGGGGAAAGTCCACCTGGGCGGGCTTTTTGAAGGCCATGCTCTACGGCATCGATACCCGGGACAGGGACCGGAAGGGCTATCTGGCGGACAAGAACCGCTACCAGCCCTGGTCCGGGGCCCCCATGGAGGGGGAGCTGGTCCTCACCTGGCACGGGCGGGACATCACCCTGCGCCGGGGGCGTCAGGGGAACAGCCCCTTTGGGGCATTCTCCGCCGTCTACACCGGTACCGAGGAGCCGGTGTCCGGCCTGACCGGCGACACCTGCGGCCAGCTCCTGCTGGGGGTGGGGCAGGAGGTCTTTGAACGCTCCGCTTTCGTGGGCCAGGGGGGCTCCCTGGCCGTCACCTCCGTGCCGGAGCTGGAGCGGCGCATCGCCGCCCTGGTTTCCTCCGGGGAGGAGGACGTGTCCTTTTCCCAGGCGGAGGGGCAGCTGCGGGAGTGGCTGAACCGGAGGAAGGTGAACAAGAGCGTGGGCCTGATCCCCAGACTGGAGGGGGAGCTGGCCGAGACCGGGGCGGTGCTCTCCCGGCTGGAGGAGGCCAACCGGACCCTGTCCCGCCTGGAGGGGGAGAAGGCGGAGCTGGAGGGCAGGAAGACTGTCCTGGAGGCGGAGCGGCGGACCCACCGCAGGCTGGATGCCCTGGAGCTGGACCGCCGGTACACCCAGGCACGGCAGGATTTGGAGGCTGCCCGGCGGCAGGCTGACGCTTTGGAACGGGAGCAGGCCCGGTACGGCGCCCTGCCGGAGCGGGAGGAGCTGAAGCGGGCCCAGGGAGAGCTGCAATACCTGAAGGTGCTGGAGGAGGAGATACGCCAGGGTGAGGGGGCGCTGCGGGAGGCCGAGGAGGCCTATGAGCAGGCCCGGCGGGAGGCCCTGGACGACCGCTTCAACGGGATGAGCGGGGAGGAGGCCGTCAGCCGGGCGGCCGCCGACGGGGCCCTCTGGCGGGAGGCACTGGAGCGCGCCCGTAGGGAGAAGCGCCGCTTTCCCCTCCTTCTGAGTGTAGGCCTGGCGCTGCTGGTCCTGTCCGCAGCCCTGGGCGCCGTACTGGACGGCAGCTTCCTGCCCTGGCTCCTGGGCGGCGCGGCCTGCTGCGGGGCGCTGGCCCTGGCCGCAGTCCTGGCCCTGCGCCGGGCGGGGCGGGCCTCCGCCCAGGCGGACCAGGTGCTGGCCCGGTATAGGGCGGGCAGCGGGGAGGAGATCGCCGCCCTGGCGGAGGACTACCGCCGCCGGGACGAAACAGCCCAGGAGGCCTCCCGACAGGCGAAGGTGGTGCGGGAGACACTGGCGGACCGGAAAGCCCGGCGGGAGAACAGCCGGGTCGATCTGCTCTCCTTTGTCCACGCCTTTGCCCCGGAGGTGTCCGACCTGTTTGGCTGCTCCGCCGCCCTCTCCCGGGCCCTGAACCTGGAGGAGCGGCAGGGTCTGGCCCGGACCAGGCTGGAGGGGGCCAGAAGGCTGTTTGACGAGCTGGCGGCCCAGGGCGGGCAGGCCCTGGAGGCCATGCCGGAGGGCCTGACGCGGCCGGAGCGCCCCCCGGAGGAGACGGAGGAGCAGCTGGCGGCCGTCACCGCCGCCCTGGAGCGGGTGGAGCGGCTGAGGAGCATGGCCCTGGGGGAGCAGCGGGCGGTGGGTGACCCCGCCGCCCTGGCCGCCCGCCGGGAGGAGCTCCAGGGGGAGCTGGACCGGCGGAAGACGGAGTATGAGGCCATCAGCATCGCCCTGGATGCCCTGAAGCGGGCCAACACCCAGCTCCAGGAGCGCTTCTCCCCAGAGCTGAACCGGCGGGCGGGGGAGTGGATGGCCCGCCTGACGGGGGGAAAGTACGCTGCCGTCTCCCTCACCCGGGAACTGGAGGCGGCCGCCCTGGAGCGGAACAGCGTGCTGCCCCGGCGGTCCCTGGCACTGTCCCGAGGGACAGTGGACCAGCTGTATCTGGCGGTGCGGCTGGCGGTGTGCCAGCTCTGTCTGCCCGGGGAGGACCCTGCCCCCCTGGTGCTGGACGACGCGCTGGTCACCTTTGACGACCGGCGGATGGCTCTGGCCCTGGACGCCCTGGCGGAGCTGGGCCGGGAGCGGCAGATCCTGCTGTTCACCTGCCAGGAGCGGGAGGGAAACTACCTGGAGGGCAGGCCCGGGGTGACCCGCACCGCCCTGAGGGGAGGAGGCGCATGAGGGGAGCAATGGCGGAGAAGGAGCCGGGAAGGGGGCTGTTCGAGTGGCTCCAGACCCTGATGACGGCTGTTGTATGTATGGTGCTGCTGTTCACCTTTGTGGGCCGGGTAGTCCGGGTGGACGGCCGCTCCATGGACCCCACCCTGGCCCATGGAGAGCTGCTGCTGGTCTGGTCCATGGGCTATGAGCCCAGGGCCGGGGATATCGTCATCGCCAGCAAGACCACGGCGGAACCCCTGGAGGGGGAGGCCGTCGTCAAGCGGGCCGTGGCTCTGGCGGGGCAGACGGTGGAGCTGGACTACGGGGAGGGCCGGGTACTGGTGGACGGACAGGCCCTGGCGGAGCCCTACCTTCTGGAGCCCATGGCCCTGCCCCAAAAGCCGGAGATGCAGGGGACGCGGTTCCAGGTGGAGGCGGATTCCCTGTTCCTGCTGGGGGACAACCGCAACGGCTCCACCGACAGCCGGCACAGCGGGGTGGGCAGCGTGCACCGGGACTGCCTGCTGGGCCGGGCGGTGGCGGTGATCTGGCCCCTGGACCGCCTCCGGCTGCTGTGACGGGAATTTCCCTTGCAATCCCGGCCGGGAGCCGGTATAATAAGAGACCGATCAACACAGTGCGCTCCGCCCGTCGGAGCGGGAGGAGCTTGCCAATGTCGGAAGAATTTGAGGCCCGGGCCGGAGCGCCCCAGCAGCCCCCTCAGGAGGGGGCGGAGGAGCAGGAGAAGCTGCCCCAGGAGGAGCTGTTTTACTGGCTCCAGACCCTGGTAACTGCCATCGTGTGCATCGTACTGGTGTTCACCTTCCTGGGGCGCATCACCCGGGTGGTGGGCCACTCCATGGATGACACCCTGGCGGACGGAGAGCTGCTGGCGGTGTGGTCCCTGGGCTATGAGCCGGAGCAGGGGGACATCGTGGTGCTGAACAAGACCACTGCCGACTTCCTGGAGGGGGAGGCCATCGTCAAGCGGGTCATCGCCCTGGAGGGACAGACGGTGGACATCGACTACGACGCGGGCACAGTGGCGGTGGACGGACAGGTGCTGGACGAGCCCTATATTCTGGAGGAGATGCTGTGGCCCTCCTCCAGCCACATGCAGGAGACCCACTTCGAGGTGCCGGAGGACTCCATTTTCGTCATGGGAGACAACCGCAACGGCTCCACCGACAGCCGGCACGAGTGGCTGGGCGCCATTGATGAGGACTATATCCTGGGACAGGCGGTGGCGGTGCTGTGGCCGCTGGGCCGGATCGGCCTGCTGTAACGGGAAAATAAGCTGAGCGCGCGGACCTTCTGGCCCGCGCGCTCAGCTTATCGA
>ENA-UOJM01003136-UOJM01003136.1-human-gut-metagenome-genome-assembly--contig:-P116-NODE-3136-length-10296-cov-12.112489_pt1 | contig 10296 bp, 6 predicted proteins | sample MGYA00242349_ERZ723896 | MGnify/ENA metagenome assembly ERZ723896 | reverse complement strand
TGCACCCGGACGTGCCGCAGGGCGTGCTCCTGCCGGTGCGGGCCATCGTCAAAGGGCTTGGTGGGGTACATGTGACCGTTGCACTCTGAAATGAGCAGCGCCTTGCCCATATCGGGGGTCACGTCTTTTTTAGGCTTTGCGCCGGGCGTTACCCCGTTGTGGGAAAAATCGTTGTAGGCGTAGACGTCCTCCAGCAGATGACTTTTTTCCAGATACCGCACGCCGGAGGTGGCACGACTGGGGTCCAGCTGATGGGCGATTTTGTTGGTGCGGGTGTAGAAGGCATCGTCGTCCACGCTCTCGTTGATGCGCACGCCCCACAGGATGATGCTGGGGTGATTGCGGTTCTGCAGGAGCATCTCCCGCAGCATCTCGCAGGCGGCGTCCTTCCAGTTGTCGTCCCCGATGTGCTGCCAGCCCGGCAATTCAGTGAACACCAGCAGACCCCGCCGGTCGCACTCGTCCAGAAAATACTGACTTTGGGGGTAGTGGCTGGTGCGCACGGCGGTGCAGTGCAGCTCCTCCTGCAAAATGCGGGCATCCTCCCGCTGCAGGCTTTCCGGTGCGGCGTAACCGATGTAAGGAAAGCTCTGGTGCCGGTTCAGCCCCCGCAGGAAGGTCTTTTTGCCGTTGAGGTAAAAGCCATCCGCCCGGAACTCCGCCGTGCGGAAGCCAAACGTCACCTGTTTGCGGTCGATGGGCTGTCCGGCTGCATTCAAAAGCTCTGCAATGGCATGATGCAAAACCGGGTGTTCTGTATCCCACGGTTGTGCGTCCGGCACAGAAAGCTGCATCTTCCCGGTTTCTGCCGCCTGTGCGGTCTGCTCTGCCAGCAGGGTGCCGTCTGTGGTCTCCAGCCGGATGCGAACCGTTGCGGCTGCGGGCGTAAGCTCTGCCGTCCACTGCACCACGGCGTCATGCAGGGTGGGCGTGTAGACGAACAAATCGGTCAGGCGGCTTTCGGCGGTCGCTTCCAGCCAGACCTCCCGGTACAGCCCACCGTAGGTCAGGTAGTCGATGACAAAGCCAAAGGGCGGGATAGCAGGGTCCTCCCGGGTGTCCAGCTGCACGGTCAGCAGGTTTTCGCCCTCCCGGTCCACAAGGTCGGTGATCTCCACCGTAAAGCCGGTATAGCCGCCCCGGTGCTGCCCGGCAACCTTGCCGTTGATCCGCACCACCGCCTGATGAGCAGCGCCGTCAAAGCGGAGAAACAGCCGGGGCGCAGCCTGTACCGGCGGCACCCGGAACCGCTTGCGGTAGCCGCAGACCATCTCGTAATCGGCCGGAGAGGCATAGTGCAGCGGCACCTCCCGGCAGGTATGGGGCAGGCGGACGGCTTGTTGTTTTGGCACCGGCAGCCCCTTGCCAAAGGCTTCCGTCCAGTGTCGTGTAAACTCCCAGTCCTCGCAAAAGCTGTGTTTCATCGTGGCAGCACTCCTTCCAGTAAGATCGAGATCATTTCCTCCAGTACAGCCACATACTGCACCCCGCTTTCTGCCAGACTGCGGTCTGCCAGAAAGCTCTCGATGGATGCGGTGATCATCTGCCGCAGCACCGGCAGGGACACCGGACGCATGACCCCTTCAGCCACAGCCTGCTCCAGCAGCACCATGGTGGGCTCCCACCCGTTTTCCAGCTGACTGCGCACCCGCGCCGCCACCACCGGGTATTTCTCGTCCAGTTCCTTCATCTGCTGCAGATCCAGCGCGGCATACTCATCCGGCATAACAATGATGACTGCCCGGAGTTTTTCCTGCAAAGTACCGCTGCCTGCCAGAATTTCCTGCTTGCAGCGGTGGATGTCCGCAAAGGCGTGGTCTACCATGTCCAGCAGAAGAGCCTCCTTGGAGGGGTAAACGGTGTAGATGGTTTTTTTGCTGATATGCAGCGGCTCTGCCACCTGCTGCATGGTGAAATGCAGCCCCTGTTGACGGAATAACTGCATGGCCTGTGTGCGCACAAGGGCGCTGAGATCCTCCTGCATGAGCATCCTCCTTCTGGAAACCGAAGTTTTCTTTCCGGTTTCCATTCTAGTACGGAAACCCACGCAAATCAAGTGGTTTCCGCATTTTCTGCGTTTTGGCGAAGAATCAGAGAAAAATTGCAGCAAAGTGACAGTCACCCGCCCGTCTGGTTTTCAGGCGGGCATTTTCTTTTGCCGGAATATGGTGTTTCTACTTTTATCGTGGTACAATATCTTAAAGACTTTTTGATTTTGGAGGGAGCAGCTATGATCGATCATGCAAAGCTGGAGCCTGTTTTGCGCGGATATCAGGCCTATTTTTCACAGCACTGGCTTCATGGAGAAGATTTCAAATGGGAAGCTGCACAACAATTCCACGACCACTGGAATATTGACGCGGCAGATTTTGGCGGAATGTTCAAGGAAGCCACTGCAAAGGTCTTTTCGCTTCTGGACACCGGCTACGCCTATCCCCGCGCGATGATCCTGAATTTCGCAGCAGCGGACTGTGAAGCCACCCGCACTATGTTCCGCAGTCTGTTTGATGAATCCATCGGGCTTTCTCAGCGCATCGCCGCATTTCAAGCTGCTGCCGAATCCCTGCGCATAAAATACAACGACGGCAGCTGGAACAACCACTACCAGAACACCAGTGCTATCAGCGTCTATCTGTGGCTTCAGTTCCCGGATAAATATTACGCCTATCGGTATGCCGTATCCCGTGATATCGCAAAAGAATTAAACTTTGACACACCACCCAAACGGGATGGTTCCATCGACTCTCTGCTGAATAGCTATCGTCTTTATGATGAACTGCGGACGGCGCTGAGCCAAAATACTGCCGTCACCCAGATGATCCGCAGCGTCATTGATGCAGCCCCTTCCGGGAAATACTGGCCCGACACACACTGGAATATTGCTGCCATTGATCTGGGCTTTTATCTGAGCCGCTATTATCTTCAGGAACAGACAGTCGCTCAGAAGGAATCCGAGTGGTTTCCCAGCAAAGCAGACTATGATCCGGGCATTACTACAGAGCAGTGGATCAGTCTGCTGAACGACCCGTCTGTCTTTACACAGAATGCGCTCCGCATTATGAAATGTATGCTGGATTATGGTGGTCAAGCCACCTGCAAGCAGCTTGCGATCAAGTACGGTGAAGCTGCCGGCTTCTACAATATGGGTTCTTCCAGCCTTGCACGAAGGGTCGTTGAAAAGACAAATTGTCCCCTCATGCCGCGCGACAGCGAAAACTCCCGCTGGTGGCCGGTTCTGTATACCGGCAAAAGCGCAGATTCCAAAGAAGACGGCTCTTATATTTGGCGTTTGCGGGATGAGCTTATTCAAGCCCTGAAAAAAACTGACCTTTCTCATATTCCCCTTTATGCCGTTTCTTCTGAAAAAGACTCTACTTCTCCCCGCCACTACTGGTGGCTGACCGCAAGTCCAAAAATCTGGCAGTTTTCCGATCTTAAAGTCGGTGAAGAACAATCGTATACATTATACAACGAAAGCGGTCATAAGCGGCGGATCTTTCAGAACATTCTGGATGCTAAGGCAGGTGATCCCGTCATCTGCTACGAGGCCAACCCCGTTAAAAAAGTAGTTGCCCTTGCAAAAATTACACAAGAAAATAACGGAAAAGAACTTTATTTTGAAAAGATCGAAAATCTAATATCCCCCATTGAATACTCCACTCTGAAAGATTGTCCGGAACTGGAAAAGATGGAGTTTTTTGTACAACAGAATGGAAGCCTGTTCAAGCTTTCGGAAGGAGAATACAACTTTATTCTGGACCTCATCCGGGAAGAAAATCCAGCACCTGTCCGTTCGATAGCATCGAACGCTTATACAAAATCAGATTTTCTGAACAGCGTATTTCTGAGCGAACCGCGCTATAACGTTTTGGTCTCTCTACTGCGCCGCAAAAAGAACGTTATTCTGCAAGGCGCACCCGGCGTTGGAAAGACCTACGCCGCCAAACGGCTGGCGTACTCCATGATGGGCCAAGCCGATTCTTCCCGGGTGGAGTTCGTACAGTTCCATCAGAATTACTCTTACGAGGATTTCATGCTGGGCTACCGGCCGGATGGCTCCGGCTTCAAACTGACCGAGGGTGTATTTTACCGCTTCTGCCAGAAGGCTTCCAACGACCCTGACCGGGAGTACTTTTTCCTCATCGATGAGATCAACCGGGGCAACCTGAGCAAGATCTTCGGCGAGCTGATGATGCTGATTGAAAGCGACCACCGGGGTGAAAAGATCGCGCTGGCCTATAATGGGATGCCCTTCTATGTCCCGGAAAATCTCTACATCATTGGCATGATGAATACTGCCGACCGGAGTCTCGCTATGATCGACTATGCGCTGCGCAGACGGTTCAGTTTCTTTGAAATGGAACCGGCGTTCACCTCCGAGGGATTCCAGAACTATCAATCTGCTCTTGACAATGAAACCTTCAATGCTCTGGTGGAACAGGTCAAGGCATTGAACCGGGAGATCACTGCAGATGCCTCCCTTGGTTCCGGCTTCCGTATTGGTCACAGCTACTTCTGTCTGGCCGACCCTGCCGCCTGCACCGCTGATTGGATGCGCTCTGTGGTGGAATTTGACCTTCTCCCTACGCTGGCAGAATACTGGTTCGATGCGCCCGACAAGCTGCATCGTTGGGAAGAAAATCTGCGTGGTGTTTTCAATGACGACTGACAAAGGGATCTTTATCCAGAACATCTACTATATGCTCTCTTACGCCTATCAGGTGCTGCAGCAGCAGGATTATCAGTGCATTGCCTCGGAAAAGTTTGAGCACATCGACGATTTGTTTGCCGCGATCCTTGCAAAGGGCGTTTCCCGGCAGCTGAAGCAGGGGCTTTATCGGGAATATGTTTCCCGAAGTGAGACCCGGTCGGTTTTGCGGGGAAAGCTGGATCTTCCGCAGACCATTAAGACCCGCATCCAGCAAAAGCCGCAAGTCGCCTGTACCTTTGACGAGCTTTCGGAGGACAACCTGTATAACCAGATCCTGAAAACCACTCTGCAAGTGCTGCTTCGGGACGAGAATGTTTCTGCTGCGCGCAAAGTGGAATTGAAGAAAGTGCTTCTGTTTCTGGACACGGTTTCTGTCCTGCTTCCCTCTCAAATCCCATGGAAGCAGTTACATTATCAGCGGAGCAATCAGAATTACGAGATGCTACTGAATCTCTGCTATTTCGTGCTGCACGATATGCTGCAGACCACCGAAAACGGCAGCTATAAAATGACAGCATTTTCGGATGAACGCATGGCAAAGCTGTACGAACGCTTTATTCTGGAATATTACCGAAAGCACCACACCTATCTTACCGAAGTTAAAGCTGCACAGGTCAAATGGGATCTTGTAGGAGAGCACGATGCTGCCATGCTGCGGTTTCTCCCCGCCATGCAAACCGATATTTTTCTGCGTTTCCATGAAAAAATTCTGATTTTGGACGCCAAGTATTACAGCCAGACATTGCAGCAGCGTTTCAACAAAGAGACCTTGCATTCTGCCAACCTCTACCAGATCTACACCTACGTCAAAAATCAGGACGCTGCCCATACCGGAAACGTTTCCGGGCTGCTGGTCTACGCCAAAACGCAGGAAGCCATCACCCCGGATTGTCTCTTCAACTTGGGCGGCAACCAGATCGGTGCACGCACCTTGGATCTCAATCAGGATTTCCGGCAGATCACCGTACAGCTGGATGGAATCGCCCAGCAATTTTTCGGGAAGCATCCGCTTTGATCTTTTCCATGTCGATTTACCGCACGTCTGGTCTTCAGGCGGGCATTTTCTTTTGCGGAGATCCTAAGAATTGCAAAAAACTGCCCCCGAAGCAGCGCGGTCTGCTTCGGGGGCAGTCTGTTTTTGTTTTATGATAAGGTTACTGCTTTGCGCTTTCCGGGGCGACCTCAAAGTCGATCTTGCCCAGATTGACGTCTGCGCGCACGATGGTGATCATCATGGTATCGCCCAGATTCCAGTTCTTGCCGGAAACGGGGTCGGAAAGGCGCACACCCTCGGTAAGCATGGTGCCGGTAGCGGTCAGGCTGGAAGCGGGCACAAAGCCCTCCACGCCGTTTTCCAGCTCAATGAACAGGCCGCGCTGGGTCACGCCGGAGATGCGGCCCTCGTAGCACTCGCCCAGATGGCGGCGTGCATACTCGGCCTTGTAGCAGTCTTCGGCCTTGCGCTCGATCTGCATGGCAATCACCTCGCGCTCGCTGGCCTGCTTGCTGACGTCCTCGGCAAACTCGCTGTAACGCAGGATCATGGTGTCCTTGTCCGTGCCCTTGAGCTGGGCGGTCATGATACGATGGATAGCCAAGTCCGGGTAGCGGCGGATGGGGCTGGTGAAGTGGGCATAGTCCTGCAGCACCAGACCGTAGTGTCCCTTGGGTTTTTCCTCGTACACAGCCTTGGACATGCAGCGCAGCATACCAACATTGATGATCTGCTCATAGGCAGTGCCGCGCACACTCTCCAGAATGGCGCTCAGCTCCTTGGGGGTGGGCACATCCTTGGCAAAGTGGTCGTTGACGCCGCAGGCCTGCAGCAACCCGTGCAAGCGCTCCAGCTTTTCGGCGTTGGGCTCCTCGTGCACACGGTACACAAAGGGAATCTGCTTCACCCGGGCAAAGTGGGCGGCGCACTGGTTTGCCAGCAGCATGAATTCCTCGATCATGGCTTCGCTCTCGCCGGAGGTGCGCTTTTTCACGTCGATGCAGTGGCCGTCCTCGTCCAGGATCAGCTTTACCTCGCCGCTCTCGATATCCATGCAGCCGCGCTCCTTGCGCAGGCGGGCACGGTGGCCGTACAGCTCCTTCATGGCGGGCAGCTGTGCCAGTACCTCGTGGTACTTGCCGGTCAATTCGTCATCGGTGCTACCGGCCAGCAGTGCATTGATCTCGGAATACACGCCCTTGACCCGGCTGCGAATGACGGACTTGACAAAGCGGTAGTCGGTCAGGTTGCCGTCCTTATCCAGCCGCATCAGGCAGGAGAAAGCTAGCCGCAGCACGCCCTCGTTCAGGCTGCAGATGCCGTTGGACAGCTGCTTGGGCAGCATGGGTACCACCTGATCGGCGTAGTAGACGCTGGTAGCGCGGTTAAAGGCCTCGTTGTCCAGCTCGGAGCCGGGCTTGACATAGTTGGAAACATCCGCAATGTGCACGCCCAGCTCAAAGCCGCCGTCCGGGGTCTTGGTCAGACTGATAGCATCGTCGATGTCCTTGGTCTCGGCGCTGTCGATGGTAAAGATGGGCAGGGCGCGCAGATCCATGCGGCCCTCGCAGTCCGCAGCGGACACCTCGGCGTTATCCAGCTTTTTGGCCTCGTCCCGCACCTTGTCCGGGAAGCGGTTGCGGATATCCTGTGCGTAGAGCAGTGCCTTTGCGCAGCGCTTGGCCTCGTCGCAGCTGCCAAAGCGCATGGCAACGCCTACGCGGTGATCCTCCTGACGGTTGCCGCGCAGCAAAATCTCCACTGCAACCTTGTCGCCGTCCTTGGCACTACCTTCGCAGTCCCGCATGACCTGCATGGAGATAGCAGGGCAATCGTCCGGCACAAACTTCAGGCGGCCCTCCATGCGGTGCATGGTGCCCACCAGAGAATTTTTCTCTTCCAGAACAGCAAGGATCTCGCCTTCATCACTGCCCTCTACCCGGGGATGTGCAAACTTTTCCACCAGCACCTTGTCGCCGGGCATCGCGCCACGGGTGAACCGGCCGGGGATAAAGATATCGCTGGTACCGTCCTCCAGCATGACGAAGGCAAAGTTTTTGCCCAGCTTTACCACCTTGCACAGCAGTGCCTTGTCGGCACGGCCGCTGCGCACGGTGAAGAACACGCCCTGCCGCTGGCAGATGACAGCCTCGTGCACCAGCTGGTCCACAGCCTCCATCACCTTGCGGTCTGCGCCGCGATCCCCGCCGAACTTATTTTTCAGATCTTTTACGGTGCACGGCTGATTCTGGATCGCGTGCTCAATTTTATCGCGCATTGCCATAAAATATTTTCTCCTTCACTTCCGTGGCCGTGCATCTCCTGCGGAGCACAGCCCTGCCTTGGGACGGGCACCTTTCCCTGTCCCCTCTTGGCGGCAGCCCGCAGAACCGGCTGCCCGCACTTTTTTCTGCACAGAAAAACAGCCCCGTCCGTTCACGGGGCTGCAACGCCTTCTCAGCCTGCCAGACGGCCTGCAAACAGGCAGGCCAGAATAGCGACCACAAAGAACACCACGCCTGCAATGCGGGTGACCTTGGCCAGCATCTGGTCTGCCGGGGTCAGACGTGCATTGTTGGCACCGCCCACGCTGCCGTTGATGGCACCGGACAGACCCTGACCGTGGGTGTGCTGCATGAGGGTGAGGAAAACGATGACCAGCGAAGCCACCAGCAGAATGGCACCGCCAACAATTTCGATAACAGACATGAATCGTAACGCTCCTTTTATTCGTAAATACGGAAAACTACGCAAAAATACAACTATATAGTAGCATAACAAAGCCAAAATTGCAAGTAGAATCCGCGCATTTATCCCGCTGCTTCCAGCGCGGCACAGACCTGCGCAAAGATGGCTGCACCGGAGTACGCGGTGTGCACTGCACCGTCCTGCAATACCACAATGGTATAGTGAGGCTTTTCTGCCGGCCAGAACCCCGCAAACCACAGGTTGCAGCGCTCGGTGCCCTCCGGTGTGAACTGCCCGGTCTGAGCGGTGCCGGTCTTGCCGCCCGCCCCACCGGAAAGCCCGGCGGCATCCTGCGCGGTGCCCTGCTGCACCACCTGTACCAGCATATCGCGCAAAAGCGCTGCGCTCTGCGCCGGGAGCACCCGCCATCCCCGGGGGTGGCTGAGGTTTTCCACCGGCTGTCCTGTGGTCTCGTCCAGCGTGGCTTGCAGCACATAGGGAGCGCGGTATACGCCGTCCGCTGCAAAGGTGTTGAACAGCGCCGCCACCTGCATGGGTGTTGCCAGCAGACTGCCCTGCCCAAAGCTGAAATTAGCCAGCTGCCCGCTTTGCGCTAACTCCTGCGGGGTGGGCAGCTGCCCGGCCTCGGCGGCAAGCCCTTCTGCCAGCGGCAGGCTCTGCCCAAAGCCGAAAGCCTTGGCGGCATCCAGCAAGCTTTCTGCGCCCAGCTGCTGCCCCAGACGGATAAAATAGCCGTTACAGCTTTTTTCTAGCGCAGCTGCAAGGTCAACCTGCCCGTGCGGCACCCCGCCCGCGCAGCGAAAAATTTGTCCATCCACTACCACTGCGCCGGTGCACTCGAAAACCGGCTGCAAGCCCGCTTCCATTGCAGCCGCCGCCAGCACCGGCTTGAACACTGACCCCACCGCGTAGCATTGCAGCGCCCGGTTCAAAAAGGGGCTGTTCTCTGCCTGTAAGCTGTCAGCCAGGTGCTCCGGGTCGTAGCCCGGCACACTGACGCTGGCGCGCACCGCCGCTGTGGCGGTATCCAACACCAGAATGCAGCCGTTTGTCATGGTACTTGCTGCCACTGCCTCCGTCGTCCGCTGCACCGGGCGGGAGATGGTCAGCTGCACGCCCAGCGCCCCGCTGTCGGCTTGCAAAAGCTTAGGTATTTCTCCGGTGCGCAGCGTACCCTGCGCCGTCACGGCGCAGACAAGACTGCTGTGCTCCCCTGTGCCGGAAAGCGCGCCGTCCAGCGCCTTTTCCAGCCCGGCAGCGCCGTGACCCGTGCCATCCAGATAGCCCAGCAGATGCTGGCACAGCGGCACTGCGGCATACCGCCGGGCGGTGAGGTAACCGGTCAGACCAAGACGAGTGGGGTCGCAGTTCACCTCCAGCAAAAACGGGGCGGCGCGACTGCGGCTACGGTACAAAAGCGCCTGTCCGGCGGCATCGGTGCAGGCATACAGGCGGTCGTAGTTTCCCTGCCCGGGAAAGCACACCACCTGCCAGCGCTCCTCAAGACCGGTGAGCAGCCGCCCCTGCGCATCATAAAAGTTGCCCCGCCGGGCGGGCAACTGTAAGGTGACCGTGCTCTGCGCCGCCGCCCGTGCAGCATAGGCGGGGTGCAGCGCCAGCAGATACAACCGGCACAACACCACCGCAAACCCCAGCAGCAAGGCGGTATACACCGCTAATACCCGTTTGCCGGACATGAAGCCACCACCTTTCCGTTGCTGTTAGGGTGGGCAGCAGAGGTGCGGGGTATACACAAAAAGAGGCGGAACCTCTCCGAAGAGAAATTCCGCCTCTCTGGCGTATCTTATTAAGAAAGACTGGTACGGATTAGTACATGCCGCCCTTCCAAACCACACTTTTGGAGCCGAATCACGAATATCGG
>ENA-UOJM01003132-UOJM01003132.1-human-gut-metagenome-genome-assembly--contig:-P116-NODE-3132-length-10306-cov-5.301629_pt1 | contig 10306 bp, 10 predicted proteins | sample MGYA00242349_ERZ723896 | MGnify/ENA metagenome assembly ERZ723896 | reverse complement strand
TTTTCAGCAGCGAGCGCATGCCGTCGGAATCGAGCTGGAACACGCCGAGCGTGTCTCCTCGGGACATGAGTTTGTAGGTTTCGGCGTCATCGAGCGGAATCTTGGTGTAGTCGATGGCGGGTTTGCCGTTGGCCTCGATGTTCTTCAGGGTGTCGTGGATGATCGTCAAGTTGGACAGGCCAAGGAAGTCCATCTTGACCAGCCCCAACGTTTCGCACGTGTGGTATTCGAAGGTGGTGGTGATGGTGCCATCGGTGCGTTCCAGCAACGGCGAGGTGTCGGTGATGGGTGCGCTACCCATGATGGTGGCGCAGGCATGTACACCGGTCTGTCGAATCAGGCCTTCGATACCCTTGGCTTCCTCGGTGATGCGCTTGGTGTCCGGGTCGGAATCGTAGAGTTCTCGGAATTCCCTGGCCTCGGCATAACGTTTGGCGGCCGGGTCGAAGATGTCATGCAGGCTGATGTCTTTGCCGCCGGTGGCCGCCGGAGGCAGCGCCTTGGTGATTTTTTCACCGACTGAGAATTCATAACCCATGATGCGGGCGGAGTCTTTCAGGGCCTGCTTGGTTTTGATGGTGCCATAGATCACGCACTGGGCGACCTTATCGGTGCCGTATTTTTCGCCGCAGTATTCGATGACTCGCGCACGACCTTCAGGGTCGAAGTCGACATCGATATCAGGAAGGCTCACTCGCTCAGGGTTCAGGAACCTCTCGAAAATCAGGCCATGCTTGAGCGGATCGAGCTCGGTAATGCCCATGGAATAGGCGACCATGGCGCCTGCGGCCGAACCACGGCCCGGACCCACCATAATGCCGTGGTCCTTGGCCCACTGAATGTAGTCGGCGACCACGAGGAAGTATCCGCAGAACTGCATCTGGCAGATCACGCCGCATTCGTAGTCGGCCTGCTTCAATACGTCGAGCGGCGGGTTGCCGTCGTAACGCTTCTCCAGACCTTCCTCGACTTTTTTGAGGAACAGGGAGGTCTCATCCCAGCCTTCGGGGCAAGGGAATTTCGGCATGAACGCGCCGTCTTCGTGGTCGTCGAACATCACGTTGCAGCGTTCGGCGATAACGAGCGTATTGTCGCAGGCGTCCGGGTGGTCCTTGAACAGTTCGCGCATCTCTTCGGCGGTTTTGATGTAGTAGCCGGTGCCGTCGAACTTGAATCGGTCCGGATCGTCAAGACGGGAACCGGAGTTGATGCAGAGCATGGCGTCCTGTGCGCCGGCATCTTCGGCGTGTACGTAGTGGGAATCGTTGGTGGCCAGCAGTGGTGCGTTGAGTTTCTTGGCGATGGTCAGCAGGTCACCGGTCACCTGAGTTTCGATGGGCAGACCGTGATCCATAAGTTCGATGAAGAAGTTGTCTTTGCCGAAGATGTCCTGGAATTCGCCGGCGGCGCGCAGGGCCTCATCGAATTGACCGAGGCGCAGACGAGTCTGGATGATGCCCGAAGGGCATCCGGAGGAGGCGATCACGCCTTTGGAATAGGTGGCGAGCACCTCCTTATCCATACGCGGATAACGCATGACGCGACCTTCGAGGTTGGCCACGGACGAGGCTTTGATGAGGTTGACAAGGCCTTCGTCGTTTTCGGCCCACATGGTCAAGTGGGTGATAAGACCACCACCGGAGACGTCGTCGCGGCGCTGGGCTTCGGTACCCCAATGCACGCGGGACTTGTCTTGACGTGCGGTTTCCGGGGTCACATAAGCTTCGATGCCGATGATGGGCTTGACGCCATTGGCCACGCAGTTGGTGTACATCTCGTAGGCGCCATGCATGTTGCCATGGTCGGTGATGCCGACCGCAGGCATGCCAAGTTCGGCCGCACGCTTGGCCAAATCAGGAATCTTCGACGCACCATCGAGCAGCGAATAGTGCGTGTGGTTATGCAGTTGCACAAAGTTGTTCCCGTAATCAGCCATGCGCTCCACCATACCGTGTGGTCTGGGCGGCGGTAAATATTTACCGGTGAGGCCACATGCCTATAAAGTGGAGTATCAGCAACAGCGACACTAAGGCAGTGATAACGATGAAATTTGAAGACTACTCTCCCGAGATACAGGCCAAACTCATGGAAATCGGCAACGCTGCGGCAGATGCCGTGGAGTCTCAGGAATCACCAGCAGAAGGCATTCCCGAGGACAGCCCAAACTTCTCTCCCGAACTGGAGCTCAGCCGTCTAATCAATCGACGCAAAGCCGAACTGGAATACATTGATGCCCGCATTGCGCAGATGGTACTGCTCATGCATGAACGTGGCCAATCATGGGAAACAATTGGTCGCAAGCTCGGTATCACGGGTGAAGCTACTCGTTTGCGATATGCCAAGATGGAGAGACCACGGCAATAACTGTAGTGCCAGCTGAGTTCGCGAATCATCTCGGCGAGAGAGGCTTCATCGCTAATCGTCATATTAGTCAGTTCAGACGCTCAGCTCTTTTGTCGGCACTCGGCAATGAGGGCGGCACAGAGCAAAATGACCTGGGCGACGAGGTTGAACCAAATGAGCACACCGATCAACGCGGCGAACGGGGCAAGCATCGGATTCCGGGAGGCTCCGGCTAATAGTCGCGCACCGAGAAGCTGCATTGCGGAAACCGTCAGAGATCCCAGTAACGCGCCGAGTATCGTGAATCGTCCGGCTTTGATGTGGGAGACCACGCGCAGCAGCAACATGAACAACGCAAAATTCAGTGCGACGCCGGTACCGAAACCGGTCATCTCCAAAAGCACGGTGCCGGGCAACGAACTGCTGGGGATGCCGCCCCATTGCAGCAGTCGGCGTACGATGCCGCCGGACACCGTACCGGCCGCGGTCGAAAGAATGAACAGTATTGCGATGGCGATGGAGGCAAGCGTATCGCGTAACCTTGCGACGACGATATTGAGCTCGTCGCCGCAGTCGTCGAACATGGCCCGTACGGCGTAGCGCAGCGAGTTCATCCAGCCGGTCACCGTCCACCAGAATATGGCCAACGTGGCCAGACCGGTCCATGTCAATGCGCTTGACATGGTGCCTAGCGCGGAAGACGTCAGAAACGAGTCGGCCACACCGGGAATGACTTCACGCACCGCGTCGATCAGCATCTGCTGCCAATCAATGTTGCCGACCATGATAAGGCCGAACACGCTCACCGCAATCCAGACGCCGGCAAAAAAGGCGAATAGCAGACCATATGCCAGACCATTCGCCAGCAGGGGGCCGCTCCGCGACACATACCGGTCGAGCACGCGCCCAGGCAGCGAACGTGCCCACGCGTCCGCTCCCCTGTCAATCGCACTCTTCAACCCATGCATAGTTCAACTGTAGCCGTTGTCACCGTTGTTGAAACAGCATGGCGCGAAATCGCATTTAGCCAGCTCAAACGATGGCAACCATCAACGCCCCCACTCAATTGTTCAGAATCGGATACCATATGAGTATTCAATTCATCCGTCGGAGTGCAATGTCAGCAGTCCTCACCAACTGATGTCTTGCTAACCCGCTGGCCGCCCTAGTATCTACTGTTTCTTGTGGTCTTCGTTCAACAGCCAGTCAAGCGCGTATACCTGTCGGATGCCTTCGTGGGAGTAGGGCCGTTCGTCATCCAGCGTAATCAGTGTCTTGGGATAGTTGTCACGCACGGCGCGCAGCGAGGACAGCTCCCGATCCAGCGTCGCCGAGTCGTGCACCGATTCGCTGACCTGGTAGTACCGACGTCCGCCTGGCCCGTTCGTGACGAAGTCGATCTCGCTGCCGGAGCTCTGTCCGACATACACGTCGCCCTCGCGGCGCATCAGTTCGAGGAACACCACGTTCTCGAGGAGGCGTCCGATGTCCCGCACGTTGTTGGAGCACAGGATACGTCGCATCCCCAAGTCCACGGCATAGTACTTCTTTTCCTGCTTGAGAATCCTCTTGCCCTTGATGTCGTATCGGTGGGCCGGGTAGAGGATGAACGCGTCGTAGGCCGCGATCGTCGTCGGAACAGGCACGGTCAACGACTAGGAAACGGTTTTTATCAGCAGGAGATTCTGCAATCCGGATGGCATATACCGCCCGGCTTCATTACTGCTTTGGCTCATTTCTGTTCACTTCACGCTGGAGTACCGAGACACGTTGAGCGGAAATACCGGTAATTCACGTACGGTTACCGACCATTGGCCTGAATGGTGTATTTCGTCAAGTCGGTGTTTCGTGTTTAGTCATGTATTTTTTTCGGGTTTAGGCAGTTGCATGCATTTTCCTTATTTTTCCGGTTGCGCGGAGGTGTTCCTGCCGAACATGAGGGCCTCACTGACGCGGCGGCTCTGGCCGGTGAACTCGAGGAGCCGCCCGTGGTGCACGATGCGGTCGATGATCGCTGCGGCGAGTTTGTCGTCCGCGAAGACCGTGCCCCATTTACTGAACTCGATGTTCGTGGTGAATATGATGCTCCGTCTTTCGTAGCTGCCCGCGATGATCTGGTAGAGCAGGCGCGCCCCGTCGATGTCGAAGGGTACGTAGCCGAACTCGTCCAGTATGATCAGGTCGGCACGGCCGATGTCCCGGAGCATCGTCTCGAGCGTGCCGTCGCGTTTGGCCTTGCCCAGCTGGAGGACGAGCTCGGCGGTCTGATGGAACCGCACGCCCAGCCCCATGTCGATCGCCTTCATGCCCAGCCCGATCGCGAGATGTGTCTTTCCGCGCCCGGTCTTGCCGTAGAACACCAGGTCCTGCGCGCGCGGGATGAAACCGAGCCCTAGGAGCTCATCGAGCATGTAGCCGTCGGGGAGCCTGACGTTCGTGAAGTCGTAGCCGTCGAGACCCTTGACGACGGGGAACCGGGCGCGGCGCAGGAGCCTGTCGTGCTTCGCGCGTTCCCTGTTCGCCAGTTCCGTGTCGAGCAGGCGGTGGACGGCGTCGACCTGGCGGGGCGTGGCCCAGCCGGCGAATTCGTCGATGCTCGCCTTGGAGATGAACAGCTTGCGGGCCTTCTCGTAGAGCCCTTCGTCCGTCTTCGTGTTCATCGCCCGCCTTCCTGCACGCCGACGTCCGCGGTGAACGCGATGTCGTATTCACCCGGATCCGGCCTGTCATCGTCGTATTCGATACCCGCCACGCCCTCGGCGAGCCTGGCCGCGAGCAGTGTGACACCGGCGCGGTCCGCCCCGCCGGTCGATTCGAGGATGGAAAGCATCGCCTCGACCGCGTTCGCCCACCCGGATTCCCTGTCAACGCGTTTGAGGGTCTGCAGCGCCTCGTTGCGTGTCTGTCTGTCCTGCCGATCCAGCCATTCCCGCAACGGGTCCGGCAACGCGTCACGTACCCGGCTGTTGGGCCAGGACGCGGGCTTGTTGCACAGCAGCGCCAACTGCATGGACGGGTCCTCGCTGTTCGTGCTGGCCTGGCCGTACGCCCGAGGATGGGTCGCCAGATGCTTGCCCGACGAGTCGAGGACCTCGACCTCGAGCGCGCGGAGGCCCACGATCACCCCTCTGCCCGCGTTCGCCCGGTCCGCGGAACAGCGATGCCGTCCCCGGGCGCGGCCACGCCGTACCGGTCGGCCTTCATATGCCGCCACGTGACCACGTCGAAACGCTTCCCGGGCAACGGCAGCAGCGCCGCACGGTCCTCGGAGAACAGGCCACGTTCCTCCGTGTCCTTGCGGTAATGCGGTTTCGTGGCCAGCTCCAGGCACCGGTCCGGCAGCCCGGCGCTGAAGTTCTCCAGGCTCCATACGCTCGGCCGGGGCACGAACAGCTTGCGCCGCACCATGCCGACCTTGGACTCCACCGCGCCCTTCTCATGACCGGAATACGGGTTGCAGAACGAACAATCGAACCCGTAATGCGCCTGGAAGGCCTGGAACAGGTGCGTCAGGCGCGGCTCGCGCTCCCCGTACCCCTTATGGCCCACGCCGGCGGCGTTATCGAACACGATCCGCTCCGGCACACCGCCCAGCCACTCGAACAGGTTGCGCAACGCCAGGCACGTGCACTCAGCGTTCTCGCCCGGCATCAACTGCACCAGACCGACGTTCGAATACGGGAAATCAAGCACGAAATGATGCATCCGCTGCACCACGCCGCGCAACAGCACGTCGACCTCGCCGAAATCGGCCTGCGCCTCGCCTGGATGCCATACCAGATCCATGAACGCCTCATCACGCTCCGCCGCGAACTCACGCCTGAGCCGCGCCACCGCCCGCGTCACCGTGGACAGGGAGACCTCCGCGCCATGCTCGTCCCTCAACCGCTCCCAGATCCTGGTCGCGGTATGCCGCTGCTTGCGCCAGTTCGCGCGATCCTCCGCGAGCCACTGCTCGATCACGGGCAGATACGGGTCGATCACCGACGCGCGCGGCTTTCTCACCGACGGCACGGCCGACAGATCCTCCTTCGCGAGGTACTTACGCACCGTCGGCTCGCTGACATGTGTTTTCCGCGCGATCGACGCGACGGATTCCCCGTTCCGCCGCAAACGACGGATAGACTGTACTTGGGGCATGCTGATCATAATCCTTTCCGGTCCTTTCTGGCGGAGATACAAGCACCATCCAGTTAAGACCATTCCGTGGTCGGCATGCTCTGCCTAAACCCGAAAAATCATCGTGACTAAACCCGCAACAACTAATTGAACACAAACACTGAATGGTACTCAGCATCAGCAGTCACTTGGGGTATGGTCATGACGGAGAGCCATCATGACCGATCTCTCGTTATTCTGGGATGAATCCGGCGAAGCCGGAACTGAATCTAAATATTAAAACGCATGATGCACACGTCGCGGAATTAGTCCACCAGAACTTCGGCATATTCGGCAGGTTCAGCGGGTTCGATGTGTCGGGCACGCATGGCATCGAGTGCGGCAGCCAAGTCGGCCGGGTACTGGGACCGGACCGTGGTCCAGACGCGGGTGCGGGGATGACGGAATTCGAGCTTCATGGCGTGCAGCCACTGCCGGTCAAGTCCCAAGGCCTCAGACAGCACCGGATTGGCACCATACATGGGGTCGCCGCACAGGGGATGCCCAATCGAGGAGAAATGCACGCGAATCTGATGAGTACGTCCGGTCTCCAGATTCACGGATACCAGAGTGGCCTCATGGCCGAAACGCTCCAGCACATCCCAGTGCGTAACGGCCGGTTTGCCGGCCGGAGTCACGCAGAAGCGGAAATCGGACACTTTGGCGCGCCCGATCGGTGCCTCAATGGTTGCTTTGTTCTCTTTAAGACCACCCTGCACGAGCGCATGATAGGTTTTCTTTACCTCATGCTCGGCGAACTGCCGACGCATCTCGGTGTACGCAAGGTCGGACTTGCACACCAACATCAAGCCGGAAGTGCCTACATCAAGGCGAGAAACAATGCCCTCACGCCCGGCCGCACCATAGGAAGTGATATGCACGCCGCGGTCACGCAGTGATCCGAGCACGGTTGGACCGGTCCAGCCAACCGAGGCATGCGCCGCCACGCCTACAGGCTTATCGACTACAACGACATCATCGTCTTCGTAGACAACGGCCATATCAGTTGCGATAGGCTCAGGCTCGGCCTGTTCCTCCGCCAAATCAAATTCGACGGTCTCCCCCGCCTGCAATGTGCTGGACCGCGCAACTTCACGTCCTAAAACGCGCGCCTGCCCGGAGTCAACCAGATCGGCGGCTTTAGATCGTGAAATACCCAGCATTTTGGCCACGGCTACGTCGAAACGCTTACCCACCAATGCATCGGGAGCAGGGACTATTCGACTCATTACTTGGCGTCCGCCTCCGGCTCAGACTGTAGGGATTCGTCGGATTGCTCGATGAGATCCTTGTGTGAGAACGGCTCCCCCATAAGAATCAGAATCACCAGGACCACACCGGCGACTACCAGATAGATATCCGCCACATTGCCAACGGACCAGCCATAGTTAAGGAAATCCACCACTTTGCCGTCGAGGAAGCCGTCAGCGTACATAACACGGTCAATCAGGTTGCCCAGAGCGCCTGCAAACGCGAAAGAAATCGCCACCGACCATTTCATGGAGACAGTGCGCACCCCAGCCACAGCAAGGGCCACGCAAGCCACAACGGCCAACAGACTGATTACCCAAGTAGCGCCTGATCCCATGCCCAAGGACGCGCCCGGATTACGCACCAAGGTGAAGGACAGCAGTCCGGGAATCACGCGAATGGTCTGACCGTTGGATAACGCGGCCATCGCCCAAGCCTTGGTGAGCTGATCGACAATCAGCGCAGCCGCGGCCACACATGCAAAGACGGCCACGCGGGTGCGCAGCCGTCCCTGTTGGTTCGTCATACGACCTGTACCTGCCTACGCTCAGTTGGTCTTGGACGAGGTCTGGTCGACGTAGTTGTTCGACTCGGAAACCTGCGATGCCAGCTGGCCGAGGTACTCGGTGAGGCGGGCGCGGTATTCAGTCTCGAACTGCTTGAGGCTCTGGATGTTGCCCTCGACGACCTTGGACTGAGCCTGAAGGTTGTCGCGCACCTGCTCGGCATACGTATCGGCTGCAGAGCGGGTGTTCTTGTCGTACGCATCAGCCGCGGAACGAGTGTTCTTGTCATACTCGGCGGCACGCTGCTGCACTTCCTTCTCGTAGTTGTCAGCGTCATCGTGCTGAGACTTGGAGTAGTTGTCCGCATCCTGACGAGTCTTGACGGAGTATGCGTCGGCCTCAGAACGGGTGTTCTGGGAGTAGGTCTCGGCATCCGCGTGAGTCTGGTCACGGTAAGCGTCGGCCTCGGAGCGGGTACGATCCGAATAGGTGTCGGCGTCGGAACGAGTACGAGTGGAGTAGTCGTCGGCCTCGGAACGGGTACGCTCGGAGTAGTTGTTGGCCTTGGTGACCAGATCGTTGTACTTGTTCTGGCTGGCCTCGGTGATTTCCTTGGCCTTGTTCTTGCCCTTCTCCACGTACTGATCGTGCAGCTGCATAGCCAGGGTCAGCATGGCGGTGGCGCGCTCGGGCTCGGTGCCCGGCATGGAAGCGGCGCCAGCGATCTTCTGCAGAGAACCGGTCTCGGTGCTCGGCTCGACCTTAGAAACCTGAGCACGAAGCTGGTTTTCACGCTGCTTGGCTTCTTCGAGCTGACGGGACAGCTCAGCGATCTGAGCGGACTGCTGCTGAGCGGCGGAACCCTGCTGCTGAGCAGCGGCGAGCTGACGGGACAGCTCCTCGTTGGCCGCGCGGAACTGATCACGTTCCTGCTGAATGGCGGCGATCTGCTGACCGACAGCCTCCTGGTCACCGGAGGCCTGAGCAGCCTGAGCGGTGAGCTGATCGATTTGAGCGTTCAGCTGATCGACCTGACCCTTGAGCTGCTCATTCTGGGAGGACAGCGCGCGGTTGGATTCCTCGGCTTCGCTGAGCTTGGCAGAGACAAGCTGTGCTGCCTGATCATTGCCAGCCTGAACGGCCTGCTGGGCCTGAGCCACAGCGTTCTTCAAACCAGCATTCTCCGACTCGAGTTGCTGCACCTGACCGGTAAGATCGGAGATCTTCGCATTAAGGTTGGTCACGTCAGGACCCAGAGTCTGGGTGGCCTGACCGCCGGCTACCGCCTGACGTCCAAGAGCCTCGACGGTTTCCGTGACCTGATCAAGGAAGTCATCGACCTCGTCGACATCATAACCTTCCTTGAATCGAACAGTCTGGAAGGTATGCTCCCTAATATCCTTCGGCGTCAACAGAGCCATAAATCTTGCACCTCGCTTTGGGGCATCGCCCGCACTTACGTTGGTCTCAAGTCAGAATGCTATCACGACCCCATCGTTTCAGAACATTCGACGTGGGTTTTTATGCCAGATATATGCCTCCGGCGGGTCAAAAACGGCCTCAGAACACTATCAGAACAACACTTTCCAGTACCACCAGCGCAAAATACAGCACAATGAAGCTGACATCAAGATAAATCGAACCGAGCGGCAATGGGCGAATATAGCGACGTAGCCAGCGCAGAGGGGGTTCGGTAATGGAATACACAATATTGATCAGCTGGGCCACCACACCACGTGGATACCAGTTTCGTGCGAGAACGGAGACCCAGTCCAGAATCATGCGCACGAACAGAACCGTGATATACGCGTTAATGAGCCATGCAAGAATGCGGCCGATCAGAGAGAACACTAAGGAAAGCATGCTGACAGACTAACAACCGCGCATGAAAAGTTTGCTCGGAGCACAATAAGAATCGGCCGACTCCTTGCTGGGAGTCGGCCGAATACCGATATAACGTCGAATGCGAAAACTACTGAACCGGTCAGTCAGCGAACAAATCGTGTGGCGGGGCTGGTTTTTTCGGCTCTTAGTACTTGATGTTGAAC
>ENA-UOJM01003131-UOJM01003131.1-human-gut-metagenome-genome-assembly--contig:-P116-NODE-3131-length-10313-cov-14.320140_pt1 | contig 10313 bp, 9 predicted proteins | sample MGYA00242349_ERZ723896 | MGnify/ENA metagenome assembly ERZ723896 | reverse complement strand
TTATGCTAATTATCGTTAACCGTATTCGATTTTCTTATTATAGTTCATACTTTTTGCGGTAATCCTCCAAAAATGCCACATCCTGAATACCACGCACGCGGCGGAACTCCTCGTATGCCTCCACGCGCCGGGCCGTATCGTCCGACAGGTTCCACACGCACCAACCGCCCACGGCCACCACAGGCCACACGGCCATCCTTTTCCACCACCGCACTTCCACCGTTCCGGCCTCGAGCGATACCGCCAAGGCCACCCAAGCCACAGCCAACGACAGGAACGGCCACAAAGCGAAAGGATAGGAAAACAGGGAAGAGACCAACAAGACCAACCAACCGTAGGCCGAGACCTCACCACGCCTGCACAACACCGCCAAGCTCCACAAGCCCAACACCAAGGCCGGAACGACCCCCAACACGCCCTGTTCCACGCCTACGCCCAACACACCGTTGAAGGCATACTCCGGACTACCGGCCACCACCGACAGCGGCGAACCGGGACGCGCGGCGAAGAAAGCCTCCTGCGCTGCACCGTAGGCCTGCGCATAGCCGCCAAGCCCGTGCCCGCAAAGCCATTCCCCGGCCCAAGCCCGTCTGGCCACTATCGTCATCAGCAGACGCCCGTCTGCCGACCCTTGTTTCAGGAAGTAAGCCGCCACGCCTGCACACACCGCCACGCCCATCCCCCAAAGCACCATCCGCCGATGTGCCTTCCACAGCAGGCAGGAAGCAGCCACCGCCACAGCCACCCAGGCCGCACGGCTCCACGTGGCGACCAGTACGGGAAAGCAAAAAACCGCCACTGCCGCCACGCTCCAAGCCCCCACCCGGCTCCACCGGCTCCGCCCGGCAAAGACCTCTCCATGCCTGTACCACCAAGCTACGGAGACGGCCAGCACCACGGCCACGAATATGGCATACGGGCCGGGATTGAAAAACGTGCCCGTCACGTCGAACAAATGATGCCGGGATGCCTCCCGACCCGCCAACTGCATGAAACCCGTCCAAAGCTCATAGCCGCCCGCCGCACACAGTCCGACCCACCAAAGCCGGGTAAAAGCCCTACCGCAAAAAGGAATAACCAGCCGCAAAGCCACGTAAGCCACTCCCAAGGCCATGGCCTTGCCATAGACCTCCGCCGCCGGATAGGGCGACACAAACACATAATTCAGCGAAACGCAGACCCACCAAAACAAGGCTACGCCGTCCGCCCAATGCAGGCGCGGCAACCGCTGTCCCAAGCATACGGCCGTCAAGGCCAAGACGGCCAAAGCCGCCACCGCCCGATAGCCCCAAACGTCCGACACGGAAGGCATCGCCTCCGTCCGCCATACGACAGGAGCGCACAACGCCGCCACCGCTGCCGCCGCCACGCCATACCTTATTATATATGTATATTGTTCCTTATTCATTGTTCGTCAGGTTTAGTCCGCGGCGTTCCCTCCGTTCGCGCCCCGTCACGGGATGGTGCGACTCCACCACACGGTCCACCACGCCCACGATGTATTCCTCCGGAACGAAGCCCCAGTAACGGGAATCCTTCGAACCGTAGGCCATGTCGCCGCATACGAAATAATAATTCTTGCGGAAACGGTAGTAAGGCAAAGGCCGACCGTCCGACAGGCACTGCCCGCGCTCACCGTCCCATGCCAACGCACGCCCTATCTCCCACTCTATCACCCGGCGGTAGATTTCAGCCTTGCGCCAGTCATCCATCCGTAGGATGTCGCCCTGACGGGGTACGTACACCGGCGGGATGTCCTTGATGGTATAGCCCAATACAGCCGTCTCCACCAAGATGTTGCGCATCGCATACCAAGGTATCAGGCTGTCCGGCGTTTCCTCCAATCGCCGTTGCGCCTCCGGAAGCCCCAACACGCCCTCATAATGGCTGTTCACCGGGCGGCTGTGCACGAAAGATATCGTATCGCCCGGCAAGGCCACCACGCGCTTCACGTACACGTAATTCATCTTGAAGCCGATGCGCCCCTTGTCATTCACGGGATAGTTGAACACCACGATGTCGTTGTAACGCAGGCCGCGACGCCCCCGTGTACGGATGCTCTCCATCCGCCCGTCCGTAAAGTCCAGCGACGTGTAGAGCCGTGCACCGAAAACCGTCTTGTCCACCCGTACCTTGTCGCCCGGAAGCAACGTGGGCGACATCGAGTCCGACGGGATGACGAACGTGTCGGCCACCAAGGCGCGCCAACCGTAGTGCACGGCCACGCCCAACACGACGGCCAACCAGACGAGGCACACGCCGCACGCCACCTTATACGCCACGCCCCATACCGCCTTCATCGTCCGCCCTCCGTTTCTTTACGGCGCACCCAGACCATCACCGCCAGGCCCGCCAACACGCAAACGCCGTAACGCCACGGCAGGCCTGCGTCCTCTTCCATCATCTCCCCCACCGTGACGTTCCGACCGAACCGTGCCGGACGGAACACCGACAGGTTGCGCTTGGCACGCACAATGCCCCCATCCACCACCACGAAACCAACCTCGGCACGCAGCAGCGACTTCAGCGTCACCTCGTCCGTATAGAAAACATCCATACCCGCCCCGCCGTTCAGGCCGGGAAGCATCCACAGGCAGAGGGAGATGCGCCCCGCCCCGGCTTCGGCACGAAGGCCGGACAGCTTACGAAGGTCGTCCGCCGTAAGCGTGCGCCGCGACATCACAGCCACCAAAGGCTTTGACCCGGACACCTCCATCAACGAATCCGTCACCTCTTCATAACGTCCGTCGTACACTCCGAAGCCCGGCACGGCAGGTAAAGCCGCCCCACGGCCGAAAGGCAGGAAATCCACCGGGGGAAGCCAAACCGCCGAGTAGAGGGGAACTGCCAAGGAGAAGACCGCACAGCAGGAAGCCGTGCGCCATCCTTTCAGGCCGCACTGATGCTCCGCCCGCACGACCCACAGATGCCAGAGGGCCAAAACCCACAGCACGATGTTCTTCAGCAGCGTGGCCCCGTGCCCCAACGTGAAAGCATCACCGAAGCAGCCGCAATCCTGCACCGACAACCCCATGGGAGAGAAAGCCAGCCAAGCCGTCAGCGCGGTAAAGGCAGACATCACTGCCACCGCACCCCAGGCCACCGCCTTGCGGAACACGCCCGAGAGCAGGAGCAGCCCCAAGCACAACTCCCCGGCACAGAGACACACCGACCATGCCAAGGGATGATCGGCCACAAAGCCGATCCAACCCCACACGCGGAAATACTCCGACAGTTTCAGCGACATGCCGTAAGGGTCCACGCCTTTCAGCCAGCCGGAGGCCACGAAACACGTGCCTAACAGCAAGGAAGGGATATGACGGATTATGCGTTTCATATTATTCTAAAACATTTACCACAAAACCGAGTTTATATAAAGCCGTGGAGGTATTGGCCTTCACAACAGTATTCATGAAATTCATACCCACTTTACCCTTAGAATTAAACTTCAGGATAATTTGTAAAGAATCTCCGGGTAAAGTAATACTATCACTCACTTCATATCCAGTACAACTACAATCCGGATTCACATATTCTATAAACAAAGGGTTCTTTCCTGTATTGTATAACGTATAATAAGCCTTTACCACCTCTCCAACCTTTACGGCATTCAATTTAATGATTTTCTCTTTTATACGAAGGTCTGTCAATGGAAGTTCTCTTTCGGAAAGTTTTTCTACATCCTCCTGGGCGGAAAGCATAACCGACATACTCCTTTCTTTGGAAGTCAATCTCCAAAACAAGAAAAATCCCCAAACTAAGACAAGCAAACTGATGAATATCCAAATGACTTTCTTATTCATAACTTAAAACGATACATATACATGATTTCACGTTCTTCATCCGCAATGACATACGAATAGTAATACGGTGCAACATAACCCATCACTCTTAACCCTTTAGGTACACTTACGTCTCCAAGAAGCACACCATCTTTATATATTTGCAGCCCGTCAGTTGATTGAGTTTCTCCCTTTTGGTAAGAACGGAACAACAAATCTGTTTCGTCCACATACTCCAACCAATTATAATACCCCTTGGTTTGACGCTCATTTCTCCAGTTTTTCCTAGATTCTGACAGTGTATTTATAGTAACATAATCCAAATCCATATTCTTTCCAGAAAATCCAAAGCACATTTGTTCATTATAATCTTTATCATATTGATAGATTAAAGTATCAGCTTCATAAGTAACGTAGAAATTTCCTTTCTGTGAGATGTCAAAATTCACAGTTGAAAATATAGCTTTATCTAAACTGTTGGTATAATACCCCATTGGATAACCCACAGAAAGTATCCTCCCCAAACTTCTTTTTTCCAGATTAGTCTCCAATATATTGGCTCCTTTTCTTAATTGTTCATCTGTAGTATATATATAATTACAGTTAGGAAAAGCCAAATGTACTTTAAAATAGATATTATTACCATACGATCGACAAACATTATCATTATAAACCGGAGTATAGGAATATGGATCTTCATACAAATTGTCACGATCGTAACTTCCATCATTATTAGTTTGTTCATAGACAACCCGGAAATAATCTTCTAACAAAAAATCTTTGTTATAAATATAATATCCAGCATTGTAATCATATAAAACCAATCTCCCGTCAGCCAAAAAAGAATGTGTAGCAATACGACCTATGGTTGTTTCATTTCTAGCTCGTCCTGTTCCTAATTTTCTATCTTCAAACTTACCGTTTAAATCAAAGCGGCACAAAGTGCAAAAGTAATTATCTATCACATAAACCGCACTGTCACACATTCCGGAACTAACTACAAAAGAAGTCGTTACGGAATCCAATAAAACACTATCTATCTCCAATGAAGTTATAGTTACATTCTGTTTAGAATCAGCTTGTAACCGAAAATTGCCTTTTCTTTTCGTGGAACAACTTGACACGATAAAAACCGCAATAAAAAATAATAATATATTTTTCATATAAAGACTATAAAATTAAATTAAAGGAAAGAGAAGGAAAACAATCCCACTCTTTCCCTCTTCATTCTTTATCCAGCACAATTAGCATTGTAGTCCCAACATTTTACATTTTCTCCGGCTGCACATTTCGAACCATTTTTATTCAAGGTAGAACATACTTGGTCTGTCGTAAGAGAACAAAAACAGTTAATATACTCACCTCCACTTTCGCCGCCTGTAGCCAGTGCTTCGACATCAGTCAAATAGAAGTTCTCAAGGTTAGGATTCTGCATATCGTTATAAACAGAATAACCTACATAGCCTGCTGACGCTGTCAACAAAGCTACAAAAGAAAAAATAATTTTTTTCTTTTTTTTATTTTTTAAATTAATAATTATCGGAAGAAATATTCATACCGATTTTTCTTTTCTTAATTCTGTCGCTAAAGAACAAACAAATCCCAATCTCCCCAAATATTTAGCGTGAGCAAAAACGTGAGCAACGTGAACGAATTTTAAAAAACGTGAGCAAAAACGTGAGCATTTTTCGCAATTCATTAATATACAGCCTATTTTACAAGATAGTTAAATAATATTAAACACAGGACAAAAAGCAAGCAAAATGACATTTTTTCATTTCCAATCGAAAGAAAAAATATGGTTTTGAGCAAAAGAAAATAACGAGAAAAGCACAAACTACACTAAATTACAGTCCACAAAAGCAATATTTCAGGGCATACCGACACACGACATGCGCACATTTCCGCGAAAATCTAAGCCAAATGAAAAACAGTTTGGCTGAAAGCGGAAAATCATTCTCAGCAGAAAAAACGGAAAACAACAAGAATAACAACTTTGAACGGCTACAGACACCGGAAAAAAGCCATGAAAACGCACTTGAAACACCTATTTGAAACGGTTCTGCCGTCATAAAACGACTGACAAAATGTAAAGGGAAGAGCATAAAGACAATACCACTGAAGAAAACCCACGGCATACCCTTACAAGGCATCCACATAAAAGCAAGCAAAAGACGGAAATGGATGACTTTCCGGAAAACGGAGAAGGCGCGAGAATGCGTTATTTCGCGCCGCCACCCACAACGGCCCGAAATAACGCATTCTCGCCAAGGCTGAAATTACATATTGTCAGTCCCACCCTCCTTTCTATAAAGGATGGCCGTCCGTCCTGACCAAACGCAGGCAATCGGCAGAGGAACGCACGACATCGAACGGCAAATCCTCCAAAGCCTTACGCAAATCCCGCTTCAACGTACGCACCCGTTGACGGGAACAAAGTGAATCGTCAAAATAACCCGGCACGCCGAGAATGCCATTCAAATCGGTATAGAATATAGTATGAGTCGGTTTTCGAAGCAAATATTCCAATACCAAAGCGACCTGACGGCGGATTTTATACCGTAAACGTCCATATAGCAGAAGCTTCTTCCTACTATCCACGACCAAGACATCACAATCAGCATTTTCCACTACGGGAACGAAAGGCACGTCTGTCTTGTCCTTCCAAATTTTTCCTATCCCACATACAATGCAGAATCTGTCCAACAAATTTCCCATGTCATCTATGATTTAAAAGTCAATTCAAAATCTCATCAAGCCGCCCGCTCACCACCATACCTGCCGGCCGGATTCATAAGTGAAGATGCGCTCTTCATGCCCTTTCGTATGGTTGCGTAAGAGAAACAGGGCGCGGAACGGCGCACGGTCGTACGTCAGAATCCCATCGGCATTCCCTTTCTTGTGCCCCAAGGAGACCCACCGGCCCTGTTTCCAATAGAGCAGCTCATAGTCTTCACCCTCGCGGATGAAATTATCATCGTTGCGCGGAAGGAAACGGATACAGGCTATCTTGTCGGGACGCTCCATTTCCCATCCGTACCAAACATTGTACACATCATGGGAATCATAGAACGACAGCACGTTACCGTCGAAAAGATTCTCCACGCCACACCACGGGCGCACATGGAAATTGCCCAACAGGCGTTTGGGCTTCAGCGTGTCGCCTGCCGCATCAAAAGTGTAAAGCTCGGCCATGTTGCCGCGCGACCAGTCGGGCGAAAGGTAACGGAAATATTTATATTCCCCGCCATACGAAAGCTGTACCGTATGATAACGGTTGTCTTCCAGTTTGGGAATCACGTGTACCGTCAGCGAATCGCTGAAATCCTCGCGGTTGGCTACTTGGAACTTGCCGCCTATGACACTTTGCAGGAATTGGTTGGAACGGTCGTCGCGGAATTTACGTTTCAGACGCAGCGTGCGTCCTCCGGTTTCGTCCGGCTCAAGGCTACGAACCCGGCCGTGTTTGTCCAAAAGGAAAACATCGCCTGCACGCAGCATGCCGGACTTGCCGTAATACACCGGAAGGTAAACCACCCCACGCCCCATGGACTTGAACACGGCACGCTTTCCGCAGATGCGCCCCCAATGCACAATTTTCCACTCGCGGTCGTTGAAAACAGCCAGATAGGCAAAACGCGAACCGGCCAACTCCGGATGTTCGAGACAGACCGTCACGTCGGAAGTTTCCATGTATTCGTCCGTCACGTCGGCGATGCAAGGCGTGTCGAACACTTTGGGCAACATCTCATCCTCGCGGGCTATCATCCGCAAGGATTCCGGACGTTTTTCAAAGGTCTGCCGGAACACTTTGGGCAAACGGTCTTCCTTGCGTTTGGCGAAATGTTCGCCCAACCGTTCTCCCGGTGCAAACGGAATGGTTACCCCTTCGCCCAACAACACAGCGCACCATTCGTGCCCCAAGGAACGGTTGCCCCACTGCGGAACAAAATCCACAGCCGAAGGAATACCCGCCGTGCGGAGCAGGGCCACGCAAAGATGGGCATACTCCTTACACGTGCCCAATTTAAGATGCCCCAGCATGGACAAAGGAAAATCCGGGAGGAAACAGGAAGGATAAAAAATGGTGGAACGAATCCATTGCAAACGGGTATTGGCCATGTTATAGGCATAAGAATAATTGTCGGTGTAGCGTTCATAATCGGCCACTTCGCCCGGAGACATGGCGAACTCAGCACGCCAGTTGTCCGGACGCTCTTCTCCCACACGGTAGGGCAACACGTAGCGGCAAAATACATCGAAGCCGTACTGTTTGTTCCAATTACGCCTCCACAAGTTAAATGCACTATCGATAGACGCAATCAGGAAATCGGACTTCAGATGTGCCACATCATACAACCTATGCTTGACATCGACATTCATACCGTTTCTGTAAAGATTGAGGATACTGTCATACTGCGTATTCCAAAATCCACGGTCACCCTCCTTATGGGTAAACAAACTGTCCATGTCATGATAGTAACCGTCCACGGCTTTCCCGCCATAACAATAATGGGCATCCATATTCTCTATCAGAAAACGGGCGGCACGTAACTTCAACGGTTCGTCACGATAATGCGACAAGACCTTTTCCAACTCCGGACGGTTGTCCCCGGCCACCTGCAACACAGCCTCCACGTCGTCTTTGCAACAAACAAAGATACATAGGCACAAACTTAACAAACATGTAATCTTTTTCATATTTTTCTTCTATTCAGTTAATTAATATTAAGATTTCTCATTAAAGGAAGCACCGCCTGCTAAACCCTTACATATATTATACGTTTGAAAGAGAGAAAATACTTATTCTTTAACATAGAATAACATATCGGCTTTTATGTTGCCATACGAACACTATTACATAAATAACAAATAGAGCAGCCCGAAACATAACTCCCATGCACAAAAACACACCGACCATGCCAAAGGATTGTCGGTCACGAAACCACTCCAGTCCCACACGCAGAAATATTCCGACAGTTTTAACGACGTGCCGTAAGGAACTACGCCTTTCAGCCAACCGGAGGACACGAAGCGTGCACCCAACAGCAGGGAAGGGATACGACACATTGTCTCTCGTGGAATATGGAGATTCTCTCGGACGTATGCCCACTGCAAGTTTTCAAAAACATGTTTCATCCTTCAGGTTACTTTGCAAGATTCTGTAAAACAACAGTTTACTGTGAAAAATATACTCATCCATCCTTCAGCCTTCTTTCAGCGGCAATCATCCCCGACCGATATCTTCATAACCCTCTCCGATGAATGCCCGGTGAACCCTATAGATGAAGAAAGTTCACCTTAATAATCTGTAAAACAACAAGTCTGAAGGATGCGAATGGATTTTTTCACATATATCCTTGTATGGAGGGAAGAGGCATAGAAAGACAAACAAAGAAACCGAAAACAATTACCGCAAACCGGAAAATCAATCGCACCACAACGATTTTCCGATTTACGGCAAAAATAAGAGACGAAAAAGGAGAACTAAAGGGCCACTTCTCTCTTGCCCGCTCTCTTCAAGAGCCAACGGAACATTCCCAAAGTATCAAAAAATATTTTATACTCTTTTACTTTGATTTCTTGCGATAATTCCTTTTCTTTGTATTTGCATAAACCCTAAAATAAATATCTTATGGGCAAGCTCAAGGACAGATACATACGATTCGACTGGGCCATCAAGCGGCTGCTACGCGACAAGGCCAACTTCGCCGTGCTGGAAGGGTTGCTCACAGTGCTCTTCGAGGACAAGACGCAAATCGTGGAAATATTGGAAAGTGAGGGGAACCAGTTGGCCGAGACCGACAAGTTCAACCGCGTGGACATCAAGGCAAAGAACAGCAAAGGCGAAATCATACTCGTGGAGGTGCAGAACACGCGGGAGGTTTATTATCTGGAACGCATACTGTACGGCGTGGCCAAGACCATCACCGAACACATTTCATTAGGCGAGAGCTATGGAAACATCAAGAAGGTGTACTCCATCAGCATCGTCTATTTCGATTTGGGCAAGGGGAACGATTACCTCTACCACGGACAGAACCGTTTTATAGGCGTGCACACTTCCGACGAACTGCAAATCTCGACCAAGCAGGAGGATGCCATCCTGCCCAAGTACCCAAGAGAGATTTTCCCGGAATATTACATCATACGCGTGAACGAGTTCGACAAGGTAGCAAAGACGCCACTGGAAGAATGGGTTAACTACCTAAAGACAGGGGAAATCGAACCCGATACTAAAGTGCCGGGCTTAAGCGAGGCACGGGAGAAACTGAAATATTACAGTATGGCTCCCGCCGAACGATACGCCTACGACGAGCATCTCAATGCCATCATGATACAAAATGACGTGTTGAGCACAGCCAAACTGGAAGGATTGACGGAAGGACGGTCGAAAGGAAGGGCGGAAGGACGGTCGAAAGGAAGGGCGGAAGGACGGTCGAAAGGAAGGGCGGAAGGACGGGAAGAAGCACTCCTATCCACGGCACGGAACCTGAAAGCCATGGGGCTGTCCATGGAAGATATTTCTCG
>ENA-UOJM01003127-UOJM01003127.1-human-gut-metagenome-genome-assembly--contig:-P116-NODE-3127-length-10318-cov-8.996492_pt1 | contig 10318 bp, 7 predicted proteins | sample MGYA00242349_ERZ723896 | MGnify/ENA metagenome assembly ERZ723896 | reverse complement strand
CCTTGACCTTAATCACACGAGTTCGGGATCTGTTATCCGGGAGTTCCGGATGAAACTACCATTCTCTAATTGTGGTGAAGGACGTCCGCGTGCGCTGCCCGGGCGAACCGCTCTCAAACAAACAGAGCGCCGAAGCGCCCTGTCTGTGTGAGATTTTCTGTTAGTTCCCGGAGCAAAGTTCAGAAAGAGTCATCAGAAAATTATTTTTGAGGATTAAAAGCCTTCTGCACATCGAACGGCCAAGCCTGATAGCCCATGGTATTTTCAAAACGCATCAGCACTGCAGGATCGGCTGAACCGAACTTGTACTCAGCAAGATAAGGATGCGGCTTGATCGGACCCTTCATCCCGCCGGAAGGACCGGAGAGACCGGAGGTTGAGTAGTAAACAACAAAGGAATCCTTATCATCCATATACCGCGCAAGACCCGTGACCGGCGAATAATAGGCGTGACCTTCCTTGCGGCCTACCTCATAAACCTGCTCAACCGTCATTTTCTTCTGGTCAATCTTGTACATAACGCCGCGGGTAAACTTTTCATCAGCCAATGCCGGCTGCTCCATGCCGCGGGCGTCGCCATTGTCAAAAGCTGAGACGTAGATCACGTCACCCGAAGATTTCGAATCGACGCGCCAGGCAGTGTGCTGCGTCCAAGTCCAGTCAAACCCGCCTTCGCATTTGGAGTCTTCGCACTTGATCGCCTTCCCGTTTTGATCAACAGGCTGAAGCACTTTCTTTGCAAAGTCGCCCTTCCACCCTTCGGGTGCAGAGAGGATCCACTTAACCTTCTTATCGCGGCCGATTTTGATAATCGCTGACTGATGGCGGGAACTGATGATGATCGAGTCGTCGGTCGGATCGTAGTCAACCGAATTGACGTGCGCCCAGTTGCGGCCTGCACCAACGCCGGCAATATCACCGAAACGGTCGTTCTTATCCATTGCAGCGAGTTCATCGGCCGAAAGGGTCTTGCCGGCCTGAGAGGCATCGATGTTGAGGCAGACAGCCCCCTGATCGAGCGCCTTGATCACATTATCGCGATACGGATCAAGGATCTCAAAGAGACGGAATTCATCAACAACGCGGCCATCTTGATCCACTTCAGCAATCACATCGCGGACGGTGTGAACTCGCTTGCCGTCAAGCCGCCGGTGGTCAGCAGCCGAAACGCGCAGGAAAATATGACCGTTTTGCGCTGCATCCAGACCATGCGAATAATCAGCGTAGCCCATCGGCAGGCGGCGGTTGAAGATTTCTCGGCCTGTCATATCGTACTTGGCATAGCGCTGACCGTAACCGAAAAGGAGTCCGCCGTCAGCCGTCTGCTCAAAGCCCATCATGATGCCGGCTTTATAAGGCTGATCCGGATCGTACATTTCGACATCCGGGTTGAGGTACCAGCGCACCGTACCCGTCGAGTCAACAATCGCGTTCTCCGGTCCGAATGCCCATTCAAGCGCTCCGCCCATCGGATTGTTCCAGACGACTCGGGAAGCGTCCGGCGGGGTCGGAATGAGGTTGTTGATGAAGTAGAGACGGTCCTTAAAGGACGGATCCATCTTCAGAACCTTCACGTTGAAGGTGGTATGAGTCTGTCCGGGCGTACCGTTTGAACGGAGGAAAACCGGAGCTGCATACAGCTGATAGCGATCGGAGAAGTGTTCGGTTTTGCCGTTGAATACGCGGTCATATTCGACTTCAACCGTGTTGAGCCAGTCTGGATAAAGACCAAAAACGGGAATACCGCCTGCAGTGCGAACATTTTCATCAGACACCGAATAGCGAATTTCCTGACCGTTCTGCTTTGGGACGATCCGCACAGAAGCTTTTTTCACGACATAGCCGCCGCTGCGGATAACGGCTGTCAGCGGAGCAATGCGGTAGGGATTGACCATGACTTCGCCGATATTGCCCTGCGCCATGTAGGCAACTTTGGGACCGGACGCTCCGCCTGCCGCCATGGCGGGAAAGGCAAACGTCGCAGAAAGAAGTGCGGCACCCACGAGCACGGCTGCACGAGTGGGATGGAAGTTCAGCTTCATCTTGATTTCTCCGAACTCTTCAGAACACGAAGAGAGGTAATTGCAAAACGGTAGTAATCATGAAGAAGTAGATTCATCTAGACCATTAGATTTAATCCTAGATAAAATTAAACAGCTTCGAAAATGACGTTTAAAAAATTAAAATATGTCGAGTCCAGAGCTTAATCATTCACTCATCCGCCTGCTCATCACGCTCTACCGCACAGGCTCGCTTCGCGCTGCTGCAGAAGCTTTGCGGATCAGCACGCCATCGGCGAGTTATGTGCTCTCTCATGCGCGTGATCTTTTTGGCGACCCGCTTTTTCGCCGCACTAACACGGGTATGGCACCAACCACCCGCATGGCCGAACTCATGCCGGAGCTTGAAGCGCTTGCCGCCGGCATGGACAGAGTGCTCGCCGGCGACGTAAAAATCTTCTCCCCAGCACTTTCGCAGATGCGTTTTCGCATCGCATGCTTTGATAATTTCATTCCATTGATGCTCGGACCGGCCGTGCAGCGTATCCGCAAAGCCGCGCCCAACTTAAAAATGGAGCTGACTCCGCAGACCGAAGGTGTTATTGAAGACATGCGGCGGGGACACCTGGACTTCTGTCTGCGCGCCAATGCGACGCTTCCGGGAGACTTTCATTCTCTGGTTGCGGCACGGTCGAATTTCGCCGTACTCGCCGCACGCGAACACCCTTTGGTACGGCGAGCGATGAGCGGAGAACAAATCACCCGCGCGGATTTAGCGCCGTTTGCTCAGCTGCGAATTCGAGTTCCGCTTCAGACCAAAGGCGTAACTCGTCCGCTTTCTTTTGAAAAGGACGAGGATTCGGTGAAGGTTTTTCTCTCGACGCAGAGTTTTCTCGGCCCGCCCCTGCTGCTCCCTGGCACCGATCTCTTATTGGTGCTGCCGCGTCCGACTGCGGCCTTCTGGGTAAACTTTGCCCCGTCGCTGGCCATGTTTGATGTTGCAGAATTTTCCGAAACGCCTTTCACTGCTCGTTTTTTCTGGCATGAACGCGTTGATGCCAGCCCGCAGCATCAATGGCTGCGAGGTATTTTTGCCCAAGCGGCCGATAATCAATAAAAGCACTGTTTTAATAAAGAAGCCAAATCCTCTACATTTCAAAAAATAAAGCGCACCCTCGACTATTTCAAAGGTGCGCTTTTCATCAAATATGGAATAAAAGGACGGCAATCCTTGGCATCAGCTTTGCAGCTTGAATTGAATAGGGAAGCGAAGCCGAACCGTTCCTTTTGGCTGGCTCCAATTCGACTCAGCATCTGCCACAGCCCGCATTGCAGCCTTATCCAAAAGCGGATGTCCTGCCGACTTGAAAATCTTCAGTTCAGTCAGTTTGCCGTTTGAATCGACAATGAACTGCACTACCGCAGTGCCTTCAATGTGAAACATTCGAGCCTTTCTCGGGTAATGCAGAGCAGATTCAACCGCACGCTTCACCTCTGCCAGGAACGGATCGGTCGTCTGTCCATAAACAAGCTCTGAAATACCCTCCTGGCCAGCCGACACAGGTGCACCGGCCGACTGAACCGGAGCCGGACCGGCAGGAGCCGCGGGAGCGGCGGCCGGCTTCACCTCAGGTCCTTTGACAGTTGCCTGAACAGCTTTTACCGGTTTAGGCGCTTCCGTCTTCTTGACCGCCTTCTTCACGGGTTTAGGCTTTTCGACCGGCTTTTCAACCGGTTTAGGTTCCGGTTTGGGTTCGGGTTTAGGCTCAGGCTTAGGTTCCGGCGGAGGCGGCGGCGGTTCAGGAGCGGGAGCAGGCTCAGGCTCGGGTTCAGGAATGGGTTCGGGCTCAGGCTCAGGAATGGGCTCAGGTTCGGGCTCAGGAATGGGCTCAGGTTCGGGCTCAGGAATGGGCTCAGGTTCAGGTTCGGGATCAGGCTTAACTTCTGGCTCGGGTTCAACAGCTGGCTCCGGTTCAGGCTCTGGAGGCGGCGCTTCCTCCGCCGGCTCAGGAGCAGTTGCCGGTGTGGGCTCGGGCGCCTCTTCAGCTGCCGCAGAACCGCCGGAAAATTGAGCAAAAGAAAGCGATACAGCGGCCATCTGTCCCGCCGGCGTATAGGTGAGCGCGGGCGCAGCCCAAAACACTCCCCAAAGAATGGGCAGGTACACACAGGCAGCAAGCACGAACGACAGAGCGGAGCGTTCAGCGTCCTTCCTTCTCTGTGGCGATGCGGAAGTTTTCATGATTGTTCGCTTTGAAGAGATCAATGACCTGAATAAAGTGGTCGAAGGTTGAGTCCTTGTCTACTCTCAGGAGTACAGGCTGCTCACGCGAAAGATTCGCTATCGCCTGAGCCAATTCTTCAAAAGAGAGCTTTTGACTGTCGAGGAAAAAATCGCCCATGGCATCCACCTGAACGATTCGTTGTTCAGGGGCCTCTTTGGGCACATCCGCGGTCTTAGACTTCGGCAGGTTGATCTGAATTTCACCCTTGGCAATGAACGTGGAAATAGAAAGAACCATTGCCAGAAGAACGAGCATGATGTCGATGAAGGGAACAATATTTAGGGGCTCCTTCTTCGGAATCTCAATCATGATCATGCCCCCCTGCGTTCAGTCCAGCGGGTGCTCAGCACATTGATGCGGCGCTGCAGCCCGTTATAAAAGATGAGCGTCGGGATAGCGACCGTGAGACCCAAGGCCGTTGCCTTCAGAGCCAATGAAAGGCCCGTCATAATGTCCGAAGCATTGATGTTCCCGGACTGGCCCATGTCATAGAACGTAATCATGATGCCGATGACCGTGCCCAGAAGACCGACATACGGTGCGTTGGAATAAATGATGTAAAGGGTCGTGAGGTTGTTCGTCAACGCCGCATCGTACTCATCCTTAGTGGGGTAGTCCGACGGATTCACTTTCCTTAGGAACATCACACGTTCAATCGTGAGCCAGATCGAGACAAAGCCCATCAGTCCCAAAATGAAGAAGATGGCATAGTCGACTGATTCCTTGAGAAATTCCATTTAAGCTGTACCTCTTAATTAAGTCAGAATTGTGAATCCTTAAAACGGCAAATCTCGGTGCATTTTCAGTGATCTGAATTAATGCACCGAGTTTTAACGACAGAACAAAATGTCCTGATAATTCAAGTTAAGGATGTCGGTTAGAAAGAATAGGCATAAGAGAACCAGAAATTACGGCCGTCGATATATTCCTTATAGGCATTGGCAAAGCCGTCTCCTTTGGCGTTCGGAACCCATTTAAAACCCGTGTCAAAAACATTGTTGACGGCTACGGAGAAACGATGCTGCTTTTTGAAGACATATGAAGCGCCAAGATCCACAACGGTGTAATTCTTGTACTTGTCCAAGTCCGGACCGCCCTTGGTGTTTTGCTGTTCGCTGTCGAACTTCGAAACTGACTTCACGTAGGCGCTGAAGTCATTCCATTCGTAGTCGAGGCGAGCGGTAAGCGAATGGCGCGGGAGTTCATTCGGGCGCTTGCTCTTAGGCCAATTGCCGCCGCGGTCCGACAAATCACCCTCTTTGATTTCAGCGTGTGTATAGGTGTAGCCGCCCGTAAAGCGGAAGCCGTGGAAGCTCGCCGTATTGAGAAGAACTTCCAGCCCTTTAGCCGTCACCTTGCCGTGATTGATGTCTTGTTTTGCTTCGAAGGTATCCCCGTCGATCGTAACGTCAGCAATGTCTCTTGTGTCAAGCATGTTCTTGAAGTCGGTATAGAACAAGCCGACCGTAAGATTGGCTGCGTCAGCCAGCTTGAGGGTCGTAGAGAGCTCATAGCTCCAGCTCTCCTCAGGCTTAAGATCGGGATTGCCGTAGCTGACAGAGCCAAGACTGTTACCGGAACCTTCCGAGTAGCTGTAAATACCATCCGCCAGTTTCTTAATCTGCGGGGTTTTATAACCGTTGGCTACGCCGCCTTTGAAGCTGATGAATTGGGCGGGCTTATAAACCAAATAGGCGCGGGGCGAAAGGTGAGCTCCAAAGATGTCGCTCCAGTGCACGCGGCCGCCGAGCGTAGCGATCCACTCATCATTGATAAAGTATTCGCCTTCCATGAAACCCGCGAGCGTCGTCTGATCGAGCGTTTTGCCGCCCAAAACCGTATGACTGTTAGCGTTGGCATCCTCAAAAGTTTCGTAATTGGCCTCAAGGCCGCTTGAGAGCATGATGCTGCCGGCGCTGCCCAATTCAATTGGTGAAACGAGCTTCGTAGCCGCCGTCCAAGTGCGGCTCGCCATCATGGGGCTGCCCTTTTTGGTCGTCCAGGGGCCATTTCCCTGCAGTCCGCTGGAAAACGACTTTACCTGTTCGAGCGCGTTGTATTGGACATAGGATTCCAGCGTGCCGATACCGTAGACGCCCTTATGGCCCACTACGCCGTTGTATTTATTCCACCAATAATACGTTTGAACGGACTTTTTGCTGGAATTCATCGCGCCGCCCTTGTAGCGGGTGAAATCCAAATCTGCATAAACATCATTGGACTCATTGATCGTCAGATTGAGACGACCGCCGATGTTGCCGGTAAAACCATCCGTGGGTGAATGCGTTGCATACGGATTCTCGCCTGCCTTAGCATTCGGTCTCTTCAGGTGTGATGCCTCGCGCTCGAGATAACGTCCGCGGAGCAAGAGTGACGCAACATTTTCTTTAAGCGGAATACCGAGATAAACACCCGTCCCCCAGCGATTGCCATAGTCATCGTCGTTTTGGAACTGTGTACGGTCAATGGAGATCGTTCCGGTGAACTGGTCGACATGCTTTTTGGTAATGATGTTCACCACGCCGCCGACAGCATCTGAGCCATAGATGGTCGAGGCCGGTCCGCGGATCACTTCAATGCGTTCAATAGCCCCCACGGGCGGCATAAAAATACGCCCGGGGTCAAACCCATTGTTGACCATGCTTTCAGACGTGTTCTGACGGCGGCCGTCAACGAGGATCATGGTGTAGTTGGACCCAAACCCGCGGATAGAGATATCCGCTGCGCCCATCTTGTTCTGTGAGATATCGACGCCCGGAACATCACCAACGGCACTGCCGATATCGGTGATGGGTTTTGAGGCGAGTTCTTTCTCGGTGATGACGGAAACGCTTGCTGGCGCTTCAGAGGTGTCCTGCGCATAGCCGGCAGCAGAAACGACGGATGTATCAAGCGTCGTATAGGCAGTCTGACCGCCGTCGTCTGCATAGGCTGCGGATACAGCAGCGGCAAGCGGAAGCAGGATGAGGGAAGTGCGTCGGTAAGTCATGGGTTGATTCTGTAGTTGGCGGCCTTGCCCGAAGCGGCCGCGGTTTGCGGAACTGCGGTCGAAAGAGTTTTCACTTCTGCGGCCACACGCCGCATACTACAGAACACAATCGAGAATCATTTTTATTAGCATTCTAATATCACTACTAAACAGAAATGATTATCTATATCAAAATTTATGCTTGGTTTACACCGATTTGCAGGTTCAGACCCGAGTAAATGCGGGATCACCGCCGTATTTCATCTTTACGAAGGTATAGACAGCGGGAAAGCTGAAAAGTCTGAGCATTTTGAATTTGCTGAGTTTTTACTGAGGCCCTTCGTAAATGAAGGTAACCCAACGTAACAAAAGCACATAATTTTGTTTACGTAAAGCATTTGCCATTCAGGCTTCTCAGAGCTTCACCTCACAAACCGCCCGGATGTCTCTGTAGGCATCCGAGACGGTTTGCTGACTCAGAAGACTGCTGTGGGTTAGCGGCAATTAGAAGGTATACGTGTACCCCAGCCAAACATTGCGACCATCAAAGAACTCACGATAGAGATTGCTGCCGTCAGCGTCATACTCAAGGCCTTTGTCAAAGACATTGTTGAGCGCGGCAGAGAAGTGATGCTGCTTTTCAAAGGTGTAGTTCACGCCGATGTCAACCTGTGTGTAGTTTTTGTATTTAGTGCTGCTGTAAGTGGCCGCACTGCCGCCCCTGCCGGTCGAAATCTGTTCGCTCATCGCATCAAGCTTAGCCAACGCTTTCACAAAGACATTCAGACCGCCGTTGTCATAGTCAGCACGAGCATTGATCGAGTGCCGCGGCATGGAGTTGGGGCGCAGACCATCGTTGACACCGCCTTCGATTTCTGCATGAGTGTAGGTATAACCCCCCTTGAAGCTCACTCCATAGAAAGCCGCAGTTTGGAAGAGCAGTTCGACCCCCTTCGCAGTGACCTTCCCGAAATTGACGTCCTGAGCGTCATAATTGCTGTCGTTAACGTAATTGATCTTTACGGTGTCAATCTTGTTTTTGAAATCCGTATAGAAAACACCCGCTGTCACCGAAGCAGCCTGACCGAGCTTCACAGTTGAAGACAATTCATAATTCCAACTTTCTTCGGGCTTCAGATCTGGATTGCCGTACGTGTGATTGGGAGCCCCGCGAACCGATACGCTGTAGGCGCCGTCCGTCAGCTGACGAGCTTCAGGCGTACGATAACCATTGGCCACGCCGCCCTTAATGCTGAAGGCCTCAGCAGGCTTCCACACCAAGTAGGCGCGAGGCGCAAAGTGGAAGTCGAAGATGTCGCTCCAATGGACGCGGGCGCCTACCGTTGCGATCCAGTTTTCATTGATGAAGTATTCCGACTCGCCAAAGACCGCAATCTGCGTCTGATCAAGCGTCTTTCCGGTGATTTCCGTGCCTTCGTTGAAATTGTCTTTGAAGGTCGAATAATCAACATCCAAACCGGTCTGCACAACCATGTCGCCGTAGCCATCAAGCGACACAGGCGTCTTTAATTTGGTGGCGAACACATAGTGCTTCGAAGACATGAGCGGGTCGGAGAGCGATCCTTTCGTGGTCTTGTTGGCGGTTGCAAGCATGCCTGGATTTACGCCATCCGTTCTGGTTGCAGGACCCGTTTTCGTCTTGATCAGGTCAAGCCCCTGGAACTGGAAATAGGTAGACAAATCGCCGAAGCTGAACCGCCCGTCGTGACCGACCACAACTGCGTATTTGTCAAACCAGCGGTGTGCCTCGTACCCCGCCTGACTTGTCGACATCGTGCCGCCCTTGAAATGCGTGTAGTCAACGTCAAGATAGAGGTCGTTATCTTCGTTGGGCGAAAGGTTCAGGCGGCCGCCGATATTGCCGGTGTAGCCGTCTGAAGGGGAATGGCTCGCATAGCCGCCGCTTGGCTCGTGAAGATTCGACTTTTCACGGTCAAAATATCGCCCGCGAAGAAGGAGCGACGCAACACCCTCTTTGAGCGGGATGCCGAGGTAGGCCCCCGCGCTCCAGCGGTCGTCCCAATCGCTGTCGGTGAACTGCGTGCGGTCAATTGAAAGCGATCCCGTGAACTGGTTGACATGCTTTTTCATGATGATGTTCACCGCGCCGCCGATGCCGTCGGAGCCGTAAATCGTCGAAGCAGGGCCGCGCATCACTTCAACGCGTTCCACCGCCCCGGGCGGCGGCATGAAGATGCCGCCCGCTTCAAAGCCGTTCAGGCTGTTCATGGCAGAGTCCGAGTTCTGTCGACGTCCATCGACCATGAGCAGCGTGTAATCCGAAGAGAACCCGCGGATATAAATCTGCGAAGTGCCCATCTTGGTAGTCGTGATGTCTACGCCAGGAACATCGCTGACAGCCGTGCCGATATCGCCGATCGGCTTTGTCATCAGTTCCTTGGCATCAATGACGGTGATGGAGGCCGGCGCTTCCCGCGTGTCCTGCGCATAGCCGGAAGCTGAAACAACGGAAGTGTCGAGTGTGGTGTAGCCGTCGTCGGCCGCCCAAGCGGCGGAAACGGCAAGTGCAAGCGGAAGCGCTGCCAAAAACTTGTGGTGCTGCATGATTGTGAGAAAAACGGTCAAAACAACCGTCTTGAGAATTGAGAGATTGGGCATTAAGGAACCGCACGCCGTCCATTGAGGCGGGATTCGTCTGGATGAATCGCAGTCTATTGGCGGTCAATGCGAATAATTCTCACCATCACCTTGCATAAAAAAGTTTCTTTACAAAAGAAATTTCCTAAATTTTCAATGATTTATTATCGATATAACGTCAAAGCTTGACGGATGTGATTTGCAGATTTTTTCTATCGCAAACACCGAATTTTTCTTATTAATCAATATCTGCTCGAGCAGCCTGAACGCCGTTGGTTAAGGCCGACAAGCGCTGCTTATTTGTTTACATGCGAGGCATTGGTCCGTTTACCCCTTGGAACCCCTGCGCTTTCAGCGAATCCAGAAGAAACCCATTGGGGACTTAGGGCCAAAGAAGTAAGCATTAAAGAAATGCAAAGATGGGGATCTCGCTCAAAATGGGCTGC
>ENA-UOJM01003123-UOJM01003123.1-human-gut-metagenome-genome-assembly--contig:-P116-NODE-3123-length-10327-cov-5.357185_pt1 | contig 10327 bp, 16 predicted proteins | sample MGYA00242349_ERZ723896 | MGnify/ENA metagenome assembly ERZ723896 | reverse complement strand
GCCCAGCAGAGAGGGACAGCAGGAGCCCAAAGCACAAACAAAGGAGGAAGATAAGGGATGCCGATATGGCAGAAAAAACGAAAACAGCAGACGCCCCCGCCGGCCTTCTGCGTGCAGAGCGTGCAGACCGGGCAGGTACAGAATCCGTTTGCCGGGCAGCTGCATTCCGGCATGATCGACCAGAACGCCAACCGGCTGTTTGAGCAGATCCGGCAGGCGGTGCCGGTGGTGGACGCGGCAATCGGCAAGATCATCCGCCTGGTGGGCGGCTTTACGGTTGTCTGCGATGACAGCCGGGTGCAGCGGGAGCTGGACGAGTTCTGCGCCCGGGTGCAGGTGGGGCCGTCCGGGATAGGATTGCCGCAGTTTTTGTACGGGTATCTCGACGATCTGCTGACCTACGGCAACGCGGCGGGCGAGATGGTGCCGCTGCAGAGCGGGGAAGGGCTTGGCGCACTGTACAACGTGCCGCTGGACGACCTTGCGGTGGAGCGCGGGGAAAGCCCGCTGCAGCTGCGCTTTTCCAGCTTCCCGGACGGGGTGACGCCCCAGCCGGTGCCGCACCCGGAGCGGATTCTGTTCAGCGCCCTGAACCCGGCGGCGGGGCAGATTCGCGGGCGGTCGCTGCTGAGCGGCCTGCCGTTTATCTCGTCGATTTTGCTGAGCATCTTTCAGGCGACGGGGCAGAACTTTGAGCGGATGGGCAACCTGCGCTTTGCGGTGACCTATCAGCCGCAGGGTGGGGTGGACGGCAGCTATGCCCGGGAGATCGCGCAGGATATGGCGCGGCAGTGGGCCGACACGATGCGCGACGGCGGTCAGGTCAAGGACTTCATCGCGGTGGGCGACGTGAACATCCGGGTCATCGGCGCGGACAATCAGGTGCTGGACACCCAGGTGCCGGTGCGTCAGATGCTGGAACAGATTGTGGCAAAGCTGGGCCTGCCGCCGTTTATCTTAGGGTTAAGCTGGTCGACCACCGAGCGGATGAGCCAGCAGCAGGCGGAGATTCTGGCAAGCGAGCTGGAAAGCTACCGCGAGCTTTTAAACGCGGTGATTCTGCGCATCTGCCGGTACCACCTCAACCTCAAGGGCATGGGCGGCGCGCTTTCGGTCAAGTGGAAGCACGTCAGCATGAGCGACGAGGTGGAGCAGGCCAGGGCTGAGCTGCTGCACATGCAGGCAAAACAAATCGAGCAGGGCCTTGCACAGGAGGGCAAGGCACGAGAGGAGGAAGATGAGGATGAACTATCAAAAAGCAGGGAGCCTGCTCTGTAAGGGGCTGGAGCTCACAGCGGAGGAGCTGGAAAAGATCAACCGCCTGACCAGGCGGGAATTTTCTGATGAGGAGCTGTACTGCTTCCGGGTGGTGCTGTGCGACAATGAGGTCGACCGCGATCTGGAACAGTTTGACCCGGCCACCCTGGAGCAGCTGGCGGGATTGTTTGTGGGCAAGACCGGTATCCGCGACCACCAGCCGAGCAGCCAAAACCAGCAGTCCTGAATCTATGAGGCTGCGGTGGAGCAGTTTCCGGGGAAATACAACTCGCTGGGAGAGCCGTACTGCGCGCTGGTGGCCAGGGCTTACATGGTGCGCACCGAATCCAACCGCGACCTGATTCTGGAAATCGAGGCGGGCATCAAAAAGGAGGTCAGCGTGGGGTGCAGCGTCCGGGAGAGCGTCTGCTCGATCTGCGGCGCCAACCGCACCCTGTGCGACTGCGGCCACCAGAAAGGCGAGACCTATGACGGCCGATTGTGCTACACCATCCTGCGGGACGCGCAGGACGCCTATGAGTGGTCCTTTGTGGCGGTGCCGGCCCAGCGGCAGGCGGGCGTCATCAAGGGCATGCAGCTGGAACAGCAGCAGGGAACGGTGCAGAAGCTGTGGCAGGCCGCCGAAAGCGGCCAGGGGGTGTGGCTGGATAAGGAGCAGGTCTGCCAGCTCAAGCGGATGATGCATAACCTCCTGGAGGACTGCGAGGAGGCGCGCAGGGGCGCCCGCAGGCAGATTACCCGCCTTTGCTCGAGCAAGGGAATGTGGGACGAGCAGGCAAGCAGCGACCTCTATGAGGTGCTGGATCTGCTTTCGATTAAACAGATGAAACTGCTGGGGCATCTGATGGACACTGAAGACAAGAGGATAGAGCAGCTGCAGACAGCGCGCAAAAAGGCGCAGGGCGCTGCGGACGGACAATTTATCATTTAACAGCTTTAGAAAGGATGGATGGAATGAAGGACATTTGTTTACAGGGGTATAACAGCAGGTACATCACCATGCAGGCCGACGGCAAGATGGAGCCGGGGGACCTGGTGGTGATGAGCGGCAACAACACCGTCAAAAAGGCGGCAGCGGGCAAGTTTGTGGGAGTTGCCCACGCGGTCAGAGGGGACTATGTGCTGGTGCAGACCGGCGGCTTTGCGGTGCTGCCCTATTCCGGCACAGCGCCAACCGTTGGCTTTGCTACCCTGGCGGCGGACAGCAACGCAGACGTCACCGCCAGCGCTTCCGGCAGGGAGGTGCTGGTGACCGAGGTGGACGCCACCGCCAAGACGGTCGGTGTGCTGTTTTAACAGGGACGTATTGGACGAAAGGAGCAGTTGACAATGAAGTATAACTATCAGAACATTTCCATTTCCAAGGATTTTTACAAGAGCGCGGAGGGCTTCAGCAAGACGCTGGAGCGCCTGGACCCTTCGGAACAGTACCGCGGCACCGAGCTTGCCGGGTACGACGCCTTCCAGCGCCAGCTCAAACGCTTTGACATCAAGGTGGCGGGCGCGGACAGCGACCGGCTGCAGAAATTCTTCGCGACCAGCGACAGCGCCGCGCTGTTCCCGGAATATGTGTCCCGAGCGGTCAAGCAGGGTGTGGATGACAACCATATTTTAGAGGAGATCTGCGCGGCGCACACCCAGGTGGAGGGGATGGACTACCGCGCCGTGGCCTCCGACCCGGACTGGGAGACCCAGTCGCCGTCGGTGATTGAGGAGGGCGGCTTTATCCCCGAGACCACCATCCACCTCAAGGACAGCCTGATCCGCCTGCGCAAGCGCGGCCGCATGATGGTGGCCTCCTATGAGGCGATCAAGTTCCAGCGGCTGGATCTGTTCACCGTGGCGCTCAAGCAGATCGGCGCCTGTATCGGCAAGGCGCAGCTGCAGGACGCGGTGGATGTGCTGATTAACGGCGATGGCAACAATAACCCCGCGGGCAAGGTGGACCTGGCTACCAAGGACACCCTGACCTACGCCGACCTGCTCAACCTGTGGAACAGCTTTGGCGAATACCAGATGAACGTGATGCTGGCCTCGCCGGACATGATGCTCAAGCTCCTGCAGGTCAAAGAGCTGCAGGACCCGCAGACCGGGCTGAACTTCCAGGCGACCGGTTCGCTCTCCACCCCGCTGGGCGCCAAGCTGTTTGTCTCCTCGGCGGTGCCGGCAGGGACCATCATCGGCCTGGACAAGCGTTACGCACTGGAGATGGTGAGCGCGGGCGGCGTCAATGTCGAGTACGACAAGCTGATTGACTGCCAGCTCGAACGAGCGGCAGTGACCTCCATCGCGGGCTTTTCCAAAATCTTTGCCGACGCGGTCAAGGTGCTGAGCAACCCGGAGGAAACCGAGGATCAGGGGGAATAGAGAATGGACGAAGAACTGCTTATGCAGAACTTCTGCCTCATCAGCGGCATCGCCGCTGATGAGGCAGCCCAGTGGAAGCCGCTGGTGCTCTCCTGCTGGGAGGAGCTCAAAGGCAAGCTGCGCCAGAGCGTGGAGGTGGAAAAGCACCAGCAGCGGCTGGCGTTGGCCTGTGCGGCGCTGGCAAACCACCGCTTCCAGACCATCCAGGGCACGGTCTGCGCCGGGGTGAAGGTGGGGGACATCTCCTTCACCCAGAGCGATGGCGCGCAGGCCCGCAGGGAACTGCTGGAAATGGTGGGCGATCTCATCGACTCGCAGGGCATCTGTCTGAAGGGGGTAGCGGTATGTACTGCAGACAAGTAGTGCGCCGCCTGCTGCGCCAGTGCGGCCGCAAGGTGACGGCGCAGCTGCCGGAAGGGGAAATTTCTCTCACCGCTTACCTCAACCCGCTGCGTGAGCGCGACGACCGGCTGGGTTTTGGCGAATCGGGCATGGTGCAGCAGGGCAGATGGCTGCTGCTGGCCCCCTGGGAGGAGGGGGAGGCGCTGTCTGCCGGGACGGTTGTGACGGCGGACGGCGAGGACTTTTTGCTGGAACGGGTGGAGAAGGTTTACTTTCAGGGCGAGCCGGCCTATGTGTGGGGCCTGGCGGTGCGAGAGCAGGAGGTGGAAGCGGATGGATGATTTTTCGCAGATGCTGGAGCTGGTCGCGCAGCAGCTGAAGGGCAGCGACAGCGCGCTGCGGGTGGAGCGGGCCTATCCGGCCAAGCTGCGCGGCAATCCCCAGTGCGAAAAGCTGGCGGTCATCGGCATCCAGAAAGTGAAGCTGGAGCCGGTGGGGCTGCAGAACTTTTACGGCGGGCAGACGCTGCCGCTGGGCCGGCAGGCGACGGTGTGGGTCAAGGTCTCGTTCTGCTGCAAAAGCGGCGAGGACTGCTGGAAGCTGTGGGAGAGCTGCGCGCAGGGGATGCTGTTTTCCCAGCAGCTCAAGCTCAGCCAGATCGAGTGCGGCGAAGCGGTGTGGAACAAGGACTGGGGCGGCGTGGTGCTGCCGGTGCTGCTGTGCTTGAGCTTTGTGGTCAGCGGCAGCGATGAACAGCAGCCGGGCACCCGTTTGGAGGAAATCAAGGTAATCAGGAAAGGAGCAGCTCAATGACAAAGACCTATCGACCGGGGGTTTATTCCCAGTACGACATCATCAGCCAGCGCAGAAGCCTGCAGGACCGGTACGCCTTTTACTGCGGCGCAGCCAAGGTACGGGAGGGCAAAAGCATCCCGGCGGGCGGAGTAGTGCAGATCCACTCCCGCCAGGAGCTGGAGGAATATTTTGACGCACAGGGCGGCGCGCTGTTCTGCGCGGTGTGCGGCATCCTGCTGGACAGCGGGGTCAGCGGCGTCTATGCGGTGCCGCTGACCATCGACGGCACCGCGGCGGCGGAAAACCTGTACGAACCAGCCATCCAAAAGCTGTGCGAGGTCAAGCGCAGCGGGGTGATTTTGTGTGACAGCCAGGCGCAGACGGTGCTGCAGAAGCTGGTAGAGCAGGTGCAGCTGGCCTCCCAGAACGAGCGGGAGCGGCTGGCGGTGGGCGGCGTTGCCAAGGCGCAGGCGCAGCAGATTGCCAAGGCACTCAACTGCGAGCGGCTGGTGCTGTGCTGCCAGGCGGGCGGCGACGGTGAGACAGAGAGCTCGGTCATTTTAACGGCGGCGGCGCTGGCGGCGATGCTTGTGGGCAGCGAACCGATGGACAACCTGCACGGAAAGGTGCTGGAGAGCCTGACGGAGGTCGACGCGCTGGAGGAGCAGGAGGTGGAGTCGCTGCTGGGCAGCGGCGTGACGGTGCTGGAAAGTCTGGACGGAGAGGTCAGCTGCATCCGCTGTGTGACCAGCCGCACGCTGACCGGCGGCGAGGAGGACAGGACCTTTGCCTCGGTGAACACGGTGATGATGATTGACGACATTATCCGTTCGGTGCGGGAGCGGCTTTCCGGTCTGCTCAGGGGCAGCACCATCCTCTTTTCGCAGGACAGCGTCGCCTCCCAGGCGGCGGTGGTGCTGGACCAGAAGCAGCAGGAGGGGATGGTCACCTCCTTCGAGCCGCCGGTGGTCTATGTGCAGCCGGACGACCCGTCGGTGTGCGTGGTGGAGCTGGAGTTTTATTTGGCTTCGGTCTTCAGTCAGATCTATCTGACCGCGCACATCTCGATTTAACAAAAGGAGGAGGGAAAAAGAATGGCGTTACTATCCATCCCGACCAGCGCGGACATCTCCATCGAGGTCAACGGCCAGAAGGTGGCTGCCGCGCAGAGCTACCGGGTGCAGTCGGCGCGGGAAAGCCGGTACATCGAGGCGTTTGGCAGCCGCGAACCGGTGGGCACTGTGGGCGGCAGGGTGCAGCACAAAATCGAGCTGACGCGCGTCTGCCTTTGCCAGACCGAAGGGATTGATTTTTACAATCTGAGCGGGTTTAATCTGGTGATCGTCCAGCCGGACTGCAAGATCATCTACTCCGGCTGCGAGTGGGCGGACATCACCCAGTCGGCGGCGGTGGGCGAGACCATTTTGGAAAAGGTGAGCGTGGTCGCCAGCAGGCGAATCAAGATTTAAAGGAGGAGGAAAGCGGTGAAACGAAAGATGAAAAAACTGACAGCAGTGGGCGAACTGCGCCTGCACACCATGGCGCGCGAGGGCTGGCGCTACCTGCAGTCGGTGTGCGGGGAGAGCGACGACCGGGAGTGGGAGCAGCAGCTGTGGGCGGTGGCCAACAACGCAGCGCTGGTGGCGCTGTCGACCAGCTATCTGGGCAGCCCGATCTTTACCAGCGCGCGGCAGGTGCTGGACGAGCTGGACCTGACACAGATTGTGCGGCTGGTGCAGGAGTATCAGCGCCGCTTTGAGGAGGTGGCGAGATGACACTGGGAGAAAAGCTGTGGATCAACAGGAGTGTGTTTGAGCAGAGCCTTTACTACGAGGAGATGCCGGGCGGCAGGGAACCGGCGCCGGTGCGGCAGGCTGCGGAGCCCGCTGTCCAGCAGGAGCGCCAAAGCGCGCCGGCGCAGGCGGACGAGCCTGCACGAACCGACAGCAGCCCTTCCCGCCGCCAGGACCAGCGGCAGGCAGTGGTGACCCGGGAGATTGTGCGGGAGCAGCAGGTGGTAACGGTGCAGCCGCAGCCGCAGCAGAAGGGCGGCAGCGTGCGAGAGCTTTCGGACGAGCTGGAACGCCTTTCGCAGCGGTACGGCAGCTCGATGGAGGACTGGCTGTATGACCAATCTGCGCTTTAAGGAATACACCTTCCGCCATAACCCGCGTTCCCTTACGGTGCGCAGCCGGCGGCTGACGGCGCAGGTCAGCTGCTTTGGTCTGGGACAGGCCCTGCAGGAGCTGGGGCCGGGCCTGACCGAGGTGGAAGGCACAGGTGAACTGTTTGGAAGCGATGCGATGGAGCAGTTTCTGGAGCTGCAGCAGCTGCAGGGACAGGGCGGCAGCGGCATTTTAAGCGGCGCGGGGCTGGAGCCGATGCGGGCGGTGTTTGACAGTTTGGAGATGACCGGCACCGGCGGCGATGGGGCCATCGGCTACCGCGTCCACTTTATCGAGGACAGGGGGTAAGGCAGAATGGAGCTGCACTTTTTTCTGGAACAGCTGGACGGGCAGCGGCGGGAGCTTGTCCACCCGGTATCCTTCTCGCTGGTTCGCTCGGCGGATACCCCGGCGGATAGCCTGAAGGCGGAGTTCATGGTCCCCGACGCGCAGGATTGGGAGCAGGAAATCGCCCGCATCGAGCTGCAAGCGGACGGAAGGCGGCTGTTCCGCGGCATCTGCGACCGGCAGATTGTGGGGCTTGACAGCGCGGGCTGCCGCCTGACGGTCTGGGCGCGGTCGGACGCGGCGGTGCTGCTGGACAACGAGGCGATTCCGCAGGAATACAGTTGCGTGACGCTGGACGAGATGTTTGTAAAGCACCTGGCCCCCTACGGCTTTCAGAGCGATTTGGAGGGGGAAGGCAGCCTGCTGGGCTATCAGGTCGGCAAGGGGGTGAGCGAGTGGGAGGCTTTCTCCACCTTCTGCCAGCGGGCGCTGGGCAGGAGTCCGCACGTCCACCTCTCCCGCGTCTCCTTTCAGCTGCCGGGCAGGGGACAGAGAATCCTCCCGGAAGGGCAGGCGGTCAGCGCGGTGAGCAGGACGGTGCGGCGCAGCGAGGTCATCTCGCAGGTGCTGCTGCGCGACGAGCTGGGGCGGTACAGCACCGCGCTGGAAAACGAGGCGGCGCGCGGGCTGCAGATTCTGCGGCGGCGCTGCATGATTCCAGGCGCCCAGTGGGCCAACACCGCTCAGGACGCGCGGCTGAAGATGCAGCAGTCGATGCGGGAGCGGATTCAGTGGGAGATCGAGCTGCCGCGGCTGGTGGACTGGGAGCTGGGTGACCAGGTGAGCGGGGAGCTGTCGGGCCTTGCTTTCCGGGGAAATATCGTCTATCAGGAACTGCGGTTTTCCGGGCAGGGAGAGAGCAGCCTGCTGATTTTGGAGTAGGAGGGAAGATAAAAAGTGGTTGATTCGAAAGACAGCCGGAGGGCAGCAGGCCCGCTCCGGAGCCTTTACCAGGCTGACCAGCGCCACAAGCGGAGAGGAGTTCATCGTCGGGGCGTATGAGGCCCGGCAGCTGCCGGTTTGTGCGCCCTATGGCGTCTATGCAAGGCCGGTACAGGGGCAGGAGGCGGTGGTGCTCTCGGCGCAGGGCGGGGCGCAGCTGTGTCTGGGAAGCGTCACAGAGGGCTGGCCGGAGGGGCTGCAGCCCGGGGAAATTCTGCTGCGCTCGGCAGGGGGCGCGAGTATCAAGCTGTGCAGCGACGGCAAAATCCTGCTCAACGGCAAGGAGTGGAAGGAGGCGTAGCGGAGTTGGACATTTTGCTGCATCATGGCGACCATGAGCGCAACGCGCAGGGCTTTTTGCAGCGAGCCGACGGTGCGCGGGAGAGCATCCAGCAGGCGATGATCCGCCTGTCGGTGCCGCAGGGCAGCTTTGCGTTGGACAAGAATCTGGGCAGCAGGCTGCACACCCTGCCGAACGCGCCGAAGGAGCGGCAGGAGGAGCTGGCGCTGGAATACGCGCAGGAGGCCCTGCTGGATCTGCCCGCGGTGCGGGTGGTGTCGGCCAAACGGCAGGGCGGCGAAGAGCTGGAGCTTACCTTCGAGCTAGCGTACAGCGGCGAGGAAGGCGAGCAGCGCTTTGTGACGTTGTGGGCGCTTAATTTTTAAAGGGAGGAGTGAGAGAATGGCGGAAGGATATGAAAGCTTTTTGGAGCAGATGAAGCAGGCCTACCAGCAGCGCACCGGCATTCCGGTGGACAGCGCCTCGGATGTGGGCATCCGCTTTGCGGTGCTGGCCGAGCAGCTGGCGCTGTTGCAGCAGGAGCTGGAAACGGCGCAGCAGCAGGCCTTTGCGCAGACGGCGACTGGTCAGGCGCTGGAGATGCACGCCGCCCAGCGGGGCCTCAGCCGCAAGCAGGCGGTCTATGCCAGCGGGACGGCGGTCTTTTCCCGCGAGGAGGCGGCACAGGCGGACATCCCCATCCCGCAGGGCTGCTTTTTGACCGAGCCAACCGGCAGCATCCGCTATGCGACCGAGCAGGAGGCGGTGCTCAAGGCCGGGCAGACCCAGGTGGAGGCGCCCATCCGCTGCCAGACGGCGGGCAGCGGCGGCAACGTGGCCGCGGGCAGGCTCAGCGTCATGGTGACGCCGGTGCAGGGGATTGCGGCGGTGAGCAACCCGCAGCCAATCCTCTCCGGCGAGGACGCGGAGAGCGACCAGTCGCTGCGCCAGCGGCTGCTGGACAGCTACAGACAGGTGACCAACGGCACCAACGCGGCCTTTTACTACAATCGGGCGATGAGCTATCCGGGGGTCTCCTCGGTCAGGGTGCTGCCGCGGGTCAACGGGGTGAACACCGTCGGGCTGGTGCTGCACGGGCCGGGCGTCAATGAGGAGCTGCTCGAGCAGGTGGAGACAGAGCTGGGGCAGATAAAGGAAATCAACGTCGACCTGACGGTGGAGCAGGCGCAGCAGAGCGCGGTGAGCATCTCCTTTGCGATTGCGGTGGAGGACGGATACAGCTTTGCGGATGTGAGTCCCAACTGCAAGCAGGCGGTGCAGCAGTGGATGGGCCAGCAGAAGATCGGCCAGCCGCTGTATCTGGCGCAGCTGACCAGGGTGATTCTGGAATGTGAAGGGGTGGCCAACTGCCATGTTTCGCAGCCCGCTCAGGACCAGTACCCGCTGGAAAAGCAGGTGCTGACCTGCTCGAGCTGCACCGTCAGCGAGATGCAGCAGAAAGGGGAGAATTAAGATGCCGGATTCGGACTGCAGAAAGCGGATGTACGGCAGGATGCGCTCGCTGCGGCTGTATCAGCTGGGCGTAGGGTCGCTGGTGCGCGCCGAGCTGGAGAGCTATCTGGATGTGCTGGAGCCGATGCTGGCGGCAATCCGCGCGGTACAGCAGGACGCCCTGCTGCAAAGCTGCAGCGAGCAGCGGCTGATGGCCTTTGAGCGGATGCTGGCCATCCCCATTAACGGGAATATTCCGCTGGAGGAGCGCCGGCAGATTGCTGTCAGCAAGATGAGCATCGGACCAAGCGACTTTCACCGGGAGGGGCTGGAAAAGGCGCTCAACGCCATCGGGGTG
>ENA-UOJM01003110-UOJM01003110.1-human-gut-metagenome-genome-assembly--contig:-P116-NODE-3110-length-10377-cov-5.169153_pt1 | contig 10377 bp, 9 predicted proteins | sample MGYA00242349_ERZ723896 | MGnify/ENA metagenome assembly ERZ723896 | reverse complement strand
GTCCATTCTTGTTATCTAACATCAATTGTTTACCTCTCTTTCTACAGATTCGCGCGACCACGTTTTTTGCTCTTTAGCAGTCTCCGGAACACTGTTGCACAACCAGTTTCATTTTGCACCCAACGCTTCGGTGCTCCCTCATACATGAGGCATTGTCTGTTGGAACGTTCCTTTTCGCTTGCGGAGATGCTTTTTCTGTGGCAACGCGTGGGGTTCAGATGTCGTGCGCGCGCTTCGCTGAGATGCTGTTCTTTTGCTGACCACTGCCGGCATGGACTTCATCGCCTGGAACCGCTTACATCAGGAAAAGATTTGATGCATGTTACGCATCCCCTTGTCTGGGGGAGTGACATCTGATCAATCAGACTTCTTAAAACATTGGACTCATCCTTTCTGGCTATAATGTACCACAAAGACAGGTGGATGTCAAGAGGTTTTGTGGAAAAAATATAAAATTTTTCAAAAAGGATGCGGCCCCCGGGGGCTGTCCCAGGGGCCGCGGGTATCAGCGGGAGGCATCCGGGGCTGGGTCGCCACGGAGGGAGAGAAAGTAATCGTAGTAGGGCTTGAGGAAGCGGAAGCTCTCCTCCGCCTCCCCAGCCAGCTCGGGGGTGAACAGGGAGCCCTCGCAGTTGCGGTCCCAGGTCAGGGCGATGTTTTTCCGGTTGTACCAGGGAAAGAGCAGGGGGCCGGGGTCCCCTTTGGGGCGTTTGTACATCTCGCCCTCCAGCACAAATCGGTGCTGCCGGCTGAGCCGGCGGGCCAGCTTCTCCATAGGGGCCGGGTCCCGGTCGATGCGGGAGCGGAACTTGGCCATGGTGACGGGCTCGGCGCCGTAATAGCCCATCCCCAGGCTGTGATACTCCGGCGCGATCTCAAAATAGAAGGCGGGGACATGGGTCCACCCCTCCTGCTCGGGCCGGATGGTGAACCACAGGTGGTCCTTGTAGGGGCCGCGGCCGTGGAGCCGCCGTGCATCCCGGTAGATGCGGGAGACATGAAGGTTCAGCTGCTCCTTGGGATAGGCGGCGGTCATGGCGGCATGGACCTGGCGGCCCAGCTCCTGGAGGGGAGCGATGACCAGATCCAGATACTCCTGCTTGTGGGCCTCGAACCAGCTGCGCTCATTGTTGAATCGGACGCCCCACAGAAAATCCACGGCGCCCTGAGAAAAACCTTGAAACATAGGAAACGGACCTCTTCTGTATGGTAAGATATGTGCTCAATAGCCGGGCGGAAGCTCCCCGGCGGGGATCTCATACCCGTAGTGGTCGTCCTCCGGGGAGGACTGAGCGGGGCCGTCAGCCGCCCCGTCCCCTGTGTCGGGCGCGGGGATATCCTCCGTGGGAGCGGAGGAGCTGCTGCCGGACTCCCCGGCAGACGTCTCGCTGTCAGTTCCTGTGCCGACGGCAGGCTCACCGCCGGTGCCTCCCCCGGACTCTGTTCCGGTCTGCGTCCCAGTGCTGGTGCCGGCCCCGGTCTCTGCCCCGGTTCCGGGCTGGGCGCCGGGCTTGGGGGGGACCCCGTCTACCCAGGTGGAGGGATCGCCGTCAGCGGGATTGTAGAGGATGGTGGTGGGGCGCATCTTATAGGTGCTGACCCCCAGATCCTGCTTCTCCACCAAGGTGCCGTCCTTCTCATAGATGACGCGCCAGGCGCGGGCAGAGCGGCCGGTGTAGGCGTTCTGCTTGGCATCCACCTTAGTGGTGCCCTGTGGGATGGACTCGTCGGCGCGGTACTGGGTGGTGGGGGATACAAAGTCGAACTGGGTGCGCTCCGGCACGGCGTACCGGCCGTCCACATTGGTGCCGTAGAGCTTGACAGTGAGGTAGCGCAGGCCGTTCTTGTCGTAGCTCTCAGTGACGATCTTCACCGGGTAGTCGGTGTTGTTTTTGAAGCGGAAGTCGGACAGGCCGAAGTAGACGGTGGCGTCCATGCCGTCAGGGACGTAGCCCACGGAGTACATGTGGGCGTGGCGCTCCACGATCTCCAGGGTGGTGTGGAGGACGGCGTAGTAGATGGTGGAGGAGGTCTGGCAGATGCCGCCGCCGGTCTCGTCCACGGAGGCGCCGCCGGAGTAGACGGGAGCGGGGAGATAGCCCTTGTCGGCGGAACGGCTTCCGGTGGTGTTGTTGTAGGAGAATTCCTCGCCGGGCATCAGGATCACGCCGTTGCAGGCCTCAGCGGACAGCTTCACGTTGAACTTCCGGTTGGAGGAGCCGCTCACCTGGCTGGTACCCTGCCCCAGCAGGTCGGCAAAGAGCCGGTCGGCCAGTATCTCCTGGGTGATGTCGGGCTGAGTGACGGTGAGGGGGACCTCCACGGTCTCTCCCTCCTGGGCCTGCTGGAACAGGCGCTGGGCCTGGGCGGTGTCAAAGTCCACCCCCACGGTGTGGGGCAGCACCTCGCAGGTATCCGGATCGATGGCTGCGTTGGCCGCCTCAGCGTACAGCTCCCCGTGGATGGCCTGGAAGTCCGGCTCCTGAGGAGCGGAATCCAGGATGGGGAGCTGGACCGTGTCCGCCTGACCCTGGGCCAGAAGTTGAGCGTAGGCAGACTTCACCGCCTCCTCCGCTCCCTGGCGGTCCACCGAGCGGTGGGTGTGCCCCTTTACCAGGGTCAGGGTGCCCGCCTCCAAGTCTGCGGTGTAGCCATCCTCGCTGCCGCCGCTGCCCAGGGCACTGTCAGCGGCCTGGAGCTGGCGCTCCAGCTCTGTACGGCCCGCCTCTGTCAGTTGGACCTGATCGGCACCAAGGTCCTGGGCAGCGCCGAACAGGTGGCGCAGGTACTGGGCCCCCCCGGTGAAGAAGCTGCCGCGTCCCACAGACAGGGACGCCTGGGCCAGGGAGGCGGCGTCCACCTGAAAGGATGAGCCGTCCAGCGTACCAATATAGCCGTCGCAGCTCAGGTCCACGGCCCAGCCGGAGCCAGCCTGCTGGGCGACGGAAAGATTCTCGTTGATGGCCTGCTCCGCCTCAGCCTGGGTCATGCCGGACAGGTCCAGTCCGGCGGCGGTGACGTTGGGCAGGATGATGTCCGAGGCGCTGACCCAGCCGCACAGGCCCAGGTAGGCGGCAAGGAGGACAGCCAGGATGGCGGCCGGGACCCAGACGGCTGGGCCGGGCTTTCCGCCGCTTTTTTTCTGTACACGTGCTCCGTCCATGAAAACTCCCCTTCCTGTCCCACTCAGCCCAAGAACCCACGGACAGGTCAAATAATTTCAGACTATATTATAGCATCCTACGTTTCAGAATGTAATTACAGAACAGTTACAGTTGACCGTCCAAATTTCCCCGGATTTCCTCAATTTTGAAAAATATTTTTAGGAGGTTTACTTTTCACCTTCCCGGCAGTATGATAGAATGGTGTATGTGGAAGAGAGAGGGCCAGACCCAGAAGAGAAATTTTCAAGGAATTTTAAGAAAAAATCAATGTTGTTTTGGGATGGGTCTGGTATTCTATACAGCAGAACACCAGGGGAGGCAGAATGATGGCATATTACGGAGATCAGGGAAATGAGAACTACGGCGGAAAATGGGAGCCCCGCAGGAGCTCTGGCGGAGGGATGAGTGACCTGCCGTACTGGATCTTGGCGCTGGTCTTTCTGTTTGCCTTCCCGCCGGTGGGCGTGCTGATGATCGCCCTGAGGCTCTTCGGCGGCGGGAAGCGCCGCGTGGCCCGGGGGCGCCATCCCTATTATATGCAGCGGGATGGGCAGGCCCCCGTGGGGGCCCGGACCACTGTCAGTGAGCCGGCACGGAGCCAGGAAAAGACCGGCCGGAGGGAGAAAAAGCGCCAGGAAGGGAAAGCGGAACAGGATATGTCCCCGGTGTGCCTGGACGTAGTGGAGAAGATGGCCAAGCGGGGCCGGAGGCTGATCCAGGTGGGCGGGATCATTACGGCGGTCTTCGCCTTCACGGTGCTGGCCTGCCTGGGTGATGCGTCCTACTGGCTCCTCCACGGCGACGCGATCTGGTTCTGGGACCAGCTGCTGAACGCCATCCCCCTGCTCTGCTTCCTGGGCGGCGGTGCCGGCGTGCTGTGGGCCGGCCTGCGGAAAAAGAAGCAGGTGCGCACCTACCGGAACTATCTGGCCATGATCGGCCGCCGCCAGACCATCTCCATCTCGACGCTGGCGTCCGCCACCGGTGCCTCCCCGGCCAAGGTGCGGGACTGCCTGGAGGATATGCTGGATGACGGGCTGTTTCCCCTGGGTTTCCTGGACTACGGCGGGGACCGGCTGGTCCTCTCCGGTGAGGGGCTGAACGACCCGGCCCCGGCGCAGGAGGAAAAGACGGAGGAGAAGAAGGCTGCCCCGGTGGACGAGGAGAACGCGGTGCTGGCCGAGATCCGGGCGGTGAACGACTCCATCGAAGACGCGGCCCTCTCGGCGCAGATCGACCGCATCGGGGTCATCACCGCCAAGATTTTCGAGTATCAGAAGAGCCACCCGGAAAGGTCTGCCCAGCTCCATGCCTTTCTGAGCTATTACCTGCCCACAACCCTGAAGATCCTCCGGGCCTATGCCCAGCTGGAGTCCCAGGGCGTAGAGGGGGAGAACATTGCCGCCGCCATGAGCCGGATCGAGGGGATGATGGGCAAGGTGGTGGAAGGCTTCGAGAAGCAGCTGGATCAGCTCTTTCAGGGGGATGCTATGGACATCACCACCGACGTGGCGGTTCTGGAGCAGATGCTCCAGAAGGATGGACTGTCCTCCTCCGGCGGGATGCAGATTGGAATTTGACTGATTCAAAGGCCGCGGGGATCTTCCCCGCGGCCTTCACGTTTCTTCTTTTACCCGACCGAACAGCTCGGACAGGCCGATGAGGATGAGAAAGCCCCCAAAGAGCTTTCGGAGCAGGTCCACGTCCAGGGCTGTGGCGGCCCATGAGGCCAGCGCGGCGCAGAGCAGGGAACAGAAGCCCCTTTTCCACATATCCGTTTTTCAGGTGGGCGGGCAGGGCGGTGAGTCCGGCGGGGAGAAAGTACAGCAGATTGATGCCCTGAGCCAGGTGCTGGTCCAGTCCGGCCAGGGTGGTCATATAGACCAGCAGAAGGGTGCCGCCCCCCACGCCGAAGCCGGACAGGACCCCGGTAGCCGCCCCCACCAGCAGGGGGATCAGCCAGCCGCTCACAACAGACACCTCAGGCCGCCCCAGATGAGCAGGGCCCCGAAGCCCCGCTTCAGCCACGGGAGCCGGACGCCTTTGAACAGCCGTCCTCCGGCCCAGCCGCCCACAGTGCCGCCGATGAGATAGGGCAGGGCGGCGGAGAGATCCAGTCCGCCCCGGAGGAGATAGACGGCTGCCGACAGGGCGCACAGGGGCAGGATGACCGCCACTGAGGTGGCAAAGGCCCGCCGCTGATCCAGTCCGCACACCCGGGTGAGCATGGGGACCAGCACCGAACCGCCGCCCCCGCCGAAAAAACCGTTGGTCAGCCCGGCTGCCGCCCCGGCAAGCACGGACTTCCAGGTAGATCTATGCTTCAAAAAAACGCCCCCTTGCCGGTCTAGTGTGCCAGGCAGGGGGGCGTTTTATCCATTTTGCCTGCCGGGGGAGCGGGATCTCAGTCGGCCAGCTTATCCAGCAGGGCGGCCAGCTCCTCCAGCTTGGGGGCGGGGTCCCCGCTGTCCACGGCCTCCCGCACGCAGCAGTTCATGTGTGCCTTCAGTACCAGGCGGTTGGCTTTTTTCAGAATGGACTGGGTGGCCATCAATTGGTTGGAGACGTCCAGACAGTACCGGTCCTCCTCCACCATCTTCAGGATACCGTCGATCTGGCCACGGGCCGTTTTCAGCAGCCGGGCGACCTGGGCGTGGTCCGCTTTCACTGAATGGACACCACCTCGTATCCGGCCTCAGTGACTGCGTCGGTGAGGGACTGGTCGCTCACCGCACCAGTGAGGGTGACTGTGGCGCACTTGCCCTCCAGGTCGGCTTTGACGGAGGCCACCCCCTCCAGGGTGCCCAGGGCTTTCTCCACGTGGGCGGTGCAGTGGGCGCACATCATGCCGTTGATCATGATCTTCTTTTCCATCGTTTCATTCGCTCCTTTTCGTTCTTCCTGATGTTGTGGTTCATATGTGGGCTGCTCCGAGGGGTCAGGGACAGGCTGGACCGGGCAGGTGCCGCTGGGGCAGGGAACAGGGGAGGCAGGGACGCTCTTGGGCTTGAAGAACCGAAGACGCAGGGCGTTGGTCACCACGCATACCGAGCTCAGGCTCATAGCGGCAGCGGCGAACATGGGGTTGAGCATGACATCCGTCCACCCCAGGGCATAGAACAGGCCGGCGGCCAGGGGGATGCCCAGGCTGTTGTAGAAAAAGGCCCAGAATAGGTTCTGCTTGATGTTGCGGATGGTGGCCTTGGACAGTTCCACCGCAGCGGCAGCGTCCAGCAGGTCCGACTTCATCAGCACGATGTCGGCGCTCTCGATGGCCACGTCGGTGCCAGCACCGATGGCCAAGCCCACGTCGGCCCGGGCCAGCGCCGGGGCGTCGTTGATGCCGTCCCCCACCATGGCCACCTTCTTGCCCTGATCCTGGAGCTGCTTCACCTTGCGCTCCTTGTCCTGGGGGAGCACCTCCGCCATCACCTGGGAGACGCCCAGCTGTGCGCCGATGGCGCCGGCGGTGCGCTGGTTGTCGCCGGTGAGCATGATGACGTCGATCCCCAGCCGCTGGAAGGCGGCTACCGCCTGGGCGCTGGTAGGCTTGGGGGTGTCGGCCACAGCCACCAGGCCAAGCACCCGGTGCTCGTCGGCAAAGTAGAGGGGGGTCTTGCCCTGGGCGGCCAGCTCCTCGGCCCGTGCGGGGAAGGAGCCCAGCTCCACCCCGGCCTCCTCCATCATGGCGCGGTTGCCGCCCATGCAGGTGCGGTCTCCCAGGGCGGCCCGGACGCCCCGGCCGTGGACGGCGGTGAACCCGCCCACCGAGGTGATGGGGAGGCCACGCCTTCTGCTCTCCTCCACGATAGCGGCGGCCAGGGGGTGCTCCGAGGGGCCCTCCAGGCAGGCGGCCAGGATGAGCAGGCCCTCCTCGTCCATGTCCTCGCCCGGCAGGATGTCGGTGACCACCGGCCTGCCCTGGGTCAGGGTGCCGGTCTTGTCCAGTACCACGGTATCCACCAGATGGAGGGTCTCCAGGGCCTCAGCGGATTTGATGAGGATGCCCTGCTCCGCTCCCTTCCCGGTGCCCACCATGATGGCCACGGGGGTGGCCAGACCCAGGGCGCAGGGGCAGGAAATGACCAGCACGGCCACGCCCGCGGTGAGGGCGGAGGTGGTGCTGCCAGTGGCGAACCACCAGGCCCCGGCAGCGATGGCGGCGATGACCATAACGGTGGGGACAAAGACGCCGGCCACCTTGTCGGCCAGCTTGGAGATGGGGGCCTTGGAGGAGGAGGCTTCCTCCACCAGCCGGATCATCTGGGCCAGGGTGGTGTCCTCGCCCACCCGGCTGGCCTCAAAAACGAAGTAGCCGGAGCGGTTGATGGAAGCGGCGGCCACCTTGTCCCCGGGGCCTTTGTCCACGGGGAGGGACTCGCCGGTGAGGGCGGATTCGTCCACGGCGGAGCTGCCCTCCACAATGACACCGTCCACCGGGATGGACTGGCCGGGGCGGACGGCTACCCGGTCGCCCACCCGGACCTCCTCCACCGGGATCTCTGCCTCGGCCCCGTCCCGCAGGACGGTAGCCGTCTTGGGGGCCAGGTCCATCAGGCGGGAGATGGCCTGGGAGGTCTTGCCCTTGGAGCGGGTCTCCAGGAACTTGCCCAGGGTGATGAGGGTGAGGATCATGCCGGCGGACTCGAAGTACAGGTCCATATGGTACTGCTCCACCCGGGCCATGTCCCCGTGGCCCAGGCCGTAGCCGATCTGGTAAATGGCAAAGACGCCATAGATCACAGCCGCGATGGAGCCCACAGCGATGAGAGAGTCCATGTTGGGGCCGCCGTGGAGCAGGGAGCGGAAGCCGTTTTTGTAGTACTTGTCGTTGATATACAGGATAGGCAGGGTGAGCAGGAGCTGGGTAAAGGCGAAGGATATGGCGTTCTCGTGACCCACCAGGAAAGCGGGGAGGGGGGCGCCCATCATGTGCCCCATGGAGATATAGAACAGGGGGATCAGGAAGAGAAAGGAGAGGATGAGGCAGCGCTTCATAGAGGAGAGCTCCGCTTCCATCTGGGCCTCCGGCCTCTTAGCGGCTCCCCGGGCTGGGACCCCAGCCTGGGCGGGCAGGGAGGCGCCGTATCCTGCCTGGACCACCGCCTGGATGATGCTTTCGGGGGCAAGGGCGGCCTCGTCGTACTCCACATTCATGGAGTTGGTCATCAGGCTGACCTCCGCCCTGCGTACGCCCTCCAGCTTGTTCACCGCCTTTTCCACATGGGCGGAGCATGCGGAGCAGGTCATACCGGTGACGTCAAATTTCTGTTTCAAGGGAAACACATCCTTTCAGAGGAGGGCTCCGCCCATGGGCGCCCCAGCGCCCCGCCGCCGAAGCGGCGCAAATTCGGAGCGGAGCAAATGCGATACACCCCCCTGGGGTGGGGTATCTTCAGCATAGCGCGGGGGAAGAAGTTTGTCAAGGCTTATCATGGAGATTTTTTGAGATTTTATGCAGGAGAGCCCCTGTTCTGCGGGAAGCAGAACAGGGGCTCTCAAAATTCAAAATAGAAGGAAATGAGGAGGCTCCTCATAGCTGATGGTATAAAACCCGTCTATGTGAAACGTGATTGTTTCTTGTATGGTATCAGATGGGAGGGGTGAGGTCAAGGACAAACATGGATTTTCTTCCCAGCCTCGACAGCTTGTGCCCGGTTTTGCAGGGGGCTTGTCCTATAATCTCCTCATATCACCCGGCAGAGAGGACCGGGCCAAGGAGGAAGTCTGAATGACCGTAGATTGCGTGTCCGAGGGGCGGACCCTGACAGCGGCGGTGCGGGGGGAGCTGGATCACCACCGGGCCAAGGAGGTGATGACAGAGCTGGATGAGCAGATCGACATGGCTCTGCCCCGGCGGCTGACTCTGGACCTGTCAGGCCTGAGCTTTACGGACAGCTCGGGCATCGCAGTACTGATCCGGGTCAGCCGGCGGATGGAGCAGATCAAGGGCGAGCTGATAGTGCGGGGCGTGCCTCCGCAGCCGTGGAAGGTGTTTCAGGCGGCCGGCCTGCACAAGCTGATCCGATTTGAACAGGAGGAGCCCGCCGCGGCGGGGGAGGAGGACGTACATAAATGAAGGTGGAAAATTACGCCGCGCTGGAATTTCCCAGCCGGTCAGCCAACGAGGGGTTTGCCCGGGCGGCGGCGGCCTGCTTTGCCGCCCAGCTGGACCCCACGCTGGAGGAGATTAACGACATCAAAACCGCCGTGAGCGAGGCAGTGACCAACGCCATCGTCCACGCCTACCCGGACCGGCTGGGCAAGGTGGCCCTGAAGCTGCGTCTGAAGGAGGGCGGCATCCTGGAGATCTTGGTGCGGGACTGGGGGGTAGGCATCGCGGACGTGGAGCAGGCCCGGACCCCGCTGTTTACCACCGGGAGCGAGGAGCGCTCCGGGATGGGCTTTACCATCATGGAGAGCTTCATGGACGTGGTAAAGGTGCGCTCTACCCCGGGGAAGGGGACCCAGGTGACCATGCGGAAGCGGATCTCCCCCCGCATGGGCGGACGATGAATGGCACGCCAACGGCTCCAGAGCTGCTGGAGGCGGCCAGACAGGGGGACAACCGGGCCTGTGAGCAGGTGTTGGAGGAAAACGCCGGCCTGATCTGGAGCATTGTGCGGCGGTATTACGGACGGGGCGTGGAGCCGGACGACCTGTACCAGCTGGGCTGTCTGGGCTTTTTGAAGGCGGTGCGGGGCTTTGACCCATCCTTCGGGACCCAGTTCTCCACCTATGCGGTGCCCAAGATCGCGGGGGAGATCCGGCGTTTTCTCCGGGATGACGGCACTGTGAAGGTGAGCCGGGGCATGAAGGAGCGGGGGGCCGCAGTGTGGGGCGCCCGACGCCGGCTGGTGGCCGAGATGGGACGGGAACCCACCCTGTCAGAGCTGGCGGCGGAGACCGGCCTGACGCCAGAGGAGATCGCAGCGGCGGAGACCGCCTCTGACGCAGTGGCATCCCTCCAGGCGGAGACAGGAGAGGGCGGATTGACCCTGGAGGGGATGCTGGGCACCGGCGGGATGGAGGAGGACGTGGTGGAGCGGCTGACCCTCCGTTCCGCCATGGAGGAGCTGCCGGAGCGGGAACGGCAAGTGCTGCTGCTGCGCTATTACAAAAACCTCACGCAGATCCAGTGTGCCAGAGTCCTGGGGGTCTCCCAAGTCCAGATCTCACGGCTGGAGCGGCGGGCGGTGGACCGGCTGCGGAA
>ENA-UOJM01003103-UOJM01003103.1-human-gut-metagenome-genome-assembly--contig:-P116-NODE-3103-length-10391-cov-4.226877_pt1 | contig 10391 bp, 8 predicted proteins | sample MGYA00242349_ERZ723896 | MGnify/ENA metagenome assembly ERZ723896 | reverse complement strand
CCGGAGAACTATTTACAAATCTATATACTTATATCTTCTTTCGTTACTTCTGTAAAAACTATAGATCTTTTACTTCTTTAAACTCTGCCCGATTCTGTTCGATCTTATCTTCCCCACCGATTGCACAGATAACCCCGCCATCTGTGATTGCCCGGATCACAGGTGCCAGTGAACGGATCGTTTCTACATTTGCAGTAAGCACCTGATCACGTTCTTTCTGAAGCTGCTCATCTGTAATACCTGCAAAGTAACAGGTCTGGCTGAATGCTCCTTCTGCTGATGGTGTCATTGGAGAATCTAACTTCGCGATCGCACCGATCAGATATTTGGTCATATCTCTATCGCTTGCATCAAAGCCTGCCACATAGTCTGCTGCCTTCTTATAGATATCATATGTCTCCATCAGGTTCGGATCTCTGTAGGATGTAAAATATCCCATTCCTGATCTGGCAAATGAACACATAGCTCCATATGCCCCACCCTTTACACGGATATTCTCCCAGAGATATCCATAGGAGAAGATCACCTGTAGGACTTCCAGTGCTCCGGTATATTCAAAACCTTTTTCTTTATAATTTCCTGCGAGAGCCGCATACTGTACCTGGCTTGCTGTCTTAAAGGCTTCGTTCTTAACAGTTTTTTTCATCACACGTTTTTCTGCAAAAGCAGGTCTGGTCGACAACTTTCTTGCAAACGCTTCAATATCTGCGCCCAATAATTCCTTGATATCATTGTCACCTGTATAAGAGATTGTTACCGCTCCTTTTCTGAGGATCTCGGCAAGCGTTGTCTGCAGCTTCTCAATGATCGCATCTGCATTCTGCTCAAAATTCTGATCCAGTTCCTGTAAGAAATCATAATATCCGATTCCCTCTGTCATATCCTTAAATGCCATCACATCTGAGACATAAGACATCGCGCGTGTTGCAGATGTGATATGCCCTGAGGATATCAGATCAGTCTTAAGTCCGGCCTTTTCTTCCGATATAATCTCTTTCAATCTCTTCTTATCCGAAAGCTTCGATGTGAACAGGATCTCCTCGATCAGCTTCAGACCTTCTCCAAGCTTGTCATACATGGCCTTTGTCTTAACGGAGAAGAATGAAAGATGATCCTTCCCGCCATCCTTATACATGGCTCCTGTAGAAAATCCGATACCACCGGTATGGAAATTGATCTGATTGGACAGTTCACTATATGTGTAATGCTCTGTATCCACATATTTGAAAATGCTGGTGAGCAGCTCTGCATATGGAACAAACTCTGCATCCAGATCATTGATATCAAATATAAACTCCAGATAACCAATTCCGTTAGTAAAGATATCATGACATATTAATGGCATACCATAAATGCTGCCCTCACGATTCTTTAACGGATGGATCTCTTTTCTGATATCAGAAATATTAAGCAACGGAACCTTCTCCATATCCTCTGCCGGAGATGGTGTCTCCTGATATAATTTTAATTCCTTTGTATCTGATACAACCTGTTCAAGCTCATTTTCCGTAAGAGAGGCCTTATAGTCTGCAAGCTTCTGCTTCTCTGCTGCATCATTCTCCTTATCAAGCCCCTTCTTCGGCTTCATAACAAAAATCATACCAAAGGTATTCTGAACCAGCTTTTCCCAGATCAGTTCTTCAAAATATCCGGTTTTCAGACTTTCTTTCAATTCATCATATACTTCATTTAACTTAAACATTTCAAGTGCAGATGCATCATCATACAGCCATGTATTAAATGCATCCAGACCCATCATAAGCCCCTTCGGAAATCTGCCGAAGTTTGCTTCCTTATGTTTAAACTCAAAATTATTGATCGCAGCCTCGATCGAAGTCCGATCGATCGCCTTTCCTTCTTCTCCATGCCCGGAAAGATCGGTCAGTGTATCCCTGATCACAGACACAAAACGTTCCTTATCGGACATATTTGCATTTCTTGCTACGATTGAAAAGATTGTCTGCCGGATCCCATCATCAAAGGAAGCAAAGACATCCTCTCCGATCCCTGCATCTACTAATGCTTTCTTCAAAGGTGCGCCCGGAGCGTCCATAATTGCGTATTCCAGTATATTCATGGCAACGGACTGCTTCTTATCAAGGCTGCTGCCAACTACCATATTATAGGTTAAAAATGTCTGATTTTCTTCGCTCTCATTTTCTGCGATTGAATAAAAGCAGCTCTCATCCTTCATCTGTTCATAGGCTGTCTGCACAGCGATCGTAGAATCAATCTCTCTATAATCAAAGCTCGAGAGATACTCCTTATCGATATAGTCCAATTCCTTATACATATCAAGATCACCATACAGATAAATATAACTGTTTGACGGATGATAATACTTTCTGTGAAAATCAAGAAAACGTTCCTGACTTAATGTTGGAATCGCTGCAGGATCACCACCGGATTCATTCTTGTATGGTGTGTCAGCAAGAAGAAGTTTTTCAATCTTTGAATACATCTGCTGTTCCGGAGATGAAAATGCACCCTTCATCTCATTAAACACAACACCATTATAGATCAGTTCCCCTTCTACAGTTTCAAGTTCATAATGCCAGCCTTCCTGACGCATGATCTCTGTATGTTCATAAATATTCGGATAGAATACCGCATCCAGATAGACATCCATAAGATTTTCAAAATCCTTTTCGTTACAGCTTGCAATCGGATATACCGTCTTATCAGAATATGTCATTGCATTTAAAAACGTATTTAATGAACCCTTTGCCAGTTCTACAAACGGGTCTTTTACCGGATATTTTCTGGAACCGCATAATACCGAATGTTCCAGAATATGCGGAATACCAGAATCATCATACGGCGGTGTCCGGAATCCGATATTAAACACATTGTTCTCATCATCATTTGCAATTACAAGCACTCTGGCCTTTGTCTTCTTGTGGCTTAAGATATAACCTGTTCCATTTACTTCAGGGATCTTTTCTTCTGTTATGATGTCATACCCTGTTAATTCTTTTAAGTCTCTCAATCTGATGTCTCCTTTATTCTTCTTTATTCAAATGAAATGTCTCCGGAAGCAGCTCTTCTACCGAATACATCCTATATTCCTGTTTGTTCTTTGCTACAACGATCACGCAGCCTTGTTCGGCAAATTCGGCAATGACCTGTCTGCATATCCCACATGGATAAGTATAGTCACATTCTCCGTCCTTTAGTCCGCCAACAATCGCGATCGCAGACAGCTTTCTGCACCCTTCACTGACTGCCTTAAAAACAGCCGTCCGTTCCGCACAGTTTGTTGCCCCATAGGAAGCATTCTCTATGTTGCATCCTGTATAATAACTTTCATTCTCCATCTTTACACAGGCTCCCACCTGAAAATTCGAATATGGCGCATATGCCTTTGTTCTTGCCTGCATCGCAAGCTCGATCATCTCTGAAATCTCGTTTTCATTCATACAAATTTCCTCTTACTTCCTGTTACATGGAACTAACAGTACCACCCATAAATATAGCCTATTTTCCATGTGTTTGCAATGCGATTCTGGCGTATTCTAACTGCAAACTATACAAAACAGATTGACAGTGGTCTCACCTATTATTACACAAGACATTCTCATTCTATCCTCATGTAGCGGTACATAAGGCAGCAAAATACGCTGCCCAAGTACCGACATTCGTAACTGAGACCTTAGCTCGACTTGATCGAGGTTAGTTCGGAGTTACACAGAGTGGATAGGCTTGTTACATAATAGTAAGACCACTGTCAATCTACTATTTAAAATTTCTACTCTCTATTTAAAAATAAATCATTATTTCAAATTCACCGTCTTCTGTTTTTAAACTTCCGTGGTAGCCAAATATCTGCATGATCTCCTGCACGATGCTCAATCCGATTCCGCTTCCGCTTCTGCCGGTTCTTGCTTCGTCTCCCTTTACAAATGGCTTCCATAACTCCTCCGGATCGGTTGTAATCGGCTGTTCCATCGGATTGCTAAGGATCAGATGATCTTCCTTTAATACCAGCCGGATCACACTTCCTTTCAGTGAATACTTAATTGCATTTACAAACAGATTCTCTAACATATGGGAAAGCATCAGCGGATCACCTTTTACCGTACAGTTTCCTGACATTCTTACCTCCAGACCTTTTTCATCCAGAAGATTCTGATACCGTTCCTGTAACGGCTCCCATATCTGTTCGATGCTTACAGACTCTGTCTGTAACGCTTCCATTTTACCAAGCTTGATATACTCGCTTAACTGACATAAAAGTTCATTCATGTAAGATGTATTTTCCAAAATAACATCTATGTAATGCCGGCACTCTCCTGTCTGGTTTAACTGTTTCAGATTCTCTGCATACCCGGAAATTGCCATCAATGGACTTTTTACATCATGTGCAAGTGCTGTAATAACCGTTTCTTTTCTCTCTGCATCTTCCATCTGTGAAAATGTCCGTCTACAGGATATAAACGCAGTCAAGATCGTTGCAATTATAATGAGAAATACAACTGCAAGTCCTCCATAAAATAACCAGATGCCTTCTGTATGCCAGCCAAATGGATCTGCATACATAGCGGATACGATATAATATATATCATTGTCAAAAACGACATACTGACTTTTAAAATAATAGTTTTCACCCAGATAACCACTTATACTCTCTGTTATATCTGCCGGATGTGCTCCATAAGTCTCCATCTTAGCCAGCAAATACCTGCTCGTCTTACTATACTGATTGGCATCATCTACTCTGCCATGAAGACTCCATGCAAATTCCCCTGCATCAGCATTTTGAACCACCTGCCGGAAAGAAGGCATAATCGGTGAATACATCTGTACTTCGGACTGCATCTGCTCCATATCATCCTCTATATCCTGTACCTGTTGTTCTAATTTTTCTGTATCATTTTCGTCTGTATGCTTCGTAGTTTCTGTTTCTTGATTTTCATCTGCAGCATTTACACCGTCTTTTTCTTCTATATTGTCTACTGCATCTGAGCTTTCCAAATGCCGCCTGTAAACTGCTGTCAAAAAATATGGTGTATTTTCCTCCGCAAAGATCTCCTGTATTCTATTACGGGCTTCCTCTATATCTGTCATACCTGCAATATCTTCCTGACATTCAGCCAAACTTGCACTAACACTATTTGTTGATACCTGAAAATATTCTTTTAATTCCAGATTGACCTGATTTCTGTAATAACCGATCACCAGCAGATACAATATTATGCTGACTGCTATAATGCCAGATGAAATCCATATCCATTTTCTTTTTATCTTTTGTCTTTTTCTTTTCTGCCGCTCCGACAATAATGCATTTCTTTTTTTATCATTCTTTTTGTTCTTTTTCATCGTCGTCACCCCGTATCTGATATCCATTTCCTATCACTGTTTTAATCTGCTTTCCTGCACTTCCAAGATGTTTTCGAATCTTTCGAATGTGATTATCCACACAACGATCACTGCCTTCATAATCATAACCCCATACACCGATCAGCAGCCGTTCTCTTGCCACAGTCTTATTTTTGTTCTCAAGCAACATCCGCAACAATGCAAACTCTTTTGGCGCAAGTTCTATTTCCTGAGAATCCACAAGAACCCTATACTCCGATGGCTTCATATGTATCCTGCCACAGACCAGCTCTCCGGTTCTGCTGAGATCCTTTGACCGTCTGATCAGTGCCTTGCATTTCGCATATAAGGTCACAAGAGAAAATGGTTTGATGATATAATCGTCACAGCCGAGATCATAGCCAAGCAGGATATCCCGTTCGGAAATTCTGGCTGTTAAAAACAGGATCGGAACCATGCTCGTCCTACGCATCTCCCGACAAATCGCAAATCCATCCATCCCCGGAAGCATGATGTCTAACAATACAAGATCCACCCGTTCCGTCTCAAATAAATCCAGCCCGTCCTGTCCATTCTGTGCCGTCCGTACTACAATCTCATTTTCGCTTTCTCTGGTAAAATAATCTTTCACTACTTCGCAGATCTGTTCATCATCTTCAATCATCAGTATCTGATATGTCATATTTCTTACCTCCTTGCGCCTATCTTAACAGTGTCATATGACTTTTAAATGTTCTATTTTTCTTGTTTTAATATTTTGCTGTATACCTGCATATTCTATTAATGTCACTATTTATAAAAATACTATTTGACAGTCTATTCCATCAATAGTATATTATTTTTAGTGGTTGCGCTGTGTTGCTTGCGAGGCGCACAGCCGAAGGAGTCCATGCGTGGGCTCCTTTCTTTTTTATATTTGAATTTTTACAGGGGGGGATAACATGAATCAAAAAGTTTTTTTAACCTATGAGCAGCAGATTAATAAATTACAGAATGAAAAATCTCTGATCATTAATGATTCTGAATATGCAACAGCCATTTTGAAAAAAATAAGCTACTATTCTTTAATCAGTGGATATAAGCAGCTCTTTAAAGCACCTGCAACAAAAAAATATATTTACGGTGTAACCTTTGAAGAAATTGTTTCTTTTTATTATTTTGATGAACAATTACGATCTTTATTTTTCAAATACATACTTCATATTGAAAAACAGATGAAATCCATGGTGTCTTATTACTTTTGTGATAAATATGGAGAAAGTCAGACAGCATATCTTGATATCAAAAACTATACTGTAACCAGGCGAAATAATAATGATGTTCAAAGGCTGATAAAAAAACTAATAACTTCTGTATTAAAATCCTGCCCTCATATAACAAAAGCTCAATTGTTATCTCTGATGGGATTTCCTGAAAATTGGAACCGGATTACCCGATACAGGAAAATATAAACACAGATCTGAAGCTGATTTGCTATAGTTTCTCCTCCACAGCTCGTTCCATATTCTGCATGGCACATTCTGTCTGCATGGCTCTCCCTCGTTTCTCTTCGGAAAGTCCGTCGGTTATGGAATAACATGCATCAAACAAGCCGCTCTCCATACATTGTTCGATGCCTTCCCCGAAGCAACCTGCAAATGCAACCACTTTTTTCTTCTGTGCTTTTGCAAGTTTTGCTACGCCTGCCGGAGTTTTTCCCATTAACGTCTGTGCATCCATCCTGCCCTCTCCGGTAATAACCAGATCGACATTTTTTATTCTTTCTTTTAAATGGATCTCATCAAATACTATATCAATTCCCGGTCGTAATCTTGCATGCAGGAACATTAGAAATGCATATCCAAGACCGCCTGCTGCACCTGCTCCCGGTGTCATACGATTTATTATGCTGTCCATCTGACACTTCTCCGGGTCTGTATTCATTTGCACTTTATCCTGCTTACAGCCTGACCAGTTCTGCTGTTCTACCAGATCTGCATAACGCACCATGGATTTCTCCATGTTCTCTACCATCTGAGCATCTGCTCCCTTTTGCGGTGCAAAGATATGGCTGCATCCATTCTCTCCAACCAGCGGATTTGTAACGTCACAGGCAATCTGAAATGAACATACTGAAAGCTCCTGTAACATATCCTCTGTATGAATCCCGCATACTTTGGAAAGTCCTTCTGCTCCATAGCAAACTTCATTCCCATGTTCATCAAGGAAATGACACCCAAGTGCCTGCAGCATTCCGATCCCGGCATCATTTGTTGCGCTTCCGCCAATCCCTATAATAAAGCTCCGGCATCCATGCAGCATGGCATCCTTTATCATCTCGCCTACTCCATATGTAGTTGTATGCATCGGATTTCTGGCTAACTCCGGTACAAGCGGAAGTCCTGCTGCCTCTGCCATCTCGATCAATGCCACTTTTTCTCCTGCTTCATCATAACTGATATAAGAAGCCTTTACGACCTGTCCAAGTGGTCCTGTTACATTAACTGTATGACGTTTCATGTTCGATTTTCCATAGGCGATCGCATCCATGGTTCCCTCTCCGCCATCTGCAACCGGAACCACTTCGATCTCACAATTCTTATAATTTTTCTTCAGACCTTTTTTAACCGCCATGCCTGCCTGAACAGATGTCATACTGCCCTTAAAAGAATCAACAGCCGCCAGAACCTTAAGCGGTCTTTCTCTCAATTTCAGATCATCCTGCAATATGGTGTCATGTATTTCACATGTTCGATTCATTTGAGAAGTCCTCCCTTGCAAATATCACACCGTTTATTTCCGGTTCAGATTATATCCGACAACTGCACCCACAATACCGCCAACGATATGTGCCATATTCGAGATATTGTCCTGTACTGCGATACCTTCATATACCTGCTGTCCGATAAAGATGATCGCAACCAGAATAAAGGATAACGGAATTTCGCCTGCTCGGAATCCGGTAAAGGACGCCAGCACGATAAATGCAAATACGACACCACTCGCTCCACAAAGTGCTACATTCCAGAAAAAGATGTAATTCACAATACCGGTCGCAAGTGCTGTTACACCGATCACTTCCAACATTTCTTTCGAACCATATTTTTCTTCTAACATCGGTCCAAGCAATAACAGATAGGAGGCATTTCCGATAAAATGACTCCATCCTACATGCCCGAATACATGTGTAAAGAATCGCAGATATGTGAGTGGATTTGTAAGCGATGAATGATATGTCATAAATAATAACCGGGTACTTCCGCCACCGGTCAGTACCCCAAGCAGCGTTACAACAAAACAAATAAATACAAAGCCCAGCGTCACCGGTGCGTTAAATGTGATCTTTAATTTTCTCATCTGTATATACCTCCCCATATAGAATGAATAGCTTTATTATACCCTATTTATGTATAAATACAAAGAGCCGCTTCGACTCTTTTACCCCAGAACAAAATTGCTTTACAGGATAAATATTTCTATAAAACAAAACTACCGTCCATCCGGCAGTCTGATCATAGCAGTTTCAACTGACGATCAAATCTGTATCCGAATAAACGGTAGTCTTATATATACTTCGCACATTCTATTCATCCGAAAAATCATTGCCTATACTATGGTCAGATGATTTTCCATCATGATATACCGATGAATTTACAGATTATATTCTTTCTTCGTATCAGCAAGTGCCGCATCCATACGCTCGATAACGGCTGCGATCTGTTCCTCTGTAATAACCGCTGTCGGCTCGAAACGGATACACTTGGAGTTTACAAGTGTTCCGGCTGTCATAACACCTCTTGAGAACAAGCCCTTTGCGATGCTGTAACCGATATCAGATGTAACAAACTCAACAGCAAGCATCAGACCTACGCCTCTGACATCATCGATGATCTCAGGATATTTTGCCTTCAGACTTTCAAGTCCTGCCTTTAAGATCTTACCTTTGCTTGCACACTGTCCTGGAATATCATTATCAATCATGTATTTGATCGTTGCGATCGCTGCCGAACAACATACAGGGTTACCACCAAATGTAGGAGAACCAAGTAACCATGGGTTGTCGATCAACTGCTGTACCCACATGGATGGCTTACAGATAATACCTGTGATTGGCATAATACCACCACCAAATGCTTTACCGAATGTCATGATATCCGGTGTTACGCCTTCTGCTTCGCATCTCCACATTGTACCGGTACGACCCATACCTGTCTGGATCTCATCAAAGATCAACGCTACACCATACTCATCACAGATCTGTCTTAACTCTGTCAGATATCCTTCCGGTGGAACGATAACACCAGCCTCGCCCTGAATTGGTTCAACGATCATAGCTGCAACCTTTTCACCAACAGCGATCAGGTTACGGATTGCCTTTCTTGCATCCTCTGCATTACCATATTCTACATGCTGTACCTGCTGTACCATAGGTGTATATGGAACTCTGTATGTATTCTTACCACCCATTGAGATTGCACCCATTGATTTACCATGGAATGCACCAACGGTTGAGATATACCATCTTCCGCCTGTTGCGATTCTGGCAAGCTTCAATGCCATTTCGACTGCCTCTGCACCACCATTTGTAAAGAAACAATACTGAAGATCACCCGGTGTGATATCTGCAACTGCCTTTGCAAGATATCCACGAAGCGGATCCAACAGCTCCTGTGAATGAAGCGCCTGATGATCAAGCTGTGCCTTTACGGTATCAAGGATCTCCGGATTTCTATGACCACATGTATAAATGCCGAAACCACCAAGACAGTCAATGAATTCTTCACCATATAAGCCATCACATACACCGTCATGATCTTTCCACTCAAGCACTGCTGAGTTGGTAGATACTGACTTTCTGTATTTTAACCAGCCCGGGCTTACATAATTATCAAAATAATCTAATGTCTGTTCTGTCATTAATTTCTTTTCATCGTCTGTTAATTCATCTGAATGGATATAACCAATTACCTTTTCCAAATCCTTACTTACCTGTTCATAACTCATATTAAAATCCTCCTTAAAATATATTCATCTTTAAACTGAAAAAAAGGAGCCTGTGACCTGTTCACAAGCTCCTTTGCTTCTATGTCTGT
>ENA-UOJM01003099-UOJM01003099.1-human-gut-metagenome-genome-assembly--contig:-P116-NODE-3099-length-10414-cov-5.087267_pt1 | contig 10414 bp, 7 predicted proteins | sample MGYA00242349_ERZ723896 | MGnify/ENA metagenome assembly ERZ723896 | reverse complement strand
CACAGCGAAACCGCCGCTGAAGAAATAAGTGTTCGTCCAATACCTGTTTGGTGGAGCTGAGGGGAGTCGAACCCTGCCTAATTCCCTTTAAAACTATTGGTATTAAACACTTCTGTGTCGTTCGTGTGCATTTTCGTGTGCATTTTAAATACAACACCGCCGAAGCGGGGCGCCTGATCCCCACTCCGGCGGTGTTGCTGCACCTTGCGGCGCTGCTATGTCAATATTCTACCGCACGGCTCGTTCGCCGTCAAGTTTTGTCGCCGTTAAGATTACTTGGCCAGCAGCGCACCCCACGTGTCGGGGCCGCAGATGCCGTCCGCCGTCAGGCCGTTTGCGCGCTGACAAGCCTTGATCGCCGCCACGGTCGCCGCGCCGCAGATACCGTCCGCGCCGTAGCTGCCGCACTTATAGCCCTGCGCGATGAGCGCACCCTGCATGCTGCGCACCGCGTTGCCACGGTCGCCGTTGCCGATCATCTGAGTTGCTACCATGATAATATCCTCCTCGGTATTAGTGTTGTTGTCCGTCGCACAAATCGCATCGAACGGGAAATACTGGCCGGGGCAGCTCGTCCCCGCCACTGCAACGTCGCGGTGGCCAACCACACGATCCACGCCCAGCTTAGCCTTGAGATACTGCACCAGCTCACGCCCGGCCTGCAGCTGCGCGGCGGGCATCTCCGTCTCAGCCTGGTAATCGCCCTCGAAGCACACGCCGACAGAGCGCCAGTTGCAGCTTTCGGCGTGCGCGCCGACTGCCCAGAGCGGACGGCCACGCGTGACGCTGCCATCCTTGCCGATAAAAAAGTGGTAGCCGATGCCAGCCCACCCCCGGTTAAGATGCCAGTTGTGTACATCCGCTGCCGTACAAGATTTGGCCGCAGCGTGGTGCAGGATGATCAGGTTCGTGACCTGACGGGCAGACAGTTCGTGCGCCCAGTTGTAGTCCTTCTCGATGATGTTCATCAGGTTTCCTCCTTCGGTTCGACCTTGTCCTCCACACTCACCTTCAGCCGCTTAATCAGACTCTGCAGAAATCCCGGCACCGGCGCGCCCAGCGCGGCCACGTTCTCCAGAATCGAGATCAGCTCGTTAATCACCAGCCAGATCACCACAATAGACGCGATCAGGAAATCCAGCCGCCAGTCCAGTCCCATCTGATCCGCACCATACCGCACCAGCCAGTCCAGCACGCAGGCCACCGCGACGATCACCAGATAGCCGACCTTTTTCAGGATGCCGCCGATGCCGACGCGGCTGCTCAGCTCTCCGGCCTGCCACGCCTTGGCCATGCCGGTGATGTAGTCCAGCACCATCACCGCGACAAGGATGATCGCCGGGACGATGAGCTGCGTGCCGTAGGATGCCAGCGCCCCCAGCGCTGCCGCAAGCACGGCTTTGATTGCGTTTTCTTTCATGTTTTACTCCTCTCTGCGCATTGCGCATGTAAATTAAGCCCGTCAGGGCGGGGTTAGTGGGTTATACCTCCGTTGCAGAGATTGCGCCTGTATCGTCCACTGAAATCTTGAACTTCTTATTAGAGCCCTCGGTAGAAGAACTGATGATTACATCGTTCCTCGATACATGGTCTCTCCCTCCCTTCATCCTCCACAGTATAACAGCCCGGCCGGTGGTTTTTCTCCCCACAGGCCGGGCTGTTTCTCCATATTCACAAGCGCTTGGCAATTTCGTCCTTCTGCGCGGCGCGGGCGTTTTCCCGGGCCACGAGCCCCTCAAAGGCCACCCGCAGCTTCTGATCCACTGCGATGGCGTCCAGCTTCGTGAGCGCCATGTAGTCCCGCCGGCGCTCCCCCGTCTCCTTCCGCCGCTGGCGCAGCCGCCGGAGCCGGGCGTCCGTATTGCAGCTGGCCTCCCGGTCGAGCATCGCGTAGAGCCGCCCCCGCCCCGCCGGTTCCGTCAGCCCCGTCGCGCGGCAGTACCCCGCGATGGCCGCCTTCATGTCCTCCACCCATGTGTCCCCGCTGGGGCGGGCGATGGCCGTCAGCGCCGTCTCCACCCGCTCCTCGATCCGCGCGATGCGCTGCTCCTGCTCCACCAGCAGCTGCGCCTGCGCCGCCAGGTTCTCCGCCACGGTCATGGGGCGGTTTTCGTACCGGCCCGTTTTGCGGATGCTGGGGAGAACTTCTTCCGTCACCCAATCGGTGAAGCGGTCGGCCTCCGGCTTGCGGCTTTGGAAGATGGCCCGGTACAGATTGCCCTCGTTGACGAAGGTCATAGTGGCCTTTCTCCCTGCCCTATCGACGGTAACGATACTATCGGTACCGTCGACTTTAAGTCTTGTCCTGCAATCACATGCGCGGATTCCCAGCGGTCTGCAAATGTCAGCCAAGCAGAACCATATTTCTCCGTTCTGTTCCACCGTCCGCAGCTCCCCGAACTCCGGGTTCTGAAACACCGTCAGATCGTTCATGCCGCCACCCCCCTTACACAAGGTACAGCGCGGCCACATACAGGATCCGCAGCTGCTCCTCGCTGGCCAGCGCCAGCAGTCTCTCAATCTGCTCCAACAGTGTGATTCGATTTTCCATAATAAACCTCCAAAATAATTCTTGTCTGAAGGCTCCCACTGTGATAGAATGAATTTATCCAGTTGGGAAACCTCTGGTTCAATAGCAGAAACGCTCAACTTTCCACGGGAGGGCGTTTCTGTTATTTTTTTAGTCCGTCATAGACTTCCTTGATTCCCCGCCGAATCACTTCCGACTTTGTGATTCCCAGCGCTTCTGCACAGAACTCAAGTCGCTTTGTATCCTCTTCGGATAACCGGATTCTTGTATTCAGGGTTTTCGGGTCGTCCGTCGGCCGTCCTTTAGGAGACACATGTTAACCGCCATTTCCGTATCCACGTTTATAATATATTACGTGGATACGTTTGTCAACCCCAAATCCAAAAATTTCTTGTCTGGAGGTCTCCTTCGTGGTAGAATAGATTTGCCGTGAGGGAAACCTCTAAAAATCCGCGCAGCGGCAGCTCGAAGGGAGATGCATTATATGTCGCAGAGGGCAAGCCTGCAATTTGATTACGATGCCAAATACGACGTTCTGTATGTCGCCCTTGGAGAGGGACAATTCCTATGGTGACGACAGCGAAGCCGGTATTATCTACTTGAGGGACATCGACACGGACGAACTGACGGGTGTAACCGTTTTAGACTTCATGAAGCGCTACCGGTCAAATACCCTGCCACCTCTTCCGTTCTCTGTCGGAACGCTCCTTCAAAAGATAAAGTCCTGAATACCCACAACAGCCCCGGAGGTTATCCCTCCGGGGCTGCCATTTCATGTCTCACAGAGTTCGCGCCGCCGCAGCGGTGCGAATAAAGTCAAATCGTTTTTTGCGGCGGCGTGTACGTCGCAAAAAACACCTTGCGCGGAGAGAGTGTGTTTCCGTGCGTTCAACGCACGGAAACGCGCGGTTCGGAGCGAATCTTACTCATCAAAGGCCGTGGCCTTTGATGAAGTTTTACTCCCACGGCGTCCCCTTGTCGCTCCATGTCGCGTTTTTCAGCGCCTGCCACAGCGCCTTCTGCTGCGCTGCCGAGAGCCCCAGCGACTGGATGTACTCCACGTACTGCCGCTTGACCGAGCCGGAGACGCTGTTGCCGTCCTCGTCCTTCTCGCTCACGATGGCCGCCGTGTACTGCGCCGCCTTGTAATACGCCGCGACGCCCACGCCCGCCTGCCGGCAGTAGTCGTAGTACTTGTTCGCCCGCGCTTCGCTGATGTCGTCGTACTGCGGATATTCGATGCAGAAATCCCAGTACCGCACCTTGCTCTCGGCCTCGTCCTGCGTCTCGCCGCCGTACTTCTGGCGCAGGCGCACCGCCTCGCTCTTCTGGATCCGTCCCGTCTCATAGGCGCTGCGCATCTCGCCGTACTCGAACCCGACCTCCTTCGCAAACTCCGAGCCGTTCTTCCAGCTCGTGACCAGCTGCGCGGCCTTCTCCGCGTCCGATCCGAGGAAGTCCACGAGCTTCTGCCGCGCTTCCGTCTCCGTCAGCTCGCCCGCGAGATACGAATCCTTCACGGCCTTGCGCATCTCGCTGTAGACGGCGCTCTCCGCTTCGCGCTTGCTCTTGCCGTCTGCGAGCATGTACTGCTCCAGCGCCGCGTATGCATCCTGCCATGCGTCCTTGTCTCCGTTCCACATGGCCGTTCCGGCCTTCTGGATGAGCCGCTGCTTCTCGTTGTCGTAGGTCTTCTGTTTCAGCCCCGGCGCCCACCGGCCCACCGTGTTGTTCCAGAGCGCCTGCGCCTCGCGCATCGTCGCCGACACCGGCAGGCCGCTCAGCTGCGACAGCGCCTGCGCCGTCTTATAGACCTTGCCGTAGATCGTCATTTTCCCGTAGTACGTCGTGTCCGTCGCCTCGTCGATCGTGCCGTTTGCGAGCTGGACCGTCTCCTTCCAGATGGCGATGGCCTTGTTCAGGTTGCTGAACGCCGCCATGTCCGTCCGGTTCGTGTCGTATCCCTCGAAAATCGAGAAGATGACCCGCAGGTACGGCAGCTTATTGAGCGGGTTCAGGTCGCTTCCGAGGTTGTCGCGGAAGGCGTTGAGCAGCTTCTGCGTGTCCTTGTCGTCGCCCGGATCGCGCCACGCGTCCGCCAGCGCTTCCACCATCGCCGACGCGACCGCCGACAGGATGTACGCCTGCCACGCCCGCCCCGCCGTCTTCCAGTTGCGCTTCACGGCCATCTTCGCACCGTACTTCTTCGTGTCCTCCCAGATCTTCTCCGATGCCGTCATGATGAGGTTGTAGGAGACGGTCGGCTCCGACATGAAGCTCGTGAAGATCGCCGCAAACGTCGACCCCGAGCGCATCATGTGGCTGCGCGTCATGGTGCTGTCGATCACCTGCGTCCGGTAGATCACCTCGCGGAACCGCTTCGCCGTCGCGTCCAGCAGCTGCTCGCCCGAGAGGTGCTGCTTGTCCGCGACCTCCAGCTTACACGCGCGCCAGAGCCGCGCCCACGTGATGCTGTCGCCCTTCTCCGCGAGCACCATCGTCTTGTCCACCAGCGATTCCACCGCGCTGCCCTTGCCCTTGATCTGGTCGCGGATGCTCCGGCCGACGTCCGTGTCGAACATGCCCATGCTCTTCCACAGGCCGATGCCGCTGCGCGCCAGCATCTCCGCCGTCGCTTCCTTCGTGCTCGTCCGCTCGCCGAAGGCGCGCGTCAGATACTTCGCGTCCAGCACCGCCGACGCGCGCACATACGCCGTCGGCTGCAGCAGCGCCACGCGCAGGTTGGCCGCGACCGCTGCCCGCTTGTAGTTCGAGATCATCTTCTTCGCGAGACCCTCGCCCCGCGCGCCGTTTTCCTTCACGCCGTTCAGGTCCTTCAGGAACTGGATCACGAATCGGTTCGCGCCCCGCCCGTAAACCTGCGTCAGCGTCCGCTGCACCGTCCAGGTGCTCACCTGCCCCGCCTTGTTCTTGTGGCCTTCCCTGTAGTTGTACCACTTCTGCGCGTCGATGATCGGCAGCACCATCGCGTTGTACTTGGCCATGTCCGCCATGTGGTCGGCGTACACGTCAAAGATGCTGTAGAGCATCACCGCGTTGTTCGCGTTCTGCGTCAGCGGCTTCGTCGCCGAGATGTTCTGCAGCCGGTAAAGGCTTCCCTCCGACGCGTCGTCCGCGCGGGCGGGCCGATCCTCGCGGTCGGTCGTCAGCGGGAAATAGTTCTCCTCCGTGAACGCCCGGTAGCCCCAGCGCGCCATCGTGATCTCGTTGCCCCACGTCGCGCCCTGCTCCGTCATGTACTTCTGCATCTTCTGCGCGATCTCGCGCTGCTCGTCCGTCAGCAGACCCAGCAGCTGCCCCAGCCGCTCGTCTGTCAGGTGATAGTGCGTGTCCTGCTTCTCGGTCTTTTTCAGCACCTTGTCTTTGATGTTCGCCGTCAGCTCGATATCCGCCGGCCGGATGCCGCCGCCGAGCAGATGCCCCAGCGCCTGCTTGCGCCGCGAGAGACAGTAAAGGCTCATCAGCTGCGCCGTCGTCAGCTTCGCCTTGACGGTGTTGTCGTCCTGGTCGGTCAGCTCGACCTCGTGTACCTCCGTGTCCCACTTGCGCGCCGTCTTGTCGTCGATCAGCTCCTTGCGGAATTTGAGGATCTTCTGCGTGTTGAACGCCAGCTTGTCCCAGCCGTCCTGCAGCTCCGCGAAGATGGACTGTCCGCCCTCGCCCAGCCGCTGGAACGCGTACCACGGCAGCGTGTTGTCCCACCGGACGAAGCTCTCGACCCTCGGCAGGAGCGACTGGTGCTGTCCCTTCTCGCGCAGCGTAAAAATCGTGTCCTGCGCCGCCTGGTCGACGTGCCGGAACCGTCCGTTTGCGAACAGCTCGTTCATCTTCGTCACCGCGCTGGAGAGCGTCGAGAGCATCGTCTTCAGCTTCCGCAGGTCGGTGAGATTCATCCGCATGACCGCGCGCTCGCCCGGCTGGTGCGTCTCCATGATCGTCTGTACCCGCTCGATCTGCTCCGTCAGCGCCTCGCGGAAGCCCTTCGGCAGATCCAGCGTCCCCGTAATCAGGTCGCCGCCCTCGCCCGTCTCGTCCCAGCGCTCCTGCGCCGCGAGCACGCCCTCGATCCGCTGCATCGACCGGATGTACGCGAGGTCGGCCTTCGTCGCCGCCCCGGACGAGAGCTTTGTTCTCGACGAGAAGTCCAGCGACTGCAGCAGCTCCCCGATCGGCTTTTTCAGCGCCTCCGGGATGTGCTTCTTGTCCGTGTTCTCCTCGAGATACGTCGTCAGCCGCTTCGCCAGCTTCTCGATCTGCCGCCGCTCCACGCGGATGTCGTCGCGCTCCTCGCGGCCTTTGCGGTACTGCTGCAGCCGCTCTTCGCCGCGCTTGCGCTCCTCGCTCAGCTGCCGCTCGAATTCCGCCGTGTAGCGGCTCTTCTCCTCCGCGGCGCCGCGCAGCCGCTCGGCGATGTAGTCGCGCTCCCGCGTCACCACGTCGCGCAGCGGCTTGAGCTTCTCCAGCCGCAGCAGCCGCTCGTCCTGCTGGCTGATCAGCGCGGCGTACTTCTGCGCCGAGACCTCCGCCCGCCGGATCTTGTCCGGCTCGAGCACGGCCTTTCCGCTGCGGTGGTCGGCGAGCTTCTGCTCGCGCTTAGCCAGCTCTCTCTCATAAAAGGCCATCTTTGCGGCCTTCTCCCGGTAGTCCGCGAGAATGGACCTCTCCCGCTCGTTCTGCGCCACGCGCTCCAGCGCGTTCGCCAGAATCTGCCGGTCGCTCACGCTCTGCTCCCTCGGCTGGTATTTCAGCCCTTCCTCAGCTGCTCGATAATCGCTTTCCACTCCGGGTTCACCCAGCGATCCGGATCGTGTTCCCTCTCGTAGTCCGGACACTCCGGCGTCCCCGTCTCGTCCGGCAGACCTTCCACTTTCCGTCTGTACTCCTCCGGGATTCCGTCCGGATACTTGTCGCAATCCGTCAGTTCTCTGTTCGCTTTCTCGCACGTCGCGCACACCAACTGATGCAGAATCGGCGGCCGTTCCTGTTCCATTTTTTACAACCTCCCGTGCTGTAATTCTCACTTTGTGCGGGCTGATAAGCTCCATAGAATCGGCGATCAGCTCGGTCGTCCTCGACAGCAGCACCTCGTTCTCTGTATCCCGACCGAAACCGTTCAGGCTGCGTCCCGTCTCAGACTGGATCACCATGTCGACCGTATACTCGCCGTTCGTCCGATCCTCGTTGCGCACCGTGCTGGCCGACAGATAACTGCTCATCGGTACAGCTCTGCCCTTTGCGAACTGCGACAGGAACTCCGCCATTGCCTCGTACCCGCCGAAAGAGTCGAAGTCGTAGTGGCGGTACACCGTTCCTTTGTAGACCGGCAGCTTCTCCAGCGCCGTGTCCAGATGGTCGCGCAGCGACCTCTGCAGCTCTGTCAGCTTCCCGCCGGTCGCGAGCTTCCCGTTCAGCGCGTAGCTGTCTCCCGACTTATAACTAACGATAGCATGTTCCTCGTCCTCCGTCAACCCATAATCCCGCACGGAGAACTTCACGCTTTCATCCGCGTTCAGTTCCGCGAGCCTGCTCTCCTCGTCACCGGCCTTGTATTCCCGGACGGGCGCACCCATCTCCGTGAGCTTATCCCGGATATCGGCAGACAGGTCATCCGGAACGATCACGGCTTTCGCTTCGTCAAACCGCACAGCCCTTTGCGGCTTTGCCTCGAAGTAGCCCGTCGGAAGTTCAGCCGCCGCTCGGAACACCTCGCGGATCTCGCGGGCGGTGCTTTCGCTGATGGAATACCCCTCCTGCGAGAACGCCCGTCGGATGGCTGCTTCTGTCTGCTTACCCTGCGCGGCCTGCATCATCACGTCGCCGATGATCTGCATCTCATCGAACTGGTTGTCCGAGTGTGCCTTGTTCTCGCGCATGACCGCCCGTGTGGCCTGCTCGATGCGCTTTTCTACTGCGTCCACGTCGGCCTTGTACTGCTCCGTGTCCACCTTGCCGAGCCTGCCGCTCGCGGCCTTCACCGCGTCGATGCTCTGGAAGTCCTCCGTGCTGACCGCCTGCATGGTCTTCGCCGACGCGCCGAACGTCTGCCCGCCGCGCTCTGCCTGCATCTCGGTCATAGCGCGCACGATGTTCTCCAGCGTGTACTTCCAGTGCAGTTTCGAAAAGCTCCGCCGGTTGCCGCTCCGGTCGAAGCGATCCAATCCATTGTAAATGCCCGGCTCGCCCAGCACGCCCTCAAGCCGCGGCAGCAGCCATGCCTTTACGTCCTCGACGCTCGCTGCTTCATGGAGCTTGTCGCTGGTCGCCCACCGGTCGATCTCGCTCGTCGTCGCGCCCTGATCCTGATAGTATTCCCATGCACTTATGATGAAGTTATCCACAGTGTATGTGTGGACATTATTCTCCATGAAGTAGTTGATCCGCTTCTCCTTCAGCTCCGGTTTCCGGTCGAGGAATCTGCGGTGCTGCTCTTCGTAACTGTCGCGGATGATCTGGCGCACCGTGTCCTCGATCTCCTGCACCGGCTGATAGTCGCCCGCTTCCATGCTCGCCTCGATGCCCGCCAGCTTTTGCGCGCCGATCTTCTGAACCAGCGTCGTCAGCGCGTCGTTACCGAAGGGGTTGAATTCCTTCTTCTGCATAACCGGATCCAGCGTTTTCCCCTGATCGGCCAGATAGGCCGCGCGGATGCTGTCGTCCCGTGCGAGCTTGTCCGCCAGCTCCGGCGCGCTCATGCTGCTCTCTTCGTCAACGCCTGCGCGCTGCAATGCGCTGTCGTTGCGGAATACGCCGCCCGCGACCTTCTCGCTCAGCCTCGCAAGCCGCTTTTCCACGGCGCGCATCTGGTCGTAGTTCACTGGATATTCCACCGCCGGGGCCGTCGGCGTATACGCGTCGCCGCCGTAGATCCTGTTCCGGCTGTCCGTCTGCGGGTCGATGCTCTCGCGTCCGAACACGATGGAGATCGGCCCATACATGCTGTGCCCCTGCGCGGCCTTGACGACCGCGATGCTCGGCATCGGCAGCCCACCCAGATAGAACGCATCCCGCAGGTTCTGTTCCGTCAGGTTGTGGACGGCCACGAGATCCTTTGTCCGTTCTACCGGTGCTCGCAGCGAGAACTTTACCTCACCATTTCGATTGCCTTTTCCAGCAATTCTCTCGGAGTCGCCGTTTGGTGTCCCACCATGTAGTTGATCAGTTCCATTTGTAACTGTTCCTGTTCGGCCAAGAGCGTGAGTATCATAGCGGTCATATTTTTCGTCGCCCCGAACGCCGCTAATCCATCGGCCAACGTTTTCTCTGTTCCTCTCAGCTTCATTATCCAAGACCTCCATTTTACTCGTAAGAAATTCATGGGCTTTGAGTGCTTTCTTCCCGCCAACCGCATACAGCGGCGTAGCCTCCATGCCGTCGCCGATGCCGTACAAAGCGAACACCTGTACGCCTTTTTCATCAGCATACAGCCATTTCGTCGATTCGTCAATATACTGTCCTGAACTTTCGATTTCTTCCTCCAGCCGCCGGTTCAGAAGATTCCATTCCGACCGATTGAGATCCGGCCGCCAGTATTTTCCGCGCACGGACGCTTTCTCGCCGACACTCTCCGCCGCCTTGTTCTCCGCTTCCGCCCTGCCCCTCTGCGACAAATCTCTCCATTCGCATAACCTCCCGTTCCTTTCTGTAATCACAGCAGCAGGAGGAATAGCGGAAATCGAATGTGCGGATAGTAAAAAGCGCCGTCCCGGAATTACTTCCAAGACGGCGCTTTTCTGCTGCGGATCAGAGCGAATACTTTACGGCGAAACCGCCGCTGAAGAAATAGGTGTTCGTCCAATACCTGTTTGATGGAGCAGGGGTCTCCAAGGATGAACACCCCTCTGAGGCTCCGGTTTCGCCTTCAAA
>ENA-UOJM01003095-UOJM01003095.1-human-gut-metagenome-genome-assembly--contig:-P116-NODE-3095-length-10419-cov-6.740351_pt1 | contig 10419 bp, 9 predicted proteins | sample MGYA00242349_ERZ723896 | MGnify/ENA metagenome assembly ERZ723896 | reverse complement strand
GGGAAGATAACTCAACGCCTACATCTAAGCAGCAACGAAAGTTGCTGCTTTTTCTATACTACTGAGAGGAAAAGCGCCGATGTATCAGTATATTTTATTTGATTTGGATGGCACACTTACCGATTCACGCGAGGGCATTACTAAATCGGTGCAGTATGCGCTGGATAAAATGGGCATCCACGAGCCGGAGCTGAAACCGCTGGAACGCTTTATCGGTCCTCCGCTGTACGATGAGTTCCGCCGCAGCTATGGATTTGACGACGCGCAGGCCAAGCAGGCCATTGCGTTTTACCGCGAGCGGTTCGGTGTGGTAGGCTGGAAGGAGAACATGCTCTACAACGGGATTCCGGAGCTGATGAAGGCATTGACGGACGCCGGAAAGACCCTGTCTACTGCATCGTCCAAACCAGCGTTTTTCATTGATAAAATCGTCAAATATTTTAATATTGACCAGTATTTTACCGTGGTTTCCGGCGCAACGCTGGATGGCACGATCGGCACGAAGGCACAGGTTACGCAGCAGGCGCTCGTCCGGCTGCGGGTGCAGGATCTGTCACAGGCTGTGCTGGTCGGTGACCGCCTGCACGACGTGGAAGGCGCGAAGCAATGCGGCATTGACTGCATCGGCGTGACGTTCGGCTTTGGCGACCGAGAGGAGCTGGAGGACGCAGGCGCGAAGCATGTGGTCGACCGTGTGGAAGAGCTGCTGCCGCTGCTGCTCTGAATTTCCATAAAAAGCTGTCTTTTGAGACAGCTTTTTTGTGTTTTCGGGCAGAGAAAACCGCGCAAAAATCTGCAAATTATGCAGGTTTTCTCTCCTATTATGGGGCACATTGTGCTATAATATAAACTGAATAAAAGTGCATTGAAAGGAGTTCTCTCCGTGGCAGATATTACCGTACAAAACCTGACCAAATATTATGGTGACCGCCTGATCCTCAAGGACATCTCGTTCGACATTCAGCCGGGCGAAAAGGTTGCTATTTTAGGCGCAAACGGCGCCGGAAAGACCACTTTGCTTAATATTTTGACCGGCCGGCTGTCGTATGACGGCGGACACGTTGCGTTCGGACAGGGACGAACCGCCGGTGTCATTGACCAGATGCCGGATTTTCCGCCGGAATCCACCGTGGAGGACATTCTCCGTTTGGCGTTCAAGGAGTCCGACGAAGTTGCGGCAGCAATGGATGCGCTGACCGACGAAATGACGCGCAAGCCGGATGACGCATCGCTGCTCAAGCGCTACGCGCAGCTGGAAACGCGGCTGGAAATCCTCGGCGGCTATAACCGCGATTACGAGATCAACCGCGTATGCAACGGTCTTGAAATCGCGCAGGAAATGCGTTCGCAGAAGTTTGACCTACTCTCCGGCGGCGAAAAAACGCGCATCAACCTCGCCCGCATCATTCTTGAGCAGACCGATGTGCTGCTGCTCGATGAGCCGACCAACCACCTCGATATGGACGCTGTGGACTGGCTGGGCAATTACCTCGAGAATTACCGCGGCACCGTGCTCATTATCTCGCATGACCGCTGGTTTATCGATCAGTGCTGCGACCGCGTGATTGAAATCCACGATTGCACCTGCGATTTCTACAACGGCAACTACTCGTATTATGCAGTTGAGCGCGAGCGCCGCCGTGAGGAGCAGCTCAAGCACCACGAGCATGAGCTGGCCGAGAAAAAACGTCTGGAGGCGACCGCGCGTTCCATGCACGAGCACGGCACCGAGCATCTGGCGAAGCGTGCCGCGTCTATCGAGAAGCGCATTGCGCGTATGAAGGTCACTGACCGACCCAAGACCGACAAAAAGATGACCGTCACGTTTGGTGACCCGAACTACGAGACCGAGGAAGTGCTCAAGATTCGCGATATTACAAAAAGTTATGACGGACGAGAAATATTACACAATGTATCGTTCAACATCCGCAACCGCGAGCGCGTTGCGCTGCTTGGCGCAAACGGTGCCGGAAAGACCACTATGCTGAAAATCCTGCTCGGCGAGGAAGTGCCGGATGGCGGCGTCATCCGCAAGGGCGTTGGACTCAAGCCGGCGTATCTGCCGCAGCAGGTGTATTTTGCCAATCCGCACCGCAACCTCATCGACACGCTCATCTACGACAAGAATGTATCCATGCAGGTGGCGCGAAACCGGCTCGGTTCGTTCCAGTTTACCGGTGAAACCCAGCTGAAAACCGTAGATATGCTGTCCGGCGGTGAGAAAAGCCGTTTGCGCCTATGCGAGCTGATGTACGATCCGCTCAATCTGCTCATCCTCGACGAGCCGACCAACCACCTTGACCTTGCATCCCGCGAGTGGATTGAGGAGGCGGTTGAGGCATTCGACGGCACGCTGCTGTTTGTTTCGCATGACCGCTACTTCGTCGAGCGCTTTGCAACCCGCGTGCTGTATCTCGAAAACGGTCACCTGACCGATTTTATCGGCTCGTACAGCGCGTTCCTTGACTGGCGAGCCAAGGGCGGCGGCGCACTGCCGGAAGCGACTCCTGCACCGGCGCCCAAGAAGAAAAAGGCCGCTGTGCCGACGCTGGACGATGTGCCCAAGCCGCCTGAGAAGCCAAAGCGCACCGGCGGCACCAAGAATCTGCAGAAGCTGCTGAACACGCTCGAGCGCGAGATTTCGCAGCTGGAAACCCAGTCGTCCGACCTCGAACAGCAGATGGTGGACGCGGCATCGGATTCCGGCAAGCTGCTCGAGCTGATGACCGAAAAAGAAGCCTGTGACGAAAAACTCGCCGCAAAAATGGATGAATGGGAAGCCGTTGCGGCCGAGCTGGAGGAACTGCAATGAAAGAAAAAAGGGTATGGATAGGGCTTGCGGTGCTGTTTGCTATCATTGGCGTGCCGCAGCTGTTCTGGAAGCCGTCGCGGTTCGGCGGTATTTTCCTGCTGGCGCTTGCCATCGGCTGTATGGGGGAATGGCTGATGCTGCGCGGACGTGAAAAGCATAAGGCGTGCCGCATTTTGTCGCGCGTGGGACGCGTACTGTTTGCATTGTTCGTGCTGTCGTTTGCGGCGGTGCAGGTGTTTGTAATCGGCATAGCATTCGACGAGGATGACCCGTCAGCTGCGCCGCAGGCGGATTACTATCTGGTGCTGGGTGCGCTCGTCAATCCGAACGGACAGCCGTCGGCGGCTCTGGCAGCACGGTGCGATACGGCAATCGCGGTGCTGAACGTCAATCCGGGCAGTCAGGCCATCCTGTGCGGCGGTCAGGGCGGCGATGAGCCGTGCACCGAAGCTGCAGCCATGCAGGATTATATGGTCGCGCACGGTGCAGATGCGGAACGGCTAATCCTGGAGAACAAGTCGAGCACGACCATCCAGAATATCGCCAACGCAAAAAAGCTGCTGCCCGAGGGCGCAGCTGTTGCCGTAATTACAAATGATTATCATCTTGCCCGCGCACGCCGCCTGCTGGCGCATGCCGGTCTGGGTGACGCAGGCGTTCCCGCGAAAACGCCGTATCCGGGGCAGTGGATGGCGGTAAGGTGCCGCGAATACTGCTCCATCATGGGATTGATGTTCACCGGACGCTGGTAAACGCAATTTTAATGAATTTTCCGTGCTTCACACGATTTGGAGATAGAGTATGTTTGAAAAACTGAAAGTCTTAGCGGCGCGGCTGGATGAGCTGGAAATACGGCTTTCCGCGCCGGATTTATACGACGACCCCGACCGGGCGGCTAAGCTGCTGCGTGAGCGCAACGAACTTGAGCCAATCGTCACCGCGTTCCGCGAATACGAGCAGGCACAGCGCACGCTCGCGGACGCGACCGAAATGCTGTCCGACCCGGACATGAAGGAGCTGGCGCAGGAGGAGCTGCAACAGGCCAAGAGCGACATTGCCCGTCTGGAGGACGAACTGAAAATCCTGCTGCTGCCCAAGGACCCGAACGACGAGAAGAATATCTACGTTGAGATTCGCGGCGGTGCAGGCGGCGAGGAAAGCGCGCTGTTCGCGGCCGACCTGTACCGAATGTACACGATGTACGCCGATAAGCGCGGCTGGCAGACCGAGGTCATGAACAAATCCGAGACCGAGCTGGGCGGCTACAAGGAGATCGTGTTCCGCGTGGCAGGCGATAAGGTGTACTCGCGGCTCAAGTTCGAGAGCGGCGTACACCGCGTGCAGCGTGTGCCCGAGACCGAAAGTCAGGGCCGCGTGCACACCTCGACAACCACCGTGGCTGTCCTTCCCGAAGCGGAGGAACTCGACTTCTATATCGACCCGAAGGATTTACGCATCGACACGTTCCGCGCCTCCGGCGCGGGCGGTCAGCACATTAACAAGACCTCGTCCGCCATCCGCGTGACGCATATCCCGACCAACACGGTCGTCGAGTGTCAGGACGAGCGCAGCCAGCACAAGAACAAGGAGAAAGCGCTGTCCGTGCTGCGTTCGCGGCTGTACGAGGCCGAGGTGGAAAAGCAGCGTGCTGCCATCGCCGCTGACCGCAAAAGTCAGGTCGGCACCGGCGACCGCTCGGAGCGCATCCGCACCTACAATTTCCCGGAGAATCGCGTGTCCGATCACCGCATCAAGCTGACCATCTACAAGCTCGACCAGTTCCTGAACGGCGATATGGACGAGATTTTAGACGCACTCATCGCGGCTGACACAGCGGAAAAGCTGAAAGAGCAGAGCGAAATGTAACCTTAAAACTGGATTTTGTCTTCTTCATCGTCCCAGTCGCCCCACTTGTCCTCGGTCTGGCTCTTCAACTCAGCATTCAGATCGGACATGTCGCCGAATTCTACGCGGCAGATGATCTTGGTGCAGGTGGTGAACAGCACACGGACGTAAAACCGCTTGGGCACGCGCTCGTAAATGCGCGACGCGCTCTCCGTGCCGCCGGCCTTGGTCTGCGGGCTGTTGGCGATGTAGCCCACCTTGCCGATGTACGGCAGGAATGCACGGATGGCATCGCTGTCATACGGATTGCCCGGCTCCTTGATGCATCGGATAAGATTGCCGATCTTGAACGGTTCGAGGCCGTAATAGTGCTTAAAACCTGTTATCGTGACGAAAATGTTCTTGTTTTTTGCCATGCGAAGCACTCCTTTCTTTTATGATTGGAGTATAGCATGGTGAATGTCCGATAAACATCTCTTTGGCGGGAAACGGCATTGTCACCAAAGTGGAAGAAAAAGACCATTGATACCATAAATGGAAGTGTAAACTGATGAAAACAACTCTTTTGACACCGGAAACCGACGAAAACGCGGTAAAAACCGCCGCAGAGCTCATTCGAGCGGGCGAGGTCGTCGGCATGCCGACCGAAACCGTGTACGGCCTTGCGGCGAATGCGCTGAACGGCGAGGCGGTAAAGAAAATTTTCCTCGCGAAAGGCCGTCCGCAGGATAACCCGCTGATCGTCCACATCGCGGACTTTGACCAGATTTACGACCTGTGTCCGGCGGTTCCGCCGCAGGCCAAGCTGCTTGCAGACGCATTCTGGCCGGGTCCGCTGACCATGATTGTGCCCAAGGGCGACTGCATCCCGGACGAGGTTTCGTGCGGACTGGACACCGTGGGCATCCGCCTGCCGTCGCACCCGATGGCGCGGGCGCTCATTCACGAGAGCGGCGTACCGCTGGCAGCACCGTCCGCGAATACTTCGGGCAGACCGTCCACGACCACGGCGGCGCACGTTATGCACGATATGGACGGCAAGATCGCGGCCGTATTGGACGGCGGCGCGTGCGGCGTCGGTGTGGAAAGCACGGTAATCACGCTCGCGCTCGAGCGTCCGCGCCTGCTGCGTCCGGGCGGCATCACGCTCGAGCAGCTGCGCTCGGTGCTCGGTGAGGTGGATGTTGACCGCGCCCTGTACGAGAAGATCGGAGATGACGTGAAGGTGTCGGCGCCCGGCATGAAATACCGACATTATGCGCCGAAAGCGCCCGTAACGGTCGTGCGCGGCAACCCGCAGGACACGGCAAAGTACATTGCAGCGCATATCGGGGACTCCACCGGCGTGCTGTGCTTTGATGAGTACAAGAATATGTTCCCGAACTGCATCGTGGAGTGCTTCGGCTCGAGGGACGATCTTGGTGCACAGGCGCGCGAGGTATTCGACCGCCTGCGGGCGTTCGATGATACCAGCGTAACGCAGATTTGGGCGCAGTGCCCCTCAGATGAAGGTCTCGGTCTTGCAGTGGCGAACCGGATTAAGAAGGCGGCGGGATTCTCGATTATTGAGGTGTAAAAATGAATATACAACTGGCTGATTTGAAGCGGGAATATGATTTGCGAACGGTTTGGCCTAATGAAGCATACGATTTTACACCTTGGCTGGAAAATAATCTGAATTTACTGGGCGAAGCTATCGGTGTTGATTTGTGTTTTCGTGAGCGTGAATCGGCCGTAGGCAAGTTCAGCTTGGATATATTGGCTTCTGAAGAAGGAACCGATAATACCGTTGTGATCGAAAATCAACTGGAAAGTTCCAACCATACACATTTGGGTCAATTGCTGACCTATGCGGCTGGTAAAAGCGCAAAAATCATTGTATGGATTGTCAAACAGGCACGAGAAGAACACCGTCGAGCGATGGAATGGCTGAATGAGCATACAGACGATGAAACGGCGTTTTTCTTGGTGGAAGTGGAATTGTGGAGAATCGGGGATTCGGCTCCGGCAGTTCATTTTAATATTTTAGAACAGCCTAATAATTGGGCAAAACAAGTAAAGAATATATCTGCAACCGAAGGACAATTGCAATCTCGATTACTAAATTACTGGACAGATTTTAACGAATATGCGCAAAGCAACAAAAAGTTTATCGAGTATTTTAAGCTGAAAAAACCTCCGGTCAGGACATGGTACACTTTTAGCATTGGGGCATCGAGATATTCGCTTTCATTGAATGTCAATACACAGACCAATGAACAACGTGTAGAATTGTATATCAGTGACGATCAAGAGTTTTTTGAATACTTAGAAAAACATAGAGAAAATATTCAAGCTCAAATAGATATGCAACTCGAGTGGATGGCGCTGCCGAATAAGAAGGCAAGTCGTGTTCGCTTGCAAAGAAATATTCCGATATTTGACGAAACAAAAAAGGTAGATCAGTTTAACTGGTTTATCAAATATACCATACTTTTATATGATGTTTTCAAACCATATGTAGAGCAATGGAAGTGAAACTAATGAAAATCATCGGCTTGACCGGCGGCAGCGGCACAGGCAAAGGCACGGTCGCGGCGCGGATGCGCTCGCTCGGCGCGGGCTGGGTGGACGCGGATGCCGTCTATCGCACGCTCTGTGCGGAGAACCGAGAAATGCTGTCCGCGCTCGATACCGCCTTCGGCGGCGTAACCGACGCGAACGGCGTACTTGACCGTCCGAAACTCGCGAAAATCGTGTTTTCCGACCCTGCAAAGCTGCAGCAGCTCAACGAAATCACCACACCGTATATCCGCAAGGCGTCTCTCGATGCGATTCACGCGCAGAGCGCGTGTCCCATCGTGCTGTACGATGCGCCGACCCTGTTTGAAGCCGGTGCGGATGACTTCTGCGACAAAATCATCGCTGTGCTCGCGCCGCACGACACGCGCGTTGCCCGCATCATCGAGCGGGACGGTCTGTCCAATGAAGCCGCACGCGCCCGCATCGATGCGCAGCCGAACGACATGTTTTACCGCGAAAAATGCGATTTTATCATCGAAAACAACGGCGATCTCGATATGCTGTATCGGGACACCGATGCTTTATACAGTCAACTCATTAAGTGATTCGGATTAAAAAAGGAGAATGCAACATGACTTCCGAACAGCTTTTTTACGACAAAAAGACCGGCTTTGACCGTCTGACCGACGAGGACAAGCAGGGCATTCAGACCTACGCCGAGGGTTACAAAAAATTCCTTGACGAGAGCAAAACCGAGCGTGACGCTGTGCTGGAAATCGCCCGCATGGCTGAGAGCAAGGGCTTCCGTGCCTGGACGCGCGATGACACGCTTCGTCCGGGCGACAAGATCTACCGCATCAACCGTCACAAGGGCATCATGCTGGCTGTTATTGGCGAAAAGAGCCTCGCCGAGGGCGTGCGCCTGACCGCCGCGCACCTCGATGCGCCGCGTGTTGATATCCGCACCGTGCCGCTGTACGAGGACAACGGCATGGCGTTCTTCAAGACCCACTACTACGGCGGCATCAAGAAGTATCAGTGGACGGCCATTCCGCTCGAGCTGCGCGGCGTTGTCTGCGTGTGCGAGAACGGCGAGGTCAAGCGCGTGCAGGTGCGCGTAGGCGACAAGCCGACCGACCCGAAGTTCGTTATCACCGACCTGCTGCCGCACCTTGCTACCGAACAGATGACCCGCAAGGCGACCGAGGTGATCAAGGGCGAGGGTCTGAACATCCTCATCGGCTCGGTTCCGAGCGAAACCGTGGACGAAAAGTGCAGCGAGAAGATCAAACTCGCCATTATGGAGCACCTTAACCGCGAGTACGGCATGACCGAAGCGGATTTCCTGTCTGCAGAGCTGTGCTGTGTTCCGGCGTTCAATGCCTGCGACATCGGCTTTGACCGCTCGTTTGTTGGCGCGTACGGCCACGACGACCGCGTTTGTTCCTATCCGGCAGCAACCTCTCTGTTCGACCTGACCGAGACTCCGGCACATACCGGCGTCTGCCTGCTGGTGGACAAGGAGGAGATCGGCTCGGACGGCGTAACCGGCATGCAGTCCCGCGCGTTCGACACCTTTATGGCAGATCTCTGCCGCGCCCAGGACGTGCTGCTCGACGAGTGCTTTGAGAACTCGGTCTGCCTGTCTGCCGACGTTTGCAATGCCTTTGACCCTAACTATCCGGATGTCTCCGAGAAGCGCAACGATGCGCGCGCAAACTGCGGCTTCGCGCTCGTCAAGTACACGGGCGCACGCGGCAAGTCCGGCACCTCGGATGCAACCGCCGAGCTGATGGCGCGCATTCGCTGCATCTTTGACAAGGCGGGCGTTATCTGGCAGACCGGTCAGCTTGGCAAGGTCGATCAGGGCGGCGGCGGCACGGTTGCCATGTACCTTGCAAACCGCAACATTGACACCGTAGACGCAGGCGTTCCGGTGCTCTCCATGCACGCACCGTTCGAGTGCATTGCCAAGCTGGATCTGTATATGGCATACAAGGGCTTTGGTGCGTTCTACCGCGATTAAACGAGATAAAACGGAGGTTTTACCATGCTGTTGATTCAAAACGGACGGGTTCTCGACCCGTATACGCAGATGGATGCGCTGTGTGATGTGCTGATCGGTGACGACGGCGTTATCGCGCAGGTGGCCGAGCACATTGCTGCACCCGCAGGCTGCACGGTGTACGATGCCGACGGGCTGACGGTATCTCCCGGCTTTGTGGACGGCCATGTTCACTTCCGCGATCCGGGTCAGACCCAGAAAGAGGATGTGCTGACCGGTGCGGCGGCGGCAGCCGCGGGCGGCTACGCCACGGTAATCTGCATGGCGAACACCGTGCCGACCTGTGACACACCCGAGATTATCCACTACGTTACCGACAAGGCGAAGGACTGTCCGGTGCAGGTTTTGCAGGCAGGCTCGGTCACCAAGGGCCTGAAAGGGCAGGAGCTGACCGACTTTGACGCACTGCTTGAAGCGGGTGCGCCGTGCCTGACCGATGACGGCATCAATCTGACGAGTGCGGCGCTGTGCCGCACCGCCATGGCGGAAGCCGCCAAGCGCGGCACGCTGCTCTCCTTCCACGAGGAGGAGCCGTCGCTCGTGCCGTCCCCGGGTGTGAACTACGGCTCGGCGGCCGCCAAGCATTTCGGCGTACCGGGCGCAATGGCGAGCGCGGAATCTGCAATGATCGGCCGTGACATTGCGCTGGCGCTCGATACCGGCGCACGGGTGCTGTTCCAGCACGTTTCGTCCGCGCAGTCGGTCGCGCTCATTCGAGCGGGCAAGGCGATGGGCGCGAAGATTTACGCCGAGGTCACGCCGCATCATCTGTCGCTGACCGAGGATGATGTGCCGGCACACGGCACTTATGCGCGCATGAATCCGCCGCTCCGCAAGGAGGCTGACCGTCAGGCGCTGATTGCGGCTCTGGCGGACGGCACCATCGACATGGTGGCAACCGACCATGCACCGCACACCGCCGAGGAGAAGGCCCGCGAGTTCGCAAAGGCGCCGTCCGGCATCACCGGCTTGGAAACCGCGTTCTCGGTGTGCAATACTTACCTTGTCCAGCCCGGAAAGCTCACGCCGATGCAGCTTGTTGACCGCATGAGTAAGGCTCCTGCCGAGATTTACGGTCTGACCGACCGTGCTGTGCAGGCAGGCAATTTCGCCCGTCTGGTGCTGCTGGACTGGGATACTGAGAAGGTATACGAAACGTATAAATCCAAAGGAATCAAGACTCCTTCTACTGTCA
>ENA-UOJM01003093-UOJM01003093.1-human-gut-metagenome-genome-assembly--contig:-P116-NODE-3093-length-10430-cov-12.918458_pt1 | contig 10430 bp, 7 predicted proteins | sample MGYA00242349_ERZ723896 | MGnify/ENA metagenome assembly ERZ723896 | reverse complement strand
GGCCTTGCCGACTGGCCGGACGCCCTGCGCTGCCGCGAGCCGGAGGCCATTGCCGCCGCAAAAGCACGGCTGGCTGACCAGATCTGCTACCACAAGGCAGTGCAATTCTTCTTCTATACCCAGTGGAACGCACTGAAAGCCTATGCCAACCGCAAGGGTGTCCTGTTGGTGGGTGATATCCCCATCTACGTCAGCCCGGATTCCAGCGACCTGTGGACTCACCCGGAGTTGTTCCAGACCGATGGACAGATGCACCTGACCCATGTAGCCGGCTGTCCGCCGGATGCCTTTGCGGCAGACGGCCAGCTGTGGGGCAACCCGCTGTACGACTGGCCCGCCCACAAGGCCACTGGCTTTGACTGGTGGAAGCAGCGCATGAAGCACGCCACCTCCATCTATGATGTGGTGCGCATCGACCATTTCCGCGGCTTTGAGAGTTACTATTCCATCCCTGCCGGAAGCACCACGGCTGCGGGCGGTCACTGGGAAAAAGGCCCTGACCGGGACTTTATCCACGCCATGCAGCAGGCGCTGGGCGGCGGCAATATCATCGCCGAGGATCTGGGCTACTTGACCCCGGAGGTGAAGGCGATGCTGGCCGAGAGCGGTTACCCGGGCATGAAGATCATGCAGTTCGCCTTCGACAGCCGGGAGTCGGGCAACTACCTGCCCCACACCTACCCCCGCAACAGCGTGGTGTACACCGGCACCCACGACAACGTGACCACTGAGGGCTGGCGCAACAACGCCAGCGCCGAGGATGTGGCATACGCCTGCCGGTACCTGCGCTGCACACCGGAGACCCTGACCGAAGGCATGATCTGCGCATGCCTTGCCAGCGTTTCGGATACTGCCATCATCCCGTTGGCAGACTGGCTGCATCTGGGCAGCGAGGCCCGTATCAACACCCCCAGCACACAGGGCGCAAACTGGCACTGGCGGCTGGCGCAGCCCCTACCCGCAACATTGGCCGGGCATATCGCCGAGCTGACCACGCTGTATGAGCGTGTGCCGGAAAGGCTTTAAATGCCCGTTCCCCTTTCGTCTGACAACCTGTAAAATACACAAGGCATCTGCTTTGCCCACTGCTGCGTCCTGCGCAGCACAGCGGGTACGGGCAGATGCCTTTGTTGTCGGCAGCTTTTTCAGCACGTTTTTGCTACAACATTTTTTCGCCGTAAAAATGCAGGTATTTTATATGTTTACAGCGTATTCAGGTCAGTTTTTCAGCATTCCGTCACAATATATTCACAAATGTATCATGGTTTTTAAACCCGCGCTCTCTTGTCATTTTTGTGCAGATATGCTACAATTCAGTTACTAGATGAACTGCCCCTTGGGGAGTTCTGTGTACGAAAGGAGTTTTCCATCATGGATCATACATATCAGCGCCCGCTGCAGCTGCCTGCCGGCTATTCTGTGCTCTCTGCCGAGGAGATGACCTACACCGAGGGCGGTGCCCTTTCCATCAACATCACCCCGCAGCAGGTCATGGCCTTTGGCGTCAATGTTACGGTAAACCTGCTGGGTTTTATGGGGCGTTATGCGTTCCAGAATGCATTCTCCAGTATGCAGAATGCCCTGAACGACGGTTTGACCGTTGGCGATGCCGTGGGGCACTACTGGGGCAAGCTGAACACATGGAGCAAGGTCGCCACGATCGGTTTGGCCGGTCTGGGCGGTTATTATGCCTATTGTCAGGCACGCAGCATCTATCTCTCCATCAAAAATCTTGTGGACGCCTTTAAGAATACGTACAACGAAATTCAGGCCAAAAAAAAGGCAGAGCAGGAGGCCGCCGAGCAGCAGAATTGTCTGCCTACTCTGGTAGCTCTGTGTTGATCTTTCATCGACCCGGAAAGGAGTGTTCTTATTTATGAAAAAGCTTCAGCTGCCCTCTTCCTACGCAGCCCTCTCCCCCGAGGAGCAGCGTGCTGCCTTTGGTGGCAGTGAATTCGGCGATGCTGTCGGCAGCTTTTTTGATAATCTGCACTTTGGTGATTTCTTCTGGGAAGGTGGGCTGATCTCGTTCTCCTTTACCTTTGTGCCTATGCTGCTTTTCCGCATGATCAAGGCAGGTGTGCAGACCGGGATCAAGCTCTCTCAGCAGATCGGCCGTCTGCTTGGCATCACCCGCGAGACTGCCGTCACTGCCGTCCAGTATCTGGATAATGTTCAGCAGAGAGGTGCCAAACCGGTCGAGAATTCTCTCCCCCAGCCTTTTTCGCTGCAACAGTAAGCCATAAAAATAAGCCGTGCATCCCGGAGCATTCCGGTGATGCACGGCTTTTTGTTTTGTTCAGATCACCCGGACTGCGCCCTGCTCCCGCAGGCGCAGCACATAGCAGCTGCCCTGCCCGAACACCCGCTCAATGGCTGTATGGTACCGCCCGAGCAGCCGCCCGGGCACATAGGCTTGGATGGTGCCTGCAAAGCCGCCGCCCTGCATCCTCCACGCGCCCTCGTTGCCTTCCAGAATGCTCTGGCTCAAGGCCAGCGCCACCGACAGCCCCTGATGCCGCACATCCGCTGTGCAGTACACGTTCTGGCACAGCGCAAAGGAAGCCTGTCCGCTCTGCTTCACCAGCCCCGCAAACACCGGAAACTGCTTTGCATAAAGCGCATCCCGCTGCGCCAGCGTGCGTGCGTTTTCCTCAAAATAATGGATCGCCCGCAGCACCGCACGGTCTCCGCAGCGGCTGCGCAAAGCAGGCAGTGCCGCCCAGAATGCCGTCTCCTGTACCTGCCCCAGCAGTGGCTTACCGAAGCAGGCAGCCACCTGCTCCATCTCCTGCCGGATGGCTGCAAACTCGCCGGTCAGCTCGCTGTGACTGCCCCGGGTATCGGTGACGCAGAGGAACATTCCCTCCGGCAGCAGACCGTCTGCGTGGAGTTTTTCAATCTTTGGGGTGCGCGCATCGGCAAAATCTGCAAAGATAATACCGCCCACCGCACTGGTCAGCTGATCCAGCAGGCCGCTGGGCTTGCCGAAATAGGTATTTTCCGCATACTGGCAAATGCCGGCCAGCTCTGCCGGGGTCAGCCCGGTACTGTATTCCTCGTTCCAGATGGAGGCCATGCCCATCTCAAACGCCGCCGAACTGGACAGCCCGGAGCCGCGCAGCACATCGCTGGCGGTATAGGCATCAAAGCCGCCGATCTGCCTGCCCACCGCGCGGAAGCCCTCGGCAATGCCGCGGATCAGACTGGCCGAGTGGGTGCTCTCCCCTGCCTGCGGCTCTGCGGTAGCAAGATCAATGACATCCAGTTTGTTGAAGCCCCGGGACTTGACCCGCACATAGCCATCCGTGTTGCGGGCCGCCACCGCCACCAGATCCAGCGTGACCGCCGCCGCAAGGCCATAGCCGCCCTGATGATCCGTGTGGTTACCGCCCAGCTCTGCCCGCCCCGGTGCAGAGTACACCTGCACCTGCCGCCCGGGGCCGAAATACAGCTCGAACTGTTCCAGCGCAGCCGCATAGCGCCCGCGCTGCCGTTGCAGCACCGCCGGGTCCGCCCCATAAAGTGCAGCAAGTGCGTCGTCCCAGCTGCCCTGCAGGATCTGTTTTCTGAGTTGTGCACTGGTGGCCATGACAGCTCCTCCCCTCCAGAATGAACGATTCTGCTCTTTTTGCTTATTGTAATGCATTTCGGGCTTTTTTTCAATTTATTTGACCCAAAAATCCAAATTTCGGCGTCAATTGCAAAGAATAAGATGTACTTTTGTTGAATTTGCAGGGCGTTCTATGGTATACTGGGTGCAGAATGTGACAGGACGGAGGTAAAGCTGCCATGCCAGACGTTTATAAGCAATCCTTTAAGCAGAATTACACCAACAACATTGAATTGTCCATCTTCAACTGCGGCTTGGAGCGGTGCGCTCCGGGTCAGACATGGGGTCCCGGCATCCGCGACCACTACCTGATCCATCTGGTGGTATCCGGCAAGGGCATCTTTGAGGTGGGCGGCCGCACTTGGGAGGTGAGCGAGGGTGATCTTTTCTTCGCCCGCCCCAGCCAGCTGATCCGCTATACCGCCGACGAACAGCAGCCGTGGGAGTACAGCTGGGTGGGCTTTAACGGTGCCTGTGCCCACAAGCTTGCCGCGCAGCTGCCCTTTACAGACGATGCACCCGTGCACCACACCAGCGACCCGGACGGGATGCGGGCAGCCCTGAACAACATCTACTCTTCCCGTGGGCTGCAGCCGCAGGACGAGGCTGCCATGGTGGGGTATCTGTACCTGTTCATCGCCGCTTTGATGCGGGAGACCAGCGCAGGCAAGCCTCACACGGCCTCCTCTTCCAGTCAGTATGTGCTGAACGCCATCAAGTACATCCAGTTCAACTACTCTCACGACATCTCCATTGACGATGTAGCCAAGAGCGTGGGGGTTTCCCGCAGCCACCTGTACCGGGTGTTCATGCTGAATGTGGGCAAGAGTCCCATCGACTACCTGACTGAGTACCGCATCAACGAAGCCTGCAAACTGCTGCGCGCAGGCAACCTTTCCATTGCAGAGGTGGCGGTGTCGGTAGGCTTCTTTGACCAGTTCTACTTCTCGCGGGTGTTCAAGCGCGCCAAGGGCGTGCCGCCCAGTAAGTATTTTGCCGCCCAGCAGGACGCCGACCCGGCAAGCCCTGCCCAACTGTAACCTGAGCCCATCACACAAGGAGAAACCATGCCTTTACAGAAAAACCAGATCCTGACCCTGCGCATTGAGCGCCTTTCCAGCGACGGCAGCGGCGTCGCCCACAGTGCCGATGGTGAGGCCGTATTCGTGCCCGGCACTGCCCCAGGGGACGAAGCCCGGGTGCGCATTGTAAAGGACTGCGGCCGGTATGCCTTTGGCATTCTGGACGAACTGCTCACCCCCTCGCCGGACCGCATTCCGGTGGATTGTCCGGTAGCAGGCCCCTGCGGCGGGTGCAGCCTGCGGCATCTGGACTACGCCGCAGAGCTGCGCGCCAAACAGGAAAGCGTGCTGGACGCCTTCCGCCGCATCGGCGGGCTGGAGGTTCCGGTGCTGGATATCCTGCCCTCCCCTGAGGTGGACCGCTACCGCAACAAGGTGCAGTTCCCTGTGGGCGTGGACAAGAACGGTGCGCCTTGCATTGGCTTTTACGCCGGACGTACCCACCGCATCGTCCCCTGCCCGGACTGCAAGCTGCAGCCCGGCGTGCTGAACGAGATCGGCAACGCACTGTGCGCTTTTTTTGCGCAGCAGGGCATCCGCCCCTACGACGAGCAGAGCGGCAAGGGGCTGGTGCGACATATCTTCCTGCGGCGCGGTGCGCACAGCGGGCAGATCATGGTGTGTCTGGTATGCACCCGGGCAAAGCTGCCCCACGCGGAGCAGCTTTGTACCGTGCTGCGGGAGCAGTTCCCTGCCATCAGCACCATTTTGCTCAATGTCAACGCCAAAAACACCAACGTCATTCTGGGCAGTGAGAACCATATCCTGTACGGCCCGGGCTATATTGAGGACACTCTCTGCGGCGTACCGGTGCGTCTGGGGCCGCTGTCCTTCTATCAGGTCAACACGCTTGCCGCCGAGCGGCTGTACGGCGTTGCCTCCCAGTATGCACAGCTCACCCCGGATGACACACTGCTGGATCTCTACTGCGGCATGGGAACCATTGGCCTTTCCATGGCCGACCAATGCCGGGAGCTGATTGGTGTAGAGATTGTGCCGGAGGCCATCGAGAGCGCCAAGGCCAACGCTGCCCGCATGGGCGAGACCGTAGCAGCCAAGAGCCGCTTTTTCTGCGCCGATGCCGGACAGGCTGCCACCCAACTAGCCGCCGAGGGCCTGCACCCGGACATCGTCATGCTGGACCCGCCCCGCAAGGGCTGCGATGAAGCCACTCTCTCTGCCGTGGTGCGCATGGCACCCCGCCGGGTGGTGTATGTTAGCTGCAACCCCGCCACCGCCGCCCGAGACGCCGCATGGCTGGAAAAGAATGGGTACCATGCAGAAAAGGTGCAGCCGGTGGATCTGTTCCCAAGGACGAAGCACGTCGAAGCGGTTCTCCTTTTGACCAAACTCCATGTCGAGCGGCACATCGAAGTGGACGTCAGCATGGATGAACTGGATGTGACTGCTGCGGAAAGCAAGGCAACTTACAACGAGATTCGGGATTATGTGTGGGAGCACTATCAACTCAAGGTTTCTAATCTCTATATTGCACAGGTGAAGCAGAAGTATGGCATCATCGAGCGGGAAAATTACCATAAAGCGAAAAATGAAAATGCGAAGCAGCCTAAGTGTCCGAAGGAAAAAGAGGATGCGATTGTGGAAGCATTAAAGCATTTTCAGATGATTTGATACGCAATCACCCCAGAGAGGACAGCCTCTTGTGCGTTCTCTCTGGGGTGATTTTTGCGTTATGCTACTTCCGGGTAGCGCATATATACATACTCGTAGATTTTCTTCTGGTAGGTCTGGATATCGCTTACATCATAGCTATTGGGAAGTTCTTGCCAAAGGGTATTGCGGATCAGGTTATCCACAATCGCCTTAGTTTCCTGCTTGTCCGTCCAATGGTCGAGTTTGGCAATCTGCTGTTTGATTTTTGTCAACAAGTCCACAGACACCTTCTTGATCGTTTCAATTTCCTGCTTCGTGAGGTTCTCCGAAAACAGCAAATCGTACACCGAAAGTTCCTCATCGCTGGAAAAGCCCTCACGCACATAGCGCTGCTGCTCCGTGTCCAGTGAACTTGCAAGCTCCATCAGATCCATGAAGGTTTTCTCAATGGTTGCCCGGTTCTGCTCTGCATTGTAGGCATCGATGATCTCCTGATAGCGGTCATAATAATCAATGCGCTGCGGGTTTGCAAACAGCATTTTCGCCAATTGCTGATTCACCAGTTCATCCAGATCGCGCAGCAAGAGATTCTTCCGCCGGGTGTGGGCAAACTCCCGGCTCAGCAGGTCAAAATCAATTTTGCTGATGTCAAACTGCCGGGAAGGTGCAGCCTCCTGATCCGGCTTTTCCACATGGATGTACTCGTTGACGATGCCGTTGATCTGCACCATCAGGTCGGTATTGTCCGCGTGTTTCCGCTTCTGCTGCAAGCCCTCGTAGATGGCGAGAATTGCGTTTTTCCGGGCACGCACGGTATCGTCCACATCATCACGATCTGCATAGCGGAACAGCCGCGCCAGTTCAGACGCATAGGTCTGGAAGGTTTTCTTGGTTTCCAACGTCTCGCACATCGCGTTGACTGCATCCTGTACAAGGCTCATCTTTTCAAAGTCCTGTGCGTCCACCAATTCCTGCAGCCGGAACCCGTGTTCCGCCAGAAAGCCGTCCGTTTTTCCGATGACCGTGCGGATGCGCTGAATCAGCTCCGTTTTGTCCACCGTTGGGTCAATGCCCGCCGGGCTGTTCTTGCTTACCGTATAATCTGCCAGAGCCTTGCGCAGCGCCTTTACGATACCAATATAGTCCACGATCAGGCCGTTGCTCTTGCCCTCCGAAACACGGTTTGCACGAGCAATAGTCTGCATCAGGGTATGGGCTTTCAACGGCTTGTCCAGATACAGACAGGACAGACACTTTACATCAAAGCCCGTCAGCCACATGGCACAGACGAACACCACCCGGAACGGATTCTTGCTGTCCTTGAATTCTTTATCCAGCTCCCGCTTTTCCATTTTGGCACGGTGCGGCAGAATATCCAGCCCCCACTTTTTGAAGGTCTGCACCTCGTTCTGCTCCTGACTGATCACCACTGCCATTTCGGTTTCTTTCATCCATGCCAGTTTACGGGCAAGCTCCTGTGCTTCCTGCTGGGTCACTGTGCCCTGCCGGGCTTCCAGCTCCCTGATCTTTGCCCGCCAGTATTCCTGCACATAGTTGTACATCCGCACACAGGTGACCTTATTCAGACAGACAAACATCGCCTTGCCGCTGGTCCAAAGGTCAGAGTAATGCTCCACAAAGTCCTTTGCAATGGAGCGCAGCCGTTCATCTGCGGTGAGAATATGGATCTCCTTGGCAAATTCTCGTTCCAGCTTTTCCTCCTGCGAGGGATCAAGGTCGGCAGCTTCAATGGCATCCAAAATCCGCCCGGTGATCTCCGGCTTATCCAACTGAGCGATCTTATCCGCACGGTTCTCATAATACAGCGGCACCGTTGCGCCGTCCTCCACCGCCCGCTTGAAATCATACACCGACAGATACCCGCCAAAGGTGCGCTCGGTAATATGGTCATCCGCCAGCAGCGGTGTACCGGTAAAGCCGATGCGGGATGCCGTGGGCAGCAGGTGCATCATGTTGTCTGCAAAAATGCCGTACTGGCTGCGATGGGCTTCGTCCGACAAAATCAGAATGTCGTGATCCGGGTAGATGGGCGGTTCCTTGGGCAGGTTGAACTTCTGGATCAGGGTAAACACAAAGCTGGGGTTGCCCTGCAGCTTTTTTACAAGGTCTGTACCGCTGGATGCAATGAACTGTGAAGCCTTTGTCTTGCCCAGCAGACCGCAGTTTTCAAAGGTATCGCTGATCTGCCGGTTCAGCTCGTCACGGTCGGTCAGCACCACAATGGTGGGCGAGCCTGCAAACTTGCGCCGGATCTTCTGCGCCAGAAAGACCATCGAATAACTCTTGCCAGACCCCTGCGTGTGCCAGAACACACCCAGCCTGCCGTCTTTCAGCTTGCGGTTCTCGTAAGCACTGACGGCCTCGTTGACGCCGAGATACTGGTGGTTGCGGGCCAGAATCTTGGTGGTGCGCCCACCGGAATGGTCGTAAAGGATGAAGTTTTCCAGCAGATCGAGGAAGGTCTTTTTCTCGCAGATGCCCCGCAGCATGGTTTCCAGCTCCACTCTGCCTGCATCGCTCTCTTTCAGACGCTTCCACTCGTGGAAGAACTCGTACTTGCTGCCAAGCGTGCCCACCTTGGCTTCCAATCCATTGGACAGCATAAGGAAGGCATTGTAATAGAACAGCTGCGGAATGGTATCGAGATAATTTCGGTAATTGTCTATGTAGGCGTTCTGCACATCCACGGTAGGCTTTTTCAGCTCGATGAACAGCAGCGGAATGCCATTGACAAAGCCCACGATGTCCGTTCTGCAGCGGTACAGCTGCGAGTGGATCTTCATTTCTTTTACGGCGAGGAAGTGGTTGTTTTCCGGGTTTTTGAAGTCGATCACCGCCGCGCTTCGGATTTCGGTGCGGCCATCCGGCCGCTTGACCGTCACCGGGATGCCATCCCGCAGCAGAAAATACTTTTCCTCATTGATCTGCATCAGGGATGCGGTGGAAACGTGCGCCGTGAATTTCTTCTGCACCTCGTCCAGCTGGTTCGGGGTGAGCCATGGGTTCAACCGCAAAAGCGCCTGCCGAAAATACCGGGTCAGCAGCACTTCCCCATAGCTGGTGCGACCCAACGTCCCGTCCGGCCCCAGCTTTTCGGAGTTGTAAGCCAGCACGACCTCCCAGCCCAGAACATTTTGCAGCAGGTTGCCTGCGCTGTTCTGGACAAGGACATTTTCGGAGTATTCGCGGCTCATAGGATCACCTCATTTTATCCCACAATGTCAATAAACTTCTGGCCGAATGCCGTAATTGAATAGGCTGTTTCGTAATCGGTTATCTCCGAAGCATCTTCGCCCATATAATAAGAAGCTGTTTGTTCATACATAAATCCAGCTGAAATCAACCTCAGAATCCTCTCGCTCTCACTCTGCTTACATATAATTGCTTTTTTCTTAAAATCATGTTCTTTCAACATTTCAACATCGGTTGGAAAAATACGATCTAATGCTGCTGCGTATTTTGCAAATTCTGTCCAAGTAATTGTCTTTTCCAAATAAGCTATATATAATTTAGCTAGTATTTGTGGCTTCTCATATTCCAAATAGCTGTCCAGTAGAACCAAAATATATTCAATTTCCTGCTTACTCTTCCGTGTATCACTATTCAGCTTTTCAAGTAGTTGCTTTCTTCTACGATCGTCTGCACAGCCCTTATTTAGTTCTGCCACAAACAATGCAAGCTGTTTAATTGTATGGCGCTCTCGAATCGTGTGTCCAATCCTATAAAGTCCAACTACAGTTGATAAAATTGGAATATCTTTTAGTATTCCATCATCCATAACTGCATCAAGTCCGACTTCTGCTAGATCTCCTACAGTGTCAAACATATTTTCTGTAAGTGAGTCTTCAAGGGAACCGACCAAATTCTCCTTATCCATTATCATATCTCCACGAAATCCATTTTTATATTAGGGTTCGCTTTTAGTATTTCCAATGCTTGAACTAATTCCTTCCGAGGTAACGGTTGCACACAAATGCCTTCCATCTTCCGCAAGTCCTCTGCTTTTACAATTACGGGATTTTGTGTCCCATGTTTTTTGCAAAATTCTCCAAATTTTATTGTTGCGTTTCCTATTTCTTCCGCAAAATAAGTATAAAAAT
>ENA-UOJM01003086-UOJM01003086.1-human-gut-metagenome-genome-assembly--contig:-P116-NODE-3086-length-10448-cov-4.775330_pt1 | contig 10448 bp, 8 predicted proteins | sample MGYA00242349_ERZ723896 | MGnify/ENA metagenome assembly ERZ723896 | reverse complement strand
GGGCCTGGGCGTCGCCCAGGTTGGAGCAGGAGCACACCTCGAAGTACTTCTGCTGCCGGGGGGACCAGGCCTCAATGTCGCAGGACTTCACCTTCAAGTCGGCCAAATCGCCGGAGCAGCACTCCAGCTGGCGCACGGGGATATCCAAGGAGCGGAACAGCTCCACGGAGTAGCTCCACATCTTGTCGTACCAGGCCATGGAGTCCTCGGGCTTGCAGATGACAATCATCTCCTGCTTCTCAAACTGGTGGATGCGGTAAATGCCTCGCTCCTCAATGCCGTGGGCGCCCTTCTCCTTGCGGAAGCAGGGGGAGTAGCTGGTCAAGGTCTGGGGCAGAGTCTCCTCGGGCAAAATGGTGTCGATGTACTTGCCAATCATGGAGTGCTCGCTGGTGCCGATAAGGTACAGGTCCTCACCCTCGATCTTGTACATCATGGCGTCCATGTCGGTCTGGGACATGACGCCCTCCACAATATTCCCGTGAATCATAAAGGGCGGGATGCAGTAGGTAAAGCCCTTGTCGATCATAAAGTCCCGGGCGTAGGAAATCACCGCAGACTGGAGCCGGGCAATGTCGCCCATGAGATAGTAGAAGCCGTTGCCGCTGGTCTTGCGGGCGCTGTCCAGGTCGATGCCCCCAAAGCGCTCCATAATCTCGGTGTGGTAGGGCACCTCGAACTCGGGCACCACAGGCTCGCCAAAGCGCTGCACTTCCACGTTTTCGCTGTCGTCCTTGCCAATGGGCACGGAGTCGTCGATGAGGTTGGGGATAACCAGCATCCGCTTGCGGATTTCGGCGGTCATCTCCGCCTCTTTGCGCTCCATCTCCTCCAGCTCGCCGGCGATGGCCTGCACCTGCTTTTTCACCTCTTGGGCCTCGTCCTTCTTGCCCTGGCTCATCAGCTTGCCAATCTCCTTGCTGATGGTGTTGCGCTGCTGGCGCAGCTCGTCGCCACGGCCCTTAGAGGCGCGGAACTGGGCGTCCAGCTCCAAAACCTCGTCCACCAAGGGCAGCTTCTCGTCCTGGAATTTCTTCTTGATGTTCTCCTTTACCAGCTCCGGGTTGGAGCGGATAAGCTTGATGTCTAGCATGATGCGTTCCTCCTAACCCCCCTGGGGGGATGTTTTCAAAATAATGGCTGTAAAAGATGTGGCGCTTTTAGTTCATGTGCAAATCGTGGAGGAGGTTCTGCAAGTCCTCTTCCCCGTAGAATTCTATTTGCAGCGTGCCCTTCTTCTTGGAGCCCGCCACCTTCACCTTCCGGTTGAGGTACTCCCCCACCGCCAGCTGGGCTTCCTCGTAATACTGGTTTTTCCGGGGAGCTTTTACGGGCCCCTCCTTCTCCTCGTTGAGGCGCTTGGCCAAAGCCTCCAGCTCCCGGACGGACGCGCCCTCCTTGGCCTTTTTGGCCCCCAGGCGCATGCCCTCCTCGGTTTTGAAGCTCAGCAAGGTGCGGGCGTGACCCGCGGTGATTTCCCCGTTTTCCAGCATCTGCTGGATGTCCTCGGGCAGGTTCAGCAGCCGCAGGGCGTTGGTGATGGCCGGGCGGCTCTTCCCCACCGCCTGGGACACCTCCTCCTGGGTGAAGTCCTGTGTCTCAATCAAGGTGCGGTAGCCACGGGCCTCTTCCAAGGGTGTCAAGTCCTCCCGCTGGAGGTTCTCAATGAGGGCGAAAAGCATCTCCTCGGCGTCGGTCATCTCCCGGATAACCGCGGGCACCTCGGTCAGCCCCGCCATGCGCGCGGCCCGCCAGCGGCGCTCGCCGGCCACAATGCGGTAGCCGCCGGTCAGCAGCGGCCGCAGCAGCAGGGGCTGGAGCACCCCGTGCTGAGAGATGGAGTCCGCCAGCTCGGAGAGGGCCTCGCTGTCAAACTCCTTGCGGGGCTGCTCCCGGTTGGGCTCTATCTCGCTGATTTTCACGTTGACGGCGCCCTCGGTGCTCTCCGCTGTATTCTCTGCAAAAATGGCGTCTAAGCCTTTGCCTAGTCCACGTTTTTTCAATGGCATGTCACCTTCCCTTACCGGTTGTTCTTTAGAATTTCCGCCGCCAGCTCCCCATAGGCCTGGGCCCCCCGGGAGCTCTTGTCGTAGTACAGCACGGGCTGCCCAAAGCCCGGCGCCTCGGAAAGCCGCACGGTCCGGGGGATGACCGTCTTAAACACCTTGCGGGGGAAGTATTTCTTCACTTCCTCCACCACCTGCTGGGTCAGGTTCAGGCGGCCGTCGTACATGGTCAGCAGCACGCCCTCAATGTCCAGCAGCTCGTTGTACTGGCGCTTCACCCGGCGGACGGTGTTCATCAGCTGGGAGAGGCCCTCTAGGGCGTAATATTCGCACTGGATGGGGATGAGGATGGTGTCGGCGGCGGTGAGGGCGTTGGTGGTAATCAGCCCCAGGGAAGGAGGGCAGTCGATGAGGATGTAGTCATAGTCCCCGCGGATGGGCGCCAGGGCGTTTTTCAGCACGGCCTCCCGGTTCTCCAGGGCGGCCAGCTCTATCTCCGCCGCGGCCAAATCCATGTGGGAGGGCAGCAGCGTCAAGTTTTGGAACTCCGTTTTGATAAGGGCTTCCTTGGCCTTGGCGCCGCCAATCATCACCTCGTAGGCGCTCACCTCGCAGGAGCGCCTGTCCACCCCCACCCCAGAGGTGGTGTTGCCCTGGGGGTCGGTGTCCGCCAGCAGCACCCGCTTCTTCTTCGCGCCCAAGGCGGCCGCCAAGTTCACCGCCGTGGTGGTCTTGCCCACACCGCCCTTCTGGTTGGCGATGGCAATGATTTTACCCATAACCTCATCCTTCCCGTCCATGTCGCGTTCTGTCTCTGTCTATCATCCGCGCGGGCCTGTCCGCTCACTGCCGGGAGAAGCAATCCTCCCGCAGAGTGAGTGGCGCACGCGTTGTGTTCTCTGGACATTGTACCACAAAGCGGGCCGAAAGGGAAGTGCTGCCCGGGGAAAGTGAAAAAAGATTTGCCTTTTTCGACAAATGGGCCTGTATATCCCGTGTGGGGGGATTTCTGTCCTCTCCGGCTTGCCATGGACAAGCCACCTCCCCCAAAGGGGGAGGCGAGTTTCCGCGTCCTGCCGTGGGTTTTCCTGTTTGTTTCACGTGAAACACGCACGGCTTGTCCTAAGCCGTGAGCGTGAAAGAGTGCCTGCCCTCTCCGGCTTGCCTATGGCAAGCCACCTCCCCCAAAGGGGGAGGCAAGTTTCTCCATCCTGCCGTGGGGTGGCCGGTTTGTTTCACGTGAAACGCGGCCTGGCTTACCCTAAGCTGTGGGCGTGAAAAAGCGCTTGCCCTCTCCGGCTTGCCTATGGCAAGCCACCTCCCCCAAGGGGGGAGGCGAGTTTCCGCGCCTTGCCGTGGGTTTACCGATTTGATTCACGTAAAACGGAAAAGGCAGCGAAGCTTTCGCCTCGCCGCCTCTCCTGTGGGAAATGAATAAGGGAATGGGTTAAACTTGTACTCTGTGGTTTTTGGGGATGCGCACCGTGCACTCGATATACTCCTCGGTCTCCTTTTTCTCCGCCTTGGCCTGGATGCCCGCGGTTTTCATGGCGTCCACGGCGTGGTCGATGGTGTTGATAAACAGGCGGATGTCCTTCGCCACAAAGGTGCGCTTGGGCTTGCCCCGGGTGGGTTTGGGCTGGATGGCTGCCGTGACCAGCTCCTCTGTCTGGGCCACGGTGAGGCCCCTCTCCCCCACCTGGCGCAACAGCCTCTGCCGCAGGCTGCCGTCGTCCACCCGCAGCAAAGCCCGGGCGTGGCGCTCGGTGAGCTTGTACTCTAAAATTTCGCTCTGCTCCTCGGGGGAGAGCTTCAGCAGCCGCAGCTTGTTGGCCAGGTAGGACTGGCTGATGCCCAGGCGCTTGGCAGCCTCCTCCTGGGTGATATGCCACTCCCGCAGCAAATTTACCAAAGCGTTAGCCTGCTCGAACATCTGCAAGTCCTTCCGCTGGAGGTTTTCCAGCAAGGCCAGCACGGCGCTATCCTCGGGGGCGCACTCTGTGACGATGGCGGGAATCTCCTTGAGCCCCGCCAGCTTGCAGGCCCGCAGCCTGCGCTCCCCGGCGATGAGGGTGTAGCCCCCGTTCTCCCGCCGCACGGTCACCGGCTGGAGCAGCCCGTTCTCCTTGATGCTCTGGGCCAGGCTCTCCAAGGCGGCCTGGTCAAAGTCCTTGCGGGGCTGGGCTGGATTGGGCAGGATGCGGCTGACCGGCAGTTTCACCAGCTTGAGCTTGTCCTTAAAAAACATGTGCCGCGCCTCCCTTTCGTGATGTATTCTATCACGGGGAAGGCGCGGCGTTTGTTGTTTCCTGTCGGCCCTGAAAACTTTACAGGTATTTTTTAAAGCCCTTCACTTCTTCAAACCCCAAAGCGTGGTAGAACTTGTGGGCCCCGGTGCGGTTGAGGCCAGAGGCCAAAATCTCGTAGTGGCAGTCCCACTCCTCTTTGGCCCAGCGCTCAATCTCCTGGAACATCTTCCTGCCCACGCCTTGGCCCTGGTAGCTCTCCAGGACGGCAACGTTCTCCACCAGCAAAATGGGCCGGCAGCTGTCGCAGATGTCCTCAAACACCACGCCGAACAAACTGCCGCAGATGGTGCCGGTGTCCTTGTCCTCCGCCACCAGCAGGTACTTCTGGGGGTCGGCGGTGATGTGCTCCAGCAATTGCAGTACCTTGCCCCGCTCCCCGGCGGCGTCGCTGATGACCAGCATCACCTGGTCCAAGCCGTCCAAATCCTGGGGCTGGGCCTTGCGCATTACAAGCTCCATAGGTTTTCCTCCTTATAAAGGATGTTTCAAAATTGTCCCGCCGTGACGGGGGTAGCCTTTGGGTGTGAACCGCAGCTTCTGGCAAATCACCAGGCTGCGCTCCTCTCCCCCGGGCAGCGTCAAGGGGAGCACCTCCGGCTCCCCGGAGCCCAGGGTGTCCAGAGCGTTGCCGGCGGCCTCCAGCTCCTGCTCGGCGCCGGGGCCCTTCATGGCGATGAAGTACCCCTTCATCTTGATGAGAGGCATGCAGTACTCCGCCAGCACCGGCAGGTTGGCCACGGCCCGGGCGGTGGCCACATCGTAGCGCTCCCGCATGGTCTTGTCCAGGCCGGCTTCCTCAGCCCGCTTATGGATGCGCCGGGCGCTGAGTTTCAGCGCGGTACACACCTCCCCCAGAAAGTTCAGCCGCTTCATGGTGCCGTCCAGCAGCGTCAGGTCAATGTCCGGCCGGGCGATTTTTAGAGGGATACCTGGAAAACCCGCGCCGGTGCCCACGTCGATGACCTTGGCCCCCTGCTTCAGCTTGCCCCAGGAGAGCAGCGTCAGGCTGTCCAGAAAGTGCTTCTCCACCACCTCTTCCGGCTGGGTGATGGCGGTGAGGTTGATTTTCTCGTTCCACTCCAGCAGCAGCTCCATGTAGGTTTGGAACTGGTCCGCCTGCTGGGCCGTGAGCTTGATGCCCATGGCCTTTGCTTTTTCCAATAGCTCTTGGCGAATGTCCGTCATGCTCTCTCTCCTTCCCGTTCTTTGGAGGCCAGCCAAATCAGCAGCACGGAGATGTCCGCCGGGCTCACCCCGCTGATGCGCCCTGCCTGGCCGATGTTCTCGGGCTTTACCTTGTTCAGCTTCTCCCCCGCCTCCAGCCGCAGGCCTTGGATGGCGGAGTAATCCACGTCCTGAGGCAGGCGCTTGCGTTCCAGGCGGCGGGCCTCCTCAATGTCCGCCCGCTGGCGCTTGATGTAGCCCTCGTATTTCAGCTCGATTTCCACAGCTTCGAAAACAGCTGTGGAATACGGGGGCCTATCCTTGTCCACCGGCTCCAAATCCTTATAGGTGATTTGCGGCCGCTTGAGCAAGTCCGCCAGCTTGGCCCCGGTGGTCAAGGGCGATGTTCCACGTGAAACAAGAATATCGTTGAGCTCCTGGGAGGGGGGCAGCGTGGTCTTTTGCACCCGTTTCAGCTCGGCCTGCTTCTGCTCCTGCTTCCGCTGGAACTTCTCCCACCGCCTGTCGGAGATGAGCCCCAGCTCCCGGCCCAGGGGAGTCAGGCGCTCGTCGGCGTTGTCCTGGCGCAGCACCAGCCGGTATTCCGAGCGGGAGGTCATCATCCGGTAGGGGTCGCTGGCGCCCTTGGTAATCAAATCGTCAATGAGGGTGCCTATGTAAGAGCTGGCCCTATCCAGCACAAAGGGCTCCTTCCCCTGGACTTTCCGCGCCGCGTTGACCCCGGCCACAAAGCCCTGGGCCGCGGCCTCCTCGTAGCCGGAGCTGCCGTTGAACTGCCCCGCCCCGTACAGCCCCGGCCAGTCCCGGAATTCCAAGGTGGCGGAAAGCTGCAAGGGGTCGCAGCAGTCGTACTCAATGGCGTAGGCCGTGCGCAGTATCTGGGCGTGCTCCAGGCCGGGGATGGTGTGGTAAAAAGCCACCTGCACGTCCTCGGGCAAGGAGCTGCTCATCCCCTGCAAATACATTTCCTCGGTGTCCAGGCCGCAGGGCTCGATGAACAGCTGATGCCGGGGCTTGTCCGGGAAGCGCACCACCTTGTCCTCGATGCTGGGGCAGTACCGGGGGCCGATGCCCTCAATCTGCCCGCCATACAGGGGCGAGCGGTGGATGTTCTCCAAAATCACCTGCTTGGTTTCGTCGTTGGTCCAGCTGACGTGGCACACAGCCTTGTTCTCCAAGGGTTCCTCGGTGTCGTAAGAGAAGGGCACAATGGGCTCGTCTCCCCGCTGTACCTCTAAGTTGGTGAAGTCGATGGAGGATCTCAGCACCCGGGCGGGGGTGCCTGTCTTAAACCGCCGCAGGGAGATACCCAGCTTTTTCAGGGAGTCCGGCAGGAACGCCGCCGGGAACATGCCGTCGGGGCCGCTCTCGTAGGACACGTCCCCCACAAACACCTTGCCCCCCAGGAACGTCCCCGTGGCAATGATGACGGCCTTGGCCCGGTACACCGCCTCCAGCCGGGAGGTGAGCAGCCACTCCTCCCCCGCCTGCTCCAGCTTGACGATTTCCCCTTGCCGCGGCAGCAGGTTGGGGCAGGTCTCCAGCTTGTGCTTCATCAGGCGGGCGTAGTGGTTCCTGTCAATCTGGGCCCGCAGGGAGTGCACCGCCGGGCCCTTGCCCAGGTTGAGCATCCGGCTTTGGATGGTGCAGGCGTCGGCGGTGCGGCCCATCTCCCCGCCCAGGGCGTCGATTTCCCGGACAAGGTGGCCCTTGGCCGTGCCGCCGATGCTGGGGTTGCAGGGGCAGTTGCCCACGGCGTCCAGGTTGATGGTAAAGACAATAGTAGAGCACCCCAACCGTGCGGCGGCCAGGGCGGCCTCTATGCCGGCGTGCCCCGCGCCGATGACGGCAATATCAAAGGAACCAGCGTCGTAAGTCATAGGAACCTCCAAAAGGAAAAAATCAAAGGGGAAGCAACATAAAGTTTTCGGTCTTCTCGTCTGCCGACTCGGTCGGCTGTTGGGCAACGTCCCACTGGGACGTAACAGCCCTTTTACAAAAAATTTGCGGGGGCGCTGGTGCCCAGTGGGCACCGTTCAGCGCTTGGTCTCCGCTGCCGCGTCGGTCGGTGATGGACGCAGCCCACTGGGCTGCATCACCCGAGGCGGCAGCCGAGAAGGGGGCAGGGCCCCCAAGGTCTTAAAGCACCGCAACGCGGTGCAGAGAGAAAACCAGGGGTGCGGCCGTATTGCGCCCGATAGGCCAAGCCCAGGACGGCCTCCGCCAAGCCCTAAATGACCCACAAGCAATTTAGAAAAAGTGGAGCATAAGTCCCTAGCCTCACAGGGCGGTTTGTGGGAACCAGCCGGGCAGGCGGCCTATCCGCTTTGCGGCGTGCGGCTGTCTGCCCTAACTTGTTTCGAGGGGCTGCGCCGGTTTTAAGACCGTGGAGCTCCGCTCCACACCACGCAAACTTTTGAAAAAGTTTGATCAAAACTTTTACGCGCCTTCGGCGTTGCATCTCCGCCCTTGCGGAACGCAAGAAGGCGGCTTGTCCCGTCCGGCCACGGACAAACTTTTACGCGCCTTCGGCGCTGCTTTTTATTTGCCCACACAGAACTCCTCAAACACTCTATCCACGATTTCCTCGCTGACATGCTCTCCTGTCAAGGCGGAAAGAGCGGTTAAGGCGTCCTCCACGCAGACGGTGACGGCATCCAGCGTCAGGCCCAAAACCAAGGCCTGCTCCCCTTCCCGCAGGCTGTCCAAGGCGGTTTGGGCATCCATCCGCTGGCGCTGGGTGAACAGCACACCCTCTTGGGGATGGAAGTCTTTAGTGTCCAGAATTTCGGACAGTGCTTGCTCCAGCGCGGCCAAGCCCTCTCCGGTGGCGGCGGACAGGGACACGGTCTTTTCAAAGCGCCCCTGGATGGCCTCCACGTCCATCCGGGTGGGCAAGTCGCTCTTGTTCACAATGGCGATGGCCGGCACCTTTTCCAGGGCGTCCATCAATTCCCAGTCCTCTTTCTCCAGGGCCTGGGAGGAATCGAACACCGCCAGCACCAGCTGGGCTGTCTCCAGCCGCTGCCGGGCCGCCTGGACGCCAATGCTCTCCACCGGGTCGTCGGTATCCCGGATGCCCGCCGTGTCCGCCAGCCGCAAAGGCACCCCCGCCACCATGACGGTCTCCTCCACCACGTCCCGGGTGGTGCCCGCGTACTGGGTGACGATGGAGCGCTGGCACCCAGAGAGCAGATTCATCAAAGTGGACTTTCCCGCGTTAGGCCGGCCGGCAATCACCGTGACAAGGCCCTCCCGGTACATGCGTCCCCTATCAAAGCCCTGGAGCAGCTCCTCCAAGGCTTTCTCCCCCTGGCGGATGCCCTCCAAAAGCGCGGCTTCCTCCACCTGGGGCACGTCCTCCTCGGGGAAGTCCGCCCAGGCCGCCAGGTGGGCCGCCTGCTCCAGCAGCCCCTGTTTGATGGACTCGATTTTCCGGGAAAGCACCCCGGTGCTCCCCGCCAAGGCGGCTTTCCGGGCCTGCTCCCCGCTGGCGGAGATAAGGCCCATCACAGCCTCAGCCTGGGCCAAGTCCATCTTGCCGTTGAGGAAGGCCCGGCGGGTGAACTCCCCCGGCCCGGCGGGAGCGGCCCCGGCATCCAGCACCAGCTGGAGCAGGCGCTTTGTCACGTACAGCCCCCCGTGGCAGGAGAGCTCCACCACGTCCTCACCGGTGTAGCTTTTTGGCCCCCGGTACACCAGGGCCACCACGTCGTCCAGCTTCTCCCCGGCGGGGGTATAGGCGCCCCCCAGCTGGGCGGTGTAGCCCTTCATCTGGGAGAGCTTCTTCCCGCTGACGCCCCGGAACACCGTATCCGCCACGGCGAAAGCCTCCCCGCCGGAGATGCGCACAATGCCAATGCCCCCCGGCGCCGGGGCGGTGGAGATGGCGGCAATGGTCTTTTCCATAGTGGACCCTCTTTTCCACAGAAATTTCAAAACATGTAGAAAAGTGGGGCCGCCTGCTGGCCGCCCCACTGTAGTTTATTTCTTTTCGATCCGCCCGTAGATGGGGGTGTTGGGGTCGTCGGACTTAGGCCCTTCCGCCCGGGGCGCAGAATTCAAACGGCTGCGGTCGTTGCGGGGCCGGCGGTTGCGGTCGTTGTAGCTGCCGCGGCCGCCGCGGTTCCTGTCGTTCCTGCCGCCGCGCCTGTCGTTGCGCCGGGGCTGGGGCCGCTCCCCGCCCTCGGGCCCGATGACCACATGCCGGCCCTGGTCCACGCCCTCGCTCCAGCTTTTGGCGCCGGGCACGGTCTGCACCGCCGTGTGGATGATGCGCCGCTCGTAGGGGTTCATGGGCTCCAAGGAGGAGTTGCGCCCGGTCTTTACAGCGCGTGCCGCCATCTTCTTGCCCAAGGATTCCAAGGTCTCCTTGCGCTTCTCCCGGTAGTTGCCCACGTCCAGGGTAATGCGGAAATAGGAGCCGTCCACATGGTTGGCCACCAAAGAGGCCAGGTACTGCAAAGCGTCCAATGTCTCGCCGCGGTGGCCGATGATAAAGCCGATGTCATCCCCAGAGAGGGTCAAAGCTGCCCCTGCCTCCTCCTTCTGGATGTCCACCGAAGCGTCCGCCAGGCCCATCTCCCGCAGCACGTTCTTCAAATACTCCGCGGCCTTCTGGGCGGGGTCGCCGGCTGTCTCCGGCTGGGCCGCCTGGGGCTGGGGTTCCGGCTCCACCACAGGGTCCGGCTCCTCAATATAGGCCCGCACCCTGGCAGGAGCGCCGCCAAACAAACCAAAGGTCTTCTTCTGGGGCATTTCCAAAATCTCAAATTCCGCGTCCGTAGTATCCACGCCCAGCTCGCGGCAAGCGTTGGCAAAGGCCTGCTCTACGGTATCGCCCTTGGCGATGGCTTCTCTGAACATACACGCACCCTTCCTTTCGCTTTACTTCTTTGTGCCCATATACGCGCTGGAGTTCCCAGAGCCGCCCGAGCCGCCTTTTTTC
>ENA-UOJM01003079-UOJM01003079.1-human-gut-metagenome-genome-assembly--contig:-P116-NODE-3079-length-10465-cov-11.935351_pt1 | contig 10465 bp, 7 predicted proteins | sample MGYA00242349_ERZ723896 | MGnify/ENA metagenome assembly ERZ723896 | reverse complement strand
GCTGCCGCACCTCGCTCGCCGTATCGGCACTTAGAATTATGCGGTATTGCCTTTACACTGCCGGGCCGGACTTGTCCGGCCCCTACGTTGAGGTGATGGTATGCTGTATGCTGTTTTAATGTACCCGCTGGCGTATTTTTATCTGCGCGGAGTGATGTTTCCGCAGTCATATCCGGATTGGGGAATGCCGGTTTTTGCGGCGCTGTTCATTGTGTATGTGGACTGTGCCGCCCGCGCCGCGCACCGCACCGCCGCTAAGGAAACGCCGCTCTGGGCCGTATGCTGGATGGCGCTGGCCGTGGCGTACCCGCTGTACGGCTACCAGCCTGGGCCGCTGGGGGACTGGCAGTGGATGGTATGGCATCTGTTCGCCGTCTGGTATGTGCTGGCACGGTGCGGGATGCTGGCGCAGGGGCAGAGCGGCAGTCTGGCCCCACTGGATGCGCTGGCCGGATTTGTCCTCCTGCCGTTCGGGAATTTCTTTCTGCGGGCGCGCACCGTCTTTGCTGCGCTGCGCACCCATCTGCAGGACCGCACGCGGACACGAAAAGTTCTGCACCTCATCGTTACGGCAGCGGTGACGCTGGCGCTGTGCAGTGTGGCATGGGGGCTGCTGGCAGCAGCCGATGCCAACTTTGCCGCGCTGGGGCAGCAGGTGTCCGACTGGTGGAGCAGGCTGCTGAACAATGGGAGATTCATTGACCAGCTGATGTATATCCTGCTCTCACTCCCGGTGGGGGCGTGGCTGTACGGGCTGGTGGGCGGCTCCCTGCGCCGCAAAGCCCCGCCCGCCACGGCGCAGCAGTGTGCCGCTGTGCTGGAAAACTGCCGCATTGTGCCGCGCACCACGGCAGTGGCGGCTGTAATGGCGCTGTGCGGCGTCTATGCGTTGTTCTTTGCTGTGCAGGCAGGGGAGTGGCTCGCCGCTGCGCCGCTGGGGCTGGACGCACCGGACACCGCCGCTTTTGCGGTGAACGGCTTTTGGGAACTGCTGAAAATCCTGCTGCTCAATTTTGCGGTGCTGGCGGGCATACAGTTCTTTGGCCGTGCGCCGCTGCCCAAAGCGTTGGCCGCCGTGTTCTGCGGGTTCGGCGTGGCTTTTGCTGCGCTGGCAGCGGGCAAGCTGGCTGTCTATGTGACGCTCTGCGCCCTGACGCCTCGGCGGTTCACGGCGGCATGGTGCCTGTTTGTGCTGGCTGTCTGTGCGGTGCTGGCGCTGGTGCGGGTGTTCAAGCCGATCCCGGCGGCGAAGCTCGCCATTTTTGCGGCAGCAGTCAGCTTTACACTGCTCTGCTGCGTGAATGTGAAGCAGCGGGTCATTGATGTAAATCTGGCACGGTATGAAGCCGGGATAGATGAGGAGCTGGATTGGGGCGTGCTGTGGGAGTGCGGGTATCAGGAGAGCGCAGCGCAGTAGGGGCCGGGCATGCCCGGCCCGCGCGCGTAAGGCAAACAGGCGCTTGCGGGAAAGCCGCACGGAGGGGTCAAGACCCCTCCCTACAGGATGACGATAACGGGTGCTTTGTAGGGAGCGGTCTTGACCGCTCCGCGGGATGTGTACGGCAGACGACTGCCTGCCGGAAGGCCGCGGGCCGCACATATGCGGCCCCTACAAACCTGCCGGGAGGTTCTGTAGGGGGCGGCGTCCTCGACGCCCCGCAGAGGCGCACGGCAAACGGCTGTCTCCCGGAAGGCTGCGGGCCGGGCATGCCCGGCCCCTACAAGGCAGCAAAAACAGGGACACCGGCCCTTGCGGGTCGGTGTCCCTGCTTCTTCTTGTGCGATTTTACGCCTTCTTGAAGCCCACGCTCTGCATGAACCTGACAAAGGCGGCCTGACCGGCGGCGTCCTGCTTAAAGACACCGGCGTTCTCCAGCACATGGCTGAACACGGCGCCGATCTCGGCCTTGACGGCCTTGTTGGCGTCCTGCGGCTTCATGTGGGTGCCGTACTTTGCAATCAGCTCGTCGATCCAGTCGGCATGGACGGCCAGCGTGTCGCCCGCCTCGCGGCTGGTGTTCGGGCGCTGCCCGGCCAGAATTTCCGCGATCTGCGCGCCCTGATCCTTCAGGCGGGCGGGCAGGATGGCCAGACCCATGACCTCGATCAGGCCGATGTTTTCCTTTTTAATATTGTGGTATTCCTTGTGCGGGTGGAAGATACCATCAGGGAACTCCGCACTGGTGCGGTTGTTGCGCAGGGCCAGGTCCAGGATGAACCCATCCGTCTCGTCGTAGTGCAGGATCGGCGTCACGGTGTTGTGGGGCGTGCCGTCGGTCTCGGCCAGAATACCGACGCTCTCGTCGGTGTAGGTGCGCCAGGCGGTCAGGATGTTGTTTGCCACGATCTGCATCTGCTGGCTGCTGCGGCCCACCAGGCGCACGGCGGAGACAGGCCAGTTCAAAATGCCGGCCTTGACGCCGGGATAGCGGATATCTGCCATAGGCACGGCAATATCGGCCTTCTGCATCGGGAAGACATAGCGCCCGCCCTGGAAGTGGCTGTGGCTCAGAATGCTGCCGCCGACGATCGGCAGGTCGGCGTTGGAGCCGCAGGTATAGTGGGGGAACTGCGCCACAAAGTCAAAAATCTCGGCCAGTGTCTGTTTGTTCATCTCCATGGGCTTGTGCTGCTCGTGGAGCATGATGCAATGCTCGTGGAAGTAGGCATAGGGGCTGTATTGCAGGTAGAACTGCTCGCCCGCCAGCGTAATGGGCACAATGCGGTGGGTCTGACGCGCGGGGAAGTTGATGCGCCCGGCATAGCCGATATTCTCCTTGCAGAGCATACAGGCCGGGTAGCCGCTCTTGGGCTGTAAACGCTCCAGCGCGATGGTCTTGGGGTCTTTTTCAGGCTTGGTCAGGTTGATGGTGATTTCCAGCTCGCCGTAGGGGGTGGCGGTGTTCCACTGGATGTTCTTGGCAATCTGCGCGGTGCGGATGTAGTTAGTGTCCACGCAGAGTTGATAGAACCAGTCAGTGGCGGCCTTTGCGCCCTGCTTCTGGTAGAGCTTCTTGAACTTTTTGCAGACTTCGCTCTCGCGGGGCATCAGGGCACCCATCAGGTGTGTCTCAAAGTTGATGCGGTACTGGTTCACCGCGCCGTCGAACAGTTCCTTCTGGGCGGCCAGCTCGACCATCTCGTCCAGCAGGGCAGCGGGAGTCTCGGGGTCCTCCTTCGGGGGCTTGGCCTCGCTGGGGGCGGCCAGGGCCAGCAGATCCAGCAGGGTGTTGCGCGCCACCAGAATGTCCAGATCTTTGATGAGCTTGTGCTTGCGGCCAAAGCGCAGCAGACGCTCCACGTCCAGCGCCAGGCGTGCGTCGCGCTGCTCCGGGGTCAGGGATGTGATGTCAAATTCATTCTTTGCCATGATTGCCCTCCTGTAACGGTGTATGCGGTGTGATTCTGCTTCTGTTATAGTAACCATACCGCGTTTTGCCTCCGCTTTCCATAGCGTTGTGTGCCAGTCTTTTGCAATTTTCAACCAAAAGCGAAGCCCCGCTGTGCTGTCCGTCAGGACCTGCCGCAGCGGGGCGTTTTTGGCTGTTTTACTTCTTCAGATCGCTGAACAGATCCTTCTTGTACACACCGTCGGCGACAAGCCGGGCAAAGCTGTCAATGACGGTCTGCTTGTCCTCAGCGTAGGTGACACCGAACCACTTGTCGTGGGTGGGCAGCACCTTGACGCTGACCTTGTCGGCGTGCAGCAGTTCATCAATGTAGATGGGCAGCAGGTACTCGGCCTTCAGCGGGTTGGCGGGGGCGGCCTTCTCGAAGAACTCCACAAAGCCGGATTCCAGCAGATCCACGAACTCGGGGGTCAGCGCCCACATGTTCATCGAAACAAGGCTGTCGATGTCGATGCTTTTGCCGCCTGCGGCTGCGCCGCCGGCGGTCTTTTCAATGCCGCCGGTCTCCAGCACGCCGGTCAGGTAGTGGGCGTCGTTCATCTGGCAGATGCCGCGGGTGACCGCGCCGTTGTCGCTCAGGGTGTTTTTCAGCACAAAGCCCGCCATGGCAAGGTCGCCCGGCTTGTCGGGTGTGTAGCCCTGCAGGAAGTCGTGCAGCCGGACGAACGCCTCCTTGCCGTAGTAGTCGTCGGCGTTGATGACGGCGAACGGCTCCTTAATAATGCCCTTGCAGGCCAGCACGGCCTGGCCGGTGCCCCAGGGCTTGGAGCGGCCCTCGGGCACGGAGAAGCCCTCCGGCACGTTCTCGAGTGCCTGGAACGCATAGTCGATCTCAACGCCCAGCCCGGCGCAGATCTTCTCAATGCGGTCACCGATGGCCTCTTTAAACGCCTCCTCAATGTCGTGGCGGATGATAAAGACGATCTTGTCAAAACCGGCCTCGATGGCATCATGAATGGAATAGTCCATGATGATCTCGCCGTTGGGACCGACGGCAGCCAGCTGTTTGATGCCGCCGCCGAAGCGGGAGCCGATACCGGCGGCCATAATCACCAGTGCAGTTTTCATAGTTTCCTCCTAAATTAAACACCCTGCGTTGGGGTGTGGTAGCAACTTAAGGCAATACCGCATAATTCTAAGTGCCGTAGCCGCCGGAGCGGTGCTTAAGCCGTCAGGCGGGAATTGTGCGGTGTTGCCTTAATACCCGGCCATGGCCATGGCGTACTGAACAAAGCCCGGCCCGGCCAGATTGATGACCAGCGAGGAGAGCAGCAGCACGATGCCAAAGTAGAGCAGCGCCGCCCAGATGCTGGTGCCGCCCTTTTGCAGCAGGGCATCGGTGCGGGCGTCGCCCTCGGGGTATTCGCTGTAGATTTTATCAATATTTTTCTTTGAGGTGTTGCGGTACAGCCAGACCGAGAAAAGCCCCAGCAAAATCCTGACGATCCAGTCCGCAATGGCACAGACGTCGGCGGCCACGGGCACCCAATGCAGCGGCATACTGCCGAACAGCGACGGGTTGAAGGTCGCCACAATGGCGATGAGCGACGGCACGCTCAAAACGAGGGACAGCAGGGCTGTCAGCAGACCCTCCTTCCACATCTTGCGGTAAAGCAGATAGGCAGGCCCGAACAGGAATGCCGACAGGCAGACTGTGACCTTCTGCTTCGTGATGCTCATGCGGAAGAACTGCATCAGGTAATACATCGGGCTGCGGCCCACGTAGGCGGCCCAGTCCTTGGCCTTGATGCCGTCGATGGTATCCTCGGGGCCAATCTCGCGGCGGCAGATGCCGCCGTTGTCGTCGTCGGTGTAGGTGTCGATGCGGGGGCCGCCGGAGGCCGTGCGGCTGTTGTCGGGCTTATGCACGGTGGACGGGTCGCGGGCGTAGATCGGCACCTGCGCGTCCTCGTCCTTCGGGTCGGGTCGAGGGCCGTCGTCCTTCGGCAGGGGACAGCCGCAGTGGCTGCACTGCGCCGCGCCCGGCTGGTTGTGGGTGCCGCAGTTCGGGCAGGTGGCCTCGTGCGCGGCTTTTTCGGCCTCGGGACCGAACTCGGGCTGCCATTCAAACCCGGCGGCGTGCTCCGACTTGTGCATACAGGCCCCGACCTTCTGCCAGCAGGCCCGGTGGTAGGGCGTGCCGCAGTCGGGGCAGACGACGATGTCATCCTCGTCGGTAAATGCCTGTTCACAGACAGGGCAATGGTTTCCTGTGTAACGTGTCATGTGTGGTATCCTTTCCGTAACATAAGGCCATTATACCGCATCAAATGGATAAATGCAAAGAAAACATAAAAACTTTACAAGATTGCATACAAATTGGCCGATAACAGCCGCTCTGTAGGGGCCGGGCATGCCCGGCCCGCGGTCTTACGTGGGCGGATGCCCGCGGGGAAGTCTGTAGGGGAGGGATTTGTCCCTCCCGCGGGACCTGGCAGCGGCCACAGCGTCCCCGGGCGGATATGGAATCCGCCCCTACACCGTAGGGGTCGGCGTCCTCGACGACCCGGGCTGTTTGCGCCGCTGTACACGGCCCGGGAGGGGTAAATCCCTCCCCACAAATATTATGAATCTGCCGCTGCCCCTCTTTACAACGCCCGCCAATTCGCTTATAATGGTACTATGTAATTTTATGCCAACTTATGTGTGACGAGGGAAACGATATATGATTACGATTGACGAACTGAAAGCAAAGCTCGGCGGCATGAAGACCGCCGTGGATGACCTGCGCGACGCATTGTCCATCGAGGCCAGCGAAAAGCGCCTGGCCGAGCTGGAGCACCAGATGACGATGCCCGGCTTCTACGATGACCAGGCCCGCAGCCAGAAGGTCATCAGCGAGATGGGCGAGGTCAAGAACAAGCTCGAGCGCTTCGGCAAGCTGTCCACCCAGTATGAGGAGGCCGAGACGCTGCTGCTCATGATCGAGGAGGAGAACGACCCGTCCCTGGCCGCCGAGGGTGAGGAGGCTGTCAACGACGTCGAGAAGTCCATCGACGAGCTGCAGCTCATGACGATGCTCAACGGCGAGTACGACCACAACAACGCCATCCTGACCTTCCACGCCGGTACCGGCGGCACCGAGGCCCAGGACTGGGCCGAGATGCTCTACCGCATGTACACCCGCTGGGCCGAGGCCCACGGCTACAGCGTCGAGGTGCTCGACGTGCTGGACGGCGACGAGGCCGGCATCAAGTCCGCGTCGATGATGGTCAAGGGCCCCAACGCCTACGGCATGCTCAAGAGCGAGCACGGCGTCCACCGTCTGGTGCGCATCAGCCCGTTTGACGCCAACGCCCGCCGCCAGACCAGCTTCTCCAGCCTTGAGGTCATGCCCGAGCTGGACAACAACATCAACATTGAAATCAACCCCGCCGACATCGAGATGCAGGTCTACCGCTCCTCCGGCGCAGGCGGCCAGCACATCAACAAGACGTCCTCCGCCGTCCGCCTGATCCACAAGCCCACCGGCATCGTGACGACCTGCCAGACCCAGCGCAGCCAGCTGCAGAACCGCGAGTACGCCATGGAGATGATGAAGGCTAAGCTGTACCAGATCGCTTTGCAGCAGCACAAGGACAAGATCGACGACATCAAGGGCGTGCAGAACGAGATCGCCTGGGGCCATCAGATCCGCAGCTACGTCTTTATGCCCTACACGCTGGTCAAGGACAACCGCACCGGCTACGAGAGCAGCAACGTACAGGCTGTCATGGACGGCGACCTGGACGGCTTCATCTTTGCCTACCTGAAGGCGGCCTCCCGCGGCGAACTGAAGGAAGATTGATATGAATGACCGTTTTATCCGGCTGTCCATCTCGCTGGCCCGGCTGCAAAAGGTCATCCAGCGCATCAAGGCGAGCGGCATGAGCCGCATTGAGCTGAAGGCCGGGCACACGCTGGTGCTCTGCCGGCTGGCCGCCGCGTCGGAGGGCCTGCACTTTTCGGAGCTGACAGAACGGTGCGGTCTGGACCCGGCCATGATCTCCCGCGTGCTGGCAGAACTGGTGCGCAGCGGCCTGGTGGAAAAGCGCGCCGAGAGCGGCAAGTACAATGCCCTCTACCTGCTGACCAATGCAGGCCATGACCGCGCCGCCCGCGTGGGGGCTGTTGTGGCCGACGTAGAGCGTCGCGCCGACGAGGGGATAGACCCAGACGATTTAGCGACATTTTATAAAGTGCTCGACCAGCTGACGAGGAATCTTGAAGCTGTCGATGCCGACCCGGCGGAGGCGTTTGAGCCGCTGGAAATTCAATAATGTACAAAACTGCCCGGCTGCCCCAAAACGCAGCCGGGCACTTGTTTTGTTCATATTTGGTGGGTATACTGAGGAAAATATAAGCGGCGGGCGTTATAATAGGCTGCCGTAAATCGTCTGTACTGTAGGGAGGGGTCTTGACCCCTCCGCGGAGCTGTGCGGCTGCCGCATAGTTGCGCGGAATGTATACATGCCGCCTGGTGCGGTTTCCGTCGCCCGCAACCTTCCCGGAGCGGTCAAGACCGCTCCCTACAAGCCGTTTTAAAACAATTCCGCCGCCCTGTAGGGGCCGGGCATGCCCGGCCCGCGGCCTTCCCATAACCGCCCATATACCATACACGTCCGGGCCGGATATGTCCGGTCCCTGCCGCCATTTGATCCACCCCCGAAAGGAGCACCCCTTACTATGCCATCCATCACCGGCCTGACCGCCGCCGAGGTCGAAGCGCGCCGCGCGGCGGGGCAGACGAACCAGCCGCCCAAATCACAGACCAAAACCACCGGCGAGATCGTGCGGGATAACGTCTGTACCTACTTCAACCTTGTGTTTCTGGTGCTGGCCGTCATGCTGGCGCTTGTGCATTCCTGGCTGAATATGGGATTTCTGGGCATCGTGTTCTGGAATACCCTCATCGGCATTGTACAGCAGCTTCGCGCCAAGCGTACCATCGACAAGCTGACGCTTGTCTCAGCGCAGAAACTCCGCTGCCTGCGCGACGGCCGGTGGTGCGAGGTGCTGTCCGACGACCTTGTGCAGGACGATGTTGTCGAGTTCGGCGCGGGTGACCAGATCGCAGCGGACGCCGTCGTGCTGGACGGCAGCGCCCAGGCGAACGAATCCCTCATCACGGGCGAGGCGCGGGCCATTCCCAAGGAGTGCGGCACGGAGCTGAAATCCGGCAGCTTTCTGATGGCGGGCCGCTGCGTGGCGCGGCTGACCCGTGTCGGGGCCGAGAGCTACGCCAGCCGCCTGACCGCTGAGGCGCAGGCCGACGGTCACAGGGTCGCGCGCGGCGAGATGATGCGCAGCCTGGACAGGCTGATAAAATTCATCGGTGTGGCGCTGATCCCAATCGGCGCGGTGCTGATCTGGAAGCAGCATTGGGTACTGGAGCTGTCCATGAAGGAGACTGTCGACGCCACGGTGGCAGCACTCATCGGTATGATCCCGGAGGGACTGTACCTGCTGACGAGCGTTGCGCTGGCCGTGAGCATGATGCGGCTGGCCCGCCGCAAGGTGCTGACCCGCGACATGAACTGCATTGAAACGCTGGCCCGGGTGGACACCCTCTGCGTGGACAAGACCGGCACGATCACCGAGAGCACCATGCAGGCGGATGACCCGCTGCCGCTGGCGGGAAATACACCCATCACCGAGATTTTATCGGCGTTCTACGCGGGAGGGCAGCCAGATAACGACACGGCCCGCGCCCTGACAGCCCGCTTCGGGCAGGGCGGCACGGCATGGGCTGCCGTGCGCACCATCCCGTTCAACACGGCGTACAAGTACAGTGCCAAAGACTTTGGTGCGCAGGGGTGCTACGTCGTCGGTGCGCCCGACGTACTGGCGGGCAGCAGGGCGGGGGAACTTGCCGACAGGCTGACCCCGCTGCTGGCCCAGGGCCGCCGCGTGCTGCTGCTGGCAAAATATAACGGCACACTGCCGGATCCGACCGCGGCGCTCGACCCCGCACAGCTGGAATTTTTGGCTCTGCTGCCGTTGCAGAACCGCATCCGTGAGAGTGCGCCCAAGACGTTCCGCTTCTTTGCGAAGCAGGGCGTGAAGATCAAGGTCATCTCGGGCGACGACCCACAGGCTGTCAGCCATGTGGCCGCCAACGCGGGCATTGCCGGGGCCGAGCACTGGGTCGATGCCGCCACGCTGCAAAGTGAGGCGGCGCTGGCCGAGGCTGCCGAAAAATGCACGGTCTTTGGCCGCGTCACGCCCGAGCAGAAGCGCCAGCTCGTCCATGCTTTGCAGGCAAAGGGCCACACGGTAGCCATGACCGGAGATGGCGTAAATGACGTACTGGCGTTAAAAGATGCCGACTGCGGCATCGCGATGGCATCGGGCGCGCAGGCGGCCAGCCAGGTCGCGCAGCTTGTGCTGCTGGATTCGGACTTTGCCGCGCTGCCCGGCGTTGTGGCCGAGGGGCGGCGGGTCATCAACAACATCCAGCGCTCGGCGTCGCTGTTTCTGGTCAAGAACATCTTCTCGTTTTTGCTCAGCATCGTCGCGCTGGCTCTGCCGCTGGCCTACCCGTTCCAGCCGCTGCAGCTGTCGCTCGTCACGTTTGCCACCATTGGCGCACCGGCGTTCTTTCTGGCGCTTGAGCCGAACCACGAGCTTGTCCACGGCAAATTCATGCGGAACGTGCTGCGCAAGGCACTGCCTGGCGGGCTGACGGATTTCCTGCTTGTGTTCTGCGCACAGGGGTTCGGCTATGCGTTCGACATCCCGTCCGACATGGTCGGTACGATCTGCACGTTGGTGATTTTGTGCGTGGGCTTGCAGATTTTGTGGGGTGTCTGCATCCCGTTCACGCCGTTGCACTGGGCCATCTGGGGCAGTATGACCGTGGCGGGCGTCGGCGGGGTGTTCCTGCTGGCGCGCTGGCTGCCGCTGGTGCGGCTGGATCTGGGCGGCACGCTGGTGCTGGTCGTTCTGCTGGCCCTGAGCGCCCCGACTTTGGCTGGGCTTGTCTTTATGGGCGAGCGGCTGCACGGCATGCTCAACGATTGGAGAAATAAAAAAGCACGAAAACACGCATAAAACGACAGCCCCACACTCAGAAA
>ENA-UOJM01003077-UOJM01003077.1-human-gut-metagenome-genome-assembly--contig:-P116-NODE-3077-length-10467-cov-25.023915_pt1 | contig 10467 bp, 14 predicted proteins | sample MGYA00242349_ERZ723896 | MGnify/ENA metagenome assembly ERZ723896 | reverse complement strand
AAGCTACCCTAAAGCTACCCTAAAGCTACCCTATGTTACCCCCTTGGGCACCCTTACGCATGCCTACACATATATACGTAAATTAGGCACAGAAGGTGTATATGAGCAGCAATGAGGAATCTCAAGGCACCCTATGGGGGGACACACGCCCGTGTCTGTCTTAAGGTGCCACCTTACAAATTTATTATAAAATTCTAATCAAGGTGACCCTGTTGTTACACTTAAGTTACACTTAAGTTACACTTAAGTTACCCTAGAGTTAACCACAAGTTATCGTCAAGAGATAGCAAGCTAACATAAGGAGGGGCGTACCCTAAGGGTTAACTTAAGGTACACACCTTAAATGGTCTATAGGCTAACTATAGGCCTATAGTAATCCACCTACAGCAGCTCTAAGTAGTGCATCAACTGTCCCTACATCACCATTCAATAAGGAAACCACTAAAAGGACAATAATAATGATGATCTTGATAGCTACTACTAGTTTATTATTTAATGGTCTCATATGGATACTTTGAGTTAACTAAAAGGGAACATAAAGAAAAATCTAAAGTCAGTCTTTATGAGCCCCTTTAGAATATCTCAAAGGGTCTATAGGTAACCCTCTTATTTTTTTTTAATTATTATTTTCTTATTTTTTGTCAGGAGGGGGTCAGGTAGATATCTTATATATACCTTTTTCTGGCCCCCTCTGGGAGTGGAGATTTTATTCGGAGTAGTCACTTCACCCTTATAGGGATGATTTTATCTTGTAAACTTGTATCCCTCTGAATATTTGTATTTATTGAATCCCTTGGAAGTACCTGATTCTCTTACATTTTCTGTAATTGTATTTATTCCTATTTTTCTTGTAATAAACCCATGAAAGGCTTCCAAAGATTCCTCTAGCCATTCTGAAGTTACTTCATTTATTCCTTCATCAGCATCAATTCCCATGAAATCTACTAAATACTTGACACCTATAGCTAAGGCATCCAATCTATCATCGTGAACTAGTGATCCTCTGTCTGAGGTAATCCTAGTCATCTGATAGAATAGTGCATACTTGTAGTCACCTTCAGGGACACTATCGATATCCCTGTTGATGCACTCAGGGGTAACTATCATCTTATGGTTACCTAGGACAGGCTCTAGGGTATCTATGATGCGTACTTCTTTCTGTCCTGTTGACTTAACTTCTTTAGTACCGCATTCCTTATAGACCTTCCTAAGGACAGGCTCAAAGAGCTTGAGGTACATACCATCCATTATGTTTACATAAGTTCGTTACGCTTATGCCTTGGGGCTATACATTGCTGTATAGATCGGACTATATCTTAACAATAGCTAATCTTCCAACCACTACCTAAGTATCCATCATTAAGATTATCCGTAGAATGCATCCCTACGTAAATCTTATTGTTTATTAGGTTTGTTGTCTTATATATTATGTGATACTTGTATTCGTGTATATTATTCTTATTCTTATAGCTATTGTCCCCACTTTTTCAGATCACTTGATCTTACAATTAGTCTCTACACCTTCCTATTTCTAGGCTTGGCTCGGTATTGTCCCTTAGGGAGTTTCACCGAATTTAATGGGTTTTATTTCGGCAATGTTGTTTACCGAAGTTACCTTCAATGACTACCTCATTAACCTTCCATTTCTTAGCAGTGCTCGCTAGTTTATTTAGGACTACATCAGAGTACCCCCCTAGGAGACCTCCTACTTCCATGACGTAGATGTAGCCGTTAAGGTAATACAATACTGCATAACCTGTTTCGTCTTTCGGTTCTATGAAATTTCAACAGCTTTCCACCCTTTATGATGCTTACGGGTTCCCTTAGCTACCTTACGAAGGTTCTGAGGTGTAAGCTCATGTTCCTTACAGAACTCCACAAGAGATTCTGGGGTATAGGTGTTACCATTAGGGTCTGTAATAAGATAGCGCTTACCGGTACCATAGTTATGGGGCATACCCCCCTTTTTGAACCTAGTATCAAAGCAATCTCTACATACAGTACCTGTTCTACGGTTAGGTAGATACTTGTTGCAAACAGGGCATCTTACGGTAGCAACATCACCACCTGCCCTTCTGTTCCAACCCATGTTTAGCTCAGGTCTCAACACATATTCCATGTTAAGAGCTTCAGCTTTAGGGAGCATCTTAATTAGAGAGATCTCAACATTTTCTTTACCAAGGTTCCTAAGGATTTCTCCTACAGGACGCTTTGAGCAGAAGTGTTGTGAGAGTCTATAATTCAAAGATCTTCTAGTAATGCCAACATATCCACTTGCTAGGTCGTTATTACCTTTTTCGTGAATATGGTACACTTTGTACAAACGGGTTTTAGCTCTAAAGTTGTTGATTTTCATATTTATGTTTAGTAGTTGTTAATTACTTTCTTATGGTCGCCCATAAGTCCAGACTATATCTTTTTCACCCCTGTTTCCCACTAACACTCAGCGGTACATAATAGTCGTTACACCTTCCTAAATTAGGCTTGGCTCGGTATTATCTCTTAGAGATGTTCACCGAATTTAAGGGTTTTATTTAATGACGAGGCAAGACAATTCACCACGTCCAGACGGATCAACACACATCATCTTATAGGTATACTTCTCCATCTCTGGGGAAGCTGTGTGGCACATATAATAGGCATCTCCCTTTAGTCCCATTACCTTTGGGATCTCCTGAAGGGAGACCTTACGAGCAGGATCAGGCATCCATGTAAGTTTCATAGGTGCTTCATCTGTACTGAAGGTGCCTACAATGAGATCTCTAAGTCTCAATGGGTACTTATCAGCATCAGATAAGCTAGTGTCTAGCATGAACTGCAGCAGGAACCCTGCTCTTCTATAGGACAGCTCTCGTTTCTGTAGATCCTCTTCATTGAATCTAAGGGGATCTGTAGGTTTACCTGTGTACTTCTCAGGATCACTGTCATACTTGTCTGCAATGAACTTAGCTAGACGTGTACCATAGTTAGCTCTCTGGGTCTCATCATAAGGATATCTTGCAGGGTAGATGATAGCAGTGTACCCTCTCTCCTGAAGCTCATTATAGAGAGACATTTCATTCTGAGGAGTACCAAGGTAAATGATGGTGCCATTAGGTTTGATAACAGCGTCAAACTCCTTCACTAATTCGAATAGCTGATCTCTCAATACCTGAGTAAATGAATTAGATGGAACTTCCACCTTTATGTTAAGGTAAGGTCGTTAGTCTTACCCCATCGTCTTTTCACAGAATCCGCCACATTTTCAGCGGCAGAGACAAACTTACAGTGATCCCTAGAATAGATCTTGCAGTAACCCTTCTTAATGTCCTTATCAAGGTGCATGCTAGAGTCCTTCTCCCACTCTTCATATCCTTCTACCTCATGGATAGTATTCAAGAAAGTGGTGAAGTTATGCCATCTAGGATCTACCCTACAGCCTACATAGCTAGTCTTGTAGTTACCATAGGCTCTCTTAAGCATATTAGCCCACAGGTCATAGATTCTGCGAATGATGCTATTAGAGCCTCTATCAGGTATTCTAATAGGAGACCCCATAAACCCCACACCATAGACTGTAGGTTTCATAAAGTCCTCAAACTTGCCTGCCTTAATGTTACACGTCTGAACATCTATGACTGTACCAGTCTCGACAAACTGAATGACAGCCCTAGGATGTTTGGTTTTACCATTAGGAAGTTTTTGTTTCTTAGTCCTAGACAGAATCTTAATAAGACCTTTAGGAGTTTCGTAAGTTTTGTTAATTTCGTACATAGTTATGTTCCTTATAAATGACGATGCTTCATATCTCTATGAAGACCAGACTATATCTTATACCAAAAGGTATCCCCATTTTTCGAGTCACTTGACCCTACATAATAGTCGTTACACCTGCTATAAAGCTCGGCTCGGTATTGTCTTTCCTAGTTAGGACTGAGTTTCACCGAATTTAAGGGGTTTAGAGACGACATGATTAAAGTTTATCGTCTGCCACAATGAGATCAGCACGGGAACCTGTAAGCTGTCCTTTGATACCTACGGATTTAACTGAGGGGCTATGATCGGGTTTACTCGGGCCAACGTCAAAGAGATTCTGAGTATCCCGTTGCCCCTCTCGTGCCTTTAGGTGCTCTAAGAATGGCAGCTCATTAATGATCTTCTTAATAAAGGTAGCGTTTGCATCAGCTCTTTCTTTATTAGCTGAGACAACCATAATCTTAAGCTGAGGATTCTTCCATAGGCACCATACAACATAGGCACATGTAATGAAACTCTTAGCTACACCACGGAACCCCATAAGAATGAATCGATCATTGGGGGGATGCTGCAGTGTCTTAGCAATATCTACCTGAATAGGAGTAGTCTGTGGCAACCCAATAGTCTGCCACACTAAGCTGCAGAACAATGGAAAACTATTAAAGTATGGAATCAATGCTTTAGTTGACAAGGCCATTAGCTCCATAGTCTAACTCAAAGTTCTCCTTAGTAGCCTTCAGTAAGGATGCTAATGCATTGTCTCCATCTTCACCGGCTTTAGGGACACAATTGATGCCATTTCTCTGCAGCTCCTTGATAATCGCATTGTATAGCTGAGGGTTACGCTTCTCTGGGTCTTTAAGATCGTTCAGCATGTTCTCCAACATGTTGTCCTGAATCAAGCTCAGCAAGCTCTCTCTGTCTAATGGTTCTTTGTTCTTCATTAATTCTTACTCTCCTAGCAGCTAGGTAGGGGCCTACCCAGTACTTTTTTATCATTGTTATAATGCCTACTATAGTGTACACAATGGTACCTATGTAGACCCAATCACTTAGGGCTACCCCTAATACGGTAACCCCAGTGACAGCTATAGGGGGAGACATATTAATAACATCCTTTGCTATGGAGCCCCCATCCTCTACTGTAGGTTTTATATCTAGGAATCTCATTAGCTCACACCTAAGAGACTCCTAAAGTCAGCTTTCTTAAAGTGTGCTCCTTTAAGTAACTTTCCATCAGCTCTATAGGTAGGACAAAGGTTGCCATTGTTATCAACCATCTTGCTCATGAATTCCTCTGCAAGAGCCTTCATGCCTAACTCAAGAGGATACTTATGTTCAATAGCATACATGATGCAAACCCAGATAAGATCACAGAGTTCTTTGAAGTCCTCTGGGCAATCTGAAGCTTCCTCTGCCCATTCTTCAAACTCCTCAAGGATGAGCTTAAGATAGAGCTTTCCGTTCGTCCCTGAAGGGTGAGCCTTGTCGAACAATACTTGCATAGTGTCCGCAAGACCCTCCGTTGAATATTCTAAAGACTCGCTGATTGCTTGAGCCGTGGTAATCATGTTTTTCCTTTTTATCTAATTCAAATTTGCCATCAATGAGAACATCAACATAATCCAAGATGGGTTCATCTTTGATATCCTCATAGGTACGTCCTGTCCATAACCAGATTCTCTTAGTGTCCCCATAGACATCCCTCACACGCTTCAGGATTTGCTCTACAGCGTGTTTGTTATAGGGCTCTAAGGGGTCACCACCTAAGATACTCAATCGTTCAATATAGGGCGATTTAAGAGCATCTAGGAGGGTGTCTAGAGTATCTTCAGTGAACTCTTGACCGTATTGGGGATCCTGAGCTTTCTTGTTGAAGCACCCTCGGCAGCATAAGGAGCATCCTGAGACAAACAGGTCTACCCCCATGCCATCCCCATTAGTCATACTACAGGTATCTATCTTAGCGTAGTTCATCGTTACATTGATACTCTGTCTTTAATTTCAGCTAACTTAGCATCGTTCATACGAGTACTACCATTAGCTTTAGTGTACCCTAGGTATCCGCAAACACGACTAATGACAGACAAGTTAGTAGATCCACAATGTGGACACTTATTCATGGCATTAGTGGAGTGCTTATGGCAGTCTTCACAATAGACACTATCAAAGTTAATACCCTGATAGAACCCTTTCTCCATACCTCGTAAGATCAGTGCCTTAAGTGCCTGAAGGTTCTCAGGGTTAGTCACTCGGACATACTGAATGTGGCCTCCGTTGCACATATGGAACATCTTGTATTCAGCATCCTGTTTCTCAAAGGGAGTGATAGGCTCACTAACGTGCATATGAAAGCTGTTAGTGAAGTACTCTCCAAACTGATTATCTCCGGTGTACTCAGCATATTGTTTAGCTTGTACACCAGCGGCTGCTTCGGCGGGCGTTCCATAGATAGCATAAAGATATCCATCTTCCTTCTTGAACTGCTCTATCTTATCATTGATATACTTAAGTACACCCTCAGCATACCAAGGATCCTGATAGAGTGTCTTACCAGTAGCAAGAACATTAAGTTCATTCAAAGCAGTGATACCAAAGGAAGCGGTCATGTAGTTAACCAAATCACCAATCTCATCGTCTGCCTTAAGGTTCCCCTTATAGAACCCTCCTTGCATGAATGCCATAGGATTGGTACAAGCTTTAGTGTGTCTGATGATATCATAGCGTTTCTTAAAGAATTCTCTGATGACTTCCATACGATCACTAAGGACATTGAAGAAATTCTTGTTCTCGTTCTTGGCAACCTGCCAGATCAACGGAAGGTTCAAAGACACAGCACCAATGTTGCATCGACCAACAGTAATAGCTTTGCCCTCCTTATCGTGCCATTCAGTGAGGTACGCCCGGCATCCCTGCCATAGGCTGTATCTCATAATTTGATTCCATTTATTTCTAAATGGGCTAGACTATATCTTCCTAAATCTTAGTTTAGGCATACCGTTTCGAAGGCGTGAGCAATCACCTCGCGCCCCCTACACCCCTACATTCATCAGGGTTAGTCGTTAGACACACAATAATTCTTATTATTGCTTCGTACGGGATTGTCCTCAACATTACTTGTTAGGAGTTTCCCCGTTTAGGTATGTTTAACGCCGACAGGATATTAGTTTATCGGCGAAGTAATAGCTCCAGTACGCTTGTAGATGTCTGCAACCTTACCATGGTTCAAGCTAAGATAATCAGGGTACATGCACTTACTGGAACACTTCACAGCAAGTTCAAAGAGTCCCTTGTGATCTTCATCTTCATTGATCTTATTTTCATCATAGAGGAAGACAAGCTTAGGGAACACCACCTGTTTACCTCCATGCCCCTTCATGCGAGTCTTAAGGATAGTCTCACCAATCATCCGCATGATGCCTCTATCAAGGTCATCCATCATGATGTCCCAAGTACCGAAGGTAAGCGTAGTGAATGCGAAGTCACCGCGAGAACACGGAACAGTATTGAGCTTCAGCTCAAGGGACTGGAAGCCTTGTTCAAGTTCACGCCTGAGATCACCCATAGCCATTGCACAGGACTTATCATACTCCATATTGCATTGTTCGAAGTATTTCTTAAATGCGTTATCGTAGGTCTTCTTAGCATACGGAAGGAGAACCTTATCGATCTCTGCAAGGGTGAATCCACCGAACTGCTGTGCAGTAGCAACTAAGGTGATATCTCCAATTACCTGAAGTGCACTCAATACACTCGTAGGTTCCGTGTAGTCGACATTGGACATACTAAAGCCACCCCTAAGGACATTCCCAATATCAAACAGGCAGCAATTGACAGAACCCATGAGCATATCTCGCATATCGTGAATGTAGATATCGCCACGCTTAGTTAACTCTTTTTCTTCCTTGCTAAGATAGAATTGTCGATAGAGCTCTTTTGTAAGGTATCCCTTAATGAGCGAGCCTTTTGTTGACACCAGAGAGCTATCGAAGTTAGCATTCTCTCTGTCCCCAAGTAGAAGCACGTTATCAGCTTCATCTTTAACTTTCTCAAATGATTTAGCATAAGTATTCTTATAGTCTCTATATTCTTGATATGAATTCGCTACATCAGTCAACCCAAAGTACTTCAAGTAATGAATTACTTCCTTATGAAGGTCTTTAGTTGGGACATCTCTATCAATAATTAAACAAGAGTGAACTTTCTCAACCAGTTTGTTAAGAACATCAGGCTCCACATATTGATTCCCTCTAGCAGCCGCCTTATAGACAGCTTCTTTGATCTTCTCTCCGTTCCAGCCTTCTACAGTACCGTCTTTCTTAATAATCTTCATGTTCCATAGTGTATTTAGTTTAGTTATGGGGGATAGGCCGCCGCACGAAACCCAAAATAAAGAGACTCTAAGTCCCATTGGTTTTTTGGGATGCCGGCCCACGAACGACAGAAAATACCAGCATACTGGCCCCAGGTACTCCCTAAACCAACCTTCAAGCCATTCATTGTGGCGAAAGCCTCTTGATAACTATCGTCCCCAAATAGAGCACTTGTTGAAGTTGTTTTAGGAACAATACCTGCACCAGCCCAGTCAAGACCGCTGGTGCCATTTCTAATCCCGTTAAAGCTTTTTTGTCCGTCACGAAATCCAGTTAAATAAGAGGTGTGCAGTTTTTGATTAACAACGTTATATCGTGTAATTTCGTGGGCGGTTGTTGTGGTATTCATTAACCCAATAGTTGCTTGTTCCGAATTACACGCTCCTATTGTCCACTGGTTACACATCCCCGCTACGTCAGCAACACCGCTTGCTTGTCCGTTGTGCGTTGTTTTATTAAACGGTATGCCCGACCCAGTTCTGACGAACCCGACTCCGTAAAAGTGGTACGTGTAGCTAATAGTGTCATCGTTGAGGTCCCGGCCGTACTCGCTTGTCGCCCCTTTGGGGAAGTTTGTAGTGTGGTTTGCATCATACCACGCACACGCGTCTGCACTTGTTGCGGCCTGTCCGTGTGCGAGACTTAATAATGAAATAGCCGACCATTGGTAACACGTAACCAGCGAGTAGTAATCGCCGCGAGCACGACTCAGCGTAATCGCATCATACGCCAGCCCCTCTGTCCCTGTCATTTGTCTTGTGAAATAAGGTTTGGTAGTATCATCGTGACACATCAGCCAATCGGCATTTTTCACACTGGCCGCCTGATCGTTAACGTTCGAGCAAAGATACTTATCAATAAAGAATGCGTTTTTCAGCTTATTGCCATCCACGAAAGCGCGATGAAGAATCCAGTCATCCCCAAAGTCAGGCGAGGAAAACACCGCGTCATGTGAAAACTGAGGAAACTCCGTTGCGTCTTTAATCTCCAAAGCATCCTCAGCATCTCGCTCGTAGGATGGCGCAGTGGCCTTACCAAGGCGATAACAAAACGCGGGAATACAACACATAATTGAGCCATTAGTGTGAATGTAATTCCCATAGTTATCACTAGTAGGATCTTCACAGCCTTCCATAGGAGCCAACCTCATAGCAGTCAAGTCCGCAGGATCACCTCCATAAACCCCCACACCGAACCCCTGTTGTCCTGCAAGACCAATGGCTGGCTTAGATTTCTTACCCCCAAGGAGCATCAGAAGTTCACTATTATCAACACTCATTAGATCCCTACCTTGGCTAGTGAACTAGCCTTAGCTAACTTAAGACCAATACCACCAGTATCCTTATTGAATACACTCGGAAGCTCAGACCAAGTAACTTCTTTAGGGAAACCACTCTGCTTTGTGATATCTCTAAGAGCCTGTCTATAAGCCTTCACTTCTTCAAGATCTTTAGGATCACTCGGATAGTCAGGCATAACGAAGAAGTCAGTCTCCTCAAGTTTCTCATCTCTGTCTCTTCTGATTCTTTCAGCAAGTTCTTCATCAGTTGGGGCATAAGGAGGAACTTCAGGTTCAGGAATATTTACCTCAGTAACACCAAAGTGTTTCTTAGTTTCTTCATCCCATTCACCAAAGACCATACGATCTTCATTCCAGATAACCTTACGGATACCACCAAGACAATCATACTGGTTACCCTTGTAGTTATATTTAATCATTCTTACTCCGCTCCTTTAACAACACCTGCGATACCATTATCGTTATTCCAATGACAAATCAAAAGACACGGAAAGGACAACGTAGGAGCTTCACCATTGACCCACGTCCAGTTTGACTCCAAGGTAACAGTACCTGCTGACATCTTCACAACCTTAGTCCAAGCCTGTCCTGTAGCCCCATTATTGACAGTAACAGTACCAGAGGTAGCATATTGTGAATCATTAGCAGAGGCATCTACAGTGGTACCTACAGCACTTGTGGAGTACCCTGCAAGATCACCCCTATCACCAGTCTTAGGAATCTTATCATTGATGGTATCCAGAGTAGTCTGCAAGTTAGTCACATCAGAGATACTGTGTGTATGACTTTCAGATGCCATGGGGTAGTTAGTACCAGCAGTACCACTCATGCCCACCCACTTCTTCTTTGTTTTATCCCAGACTAACTGACCTTCAACACCATCATAAGCATTGATCTGTTCAGTAGTACCAGTTAATTGTTTTCTTTGTTTAATTGCCATAATTCACTTTAAGGGGTACCTAAGTCCCCGTAATCTACAAATCCTTCAAAAGTAGCAACACTAAGTTTACCATTAAGTGCATCCTGAAGACCAGTAACATCAGCTACAGCATGAGTATG
>ENA-UOJM01003076-UOJM01003076.1-human-gut-metagenome-genome-assembly--contig:-P116-NODE-3076-length-10481-cov-4.366008_pt1 | contig 10481 bp, 8 predicted proteins | sample MGYA00242349_ERZ723896 | MGnify/ENA metagenome assembly ERZ723896 | reverse complement strand
AGCAGCGCGTCCGCACTCCCGTCGGCATCCGTCCCGATCAGTCGAGCAGTCCCCGTTCGGCGGCGTAACGCACGGCCTCCATCGAGTTGTCGGCACGGAGTTTCTCCAAAATGCGTTGCCGATGCGTGTTGACCGTATGTACGCTGATCGAGAGTTCGACAGCGATCTCTTTGCTCAACCGGCCCCTACCTATGAGCCGCAGAATTTCGCGCTCGCGCTCCGATAATGGATCGGACGATGCCCCGCCTCCTGCGAAAGGCAGTGCCCGACCACCCCGGAAATCGAACAGCTGGCTGCGTACCCCGTCAAAAGAGCCTTGATTGGGCGACATATCCAGCACGCTCAGCGTCAGCCAGATATTCCCTCTCCGATCGCATTCCAAAACCTGGAACTGCTCTACGACCCGCACATACCGGCCGCCGATTTCAATCCGGTACTCAGTGAGGAATTTTCCGTTATCGATCAGCTCCTTATGCCCGAGCATGAACCGCAGGCAATCGATACCGTTGCGGTGGACGTCCGGCAGGTCGTCGGGATGGATCCGCGCGGAAAAATAGTCGGAATCCTCCGAAGCGATCCGATACATGTCGAAAACCGTGATCCCGCTATTGACCACCTGCGAAAGCTGCGTCAACCGCGCCACATGGCGATCGAGCACCGCATAGTCCAACTCGCCGGCATCGAACCGCTGCATATCCAGCAGAGCCTCGAACTCCCGTTGCATTGTCTTCATTAATGATAAATCAGTATTGATCCGCAGGGGAAGACCCCCGACCTTTGCAGAGACAAAAGTAATATTTTCCAATTTAAACCCATCTTGTCATGAAAAAAATCGTGTCGACCTTCCTGCTGCTTTTCGCCGTATGCGGCGCATCGGCCCAACTGCATGTCGACCTTCGTGTCGGTGCGTCTGCCTCGATGCTGAGCGAGCAACACCTCAAACTGGGATTACGCGGCGGAGTGAATATCGGGTATCTTTTCGACGAACATTTCGGACTCCGAACCGGTCTCTGCTACGTCATGAAAGGCGCTACGACGTCGAGCGACGTTTTCGACTATGCAAGCGACCGTGCCACGCGACTCTCCTACATCGATCTGCCGGTCGAGGCGACGGTCGGATTCCGACTTTCGCCGACATCGCGCTTCGATCTCCACGCCGGTCCCTACCTCTCCCGACTGTTGCGTGCCAAGGTTCCACGAACGGCTCCGTACACGATCCGCAACTGGGACACGGGCATCTGTATCGGGTTCGATTTCATCGTCGGACACTTCGTCATCGGCCCCGAAGTGCAATACGGCTTGCTGCGAGTTACCTCCTCCGGCAATGAACACAATATCGGCTATTCGTTCACCGTCGGCTATCGTTTCTGAAACCGGAAATTCCAACACGCGAGGGGCGTTTTCGGATTCGAAAACGCCCCTCGCCTAATATCGATCGTCGGCTACTGTTGCTGCGCGGCGATCTGCTGCTCGGCCTGTTCCATGAGTTTCTGCGCCTGCTTCTCGGCGGCCGACACCAGCGCGTCGCCGCTGGCCTGCGCCGCGATCCTGGCCAGTTTGCCCGACGCCTTCCCGACGAGTTTGTCGCGCTGCGCCCTGGCCTCCTCGACGAGCTTATCGCCTTTGGCCTTCGCATCGGCGCGGATCTCGTCGGCCGATTTGCCCTCGGACGATCCGACCGACAGGCCCAGTTTCTCACCGATCGCATTGCTCACGGCGTCCTTCACGGCATTCTTCACGTCGAGCGTGATCTTCGGCGACGAGAAACTGCCGCCGATGCCGACGTCGACCGCCGTAAGAATACCGCCCGCCGATCCTTCGGGCAGCGTCACCCGGGCCGTGTAGTCGATCGTCTGATCCAGCCCCGTCGAACCCGACAGGTTGAGCGAAATACCGCCCACGCTCAGATCGAAGGGCTGCGTGGCGATGCGTCCGTCGCGGATCGTGAAACGGATGTCGACATCCTTCGCCTCGATGCGGCGCAGGGCGTCGTTTTTGAGCGCTGCGGCCAACTGGTCGAAGACGGCGATATTCTGCACGCGGATGTTCTTCGAACGGATCGCCCCGTCGGCCTGCAAGGTCGCATAGTCGGGATCCATCGTCTGCGTCAGGCGGGTCGCCAGATCGAGCGACATCGAGTAGTCCCCGCCCGTCTTCTCGAACAGGGGCACCATGCGGCGCACGACGTCCAGCTGGTCGAAGGTCGTCGAGAACGACGCATCGGCTATCTCGGCCTTCAACTTCAACGCCGGCCGCTGCGCGTCGGCTGCCGTCGAGTAGCTGCCCGAAGCCAACATCCGGCCGCCGAAGGCATTCATCGCCAGCCGGTTCATCGAGACAGTCCCCTTCGCCACGGTCAGCGAACCGGTGAAATCGTCGAGCACCATTTTCTGAAACAGTATCTTTTTCAGCGACGCACCGAGTGCCAGATCGAGGTTCTGCGGCACGACGACGGCACGCATCGCCGCCGTATCGGCCGGAGCGGCGGCCGCACCGGTATCGGCCGAAGCCTCCGAAGCGTCGCCCAGCAGTTCGTTGAGATCGAGCAGCGACGAACGGACGTCGAGCCGCCCGCGCAGCGTCTGGTCGCGCAGGAGATAGCCGATATAGTTCGACAGCGTGCCCGACGCTTCGATGTCGCTGCGCCCCACCGTGACACCCAGCTCCGAAAGGGTCAGCGCCGCAGGGCTGACGCTCATCGCGGCGCGGCGCACCTTCACTTCGGGCAATCCCGCGAGTGCCGCCGTAACCCCTTCGACGGTGAGCCGCCCCGAAGCCGCGATCGCCTCGTAACGCTCCCGCTCGATGTCGGACATCCGCCCCGACGCCTGCATGTCGGCCGTCACGACGCCCGCCAGCGCGATCGAATCGCCCAGCGGATAGACCTCCTTCACAGCCCCCAGATCGACCTTGCCGGCGGCGGCCGCCTTGAAGCGCAGGTCGCTCATCGGCGTTGCGGCCGAGAACGAGCCGCGCAGCGCGTTGCCCGCCATCGTCAGCGCGAAGGTCGGCACGTCGACGGTCGTGGCGTCGGCCGTCCCGCCCGGATTGGCCGCCCTGGCATCGATCGTAATGCCCGTCACGGCCTTAGGCAGCGAGGCGTATTTGAAGCTGCCGTCGCGCACGGCCAACGTCGTTTCGAAGGCCGGCAGCCGGTCGCCCGCCAGCACGCCTTTGGCCCATGCGTCGAGCGTCAGCTGCCCCGAAGCGGTCAGGTTCTCGAAATCGCGCGTGTAGAAGGCCGGAACCAGCGACAGGACGTCGCGGAACTCGACTTTCGAACTGTTGACGCGCACGTCCATCTCGGTGCGGTCGTCCGCCAGCGCCACCCAGCCGTCGAGGCTCAGAGCGATCGCATTGAGGATCAATCTGTTGTCGGAGAAAGTGAAACGCTTGTTTTTCAGATCGGCGTCGAGCGTGACGTCGGCCGTCAGATCGGCGTCGCGCAGCAGCGCCACCCCGCCGGCGGCATACGAGAGGCGATGCGCCTCCAAACGCAGGTCGAGGTCGCTGCGCTCGCCCGACAGGTCGCCGCTCAGACGCAGGTCGAGCGGATCGACACCGGCGCACATTCCCGTCGAGTCGTCCTCATAGCGGACGACGGCCTCCGACAGACGCACGTCGCGCATCCGCAGACGGAAGGCCGACGGTTCGTCCGCCTCGGCCGGCTCCTTCTCCTCCGCCGGTTCGTCCGAAGGTTTCATCACGTCCCAGTTCACGCTGCCGTCGGCGAGTTTGCGCGCATGCAGATGCGCCTTGTCGACGAGCAGTTTGGTCACCTCGTAGCCCGAATCGCCGAAGAGCGACATCAGGTCGACGACCACCGAGATGCGCCCGACCGAAGCCAGCGTATCCCCTTCGAACGGCGCGGCGCAGACGACCGTCAACCCCTCCAACTCGACCGAAGCGTGCGGGAAATGGCGCAGCAGACTCAGGTCGAGCGAACGGAAATCGACTTCGGCGGTGAGCAGTTCGCCCGCCTCTTTCTTCACGATGTCGCCCACCTTCGATTTGAGTGCGAGCGGCACGACGAGCGCGACGGCGATGAGCACGACCGCCACGATCGCAACGATTTTCAGAAACTTTTTCATACGATGGAATTTTAGGAGACCCGCAAGTCCCGCATTCTTCTACCTACTCGGCCGAGGTCAGCAACCCCGCCGTAATCTGCCGCCGCATCCGCACGAGCCACGCCGCACGCCGCACGCGGCCCGTCAGGCAATAGCCGAGGGCGATCCCCAGCGTGGCGCACCACTTGGCCGCCTCGCCCGTCCACAGGCGCAGCAGACCGCCGTCGATCGCGGCCCGCGTGCGCTGGCTCACGCCGATATTGCGGCACAGACGGTCGAAATAGCCGCGTGTGAGCTTCGACGGCGGGATGATGTGGTACATCACCGCCCCGGGCACGTACCAGCACTGTTCGCCGCCGCGCCGCAGCCGTGCGAACAGGTCGCTCTCCTCGCCGCCCAGCAGCCGCGCGCCGCGCCGTCCCAGTTGCGGGTCGAACGCTCCGTAGCGCCCCAGCGCCGTGCGGCGCAGCGCCATGTTCCCTCCGCCGGGAATCCGCCCGCGCGGGAAGGGACGGGGCGTCGGCCCCAGATCGATCGGGTTGGCGATCGGCCGTTCGGTATAGCGCGACATCCACGCGGGACGCCCTGCGGGATACTCCGCTACGATGGGGCCGCCGGCCGACGCCACCGAGGGGTGCGCATCGAAAAAGGCGATGTATGCGGCGATGAACTCCGGCACGATGCGCTCGTCGTCGTCGATGATGGCCACGATGTCGCCCGTCGTCTCGGCGATGCCGCGGTTGCGGGCCCACGAAAGGCCCTGCCGCGTCTCGGACACCCGCCGCAGCGGCAGCCCGGGATGCGTCGTGCGAAACTCCTCGAAACGCGCGGCCGTATCGTCGGTCGAATTGTTGTCCACCACCACGCACTCCCACTCGGCCGCGGGCGCCGTCTGCGCGGCGACCGACCGCAGCGTCGTGAGCAACTGCTCCGCACGGTTGTAGGTGGCGACGATGAGCGAAAGGCGCGGCATACGGCGGAGGATCAGTCGTTGAATTCGTCGAACATCGTCGTGCTGAGATACTTCTCGGCACGGTCGGGGAAGACCACCACGATGTTGCCCCGCTCGATGCGGGCGGCCGTACGGACGGCAGCCAGCAGGGCGGCGCCGCTCGACATGCCGGCGAAAATCGCCTCGCGGGCGATGATCCGGCGGGCCATGGCGATCGCCTCCTCGCTCTCGACCATCTCCTGAATATCGATCTTCGAGGGGTCGTAGATGTCGGGTACGATCGCCTCCTCCATATTTTTCAACCCTTGGATGTAGTGCCCGCGCGTAGGCTGGGCGCAGACCACCTTGATGTCGGGCTTCATCGCCTTCAAAAAACGCGACAACCCCATGAGCGTTCCCGACGTGCCGAGGGCACAGACCAGATAGTCGATCTCGCCGCCCGTCTGCTGCCAGATTTCGAGCGCCGTCGACTGATAGTGCGCCAGGTAGTTGCTGGCGTTGGCGAACTGATCGGGCATGAAATAGCGGTCGGGGTCCGACGCTACGGCCGCGCGCGCATAACGGATCGCCCCGTCGGTCCCCTCCTCGGCGGGAGTGAGAATCACCTTGGCGCCGTAGGAGCGGATGATCTTGCGCCGTTCGATCGACACGGCCTCCGACATGACGATCTCCACGGGATACCCCTTGACGATTCCCACGATCGCCAGGCCGATGCCCGTATTGCCCGACGTGGGTTCGATGATGGTTTTGCCCGGCGTGAGCCTCCCCTCGCGCTCGGCCTCCTCGATCATCTTGACCGCAATGCGGTCCTTGATGCTGCCCGTAGGGTTGAAGCCTTCGAGCTTGGCGAAAATATTGACCTGCCGGTTGGGGGAAAAGTGGTTCAGGCGCACCATCGGCGTCGAACCGATCGTTCCCAGGATATTGTCGTAAATCATAATGCGGGGGTTCTCTTTTACCCTGACAAAGTTACGATTTTTCCCGACGCGATGCGCTCCCGCGGCGAAAAATATGAGATTATTCGCACTTTCACCGCCGGAGCCCGACAGCGGATCGGAGCGTCGGCGGGCGGACGAAGGGCGCATCCGCGACCCCGACAGCGATTGCACCGCTGAAACAGGCTCGCCCGATTTTTAATCGCAAAACCCGCGTTTGCGCCTCTACGTCCGACTTTACGCGCCTTGGCTGCGCCGAAGACACTTACGTCCGGCAATGTTCGAATAAATTCGACATTGCTCTCGCTTATTCGTATCTTTGGCTGCGCCTTAGATACTGCGGTTCGAAAAAAGAAAAACGGTCACCTTAATCGTATCTTTGCATCGGAATCTACGTCGCACCCGCCGCCGCGGGCCTCCGGCAAGCCGCTAACATCTCATCGCATCTATGACAGTCATCAAGGGAGCAGCTACTGAACTCGGAACGGAACGAATCCGCAAATTGCTCGTCCAATACTCCGTACCGGCCATTATCGCCATGACGGCCTCTTCGCTGTACAACATGGTCGACAGCATCTTCATCGGACTGGGCGTCGGACCGATGGCCATTTCGGGACTGGCGCTCACCTTCCCGCTGATGAATCTCGCCGCAGCGTTCGGATCGCTCGTCGGCGTCGGCGCCGCCACGCTCATCTCGATGCGGCTCGGACAGAAGGACTACGCCTCGGCACAATACATACTGGGCAACGTCGTGGTGCTCAACTTCATCATCGGACTCGGCTTCGGACTGGTCACCCTGCTCTTCCTCGACCCGATCCTCTACTTCTTCGGGGCGAGCGAGGCGACGATCGGCTACGCCCGCGACTACATGTCGATCATCCTGATGGGCAACGTCGTAACGCACATGTATCTGGGACTGAACTCCGTCCTGCGCTCGGCGGGACACCCGCGCAAGTCGATGTACGCCACGATCAACACCGTGGTCATCAATACGATCCTCGACCCGCTGTTCATCTACGGCTTCGGCTGGGGCATCCGCGGCGCAGCGATCGCCACGGTGCTGGCGCAGGTCATCTCGCTCGTCTGGCAGTTCCGGCTGCTCTCCGATTCGAGCGAACTGCTGCATTTCCACCGGGGAATCTACCGGCCGCGCAAGCGGATTGTCAAGGAGATTCTGGCCATCGGCATGTCGCCCTTTCTGATGAACGTGACGGCCTGCTTCATCGTCATCCTCATCAACAAGGGGCTCAAAGAGCACGGCGGCGACCTGATGATCGGGGCCTACGGTATCGTCAACCGGCTGGCCTTCTTCTTCGTGATGATCGTCATGGGGCTCAACCAGGGGATGCAGCCCATCGCAGGCTACAATTTCGGCGCACGGCAGTACGACCGTCTGATGCACGTGCTCAAACTCACCGTCATCGGCGCGACCTGCGTCACCTCGCTCGGATTCCTGCTGGGCGAGCTGCTGCCCCATTGGGCCGTGGCGGTCTTTACGACCGACGAGGAGCTGATCCGGCTCGCGGCCGAAGGAATGCGCATCGTCTTCCTCTGTTTCCCGATCATCGGGTTCCAGATGGTGACGACCAATTTCTTCCAGAGCATCGGCATGGCCCCGAAGGCGATCTTCCTGTCGCTGTCGCGCCAGCTGCTCTTCCTGCTGCCCGGACTGCTATTCCTGCCCGACATCCTCGCCGGCATGGGCTACAACGGCAGCTGGGGCGTATGGTGCAGTATGCCGCTGTCGGACCTTCTGGCATCGCTCGTCGCGGCCCTCATGCTGCTGCGCGAACTGCGCCGCTTCCGCAAACGAATGCAGATTTAACGATTCTACCCTACCATGAACGAAAAATTCGTCATCAACATCGGACGTCAGCTCGGCAGCGGCGGCAAGGCCGTCGGCGAACGGCTGGCCGAGCGTTTCGGCATCCCCGTCTACGACAAGCGGCTCATCAAGATGGCCGCCGAACACAGCGGCTTCGGCCAGGAATTCTTCGAAAAGGCCGACGAAAAGCCTGCCAAGGGGTTCTTCGCCACCCTGCTCGGCTATCTGCGCAGTCCGTTCGCGGGCGACGACGCGATCTACAACAACCCGCTGAGCCACGACGCGCTGTTCAAGATGCAGAGCGACGTGATCCGCCAGCTGGCCGAGCGCGAGTCGTGCATCTTCGTGGGCCGCTGCGCCGACTACATCCTGCGCGAACATCCCCGCTGCGTCAACATCTTCGTCTCGGCGTCGCGCGAGGACCGCATCGAACGGCTCGTGCGCACGCGCCGGCTGACTCCCGAAGCGGCCGAACAGCTCATGGATTCGACCGACGAAAAGCGCGCCGACTACTACAACTATTACAGCAACCGCACGTGGGGCGCCGCCGCGACCTACCACCTCTGCATCGACTCGTCGGTGCTCGGCATCGACGGCACGGCCGCCTTCGCCGAGGAGTTCATCCGCAAGAAACTGAACCTCGCCCGCAAGGATTGAACGCTCCCCGACCTACGACCTCCCCTTATCGAGAAAGCAGCCGTCCGACGATCGGACGGCTGCTTTTTTCGGATTTCTCAGGGCCTATTCCCGCTCGATGCGCAAATCGTCGAACCACATCCGGCAGGAGTTCGATCCCGTCACGGCTCCCGTTCCGTCGAGCGACGTAGCGATCGTAAAGGTCGTCGCGCCCGTCGCGCCCGTCACACGAAGCGTATGGAGCGTATACTCCATATACCCTTTGGCATCGGCGCCCGTTTCGATAGGCGTACGATTCCGGAGCGTCTGCGTCTGCGTGCCGTCGTCGAAGGTTCCGTCGCCGTTGACGGTCACCACGACGGTCGTTCCCGACCCCTGATTGGGAGCCGTCTCGAACTTGCCGGTAGCCAGATTGGGCTCATAATAAGGCGCGGCATTGAACGACAGCACGACATTCGCCGGCGCATCGACGCCGAGCGACGCCAATGTCGGCGTAGTCAACTTGCCGATCGCGGAGGCGGAACCGAATTTCAACGCACCGCAGACGGGAAAGAGACCCGTATTGTCCGCCTTGTCGGCCGACCACGCATAATCCGACCAGTGCACCGCACGATACGAAGCGTGCTGCTTCGTGCCGAACGCATCCTCCATACATCCCATCGGATGGCAGACCGACACGGGCAACGCATCCTCGACCGACTCTTCGGTATAGTCGATCGAAGCCTGCGTCCCCTTGACCTTATGCGCCCATGCGTTATCGATCGACGACCCTCCGTAACGTGCATCCTCGAAATCCTTATACAGCAACACCTTGTCGCCGAGAACGGGTGCAGCGTCGGTCGTCACGGAGATGTCGGTCCACGCGGAGTCTTCGAAGCGCGCGGCATCGGTCGAAACGGCCTGTACGCGAATCGTATACGACGTCGCAGCCTTCAAACCTCCGAAAGCGAACCGGTTGTAGAGATAAGAGTAGATCGTTCCGTTCTTGCCTCCGTATTTGAAACTGTATTTGTCATACGACCGCAGCACCTTGTCGCCCTCCAACAGACGGATATTGAACGTCCGCCCCTGCGTTTCATAGGTGTCCACCGACTGCTCGAACTCGGCTACGATCATGCCGTGCGTCTTGCGGAACACCTTGATCCCGGGCGCGGGAAGCTCTTCGGAGAGCGTCTCGACCGTCATGCTGCCGTCAGCTACCAATTCGTTGACATCCAACGGCATCGTATAACGCACCCCCGCTTCATAACGTTTGGAGGCCCTGACCCGCAGCGTTGCCTTCTTCGAACCGGCATAGAGCGTCACGGTCATCGGGTCCCCTTCCTCGACGACGGGATTGACCAGCAGCCAGCCGGAGACCGGTTTTTCCAGCACGGGCTTGCCGGAAAACGAAAGCGTCGATTCCGCACTTGCCGACACCGGCGTAAGCGCCGCCTCCGGATCGGTCAGATCGGCAGTAAAATCACCCGACAGATCGCGGTTGTCCACCGCAAGAACGATCCGGTCGAGCGGCTGGCCGAACAACTCGCTACCCGTCAGATCATCGACCGTAAAAGCCAGCAGAGACAACTTGTTGCGAAGCGAAAAACGCTTCTGCGCGGCATCGTAGGAACCGATCTTGAAATCATTGGCGCCGATCGACGCCGCCGTACCGTTTTGTGTCTGTTCCGCGTCGACGGTCACGGCCAGCGTCGCGGTCGACGTTCCCGCGTCGGCCGAATAGGGATAATAGACGTACTGCGGGACAGCTCCCTTCGAGAGCGCCCCCTCGAAGCGTCCCACCGACTCTCCGGCTCCTTCCGAAAGCAGGAACGAAACGTTGGCATCGCCCTTGTCCGAAAATACGCCCAACCGATCCTGATTCTCCCACAGCACTTTCAGGCCGTCGTCGCCGAGTACCGTACGCGACCCCTGCTGCAACTCCGCCGTGAGCCGGACCGTCGTCTCCGGGCGCTGCAACTCCGAACTTCCGTCGTTCGTACAACCGGCCATCACTCCCGCCAGGGCCAGCAAACACATCATTTCACGTATCATTTCGTTATCTGTTTTTTTTACGATTCATA
>ENA-UOJM01003074-UOJM01003074.1-human-gut-metagenome-genome-assembly--contig:-P116-NODE-3074-length-10492-cov-34.254192_pt1 | contig 10492 bp, 10 predicted proteins | sample MGYA00242349_ERZ723896 | MGnify/ENA metagenome assembly ERZ723896 | reverse complement strand
ATGAAGCAGCTCATGGCTGGCGGTGGTGTCGCCCTAATCGGCATTACCCTGATTCCCCTGCTGAGCGGTCTGTTCGGCTAAAAACTGCGGGCGGCATCTGCCGCCCATACATATTGCTCCAACTCACCGTGGCTAACGGTTTTTGTACTTGTGGAGCGAATTTTCAAGCCATACGTTCTATCAAAAAGGAGATGCTTCTATGAATTTTTTGACGAACCTCATCTTTGTTCTCAACCTGCTCAAGACCCTCATCAACCATTTCTTTTAAGGTGGTGGCGCTGAGTGGAAACTGTTCTCAAAGCGATTTCAGATTGGATCAAGTCGCTGCTGACTGCGGCCATCATGTCCAATCTGTCCGGCCTGTTTGATGATGTCAATACACAGGTGGGCAGCATCGCACAGCAGGTCGGCACAAAGCCATCCAATTTTGAACCGCGCGTTTTCGCCATGATCGAAGCCCTCTCCCGGAATGTGGTGCTGCCCATTGCAGGCGTGATTTTGACCTTCATTGCCTGTTATGAGCTGATCGAGATGATCACCCAGCACAACAACATGGCACAATTTGAACCTGCGCTGCTGATGAAATGGATCTTCAAAACTGCCATTTCGGTCTGGATGATCTCCAACACCTTCGACATCATCATGGCGGTGTTCGATGTGACGCAGCAGGTGGTGGCAAATTCCAGCGGCATTATTTCCGGCAACACACGGGTCAATGATATCGGCTTGTCGATGCTGCAATCCAGCATGATGCAGATGGACGTAGGCCCCCTGTTCGGGCTGTTCTTGCAGTCCTTTTTCATCGGCATTACCATGCGCATCCTGTCCATTGTGATTTTTGTCATCGTGTACGGAAGAATGATTGAGATATATTGCATGGTGAGCCTTGCGCCCATCCCCATGGCAACATGGGGCAACCACGAGCAATCGCACATGGGGCAGAACTACCTGAAATGCCTGTTTGCATTGGGCTTTCAGGGTTTCCTCATCCTCATCTGCGTGGCAATTTATGCCGTGCTGATCCAGAGCGTAGCGATTTCCGGGGATGCCATCAACTCCATTTGGAGCATTGTGGGCTACACCGTTCTGCTTTGTTTCAGCCTGTTCAAGACAAGCTCCGTGACAAAATCCGTCCTCGGAGCGCATTAAAGGAGGTGCTTGATTGGCAGCTTATATTTCCGTGCCGCGCGATTTCAGCAAGGTGAAGTCCAAAGTAGCCTTCAACCTGACCGCCCGGCAGCTTATCTGTTTTGGGGCAGCGGCAGTCGTAGGAGTGCCACTGTTCTTTGTTCTGCGGGACACCGCAGGCAATTCCGGTGCTACCCTCGGCATGATGGCAGTCATGCTGCCCATGTTCTTTCTGGCGATGTACCAGAAAAACGGACAGCCCGCCGAAAAGATCCTGCGGTACTACCTTCAGGCACGTTTTGTTCGCCCGAAGGTGCGTCCGTACAAGACCCGCAATTACTATGCACTGCTTATGAAAGGAGATGAAGCCCATGATCCCGTTTCTGAAAAAGAATAAGGACGGCAAGAAGCCGCCCAAGTCCACAGTGCCCCGCACGGCACAAGAGAGCATCCCGTTCCAGCGGATGTTTGAGGATGGCACTTGCCGTGTCCGTCCCGGCTACTACACCCGCACCATCCAGTATCAGGACATCAATTATCAGCTTGCTCAGCAGGAGGACAAGACGGCCATTTTTGAAGAATGGTGCTCGTTCCTCAACTTTTTTGATTCGAGCATTCATTTTGAACTTTCGTTTGTGAACACTGCCACGGACAGCGCAGATTTTGAAAAGTCCATCCGTATCCCATACCAGCAGGATGGTTTTGATGATGTGCGTGCTGAGTATTCCCAGATGCTGCGGCAGCAGCTTTCCAAGGGCAACAACGGCCTGACTAAGACCAAATTCCTGACCTACGGCATCGAGGGTGACAGCATGGCGCAGGTCAAACCCCGGTTGGAGCACATCCAGAACGACCTGATGAACAACTTTCACAGGTTGGGCGTTCTGGCAAAGCCGCTGGACGGTACGGAGCGTCTGCGGCTGATGCACGGGATGCTGAACATGGACGGAGCCAATAAGTTCCACTTCAACTGGAAAGACCTTGTGCCCAGTGGTCTGTCCGTAAAGGATGCCATTGCACCCACCGCGCTGGCGTTTAAGAACAGCCGTACCTTTCAGATGGGCGGCATCTTCGGGGCGGTCAGTTTTCTGAATATCACGGCTTCTGATTTGAGCGACCAGCTTTTGAAGGACTTTCTGGATATGGACTCCAGCCAGATCGTCACCATGCACATCCAGTCCGTTGACCAGAACAAGGCTATCAAAACCATCAAGCATACGATTACTGAACTTGATAGATCAAAGATCGAGGAGCAGAAAAAAGCCGTCCGCGCCGGATACGACATGGACGTGTTGCCGTCCGATTTAGCGACTTACGGGCGGGATGCAAAAGCCCTGCTGAAAGAATTACAGTCGCAAAACGAGCGGATGTTCCTTGTCACTTTTCTGGTGCTGAACACCGGCAAGACCGAGCAGGAACTGGAAACCAACGTGTTTCAGGCAGTCAGCATTGCCCAGAAGCACAACTGCGAATTATGCCGCCTTGATTTTCAGCAGGAGCAGGGGCTTATGTCCTCGCTGCCGCTGGCAGACTGCCAGATCGAAATTCAGCGGGGACTGACCACCAGCAGCACGGCAATTTTTGTGCCGTTTACTACGCAGGAGCTGTTCGACAACGGTAAGGAAAGCCTGTACTACGGTTTGAACGCCCTGTCCAATAACCTGATTATGGTGGACCGCAAAAAGCTGAAAAACCCCAACGGTCTGATTCTGGGCACTCCCGGCTCTGGCAAGTCGTTCAGCGCAAAGCGAGAAATTTGCAATGCTTTTCTCGTCACGGATGACGATATTCTTGTGTGCGATCCTGAGTCGGAGTATGCTCCACTGGTGGAACGTCTGCATGGGCAGGTCATCCATATCAGCCCTTCCAGCACCCAGTATATCAACCCCATGGACGTCAACACAAACTATTCCGAGGAAGATAATCCGCTGGCTTTGAAAGCCGATTTTATTCTTTCCCTTTGCGAACTTGTAGTCGGCGGCAAAGAGGGGTTGAAGCCTGTGGAGAAAACGGTCATTGACCGCTGCGTCCACAAAATCTATGCTCCTTACTTTGAGCACCCCTGTCCCGAAACCGTGCCGATGCTGGAAGATCTCTACAATGCTCTGCTGACGCAGGATGAGCCGGAAGCCCATCATGTTGCAGCTGCTCTGGAAATCTACGTCAAGGGCAGTCTGAATATCTTCAACCACCGCACCAACGTGGATATCGACAACCGCATCGTCTGCTATGACATCAAGCAGTTGGGAAAGCAGCTGAAAAAGCTGGGTATGCTCATCGTGCAGGATCAGGTCTGGGGCCGTGTGACCGCCAATCGCTCCGTTGGCAAATCGACCCGATACTACGCCGATGAGTTCCACCTTTTGCTGAAAGACGAGCAGACAGCCGCCTATTCCGTGGAGATTTGGAAACGTTTCCGTAAGTGGGGCGGCATCCCGACAGCCTTAACACAGAATGTGAAGGATCTGTTGGCAAGTCCCGAAGTATCGAATATTTTTGAAAATTCGGACTTCGTTTATATGCTGAATCAGGCCAACGGCGACCGGCAGATTCTTGCGAAACAGCTTAATATTTCGCCCCATCAGCTTTCCTATGTGACCCACTCCGGCGAGGGCGAAGGGCTGCTGTTTTTCGGCAACGTGATCCTGCCCTTCGTTGACCACTTTCCGAAAGACCTTGAACTCTACCGCATCCTGACCACCCGCCTGTCGGAAGTTGTGGAGGCAAAGCATGAATAAGAAACAGCCGAAGCTGAAATTTGAGGAGGACAAGGAACGCACTGCAACACGCTCCCCTCCGAAAAAGGAAAAGGTGGAGCAGACGCAGCCCCGAAAGAAACTGAAACTGGATGCCGACAAAGCTGCCGAAAAAGCACAACATCTACGCTTTGGCAAAGCCGAGATCACCCCGGACGAAGCATCCCGCATGACAAAAGCCCAGAAACGAGAGATGTACGCTTCGGCCATTGCCCGGTCTGCGGCTCACCGGGAAGTTGACCAGTATGAGGATGATAATGTCGGCACGCAGGCTCTCAACGAGGGACTGAAAACAGAAGAATCTGCTGCGGATTTTTCCAAAAGCCGCTATTCTCGTAAGCTCAAGAAGAAAGCCAAGCTCCAAGCAAAAAAGAAGCTCAGAGCTACAAAATCTTCTGCCCATGAGCCGGACAAGGTACAAAATGCAGGAGAGGCCAACGTCATTCATAGTGACAGCGGCGAGGGTGGTTCCAACTGGCTTTCCCGGTGGCGGCAGAAACAGGACGTTCGCAAAAGCTACTATGCTGCTGCCCGGTCGGGCGGCACCGCAGCACAGACCGCTGGCGGGCAAAAGATCACATCCAGCGGTGCATCTGTCACTAAGTCCGGTGTAGAGCAGGTCATTGATAAGGGCAAGTCGGCTGTCAGCACTGCCGTCAACGGCATTGCCAATTTTGCAAAGAGCAACGCACACGTTTTGGTGATCGTGGGCGTTTTTCTTTTGCTCCTGATGCTGGTCATGTCGGCATTTTCGTCCTGTTCCATTCTGTTCTCCGGCACCACGCAGGTATCCGGGCAGACCATGTACTCTGCCGAGGATCGGGACATCCGGGGCGCAGAACAGGACTACAAAAAGCTGGAAAAGGAACTGGATAAAAAGATCAAGCGCACCCCCACCGACCACCCCGGCTACAACGAGTACCAGTATCACCTTGACCCCATCGAGCATGACCCATGGCAGTTGACCTCTTTTCTCACGACTCTCTATGACGATTACACCCGGTCAGAGGTGCAGGGCAAGTTGAAGGAGACCTTCAAAAAGCAGTACAAGCTGACCACATGGGTGGAGGTGCAGATACGGTATAAGACCGTGTGGGTCATCAGCCCGGCAGGAATCCCAATTCCTACGCAGGTGCCCTATGAGTACCGCATCTTCCACACCAAGCTGGTGAACCGTGGCTTGGAGGTAGTCATCCGGGAGGAACTGGACAACGACCAGTGGAAACGGTACGAGATCTTTCAGGATACCTTGGGTGGCAGACCCTACCTGTTCAACGGCGGTCTGCCGCCCGGTGGCTCCGATGGCTCCGGCGCACCGGGCATCGACTATCAGGTGCCGGCAGAAGCACTGACCGACAGCGAATTTGCCGCCATCTACAAGGAAGCCCAAAAGTATGTGGGTACGCCCTATGTGTGGGGCGGCTCCACCCCGGAAACCGGCTTCGATTGCAGCGGCTACGTCTGTTGGGTTTACAACCAGAACGGCTACAATGTCGGGCGCACCACGGCCAACGGTCTTTGGAATAAATGCCAGCACATCTCCGAAGCAGAAGCAAAGCCCGGAGATCTGGTTTTCTTCAAAGGTACCTACGACACCCCCGGCATGAGCCATACTGGAATATATCTCGGAAACGGTATGATGGTCAGTGCCGGAGACCCCATCAAGTACGCCAATATCCACTCGTCCTACTGGCAGAAATATTTGTCCGGTTTTGGGCGGCTCTCAAAATGATTGGAGGAAGAAATGAGCGAAAAACTCGATAAGCTGCGCGCTTCTCTGGAAAAGGAAAGGGAGCGTCGCATTAAGATCAACACTCGCATTGAAAGCCTTGAACGGCGGATTCAGGAAGCAGAAGCTGCCGAGGTCAACGAGATGGTGCGCACCGCCAAGGTCACGCCGGAACAGCTTGCCGCCCTGCTGCGCCAGTCTGCAACTTCCACCCCGACCCCAGCTGCGTTGTCCGCAGTCGGTGCTACGTTCAACAAGGAGGAATCTGATAATGAAGATGATGAATAAGTTCTGCGCCCTGATGCTGTCAGTGGCACTGTGCGCTGGCATGGCGGCTCCTGCTTTTGCCTATGGCGGTGAGCCTGTGGAGGAAGCGGAACAGCCTGTCTTGACTTCTACCACTGATGAGGAAGATGCGGTCACCGTGACTGATGAGGAATCTGGTACACTGACCCCGGAGGGTAATCTGACGTTGGCGGATGATTACCATACCAGTTATTCGGATGGCAGCGGTCAGCAGTTTATCACGCTGGTGTCGAAGTCTGGCAACACATTCTATCTTGTCATCGACCGCAACGACAAGGGGGAAAACACCGTTCATTTCATGAATCTTGTGGATGAATCCGACCTTCTTTCCCTGATGGAGGAGGATGCCGCCGATGCCTATACCGCTGAAAAAGAAGCGGCGGCGCAGGCAGCGCAGGAGCGCAAACAGGCCGAAGAGGATGCGAAAAAGGCTGCGGAAGAAGCGGAGGCATCCGGTTCTGAACAGACTGGTGGCAACAAAGTTACGAAGTATGCTGCCACATTCTTAGGCGTACTGGCGCTGGTCGGTTTGGTTGCTGGCGGCGGCATTTACACCTTTATGAAGCAGAAGCAGAAAAAGCAGGCAGAAAAAGAAGCCCTTGACCCCGATGCAAACTACACTGAGGACAAGGGCAATTTTGAAATCCCTGTGGAGGATGAGCCGGAGGAGACCGGCGAGGAGGATAAGGCAGAAGAATAATTCTATTGGCGGCGTTTGCCGCCTTACATATTGCAATCCAAAACAGATTGGAGGAATTCTTATCGCAAAATTGATCGTGGCGGAAAAACCGTCGGTTGCCATGTCATACGCCAAAGTCCTCGGTGCCACCAGCCGTCAGGACGGCTACCTTGAGGGCAACGGCTATCTGGTAAGCTGGTGCGTGGGGCACTTGGTGGAACTGGCACCGCCCAACATCTACGATGCCAAATACGTCAAGTGGAGTATCGCAGATTTGCCCATACTGCCGCAAAAGTGGCAGTATTTGGTGTCTGCCAGCACCAAAAAGCAGTTTGTCATCCTGCAAAAACTCATGCACCGCCCAGATGTGGACAGTATTGTGAACAGTTGCGATTCTGGCCGGGAGGGAGAACTGATCTTCCGCTTGGTGTATCAGCAAGCAGGCTGCAAAAAGCCCTTTTCCCGCCTGTGGCTGTCCAGCATGGAAGAAAACGCTATCCGGGAGGGCTTTGCCCACCTCAAACCGTCAACTGAATACGATGCGCTGTACAACGCAGCACTCTGCCGGGAACGCGCCGACTGGATGGTCGGCATCAATGCATCCCGGCTTTTTTCGTGCCTGTACGGTCAGCCGCTGGCGGTGGGGCGTGTTATGACCCCGGTGCTTGCCATGACGGTGGTGCGAGAAGCCGCCATCGCCGCCTTTACCCCGGAAAAATTCTACACGGTGGATCTGGAACTGACCAGCGGCTGCACGGCATCCAGCCGCCGCATTCCCGAAAAATCCGTTGCCGAAAACCTGCTGGAAGCCTGCCGAAAGGAGATGGTAGCAACGATCCAGCGCATCACCCGCAAGGAAAAGTCCGAGAATCCACCACCACTGTATGATCTGACCACCCTTCAGAGGGACGCTAACCGCTTGCTGGGGTACAGCGCACAGCAGACTTTGGACTATGTACAGAGCCTGTATGAGAAGAAACTTACCACTTATCCCAGAACCGATAGCTGCTATATCACCGACGATGACGAGGAAATGCTGGAGGAACTGACTGAGGAGTTGGAGGGTTTTCTCGACATTACCCCGGAAGATGTGGACGAGGCTGTGCCCCGGACACGGCGCACCGTCAACCGGGAAAAAGTCACCGACCACCACGCTATCCTGCCCACTCGCAGTATGCTGCAAGCCGATCTGGACGCACTGCCCAAGGGCGAGCAGAATGTCCTGAAGCTCATCATCGCCCGGACGCTGATGGCGGTAAGCAAGCCCTTCCGTTATCTGGAGACCCTGCTGACCACCGAATGTGCCGGGGAAGTTTTTACCGCCAAGGGCAAGGAAATTCTGGAGGAAGGCTGGAAAGCGGTGGAGCACAAGGTGCTGGCAGACATCCTGAACCGGAAACAGGAACTCACCGCCCTGCCCAATGCAGCGGAAAACGAGTGCGGCATTCTCAACGCCGAGCTAAAGGAGGGTCAGACGTCCCCGCCGAAGCATTTCACCGAGGACACCCTGCTGCACGCTATGGAAACCGCCAGTGCAGACAGTATGCCGGAGGGCGTGGAACGTCAGGGCATCGGCACCCCGGCAACCCGTGCCGCAACTATTGAAAAACTGGTGCAGAAGGGCTTTCTGGAGCGCAAGGGCACCAAGAAAACCAAGGTACTGCTGCCCACGGATAAGGGAAAAGCCCTCATCACCGTGATGCCCGAAGAAATCCAATCCCCGGAAATGACCGCCGATTGGGAAACAAAGCTGCTGCAAATCGAACGTGGCGAAATGGAGCCGAGCGAATTTATGACCGAGATCAATACGATGATTACCGAACTGGTAAAGAACACGGAAATGAAAAAAGGAGTGAATGCGCTTATGAAAAACAAAATCATTGGTGTCTGCCCGAATTGCGGTGCAAATGTTGTGGAGCGTGAAAAGGGCTGGTTCTGCGAGAACCGGGAGTGCCGTTTCGTGCTGTGGAAGGACAATGCGTTCTTCAAGCGTCTGGGCAAGCGGCTGGACGCTCATGTGGCGGACAAGCTGCTGCGGGATGGTCGGGTCCGGCTGAAGGACTGCAAGAGTGCCAAGGGCAAGACCTACAATGCCACCGTGCTGCTGTCCTGTGAAGCCGATGGCCGCAGCAAGTTTTCGCTGGAATTTGAAGGTGGGTGCTGATGGAGCAGATAAAAGAAGCGGTCTACCTTATCAACGATGAACGCTATCTGCATCTCCGGGAAAACGGTGCAGGGGTCGGCTTTGCCACTTATAACAAGGTAACTGGTGAGCCGCTGGAAAGCGGGCAGATCTCGGAAAAGAACCTGCCGCCCGATGGCAGGAACGCCATTCCTGCTGCCCGGAACTGGTATCTGTTTGAACTTTCGGACGATGACCGCAAGGCCATCCAACAGGAAAGCGTAAAGATCCTCGAAAACATCCCGCAGGCGGGCATCGGCAGACGGCGCATCTGGGAGCCGGAAACGCTGCCGAAGGATATTCGTCTCATCAACAGCCACTATGATGACCTCTATCGCATTCCAGATGGCGGCGTGATTCAGGTGGATTACCCGGATGGGCGCAGTTTTACGGCACGGGTGGAACATCTGGATGATTATCACTTTGACATGGGCGGTTTGGGCAATGTGTTCCACATCTGCCAGTTTGCCGAAGTCATGGAACGAAACCATGCAGACTTCTACCCGGAGATTCAGACACAGGACGAGCAGGCGGCGTGGGAACTGGGCGGCAAAGGCTACCTTGCCATCCAGTCCTGTGAGGATGGATGGGACTACACCCTCTACCACAGCGATTATTCCGTGATGGACGGCGGGCAGTTGGATGCCCCGGAACTGACCATTCAGGAAGCCCGTGAGCAGATTCTGGAAGCACACCACATGGAAAAGGGGCGGCGGCTGTTGCAGGACTACGATGCCGTCATGGATAAAGTTGCGGAAGCCGAGGAACTGAGTGCAGACCATCGCCCTTCCACACTGGAAAAGCTGGCAGAACTGGCAAGTGATACGTCTGCGCCAAAATCGTCTGCACGTTCTGCGCCTGAACTGTGAGGTGGACGATGCAGCAAAAATGGAACCAGAATTTTGACGGTGAACCCATGACGGACATCCCGCAGAAGTTTCTGAACGCAGGGTGCGATGTTTATATGGTGATGCAGCTGCGGCATGACGAAAAAATCTTCGATGAAAGATTTGCTTCTATGCGGGAGTTGAATCGTCGAGGCAAAACGCCCGACCCGGAGCATTACGAGGTCACCTACTATGCTGATCTGCCCGCCATGTGGCAGGATGTGCCGAACAACGAGGTTTTGGAAGAACTGTTTCAGATGTTCAACCTCTCCCGTCCGCAGGATTTTGAGGGACACAGCCTGTCCGTCAGCGATGTGATTGCACTTAAACGCAATGGCGAGGTGTCTGTGCATTATGTGGACAGCATCGGCTTCAAAGATTTACAGGGGTTTCTGGACAAGCAGCCGGAACGCCCTTCGGTGCTGATGAATCTCAAGGAAAAGTGCGATGCCCCGGAGTGCAATCCTACCGTCTGCCGGAAAGCGAGGGATGCCCATGAACTTTGACCATGAGGAACTCATGCTGATGATGCTCTACAACACCGGCACCCGGATGGGGCTTATCCACGAACTGCGGCTCATGCAGTGCTACCTGATGCCTGACGAAACTGCCCTGCGGGAGTTGTCGGAGAGTGTTATCGAAAAGCTGAAACTGCTGACCGATGCAGAGTTTGCCGAGCTGGAATTTCCCCCGGACTGACTTTTGCCGCCCGCGGGCGGCGTACATAGGCTCTTTTACAATGGGATTCGGTGTGGTATACTGAACTCGACAAATCGGAGTTTGACGAGGTAAAAGAATATGAATGGAAAACATCTATTTCTTACA
>ENA-UOJM01003068-UOJM01003068.1-human-gut-metagenome-genome-assembly--contig:-P116-NODE-3068-length-10532-cov-30.018421_pt1 | contig 10532 bp, 10 predicted proteins | sample MGYA00242349_ERZ723896 | MGnify/ENA metagenome assembly ERZ723896 | reverse complement strand
GACCATGCAATTTAACCATGATGAGCTGATGCTGATGATGCTCTACAATACCGGCACCCGGCAGGGGCTGGTGCGGGAGCTGCGGCTGATGCAGTGCTACCTGATGCCGGATGAAACTGCTTTGCGGGAACTGTCAGAGCAGGTCATTGAAAAGCTGAAACGGCTGACGGATGCCGAGTTTGCAGGACTGGAATTTCCAATGAACTGATTTTTGCCGCCTGCGGGCGGCGTACATAAGAGCTTTCGCATCCTGCAAAGGTATGATATACTGAAGCTGACAGCTTTCAGGTCGCAGATAAAAGATAAGAGGTGCTTTTTATGGCAGGTTTGAAGGGAAAGACCGGTATCGTGACCGGCGGCAGCAGCGGGATCGGTTTCCAGATCGCAAATGTGCTGGCTCAGGCCGGCGCGACAGTTTATGTCATCAGCCGCACCGGCAAGCCCAAAGAGGGTGTAGGCGAAAGTGCACCGGGCGTTGTCCATCTGCGGGGTGACATCGGCAATGCAGAAGCTATGAAAACACTGGTGGCGGAGCTGGCCGCAAAGCATAACGACTGCCTGAATTTTCTGGTAAACAACGCAGGCGTCAGCTATAAATGCCGGGCCGAGGACTTTCCCATGGAGCAGTTTGACAATATCATGAATGTGAATGTCAAATATCTGTTCCAGATGAGTGTGATTTGCTACCCCTATCTGAAGAAAAGTGCGGACAAGGGCCGCATTATCAACATCACCAGCATGAGCGCCCATCTGGGCTTCAGCGAGGTGGTGCCGTACTGTGCCAGCAAGGGCGCTGTGCTGGCGATGACCCGCGCTCTGGCCGTGGAGTGGGCGCAGGACAACATCACCGTCAACAGCATTGCGCCGGGGTGGTTCCGCAGCAAAATGAACGAGCAGGTAGTGGACGCAGCCCGGGAGCAGAAAATTCTGAACCGGATGCCGCTGCACACCTACGGTGACACCCGCGACTTGGGTAAGATGGCCGAGTTTCTGGTGGGCGATGGTGCCGCTTACATCACCGGACAGGATTTTGCCGTGGATGGCGGCGCACTGGCTTTCGGTTATTGAGAGGAGCTTCTCTGCAATTTTTCGGCAGCTTCGCTCGTGTTCCAGATAAAGGAACCGAATTTCGTTGGCATAACGGAGGAACCATTATGGCAATCTTTGAAAAGACCATCCGAAACAAGAATTTTGACAAACTGCTTCGGAAGCTGGAAAATGAAATCCCGGACAGCAGTTGGTCGGCAGATTTAGAGGCAGGCAGTGATTTCAAAGAGGGCGATGCCCGGTGCAGTGTCCGTGTATTTGAACGGTACAGCATGATGGGCGGCAACCGCCTGAGTCTGACACTGACCATGTTCCAGAATGCGGACAGTCCGATCCGGCTGTCTGCCATCACCGCAGGCGGCAGTCAGGCGGTGTTCTTCAAGGTGAACACCCTTGGAGAAGAATCTTTTCTGGACGATGTAAAGGACCTGCTGGAAGAAATTTTGGAGGAATAAGATGTTTTACGCTGGATTTGATATGCTGTTCAGCATTCTGTTTCCCATCCTGTTCCTTGTGGTTTTGGGTATGATCCTATACACCATCATCGGAAATATCAGCACATGGAATAAAAACAACCATTCGCCGCGGCTGACCGTTCCGGCAACGGTGGTGGCAAAGCGCACGGAAGTTTCTCGCCACCATACAGACAATACGATGGCGCATACGTTCACGACCTATTATGTGACCTTTCAGGTAGAGAGCGGCGACCGCATGGAGCTTACCGTAAGTGGTTCGGACTACGGAATGCTTGTGGAGGGCGACATTGGAAAGCTGAGTTTTCAGGGTACCCGTTATCTTGGATTCGAGCGGAACTGAACATCCTTGTTCAATTTGATAACTCGGAATTTGGAAAAAAGGGGGGGGGGCACTGCCATGCTGAGAAAGTTGAATTGTTTTCTAAACGTCGTTATTGGTTCATTCATAGGAGTTTTTATTGGGTACGGAATTTATAAGTTCTGGCACTTTAAAACTTATCCAAATTTATATGCCATGCAGTCTGCACCGTGGTACACAGAGTTACTGTTGGATGGTGCCATGGTGGTCGTTGTGGTGGTCGTATGTATTATCCTAAAGCTGATTATTTGGAAAAAGTTAAAGTCATAACTTCCAGTTTGACGGAGTAATGGATATGAAAATCCGAGAAGTGAATGAGAATAAAAAGCAGTTTATATCATTATTGTTATTAGCTGATGAACAGGAGAGCATGGTTGATCGGTATCTTGAAAAAGGAACTATGTATGTGCTTGAAGACAATGATGTAAAAGCTGAATGTGTTGTCACCGAGGAAGGTAACGAAATACTTGAAATTAAGAATATCGCAGTCGATCCGGAAAATCAGGGAAAGGGCTATGGCAAAGCACTAATTGATTTTCTTGCCGGTAAATATGCAGATGAATATTCTGTTTTGCAAGTTGGAACAGGTGACAGTCCATTGACGATACCATTTTATGAAAAATGTGGATTTGTTCGTTCTCACAAGATTCCTAATTTCTTTACCGATAATTATGACCAACTAATTTATGAGGGCGGTGTACAACTAATAGATATGGTATATTTGCAAAGACATATATAACTTCCAGTTTATCAAATAAGTAAATCATTCCATACCTCTGCGGGCAGCGATGAAACGGCTGCCCGCTCTTTTTGTACCCTGAAACCGAAAGGAGGCTTCAAATGCCAAACAAAACCGAAGAATATCTTGCACTTGCCTGCAAAACGGCAGACAGCTTTTCGCGACAGTGGGAGCACTGGGCAGAATTTCTGATCACAGCGAAAGTTTTGGCCAGCAGCTGGCGGATGTGGCCGGAAAACTTGTGCAGTCCTACTGGGACAACAACAGCAGTGACATCCTCGGCATCGTTGACGGCTCGTATTTTCTGCCGAACCTGACCTTGAACCAGCCCCGGAAGCCGCTGGGCAAGTACGGCAGGCTGCGCCGGAACTATCTGATGGAGCAGCGCCCGGTGCTGTACAACACGATGCTCCTGAACGGGAGCCTGTACCGCAAGTCAGGGTACAGTAAAAAGTTTTTGGAAGCCCACCGGGAGGAGATCACCCTGCACAAGGCAGCGAAAGCTGCCTTTGACGAAGCCGGGATGAAAAAGCTGCCAAAGGTCAAGGAGTTGGATACAGAATACGCCGAACTGCTGACCAAGAAGAAAGCAGCCTACCCGGACTATCGCAAAGCACGGGACGAGATGCAACACTTGATGAAAGCACAGAAAAATGTGGAGCTGTTTTTTGCGGAGGACAAGAGCAATCTCCGACCGCAGCATACCCGATGAACGAATACCGTCGAGGACTCTTCCCATTGGGGAGGTGTCCTCGGCGGATTTTTGTTTATGCAGCAGGTTTAAGATGTTGGATTTATTCTGCTAAAACTCAGTCCTACTCTCTGCCGGTCACGGCATCCAAGTCAACGCCCTGCTTTTGCTGCCCGGTATTTTCCGGCGGAGAACGGCAAGGTTTTTTACTTGAAACGGTGCGCGGATACGATATAATAAGGATGGATAGAAAAATAACATTCGAGCAGCTCTAAGGTTCTGCTGCCCGGAAAGGAGCTTACTGTTATGCGCTATACCATCAGTGAGATGGCATCTCTGCTTGGTGTCACAACCCATACTTTGCGCTACTACGAAAAAATGGGCCTGATCCACCCCGAGGTCAACGAGGATACCGGCTACCGTTACTATACAGTCACTGATACCCGGCGGTTCAACCTGTGCAGGGAACTGCGGGCGGCAGAGCTCTCGCTGGAAGAATGCCGGGAGCTGATCGGCGCACCCACGGTGGAGCAGAGCGACGCCATGTTCAACCATCAGATCGCCCAGCTGCGGCGCAGGCAGGTGCTGGACGAACTGGCCATTCGTTTTTTGGAACACAAGCGGGAGCAGTACCGCACACTGGAACAGAATGCTGGGCGCATCTGGGTGCAGAATTTCCCGGAAATGTGGCGACTGACCTTCTCACAGGAAGAAGCAGCAGACCGGGATAAAGAATTGCAGCAGGAAAAGGCTGAATGGCTGGAATGTATGCCTGCGACCCGCTGGGTGAGCCGCCTGCCCCGGCGGGTGATGGAGCAGTTTCGGGTGGGACGCAACGAGTACGACTACGGCCTTATGATTGAGGCCGATGCCGCCCGCAGGCTGGGGCTGAAGCGCACAAAGCATGTGGAGGTGGTGTGCGGCGGAGACTATCTGACTACCATTTGGAAAAAGGATTATCGAGGGTCCTTTGGGTGGGACTCACTGGACGACCTGCATGCGGAGATCGTGCAGCGCGGGTTCCGTGCGGTGGGCGAGACCTTCAGCAGCATCGCTGCTAGCCGGGAGCAGCCCGATGGGAGCATCGTGAACTACCATCTGACGCGGACAAAAATATATACATAAAATTGCAATATCACGAGAATTTGTTATATCAGACAAATTTTTGTGATATTTTTGTCAAAATGACCCTTGACCTTCGCGCTGCTCTAACGTGTAAACTTTGTTTAGCAAGTAACAAAGTCGGACTTCCGGCTTTGCTGCTCTGACAGAGTACACGATTGAGAAGAAAGAGGAGAACACACTATGAGCGAAAAGATCTCTCGCCGCAACTTCCTGCGCACCGCTACGCTGGGCGCAGCAGCTGCCGGTCTGCTGGCAGGCTGCGGTAGCGCTTCCAGCAGCGCCGCCGCAGGCACCTACACTGCAGGCACCTACAGCGCCACCGCTACCGGCATCAACACCACAACGCCTGTCACCGTGACCATGACATTCAGCGCTGACGCCATCACCGATGTGCAGATCGACGTTGCAAACGAGACCAAGGGCTACGGTGCCGACATCGCCGATGAGATGGTCAAGAAGATCCTGGACGCACAGTCCAGCGAGGTGGACGGCCACTCCGGCGCAACCATCACCTCCGACGCCATCCGGAAGGCTGCCGAGAGCTGCATCAATCAGGCCAAGGGCGTGGCCGTTGCCCCCACCGAGGCCAACAAGGCCGAGACCGTTGTCCCCGACGGCCTGAGCGTGGAGGAAGTGGAGTCCTCTGTGTGCGAGCTGGGCGACATCACCCCCGACGAGACCAAGGACTTTGACGTGGTCGTCGTGGGTGCCGGTGCTGCCGGTGTGCCCGCCGCAGGCTGGGCTGCCGAGCTGGGCGGCCATGTGGCTCTGCTGCAGAAGCAGAGCATCGTGGTCAGCCAGGGCAACTGCGGTTCCGCCATCATCAAGTCCAAGTCCACCGACGCGGGCAAGAAGATGTGGGTGCACATGACCAACGGCCTGTGCGACTGGCGCGCTGATACCAGCCTGCTGAACGCCTACGTCGAGAACTCCGAAGAGGCCCTGATGTGGTACCTGAACCGCGCCGGCCTGACCGACCAGACCGAGTACGGCGACGGCAGCCTCGTGGACAGCAACAAGAACCCCTCCGACCTGCTGCACAACGACGAGAAGGGAATCTTCGCCTACATGTGCACCAGCCAGGATCTGACCGGCGTGTGGAAGGACCGCATGGACACCTACGACTTCGGCGATGAGCACTGCTACTTCTTTGCTCCGTGGATCGGCCCCAAGCCCAAGAACGTGGGCGACGTGCTGGCCACTGTGCTGGAGAACGTGCAGGCCAAGAACTCCAATCTGGAGGCCTTCTTCAACACCCCCGCCGTCAAGCTGGTGCATGAGAACGGCAAGGTGACCGGCGTCATCGCAAAGGACGAAAACGGCAAGTACATCCAGTTCAACGCTTCCAAGGGCGTCATTCTGGCCACCGGCGACTACATGAACAACGAGGCCATGGTCAAGCGCTGGTGCCCCGATGTGGACGGCTTCGACAAGAAGCAGTACCAGAAGACCGGCGACGGCCACATCATGGCCATCGATGCAGGTGCAAAGATGGAAAATCTGGGCCACACCAAGATGATGCACGACTTCGACTCCGGCCTGATGTACGAGGAACCGTTCCTGTATGTCAACATGGAGGGCAAGCGCTTCTGCAACGAGGACACCGGCTTTGTCTACATGGGCAACATCACCAAGTATCTGCCCAAGTTCAACGGCAACAACGTGGATGCAAACCATCCGGACGGTTCTCTGGGCTGGTACTGCCAGATCTACGATAACGACTACATGAGCTACGCCAACGGCCCCATCCCCGAGCAGGTGATGACCAAGTACATCCCCGGTGCCGTGGAGAACCCGCAGGGCGTGTTCACCAACCTCATCGACACCTACAAGGCTGATACCATTGAAGAACTGGCTGGTCTGCTGGGTATCCCCGCCGATGAGCTGCAAAAGACCATCGACCGCTACAACGAGCTGTGCGACAAGGGCACTGACGTGGACTTCGGTAAGAAGAGCGCTTACATGCACAAGATCGTCACCGCTCCCTTCTGGGGCATCCGCAAGCACATCCGCGTGTCCTCCATCGACAGCGGCGTGAACACCAACGCCAACGGTCAGGCTCTGGATGCTGACGGCAACGTCATCGACGGCCTGTACTGCGTGGGCAACGTGGGCGGTGTGTTCTACGGCGGCGCGGACTATCCGTTCCACCAGACCGGTCTGTCTCTGGGTCGTTGCTACACCTTTGGTATGCTGGCTGCAAAGCATGCTATGGGCCAGCTGTAATTAAGAAAAAGCTGATTTTGGGGCTGTTGCAAAATAGCATCCCTTTATCGCAAAGCCGATCAATCTGAATGTTTTTGTACCGCCCCTCCGAAAATATCGTTGATGCGGATAGAAAGCTGTACAGAAGGACGTTCTCAGACCGCAGCATACCCGATAAGCGAATACCGTCGAGGACTCTTCCCATTGTGGAGGTGTCCTCGGCGGCTTTTTTGTATATAGGGCAACAATTCTTGACCGTCTTTTGTAAAGGTGATGAGTTACGAGATGGAGCACAGCTTTCTCCGCAATGATCTCGATTGAAAACAACTGCACATATAAAGCAAAAAAGGAATATTCTTACTTGTCAATTTGCTGTAGAAAATCACCTGAGTTTGGGCAAAATTGATAAAGTGAAAAAGAAACCCGTTCCCATCTTGACATTCCGCAAAGAATATGGTATTGTAAACAAGCATAGAATAAATTTCCATTTAAGTGCTTAATTTGTTCGTGCCTTACAAAAAAGAAAATTGTACGTGAGCAGCGTCGTTGGATTGTTACCGTTTGGCGGGCTAGACCAACTCTGCATAGCACAAGCCGAAAGCGTGTTTCAGCCTCCGGTATGTTTGCTGTGTCAAGAGTGGTCTTTTTTTATTGCCTTTTTCAACCTGAGGAGGAGAAACAATGCAATATACCGTCAAAAAACCGATCAACAACAATATTCTGCGCGTGGTGGACCCCACGGGCTGTGAGCTGATCGTCACCGGGCGCGGTCTGGGCTTTGGCGTTAAGCCGGGCTATAAAATCGAGGCTGAAACCGTGGAGCGCAGCTACCGCATGACCAGCCCTGCCGTGCAGCAGAAGTTGGTGGAACTTCTGGAACAGATCCCGTATGAGCATCTGCTGCTCACCGATGAGCTGGTGGCAATGATCCGCAGCCGGGTGAACTACCCGCTGAACGAAAGCCTGCTCATCACGTTGGCCGACCACATCAGCTTTGCCATCCAGCGCAGCGAGCAGGGGATTCGCTTTTCCAACCCGCTGATGGCTCCCATTCGGGAATTTTACCCGGAAGAGTATCGCCTTGGTATGGAGTGCCTTGCCACCATCCGCCAGCGCTGCCATGCAGACCTTTCGGACGACGAGGGCGGCTTCATTGCGCTGCACATCGTCAACGCAGAGCTCAACACCACCATGAGCGTGGTGAACAATGTCACCCGCTTTGTGGATGGCTGCGTGCAGGTGGTGGAATACTTTTACAACTGCCATTTTGACCGGGATGCACTGGATTTCAGCCGCTTTACAGTACATTTGCGCTTTTTTGCGCAACGCGTATTTCAAGGAAAACAGGAGCAGGAAAACGATACCCACGACGAAGTGTTCCGCGCCCTGATCGCCCGCAATTGCAGCGAACACTACAAATGCGCCTGCTGCATTGCGGAGTATGTCCGCAACACTTGGCACAAGGAGCTTTCGGACGAGGAACTGGTGTTCCTTACAATCCATCTGAAACGGATTCGGATGGGAAAATAAGCTCTTTTGCTTTACCTTTGATTCTCCACAGGCCTTTCCTGTGTGGATATATATGCTGGATACGAACTTGAGAAAAGGAGAACTGAAGATGAAAGACAAGATCTTTGGCGTGCTGCAGCGCGTGGGACGCAGCTTTATGCTGCCCATTGCACTGCTGCCTGTAGCGGGCCTGCTGCTGGGTATCGGCAGCTCGTTCACCAACGAAACCATGCTGGCGGCCTATGGCCTGAACAGCGTCATCCACCCCGGTACCCTGATCTACACCATTCTGGACGTGATGAGCCAGACCGGCAGCGCCGTGTTCAACAATCTGGCGCTGCTGTTCGCCATGGGCGTGGCCATCGGCATGGCCCGCAAGGAAAAAGAGGTGGCCGCCCTGTCCGGTGCAGTGGCCTATATCATTATGAATACAGCCATTCAAGCCATGATCAATGCGGCAGGCGGCGTAGAAGCGATGCCTGCCAACTCCACCACCACCATGCTGGGCATCACGACCCTGCAAATGGGTGTGTTCGGCGGCATCGTGGTCGGTCTGGGCGTGGCGGCGCTGCACAACAAGTTCTATAAGATCGAGCTGCCGCAAGTGCTGGCCTTCTTTGGCGGCACACGCTTTGTGCCCATCGTCAGTTCTATTGTGTATCTGGTGGTCGGCATTGCCATGTTCTATATCTGGCCGGTGGTGCAGAGCGGTATTGCCGCGCTGGGTGCACTGGTGCTGGCTTCCGGCTACGCAGGCACCTTTATTTACGGCCTGCTGGAGCGTGCGCTGATCCCCTTTGGACTGCATCATGTGTTCTATATGCCGTTCTGGCAGACCGCTGTGGGCGGCACCGCCATCATCGATGGCGTCACCGTGACCGGCGCACAGAACATCTTCTTTGCCGAGCTGGCTTCCAAGTCCACCACGGTGTTCTCGGTCAGCGCTACCCGTTTCATGGCCGGTAAGTTCCCCTTTATGATGTTCGGTCTGCCCGGCGCGGCGCTGGCGATGTACCAGTGCGCCAAGCCGGAAAAGAAAAAGGTGGCAGGCGGCCTGCTGCTGTCTGCTGCGTTGACGGCTTTCCTCACCGGCATCACCGAGCCGCTGGAATTTACCTTTATCTTTGTGGCACTGCCCATGTACGCGGTGCACTGCGTGCTGGCCGGTCTGTCCTTCATGCTGATGCACATTCTGAATGTGGGCGTGGGCATGACCTTCTCCGGCGGTCTCATCGACCTGGTGCTGTTCGGTGTGATGCAGGGCAACGCCAAGACCCACTGGGTGTGGGTGGTCGTGGTCGGTGCGGTGTACTTTGTGCTGTACTACATCATTTTCCGCTTTATGATCTCCAAGTTTGACTACAAGACCCCGGGTCGCGATGATGCCGAGGAAGTCAAGCTGTACACCCGTGCGGACGTGAACGCCCGCAGCGCCGCTTCCGGCAGCACCGCCCCCGCAGGGGATGATCCGGTCAGCGCCCTGATCGTAGAAGGTCTGGGCGGCACCGCTAATCTGTCCGACGTGGACTGCTGTGCCACCCGCCTGCGCTGCACCGTCAAGGACGCGGCGCTGGTCCGGCAGGATGTGCTCAAGGCCTCCGGTGCCTCCGGCGTGATCTGCAAGGGCAACGGTGTGCAGGTGGTGTACGGCCCCAAGGTGGCCGTCATCAAGGCAAAGCTGGAAGATTATCTGGAAAATGCACCTAAGACCCCGGCGGCGACCGCAGCACCCGCCCCGGCAACGGCTCCCGCAACCCCGGCAGCAGCCGCAAAGGATACCGTGCTGTCTGCCTGCCTGAACGGCACTGTAGTGCCGCTGGCCGATGTGAAGGACGAAGCCTTTGCCAGCGGTGCGCTGGGAGACGGCATTGCCATTGAGCCCACCGATGGTGAACTGGTGGCACCTGCTGACGGTGAGATCTCCTCCACCTTTGAGACCCACCATGCCGTGGGCATGACCACGGCTGACGGTGCCGAACTGCTGATGCACATCGGCATCGATACGGTCAAGCTGGGTGGCAAGCACTTTACCTACCTCGTCAACGAGGGTGACAAGGTGAAGAAAGGCCAGCCGTTGATCCGCTTTGAGCTGGAAGCCATTAAGGCCGAAGGCTATCCCGTGACCACGCCGCTCATTGTCTGCAATACGGATGACTATGCCGCTGTCACGGCTAAAGCCAGTGGTGCCGTAAAGCAGGGCGATGCGCTGCTGGAACTGAAGCATTAAGCGTTTCTCCCAAACTGTAAGGCAGGGTTGTTATAAGAGGGGGGCTGTTGCAAAATAGCCCCAACGAAAAAATGAGATAGACTTCCCCCAAAGGGGTTGCCTATCTCATTTTTTGTTGTAAGCTGAAACTGCAATGAACCAACTACAACATGAAC
>ENA-UOJM01003066-UOJM01003066.1-human-gut-metagenome-genome-assembly--contig:-P116-NODE-3066-length-10535-cov-5.797042_pt1 | contig 10535 bp, 11 predicted proteins | sample MGYA00242349_ERZ723896 | MGnify/ENA metagenome assembly ERZ723896 | reverse complement strand
CGGCCGCTGAGCCGGAAGGTGACGCCATCACCGCCCCCATGGTGGGCACCTTTTACGCCGCCTCCGCCCCGGAGCAGCCCCCCTTTGTGAAGGTGGGCGACCGGGTACGCAAGGGCCAGCCCGTCTGCCTGCTGGAGGCCATGAAGATGGTGAGCGAGATCCCCGCCCCCTGTGACTGCGAGATCACGGCGGTTCTGAAGGAAAACGGCGCGCTGGTTTCCTTCGGGGAGCCTCTGTTCCGCTATCAGCCATGCTGAAGCGGGTATTGATCGCCAACCGGGGGGAGATCGCCCTCCGGGTGCGGCGGGCCTGCCGGGAGGCGGGCATTGAAACGGTCTCGGTGTATTCTCAGGCGGATGCGGAGGCCCTCCACGTCCAGCTGGCCACCCGGTCCGTGTGCATCGGCCCCCCGCGGGCCGCTGACAGCTACTTAAACCCTCAGGCGCTGCTCTCCGCCGCCATGGCCACCGGCTGCGACGGTCTGCACCCCGGCTACGGGTTCCTGTCGGAAAACCCGGAATTTGCCGACGCCTGCGTGCAAACCGCCATCACTATCCTCGGGCCCTCCGCGGACGCCATCCGGAAGGCCGGCTCCACCTCCGCAGCCCGGGACCTGATGCGCGCCGCCGGGGTCCCCGTGACCCCCGGTTCCGACGGGCCGGTATCCTCCGTGGAGGACGCTCTGGCCGTGGCGGAAACGGTGGGCTATCCCGTTTTGCTGAAGGCCAGCGCCGGAGGCGGCGGCCGGGGTATCCGCCGCTGCGACAGCGCTAAAGACCTGCCCGACGCTTACGCCGCCGCTAAAACGGAGGCCAACGCCTGCTTCGGAAACGACGAGATGTATCTGGAAAAGCTGGTGGTGGAGCCCCGGCATATCGAGTTTCAGATCTTAGCGGACCGGCAGGGCCACGTCATCCATCTGGGAGACCGGGACTGCTCCATCCAGCGCCGGAACCAGAAGCTCATTGAGGAAGCCCCCGCCCGGTGTCTGACACCGGAACTGCGGGAGGAGATGGGCCGGGCCGCCGTGAAAGCGGCGCAGGCCGTCCACTACGAGGGCGCGGGCACCGTGGAATTTCTCTTGGACAGCGACGGGCAGCATTTCTACTTTATGGAGATGAACACCCGGATCCAGGTGGAGCACGGCATCACGGAGATGATCACCGGCGTGGATCTGGTGCGTCAGCAGCTGCGCATCGCCTCCGGTCTGCCCCTTGACCTGACTCAGGAGGACGTGACCCTCACCGGCCACGCCATCGAGTGCCGCATCAACGCCGAGGACCCCACGGCCAATTTCCGGCCCTGCCCCGGCAAGGTGGAATTTCTCCACTTCCCCGGCGGCCCCGGCGTCCGGGTGGACTCCGCCCTCTATAACGGCTGCACCCTCTCCCCCTATTACGATTCTCTGGCCGCCAAGGTGATGGTCCACGCCCCCACCCGGCTGGAAGCCATCCGCAGGATGCGCCGCTGTCTGGAGGAATTTACCTTAGAGGGCTTCCCCACCAATGCGGAGCTGTCCTATGAGCTGCTGTTCCACCCCACCTTTGTCCGGGGCGGCTGCACCACCGCCTTTCTGGACCGGAGCCTGCCGGAGCTGCTGGAATTCAGCCGCCGGGTAGACGATCACAAAGGATAATACATGGAAAACATTTTTGCGAAACGCCGGGCGCGGCTGCTGGCCATGAAAGCCATGCGGGAGAATTACGTCCCCGGCGAAAAGTTAGTCACCTGCCCCCATTGCGGCGGGGAGAGCCAGCGCAGGGACGTGGCGGCGGCGCTGTCCGTCTGCCCCCTGTGCGGCTACCACTTCCCCATGGGGGCCTATTACCGGCTCAGCAGCGTGCTGGACCCCGGCTCCTTCCGGGAGCTGCATGAAAAGCTGACGGCCAGCGCCCCCATCCGCTTCCCCGGCTACGGGGCCAAGCTGGACGGCGCCCGCCGCAAGACCGGCATGAACGAGGCCGTGGTCACCGCCACCGGCACCGTGGGCGGGAACCGCTGTGTAGTCGGCGTGCTGGACAGCCGCTTCCTCATGGGCAGCATGAGCGCCGCCGTAGGGGAAAAGCTGACGCTGGCCATCGAGTACGCCGGGAAAAACAAGCTGCCCCTGATTCTTTTTGCCGCCAGCGGCGGCGCGCGGATGCAGGAGGGCATTTTGTCCCTCATGCAGATGGCGAAAACCAGCGCGGTGCTGGCCCGGTTCGCGGAAAAGGGACTGCTGTACATCTCCGTTCTCACGGACCCCACCACCGGCGGCGTCACCGCCAGCTTTGCCTCGCTGGGCGACATTATTCTGGCCGAACCCGGTGCGCTCATCGGCTTCGCCGGGCCCCGTGTCATTCAGCAGACCATCGGCGAGACCCTGCCGGAGGGCTTTCAGCGGGCGGAGTTTCAGATGGAGCACGGCTTTGTGGACGCGGTGGTTCCCCGGAAGGACCTGCGGGACACCCTCATCCGTCTGCTGAAGCTCCACGGGAAAGGAGAACGCCATGGCTGAGAAAACCGCCGCGGAGCGGGTGGCGCTGGCCCGCCATCCCCAGCGGCCCAATATCACGGACTATATCGACGGACTGTTCACCGATTTCTTTGAGCAGCGGGGAGACCGGGCCTGCCGGGAGGACCCCGCCATTTTAGGCGGCATCGCCCTGTTCCACGGGCGGCCCGTTACCGTCATCGGCACCCGGAAGGGCAAAACGCTGGAGGAAAACCTCCGGTGCAACTTCGGGATGCCGGGGCCGGAGGGCTACCGCAAGGCTCTGCGGCTCATGAAGCAGGCGGAGAAGTTCCGCCGCCCTATTTTTACCTTTATCGACACCGCCGGGGCCTATCCCGGTCTGGAGGCCGAGGAGCACGGTCAGGGCGAGGCCATCGCCCGGAATCTCTTTGAGATGAGCCGTCTGACGGTGCCGGTCATTGCCGTCATCACCGGGGAGGGCAACAGCGGCGGCGCGCTGGCACTGGCCGTAGCCGACCGGGTGCTGATGCTGGAAAACGCCGTGTACGCCATTTTGTCCCCGGAGGGCTTCGCCTCGATCCTGTGGAAGGACGCCCAGCGCTCCGGCGAGGCAGCGGAGCTGATGAAGCTCACCGCCCCGGAGCTGAAAAAGCTGGGGGTCATCGATGGCATCGTCCGGGAGCCGGAGGGCGGCGCGCAGACCGACCCCAGCCGGACGCTGTGGAACCTGGATCGGGCGCTGACCGCTTGTCTGGAACCCCTGCTGAAGGAAAGCGCCGTCAGCCTGACGGAACGGCGCTATCAGAAATTCCGCACCCTTGGCCGCGGGAAGGAGGACGCATGAACGGGATCAAGCTCCGGGGCACAGGCCGCTGTGTCCCCGCCAATACCGTCACCAATGACGATCTTTCCCGGCTGGTGGATACCAATGACGAGTGGATCACCGCCCGCACAGGCATCCGCAGCCGCTACCGCTGTGAAAAAGAGACCCTCACGGAGCTGTGCGTCAGCGCCGCGCGGGACGCCCTGCATATGGCTGGGATCACCCCGGCGGACATCGGCGCGTGCATCGTGGCCACTGTCTCGGCGGACACCGTGGTACCCTCTGCCGCCTGTATGCTGCAAAAGGCGCTGGGTCTGCCGGAGGATACCCCCTGTTTCGACCTGAACGCCGCCTGCACCGGCTTTGTCTACGCCCTGCACACTATGGAGTGCCTGCTGAACGCCTCCCCCCGGAAATTCGGTCTGGTGGTGGGGGCGGAAGCCCTGAGTAAAGTGGTGGATTGGACGGACCGGAGCACCTGCATCCTCTTTGGGGACGGCGCGGCCGCCGCCGTGGTGGAGTGCCGGGAGGGCTGGCCCTCCATCGGCGCCGTGCTGGGCAGCCGGGGAGACGACGTTCTCCTGCGTCTGCCGGGCCTTGGCCGGGGAGAGCCCAACGTCCTCTCCATGGAGGGGACGCAGGTGTTCAAATTCGCCGTGGAGACCGTTCCCGCCTGCATGGACGCCACGCTGAAAAAGGCGGGACTGACCCCGGCGGACATCGACTTCTTCGTGTTCCATCAGGCCAACGCCCGCATCATTGACCTGGCGGTGCGGAAATACCGCATCCCGCCGGAAAAATACTACAAAAACATCGACCGTTACGGCAACACCGCCGCTGCCAGCGTCCCGCTGGTCCTCAGCGAGCTGGTGGAGCAAGGCCGCGTGGGTCCCGGCAGCCGCCTGCTGCTGACCGCCTTCGGCGGCGGCCTGACCTGGGGCGGCGCGGTGCTGGAAATGGCGTGAAATTGAGGAGTATACTATGAAAAAACTCAACGAACTGCTGGGGACGGAGTTCCCCATTATCCAGGGCGGCATGGCCAACATCGCCACCGGCGAATTTGCCGCCGCCTGCTCTAACGCGGGGGCCCTGGGCGTCATCGCCACCGGCGGGATGCTGGAGGCGGACCTGCTGCGCAAGCAGATCCGCATCTGCAAGAGCCTGACAGACAAGCCCTTCGGTGTGAACCTGATGCTGATGAACCCCTGCGCCGACGAAATGGCCCAGATCATCATAGAGGAGGGCGTTCAGGTGGTGACCACCGGGGCGGGCAGTCCCGGCAAGTACATCCCCGCGTGGAAAGCTGCCGGGATCAAGGTGCTGCCCGTGGTGGCGGCCTCCATCCTTGCCAAGCGGCTGGTGAATCAGGGAGCCGACGCCATCATCGCCGAGGGCATGGAGTCCGGCGGCCATGTGGGGGAGATGACCACCATGGCGCTGGTGCCGCAGGTCATCGACACGGTGGACGTCCCCGTCATCGCCGCCGGCGGCATTGCCGATGGACGGCAGGCGGCCGCGGCCTTCGCTCTGGGGGCCTGCGGCATTCAGGTGGGCACCTGCCTGCTGACAAGCCGGGAGTGCCCCATCCACGAAAACTACAAGCTGGCCCTTCTGAAAGCCAAGGACAGCGACACCACCGTGACGGGCCGTTCCATCGGCGGGCCGGTGCGGGTGCTGAAAAACGAAATGGCCCGGGAATACCTCGCCCTGGAAAAGCGTGGAGCCACGCTGGAGGAGCTGGAACACGTCACCCTCGGCGGTCTCCGCCGCGCGGTGTTCGAGGGAGACATGGAGCGGGGCAGCGTCATGGCCGGTCAGGTGGCCGGTATGCTCCATGAGATCAAGCCCCTGCGTCAGATCTTCGAGGAATTGTACACCGGCAGTCAGGCTGTTTTGAAGGCCACGGAGGCAGCATGGCAGTAACGATCCGGGGAAAGACCCTCCCCCTCCCGATCTTGCAGGGGGGCATGGGCGTGGGCATCAGTCTGGACGGCCTTGCCGGGGCGGTAGCCGCCTGCGGCGGCATGGGGACCCTCTCCACCGCCGTCTGCGGCTTTCAGGAGCCGGATTTCGCCAAGCGTCCCTTTGAAGCCAACCTCCGGGCGCTGGACCGGCAGGTGCGCCGTGCCAAAGAGCTGGCCCACGGTGCGGGACTCATCGCCGTCAACGCCATGGTCGCCACCACCCAGTATGCCGACAGCGTCCGCACCGCTCTCCGGGCGGGGGCCGACGCCATCGTCTGCGGCGCGGGACTTCCCAAGGATCTCCCTGCGCTGGCTTCCGAAGTCTCCGACAGCGACGCCGCCATCGCTCCCATCGTCAGCAGTGGGCGGGCGGCGGGGCTGCTGTGCAAGCTGTGGGACCGGCACTATGGCCGCATCCCCGACTTTCTGATCTTGGAGGGGCCGGAGGCCGGGGGGCATCTGGGCTTCTCCCGGCAGGATCTGGACGCGCCCCCCTCCCTTTCCGACCTCTTGCGTGAGGTCCTGACCGCCATCGCCCCCTTCCGGGACAAGGCGGGCCGGGACATTCCGGTTTTCGTGGCCGGCGGCGTGAAAAACGGCGCAGACATGGCCCGCTACATGAAGGAGGGCGCTGCCGGGGCGCAGTTCGCCACCCGGTTCATCGCCACGGCGGAGTGCGACGCTTCCGAGGGCTACAAGCAGCGGCTCTTAGCGGCAAAGGCTGACGACATCACTCTGGTGAAAAGCCCCGTGGGGATGCCGGGGCGGGCGCTGCGCAGTCCCCTGATCCGGCGGGTAGAGGACGGCACTCAGCCGCCTCCGGAGCGGTGCGTGAAGTGCATCGTCACCTGCGACGGCAAAAACGCCCCCTACTGCATTTCCAAGGCCCTTATCGCCGCCCGGAACGGCGATTGGGAGAACGGCCTGTTTTTCTGCGGAGCCGCCGGCGGCGAGGTGAACACCCTCTCCACCGTGCCGGAGCAGATGGCTCAGATCATGGACGAATGGAGAGCTGCACAATGAAGTTAGGATTTTTATACGCGGGACAGGGCAGCCAGCACCCCGGCATGGGCGCTGACCTGTATGAGCGTTTCCCCGCCTTCCGCGCCGTGCTGGACAGCGCCGCAGAGCAGGTGGATTTCGACTTGAAGGAGGTCTCCTTCACCGACGCAAACGGCGTTCTGAATGAGACCCGGTACACCCAGCCCTGCATGGTGGCCTTCGCCGCAGGCATGACCGCGCTGCTGGCGGAGCGGGGCATCGTCCCCGCCGCTGCCGCCGGACTGTCTCTGGGCGAGTATTCCGCCCTCCACGCCGCCGGGGTCTTTGACGCCGACACTGCCGTGGAACTGGTGGCCTTCCGCGGCAAAGCCATGGAGGAAGCCGCAGCCGGACGGCCCTCTGCCATGGTTGCGGTGCTGGGGCTGGACCGGGCGGCCTTGCAGGAGGCCTGTGACGAGGCCTCCGCCCACGGCTGCGTGGTCATCGCCAACTACAACTGCCCCGGCCAGCTGGTCCTCGGCGGCGAGAAGGCCGCCGTGGAGACCGCAGCGGCTTTGGCAAAGGAAAAGGGCGCCCGCCGCTGTCTGCCGCTGAAGGTCAGCGGCCCCTTCCACACGCCCCTCATGGCCCCCGCCGGAGACGCGCTGGCGGAGCGATTCCGCACCGTGGAGTTCCGGGAGCCGCAGATCCCCGTGATCTTCAACTGTCTGGGGGCGGAGCGTCCCGACGGCGCTGCCATCCCGGAGCTGCTGGTGCGGCAGGTGCAGAGCAGCGTCTACATGGAGGATTCCCTCCGCCGCATGGCCGCCATGGGGCTGGACGCGCTGGTGGAGATCGGCCCGGGCAAGGCCCTCAGCGGCTTTGTGAAGAAAACCGTCCCGGAGCTGCCTGTGTACGCCGTGGAGACTGCGGCGGAGCTGGAACAGCTGACGGAGACCCTCAAAGGAACATCGCTATGAATTTTTCTGAGAAAACAGCCGTCGTCACCGGCGGCAGCCGGGGGCTGGGCCGGGCGATCTGTCTGGAGCTGGCCCGGGGCGGAGCCAATGTGGTGCTCTGCTACGCAGGCAACGAAGCGGCGGCCAACGAGACCGTTGCCGCCTGCGAATCCCTTGGGGCCAAGGCCGTGGCCGCCCGGTGCGACGTGTCGAAAGAGGACGAGGTGAAAGCCCTGATGGACGCCGCCCTCAAGACCTTCGGCCGCATCGACATTCTGGTGAACAACGCGGGCATCACAAGGGACGGCCTGCTCATGATGATGAAGCCGGAGGACTTCGACGCCGTCATCGCCGCCAACCTCCGGGGGGCCTTCCTCTGCATGAAGGCCGTGGCCCGGCAGATGGTGAAGCAGCGCTATGGCCGCATCGTGAACCTCTCCAGCGTGGTGGGTCTCCGGGGCAACGCCGGACAGGTGAATTACGCCGCCAGCAAGGCGGGCGTCATCGGCATGACGAAATCCCTTGCGAAAGAGCTGGCGGGACGGAACATCACCGTCAACGCCGTGGCCCCCGGCTTTATCGACACGGATATGACCGCCGCGCTGACGGAGACCGCGAAAAACGCCGCCCTCGGCTCTATTCCCATGGGCCGCATGGGAACGCCGGAAAATGTGGCGAGGGCCGTGGCCTTTTTAGCCGGCGAGGACGCGGGCTACATCACCGGACAGGTGCTGGCCGTCGACGGCGGCATGAGCATGTAAAGGAGGTTTTTTATGGAACGACGCAGAGTTGTCATCACCGGTCTGGGGGCCGTAACCCCCATTGGACTGACGGCGGGTGAGAGCTGGCAGGCCGTGAAAAACGGCGTGTGCGGCATCGGCCCCATCACCCATTACGATCCCGCCGCTCAGAAGGTGAAGCTGGCGGCAGAGGTAAAGGGCTTCGACCCGGAGGCCCTGCTGGGCCGTCAGGAATCTAAGCGCATGGGCCGCTTCACCCAGTTCGCCGTGGCGGCGGCACGGGAGGCCCTGTCGGATGCCGGTTTCTCCGTGGAACAGGCAGACCCCGACCGCTGCGGCGTGATCCTCTCCAGCGGCATCGGCGGACAGGCCATCACCGAGGCAGAGCACTGCCGGGGTCTGGAAAAGGGCTTTGACCGGGTGTCTCCCTTCTATGTTCCCACCGCCATCTGCAACATGGCGGCGGGCCAGGTGGCCATTGACGCCGGGTTCCGGGGCATGTGCTCCTGCCCCGTCACCGCCTGCGCCGGGGGCACCAACGCCGTGGGCGACGCGTTCCACTACATTCGGGACGGCTACGCCGAGGTCATGCTCTGCGGCGGCACCGAGGCCTCCATCACGCCCATGTCCATCGGCGGCTTCACCTCCATGAAGGCCCTGACCCAGACGGAGGACCCCGATCGGGCCTCCATCCCCTTTGACGCGGAGCGCAGCGGCTTCGTCATGGGCGAGGGCGCAGGCGTGCTGCTCCTGGAGGAATTGGAACACGCCAAGGCCCGGGGGGCCAAGATCTACGCCGAGGTGGCGGGCTACGGCGCTACCTGCGACGCTCACCACATCACCGCTCCCCTTGCGGACGGCAGCGGCGGCGCCAAGGCCATGGCCATGGCGCTGACCGACGGCGGCGTTTCTCTGGAGCAGGTGGGCTACATCAACGCCCACGGCACCTCTACCCATCTCAACGACGCCGGGGAGACCGCTGCGGTGAAAACCGTGTTCGGCCCTCACGCCTATCAGCTGGCCATGAGCTCCACCAAGTCCATGACCGGACATATGCTGGGAGCCGCCGGTGCCGTGGAAGCCATCTTCACCGCCCTGAGCCTGCGGGACGGCTTCCTCCCCGCCACCATCCACTATCAGACCCCGGACCCGGACTGTGATCTGGACGTGGTGCCCAACGAGGGCCGTCCGGCGGACATCCGGTACGCCCTGAGCAACTCTCTGGGCTTCGGCGGACACAACGGCAGCCTGCTGCTGAAGAAATGGAAGGACTGACATGGGCTTGCAGTTAAATTCCAATGAGATCGCCGAGATCCTGCCCCACCGCTACCCCTTCGCGCTGGTGGACCGCATCACCGACGGGGAATCCGGTGTGTGGGCCAAGGGCATCAAGTGCGTCAGCGTGGGCGAGCCGTTTTTCTGCGGCCACTTCCCCCAAAAGCACGTCATGCCCGGCGTGCTGATCTTAGAGGCGCTGGCCCAGGTGGGGGCCGTGGCGATTTTGTCCCTGCCGGAGAACCGGGGGAAGATCGCCCTGTTCGGCGGCGTGAAAAACGCCCGCTTCAAGCGGCAGGTCATCCCCGGAGACGTTCTGGATTTGGAGTGCACCCTCACGAAACGCCGGGGGCCGGTGGGCATCGGCGCCTGCACCGCCACGGTGAACGGCGAGACCGCCTGCACCGCGGAGCTGATCTTCGCCATCCAGTGACGGCCTCTCCCCTTTCGGACGCACAGCGGAGAGAAAAGACTTTTTCGGCATGCAGAACAGCAGCGGCAAATTGCCGCTGCTGTTGTTCATTTGCGGATAGATGTCCGCCATATTCCGTCTGACGCTCCTGCAAAGCATCCGCTTTCTTCACCAAAATGCACAAAATTTGAAAATTTTGCCGCAAAGAATTGACGGCGGCAGGTGCTATCCATATAATAAAAACTCCGACCCGGCTCACACCTGAATCGAGAGCCGGGCAAAACAGAGCATATACGGCAGGCCCCCTGTTCCCTATGGGCGGCCCGCGCCGATACGGTATGAAAAATGGTGGCAAAATGGCAAAACAGAGAACAACCCCGACCGCAAAACGGAATCACGGATTTACACTGATGGAAATGCTGATCGTTGTGGCGATCATCGCCGTTCTGGTGGCCGTCGCGATCCCAACCTTCAGCTCACAGCTTCACAAGGCGCGCGTCGCAACCGACTGGGCCAACGTACGGAGCTATTACGCCCAGCTCCAATATGATTTTATGGAGACGGGGGAGATCAATAAGAGTTACCTTCATGAAATAAGCATGGCTCCAACAGGTCTCACTTCCTTCCAATTGAGCGGACAGGAAATCAAACTCAAAGCAGGCTCTATCTGGGTAGTCCCAAATGATCCTGAGGGCAAAACCGGATACAATGTTTATTATGCCTGCACTATGTACCCAGATCATCCGCATTGCGTATTGGACCTTCCCATGAGCTGACCCCGGCAAAGAAGCAGAAAAACCTATTTGCCCCCTTCCCCCGTTGGCAAGAGAGACGAACCCGGGCGCTGTGCAGGCACAGCGCCCGGGGGTTTTGTAGCTTTGGCAGCAGATTGAGAGAGTCAGGTTATTGGAATGGCATAAAAGCTG
>ENA-UOJM01003059-UOJM01003059.1-human-gut-metagenome-genome-assembly--contig:-P116-NODE-3059-length-10560-cov-5.377915_pt1 | contig 10560 bp, 9 predicted proteins | sample MGYA00242349_ERZ723896 | MGnify/ENA metagenome assembly ERZ723896 | reverse complement strand
AGGCGGGGGCGCCGTTTCAGCTTGTGGAAAAAGCGGAAAAGCCGCTTCTTCGACAGCCCCGTTTTCTTTTGAACGGGGGTCAGCCGGTGATGGTGGTCCCCTGGACCCGCTGGTTGAGCATCTCCAGCAGCAGGGCGTGCTCCACCCGGCCGTCCAGGATGGACACCTCGCCCACCCCGGCGCGGATGGCCTGGATACAGCCCCGCACCTTGGGCACCATGCCTCCGGCAATGAGCCCGGTGTCGATCAGCTCCTCCGCCCGCTTCACATCCATGTGGGGGACGGCAGTCTTGCTGTTGTGGCTGTCGATAAGCACCCCGGCGGTGTCGGTGAGGAAGATTAGCTTGTCCGCCCCCAGGGCCGCCGCCACCGCCCGGGCCGCGTCGTCGGCATTGCAGTTGAAGCCGCCGCCGTCCTCCCCCGCGGCGATGGGGGAGACCACCGGCAGGAAGTCCCCGTCCAGCAGGGTCTGAAGGATACGGGGCTCCACCCGGGTGATGGACCCCACCCGGCCCAGGGCCGGGTCCTTCTCCACAGCGGTGAGCAGGCCGCCGTCCTTGCCGGACAGGCCTACGGCAGACACCTCCAGCTGGCTCAGACGGGAGACGATGGCCTTGTTTACCTGGGCGGAGAGGGCCATTTCCGCCGTCTCCAGCACCGCCTGGTCGGTATAGCGGTAGCCGTTCTCGAAACGGGTGGGCACCTGGAGCTTGTCCAGCAGGGCGGTGATGTGCTTGCCGCCGCCGTGGACCAGCACCACCCGGACGCCCACCATGCGCAGGGCGGCCACGTCCTGGAGGGTGGTGTCGGTGGCCGCCTCCGCCCCCAGGGCGGAGCCGCCGTATTTCACCACAACGGTCCGGCCCTCGTCCCGCTTGAGGATGGGCAGAATGGACAGCAGGGAGCGCACCTTCTCCATGCCGTCCAGGCCGTGGCGCACGTCGTACTCCTGAAGAAAGGACTGGACATAGTCCACGTCAGAGGGGGTGTCGATATACTCGGTGCCCCGCTTCTGGCGGGTCTCCGCCCCCTTGCCGGTGATGAGGAGGACGGAGGGCTCCCGGCAGCCCAGCACCGCCTGGCGGATGGCCTCCCCCCGGTTGGGCTCGATGGAGTAGTCGCAGCCCTGGGCCTCCACATAGGAGGCGATCTCCCGGCAGATGGAGAGGGTGTCCTCCTCCCCGGAGCCCTCCTCCGTCAGCACCACCAGGTCGGAGCAGCGGCCGGGATCTCCCCCAGGTCCCGCCGGCGGTCCAGGGCCTTTTTCCCCGGACAGCCGAACACGGTGACCACCCGGCGGCCGGGGTACTCCGTTTGAACGGAGCGGAACAGGGTCTCGAAGGACATGCGGTTGTGGGCGTAGTCCACGATGGCCACGATGTGGCTGTCCGCATTGGTGTACACCTCCATGCGGCCGGGGACCCGGGCCTTCATCAGCCCCACATAGACGGCCCGCTCCGGGATGTTCAGCCCCTCGCACACCGCGATGGCTGCCAGGGCGTTCTCCACGTTGAACAGGCCGGGCATGGTCAGCCGGAACTCCCGGGAAAAGCGGCGGGAACGCACCCGGAACAGGATGTCGTTGCCCCGCTTGCGTACCTGGGAGGCATAGATGTCCGCCTCCGGGTCCTTCTGGGAGAAGGTGATGACCTGGCGGCTGCCCGCCTGGGCGGCGACCAGCACCCGGCCGGCGTGTTCGCAGTCCAGATTGACGCACCCCACCTCCGCCTGGGCGAAGATCCGCAGCTTGGAGGAGAAGTAGTCCTCAAAGTCGGGGTGCTCGATGGGGGAGATGTGGTCCAGGCCGATGTTCAGGAAGCAGGCGGCGGCGAAGCGGGTGCACAGGGTGCGGTGGTACTTCAGCGCCTGGCTGGACACCTCCATGGTGAGGTAGGGGATGCCGGCCGCCACCGCGTGGGCAAAGTGCCGCTGGAGATCCAGGGGCTCCGGCGTGGTGAGGTGGGACTCGAAGCGCTCCGAGCCGTCGTAGGTGTCGATGGAGGAGATGATGCCGCTCTCCGGCCCGCCCTGCTCCGCCAGATACTCATCCAGGATATACTTCAGATAATAGGCGGTGGAGGACTTGCCCTTGGTGCCGGTGATGCCGATGACCGACAGGGGCCCGGAGGGATGGCCGTAGTACCGGTCGGCCAGGGGGGCCATCACCTGGCGCATGTCGGACACCAGGATGCAGGGCAGATCCACGGCAGGGTAGGGGGTCTGGCTCACATAGGCCACCGCGCCCCGCTGGGCGGCCTGGGACAGATAGGCCTCCTTGAAGTGGGCGCCCTTGCACAGAAAGAGAGTGCCGGGGACCACCTCCTGGCTGTCGCAGGAGACCAGGGCGACGGACTGGGACAGGTCCAGCCCCTCGGGCAGAGGAGCGGCCAGCTGGGGCTCCAGCAGGGCGCAGTATTCGCCCAGGGTGTGGGGCGTGAGATCCATAGAGCAAACCTCCTGGTGTTGTCATGTGTGGATGGGGGCGCCACCCCCATTTTCAATTTGCGGAGTACGTTCCAACGGCGGGCGTGGGCAGGCACCGCCCCGGAGATGTTTTCTTAGATGGTGCGCAGCTGTTTGCCGCAGCGGACGACGGCCAGCTCGGCCAGCACCTCCATGGCGTCCACGTAGAAGGGGGGCAGGCTGTGGTAGCTGCGGAAGACGGACAGCTCGGTGCAGCCCAGAATGGCGCAGTCACAGCCCATGGAGGCCAGAGCGCGGTCGATCTGGGCAAATTTCTCCCGGCTGCCCCGCTCCCCCCGTTTGATCTCCTCGTAGATGATGGACATGACCAGACGCTGGACAGCGGGCTCCGGAGGGGCGGCCTCCAGGCCGAAGGCGGCGCACTCCTTCTGATACAGGCCGGTGCGGATGGTGCCGTCGGTGGCAAGGATGGCGGGGCGGCGCTTCCCCTGGGCCACCAAGGTCCGGGCGGTCTCCCGGATCATGTGGAGGATGGGGATGCCGATCTCCTGCTGGATGCGGTCCACGAAGTAGTGGGAGGTGTTGCAGGGGATGGCGATGACGGTGCAGCCGCACTCCTCCAGCAGGCGGGCGTCGGCCAGCAGGCGCTGGTACATAGGCTCGGTGTTCCCGGTGAGGATGGAGGCGGTCCGGTCCGGGACCCCGGTGTCAGACAGGATCAGGGCGGGCAGATGCTCCTGGTCGCAGGAGGCCTCTGTCCGGTCCAGCACGTACTGATAGAACACCTGGGTGGCCTGGGGCCCCATCCCCCCCAGCACGCCCAGCTTGGGCTCCCGGGGCTCTCTGGCGCCCTTGGCGCCGCGGGTCTTGACAGTTGACATGGCTTCCCTCCAGTCTGCTCAGTTCTCCGGGACCTTGTTGTGGCGGTCAAAGCGGACCATGTTGCCGATGTGGGTCTTCCATACCCGCCAGATGCGGGCCGGGGTATAGTCCCGGTGGTACTCCAGGCTGTGGGTGGACGCCCCCGCCCGGATCAGGGCCTTCATCTGGGGGTGATATGCCTTGGGGATGAATTTGAAGGCCACCTTTTTGGGAACCATCCGCCACAGGGCGTGGTTTTTGGTGATGACGAAGGGCAGCTCCCGGTGTTCGATCCGGTCCTCCACCAGCAGCTTGGCGATGTTGTATCCCGCGCCAGTGACGTAGTAATTGCTGCGCCCCTGGCGGCAGTTGATCTCGAAGAGCTTGTACTTGCCGTCCCGGCTGTCGTACTTGATGTCAAAGTTGGAGAAGCCGGTGTAATGCAGCTCCTCCAGCAGCTGTTTGATCTTCAGGGAAAGGGCCTCGTCGTACTCGGTGATGATGACGGCGTGGTTGCCGATGCCGTGGGGGGAGTGCTCCTCCAGCAGCACATGGCCCAGGCACATCAGCTTCACCTGGCCGCTGCGGTCGGAGTAGTTGGTCATCACCCGCATGTAGGTGTCGTCTCCGGGGATGAACTCCTGGATCACCATATGGTCGGGGTAGCCGGAGGCGTACACCAGGTCCAGAGCGTGGAGCAGCTCCTCCCAGGTCTGACAGATGAAGACCTTCTTCACCCCCTCGAATTCGTGCTCCCAGTAGGCCACGCTGTCGGCCGGCTTGGCCACATAGGGGGGGCCGAAGGGCAGGGTGAAGTCGTGGCCCATGGAGCCATCGTAGATAAAGGTGGCCGGGTGGTCGATGCCGTGCTGGTCGCACAGCTCGTAGAAGTGCTCCTTGTTGATGAGGCGGTCCAGCAGGGCGCCGTCGATGTAGGGGGCCACCACGTTTCGGGGAAACTGGTCCTTCAGGTGGGCGCACAGCTGCACATAGCTGTCCCCGCAGCCCAGGACGATGACGGTCTTGTGGGAGAACTCCAGGGCCACCTTCTCTACATTGGAGAGGAAGACGGCGGGGTCCTCATTGTCGGGGCAGGTGCGGTAGTCGATGATGGAGCTGAAGGCACAGGGGAAGGTGTGGAACTTGCCGAAGGCCACGCTCTTCACCCCATAGGCCTCGTGAAAGGCACGGGCCACACTGTAAACATTGATATCGCCGCCGAAGAGCAGCGGCTGAAAAGACACCGTTCTGGACATAGCAAACACCTTTTTCTTGAAATCGCAGGGAGGATCACCGGTACTGGCGGACACAGCCCCGGGCGTACATGGGGTCCAGGTCGAAGGAGACCACATCTCCGGCGGAGCACTTCAGATCGGTGACATCCACCAGGGTCTCGCTCACGCCCACAGAGCCGATGACCCGGGCCCGCTGGCCGTTCACCCGGACATAAAGCCGCCTGCCCCGCCGCCAGCGGCCCAGGGTGCCCAGCAGGCCGGCGGGACGGGGCCGCTCCACCCCGAAGCCGTGCTGATAGCCCACAGGGACCACCGCTACCCGGGTGGGCGCTTTCAAAACGGCGGTCTTTTCCGCACCCACGGTGTGCCCCTTGGGCAGCCAGCGCATCTCGGCGATGCCGGCCTCCCCGTGGCCCACGGTGGAGAGCCCGTCGTCTTTGGTGCGGCGGCAGCGGCCCAGCAGGACCGAGCCCGCCCGCACCGCGTCCATGCGGGCAAGATCGCAGTGCATCAGGGCGTAGGACCCCGCGGCGTGGACGGTGCCGGTCTCAAAGCCGGCGGCGTGGATGGCGTCCAGCACCCGCTGGAACTGCTGGAGCTGGTGCTCCGCCTCCTGGCCGGCTGGGGCGGCGTGGATCTGGGTGTAAATGCCGGACAGGGCCACGTTGGGCAGGGAGCGGTAGGCCAGCAGGATCTTCTCCGGCTCCCCCACCAGGAAGCCGCCGAAGCCCATGCCGGTGTCCACCTGGATGTGGGCCTCGGCCACGGTGGAGCGGTTCTCCGCCAGGGCGTTGAGGGCCAGGCCCGTGTCCACGGAGGAGATGGTGCACACCACGTTCAGGTCCACCAGCCGCTCCAGCACCTCCCGGTCGGTGGTGGAGCGGAGCATGAGGATCTCCTCGTCCACAAAGCCGGCCTTCCGCAGCGCCTCGGCCTCCTCCGCCTCGCTGACGGCGAAGCGGCCGATGCCCTCGGCCCGGAGCAGCTCGGCCATCTCGGCGATGCCGGCGCCCCCGGCGTCTCCCGAGAGGACGCCGTAGACGGCGGCCCCTCCGGCACGGCGCTTCACCACCCTGATGTTCTGCTGTACGGCCGCCGTCTCAATGACCAGCACCCGCATGGCACAGCCCCCTTTTTCTCTCTGTTGGGAAGGAGAGAGATACGTCTCCCTCCAGTGTAACCATTTAACGATTCATTCTATCACCCTTTTGAGAGAAACGCAACGGAAAACCGCGAGGGGGCCCGCATTTTTCCAGGGAGGGGCGGAGAGCCGCGCCCTGCGGGGACCGGGTGGAAAAGCGGCGAAAAGCAAAAGTCCGGCCTTGTGCTTTTTCGGGAAAAATGGTATGATTATTCGATCGGTGTCTCCATGCAGCAGGAGGGGCCGGACGACCATCAAATCCCCCTCAGGAGGTTGCGATCTATGAGACAGCAGACCACCCGAATTTCCCCGGAGGACATCTCCCGCCAGCTCCAGTACTGCCGGGAGGTCGCGGCCCTCAGCGCCGCCCGGCCCGCCCAGCCCCTGGCCTTTGTGGACACCTACGGCTGCCAGCAGAACGAGGCGGACTCCGAGCGCATCCGGGGCTATCTCCGGGAGATGGGCTACGGCTTCACCCAGGACGAGGAGCAGGCCCAGATCATCGTGCTCAATACCTGCGCCATCCGGGAGCACGCAGAGCAGCGGGTGCTGGGCAACCTGGGCGCCCTGGTCCACGTGAAGCGCCGCCACCCGGAGCAGATCATCTGCGTGTGCGGCTGCATGGCCCAGGAGGCCCATGTGGCGGAGAAGATCAAGCAGTCCTTCCGCCACGTGGACCTGGTGTTCGGGCCCCACGCCCTCTGGCGCTTTCCCGAGTTCATCCACACCCTGCTCACCCAGCGGGGGCGGGTGTTCCAGGTGGCGGAGGAGGCGGGCTCCATCTCCGAGGGCATCCCGGTGGTGCGGCAGGACCGGGTAAAGGCCTGGGTGTCCATCATGTACGGGTGCAACAACTTCTGCTCCTACTGCATCGTGCCCTACGTCCGGGGCCGGGAGCGCAGCCGGGACCCTCAGGCGGTCCTCGCCGAGGTCCGGGAGCTGGTAGAGGCCGGCTATAAGGACATCACCCTCCTGGGGCAGAACGTCAACTCCTATGGCAACGATCTGGACATCGGCTACCACTTCCCGGATCTGCTGGAGGACATCGACAAGATCCCCGGGGAGTATCTCATCCGCTTCATGTCCAGCCATCCCAAGGACGCCACCTACCGCCTCTTTGACGTGATGGCAAAGAGCAGCCACGTTGCCAAGCAGCTGCACCTTCCCGTGCAGTCCGGCAACGACCGGGTGCTCCATGAGATGAACCGCCGCTACACCCGGGCGCAGTACCTGGATCTGGTGAACTACGCCAAGCGTGTCATGCCGGGTCTGGTGCTGACCTCCGACATCATCATCGGCTTCCCCGGGGAGACGGAGGCGGAGGCCATGGACACCGTTTCCCTGGTGGAGGAGGTGGGCTTTGACGCCCTCTTCACCTTCATCTACTCGCCCCGCCCGGGCACCAAGGCGGCGGCCATGCCGGACCCCGCCACCCGGGAGGAGAAGCAGAAGTGGTTCGACAAGCTCCTGGAAGTCCAGAACGCCAAGTCCGCCGCCCTCCACGCCGCCTATGTGGGCGAGACCGTCCGGGTGCTGGTGGACGGGGAGAGCGACGACCCCGAATTCCCCCTGGCCTCCCGCACGGAGGGCAACCGCCTGGTGCGCCTGAAAGGGGACAAGTCCCTTATGGGCAAGTTCACGGACGTGAAGATCACCGGCAGCAACACCTGGGCGCTGTACGGCGAGGCGATTTAACGATAGATTTCCCGGGCCAGAAGAAAGGCCTGCCGGGCCAGCGCCTCCTGATAGGCTGCGGCACTGGCGTTGCGGGCGTCCTCAAAGACGTCGAACAGCGCATGCTGCTCCTGGGTGAAGGTGGCGCAGAGGGCCTCCGCGGCGGCGGATTCCCGGTGCAGAGCCAGGTAGTAGCCGCCGGGGAGGAAGGCGGAGGCGTGGTCCTCCAGGTCATTGAGCAGAACCGTGAGATAGTCCTCCATGGTAAATCACCTCATAAATGGATTTGACATTCCTGAATATGAATTTTATACTTGCGATTATAAAGTTCATAAACAGGAATGTCAAGAGGGGCGGAACAACTGATGAAATTTTCTGAACATCTTGCATTCCTGCGGGAGCAGGAGGGGCTTTTACAAAAGGACCTTGCCAAGGCACTGGGCATCAGCCTGCACGCCTACCAGCGGTTTGAATATGGGGAGCAGGAACCCCGGCTGGCCGTCTTGGCCAAGCTGGCAGACTTCTATGACCTCTCCCTGGATGCGTTGGTGGGGCGGCGGCGGAGCGTCCGCGTCACGGCGCTGCTGGAGAACACCGCCGGCCGGGAGGGGCTGTGCGCCGCCCACGGTCTGAGTTTGTACATCGAGACGCCCCGGCACAAGATCCTCTTTGACATGGGGCCGGGGGACGAGTTCCTCTCCAACGCGGAAGCCCTGGGGGTGGATCTCACGGCGGTGGACCTGGCGGTCCTCTCCCACGGCCACGATGACCACGGCGGCGGTCTTGCGGCCTTCTGCCGTGTGAACGACCACGCGCCCGTCTATCTCCACCGCTCCGCGTTCGGCCCTTACTACATTCTCAGCGATGACCGGGACCCGGCCTACATCGGATTGCCCCTGGGGCTGGAGGAGTTCCGGGACCGCTTCATCTTCACCGACCGTGAGATGGTGATCGACCGGGAGCTGCCCCTCTTCTCGGAGCCCCCGGCGGTGTTTGACGCGATGGCCGCCAGCGGCCGCCTGGCGGAGAAGGTGGGCACCGGCTTCCAGCCCGACGCCTTCCGCCATGAGCAGAACCTGCTGATCCGGGCGGCGGGGCGGACGGTGCTGGTGGCAGGCTGCGCCCACCGGGGCGTGGTGAATATCCTCACCGCCGCCAAAAGCAAGCTGGGAGAGTACCCGGACGTCTTTTTCGGCGGCTTCCACCTCTTCCAGCTGCCGGAGGGGGAGGCGGCGTCGGACAAGCTGATCGACGAGACCGGCCGGGCGCTGCTGCCGGGCAAAACGGTGTACTACACCGGCCACTGCACCGGAGCCTACGCCTATGATCGCCTGCAGACGATTCTGGGGGAGCGGCTGCGCCCCCTCACCGGCGGCATGACGGCGGACATCGGGGAAGGCGAAATAAAAGAGGTTGAATAAGCACGTTTGGGCACGTATACTATAACATACTCATATGTGCTTGTCAACAGAAAGAGGACGCATGACGTTTCACGAAAACCTTTTGCGGCTGAGAACCACCGCACATTTGACGCAGCAGCAGACGGCGGATGGTGCGGGACTGAGCCTGCGGGGCTACCAGAACTACGAGCGGGGGCTTCGGGAACCCAATCTCTCTGCGTTGGTGGCCCTGGCGGACTTTTACGGCATCAGTGTGGATGAACTGATCTGCCACACGCCCAAAGACCCCTCCTCCCGGACCTGAAATCCCGGCTCCCCGCAACCAAACTAAGACAATGAGGTGACACCCTTGGCAGAACTGACCCCCATGATGAAGCAGTACCTGGAGATCAAGAAGAACAATCCGGACTCCATTTTGTTTTTCCGTCTGGGCGACTTTTACGAGATGTTCGCCGACGACGCGAAGCTGGCCTCCAAAGAGCTGGATCTCACGCTGACCTCCCGGGACAAGGACCCCAAAAAGTCCGCCGAGGAGAAGGTCCCCATGTGCGGCATCCCGTACCACGCCAGCGAATCCTATATCGCCCGGCTCATCGGCAAGGGGTATAAGGTGGCCATCTGCGAGCAGATGGAGGACCCCGCCACCGCCAAGGGGCTGGTGAAGCGGGATATTATCCGGGTGGTGACCCCCGGCACTGTCATCGATGCCGCATGTCTGGATGATAAGTCCGGCAACTACCTCTGCGGCATTTATCTGGACAGTCAGGGAGGCGGCGCGGCCTTCTGTGATCTCTCCACCGGTGAGACTAACCTCACCGCCTTCTCAGGTAAAGATACCCTGACCCACATCATCAATGAGCTGGGCCGGTTCAGCCCCGCCGAGGCCATTCTCAGCGACGGGGCATTCAGCGAGAAGGCGCTGACAGACGTCCTTACCGACAAATTCCACTGCCGCTATGAAAACGGTGGTGAGCGCCGGTTCCGGCTGGCGGAGGCGGAGAAAAATATCCGCGCCCAATTTGGTGAGGAAGCCTTTTCCAGGCTGCCCGCCGGGGAACCTGCCGCCGCCATGGCTCTGGGCGGTTTGCTGAACTACCTCTACGAGACCCAGAAAACCGACCTCTCCCACATCCGGGAACTGGATTATTACCGTCAGGGCCGGTTCATGGAGCTGGATCTGGCCGCCCGCCGGAATCTGGAGTTGACAGAGACCCTTCGGAGCAAGGAGAAGAAGGGCAGCCTCCTCTGTGGGCTGGACAAAACCACGACCCCCATGGGCGGTCGAATGCTGCGAAGCTGGTTAGAACGCGCCCTCCTGTCCGTGCCGGCTATTGACCGCCGCAGCAGCGCCGTGGCTGCGCTGGTGGATGACACCATCCGCAGGGAGGAACTCATCGCCGGAATGACCGGCCTTGGAGACATGGAACGGCTCATTGGCCGCATCGTCTATGGCACCGCCGGTGGCCGGGACCTGACCTCCCTCCGCGCCGCCATGGAAAAGCTGCCCAACCTGAAGGAACAGCTTTCCGGCTTTTCCGACCGCCGCCTGACGGAGCTGACGGCAGAACTGGACACCCTGGACGATATCGGCGGCGACATTGCCGCCGCCATCTGTGACGAGCCGCCCTTTTCTGTCCGGGAAGGCAGCATCATCCGGGATGGCTTCAACGAGGAAGTGGACCGCCTGCGGCACATTCTGAAAAGCGGCAAGGGCGTTATGGCGGAGATGGAGGCCAAGGAGAAGGAAAAAACCGGCATCCGCACCCTGAAAATCGGCTACAACAAGGTGTTCGGCTACTATATTGAGGTCTCCAACGCCTTTAAG
>ENA-UOJM01003042-UOJM01003042.1-human-gut-metagenome-genome-assembly--contig:-P116-NODE-3042-length-10615-cov-5.303598_pt1 | contig 10615 bp, 16 predicted proteins | sample MGYA00242349_ERZ723896 | MGnify/ENA metagenome assembly ERZ723896 | reverse complement strand
AACGGCGGACCGACACAAAAACACGACGTCGTTGGACATGTCCTTGAACGCCACCAAACGATAATTCTCCGGATGAATACCCTTTTTCATTTCGTTGTTTTTGTTTTTAATTAATGCTTAAGCGCGACAAAGGTACGAATTAATTCGCAACAAACAAGCCCGCATGCAATTTTTTTCGCCCCCGAAGCACCTCGGGGTTGCGCAATCTGAATACTTTTTCTATCTTTGCGCCACGAAAGCGCCCCCGGGGCGCAGGACCGGGCCCATAGCTCAGTTGGTCAGAGCAGCGGACTCATAATCCGAAGGTCGTGGGATCATGCCCCTCTGGGCCCACCTGATAATCAGCTATTTACACACAAGTAGATAGCTGATTTCTTTTCCATTTACACACAATTTACACACAACTTTTCCGATTTTACACTCGGTTGAAGTCATCCGAAAGGCCGTGCTTTTCTCGCGCACGTGCGCACATACGCCAAAAAATTACCGATCGCCGATACCTCGCGCGCGCGTAAGGAGGCCGCAAAATTCATCGTAGCGACATAAATACGGCGCAATCAATTAAAAATGACCAACGGGCCGATAACCCTCAACCAACGCAAAATTGCGTCCGTTGATTCTGTTCGACTGGGTAACTTTGTGATTCTGAACGTCAACACAAAATTGTGTTGAGCAGTATTATACCTCCCCGTAACCACCCCGTTTTACCCTTGGCGTAACCTTGACGTATTTCCGTTTTACGCTTGTTTTACGCTTGTTTTACCTTGGGACAACCTTTGGGTGTTTTGGCAAAAGGCCAGCAGGGCCAGCAACAGCAAACCCAGCCGCCCGGATTGACGGCTGGGGCAAATAGTGGTATAATGGAGCCTCAATGCCCAGCTGTTATTTTCTCGTGCTCCCCGGCTAACCGTCGTAGCTCGGTATTAAAATCGGCGTTGATCCTCACACGCTCTTTAAGTTGCAATAACACTTCTTTTACCTGCGGGTCCTCCGGTTTTAGATCTCCGCTTTCCAATTTGGCGACAAGCTCTTCCCCTCGGCGTATTACCGCTTCTGTTTCCGCCATCATCTTATCGCCCTGTCGTAAAATCTGATCTACATTCATAACGCAATAGTTTTTATCGTGTAAGTTTCATTAACAATCCCTTCGGCTTATGGGCGGGCTTGCTCGGCGATACCTGTGCCCGCAGTTGCATCCGCAATTCAAAATTTTCCATGACTAATTCATGGCGTTCTTTGAGTAATTGAAATCGGGCTTCGCTGGCTTTTTCATAGAGGTCCGAAAGGCTGTTAAAGTCGAAAGGTTTATTTGGCTGTGTATTCATATTCGTTATTGATAGAGGGATCAAACATCATAAAATCGCCGTCTTTGGCCCATTCACGGACTGTATATCGCCCTTTTGGCAGATACCCGGCTCTGCGGACGGCTTCGGCCTCGGTGGGAAAATATCCCAGCGTGTGCCCTTCAAAGGATAGTTCGTAGATCATAGTCCGTATATGGTAATCAAACTTTCGGCCCGGAACGACCGGAACCCGTCGGCCTCAACATCATAATATCTGACCGTGCGGCCATCGTCGGGGCGGCCTGTTCCCTTTACCATCGAGACCACCTCATGTAACGTGCCCGTAGCTTTACGCAATGTTCCATCGGTTTTCTCATAGGCGAACCGAACGACGCCGGCCCGCAGCCGCTTCGTCAGTCGATAAAGCTGCCACGCCTTCGATAGACATACGGCGAAGGCTTTACCCGTAGCACGGGCGATATGCCACGCCCGGCGCATGATGGTTGATAAATCTTGCTTTTTCATTGATCTATGCAGTTGTTGATTAGTCTCCGTAATATGTTCTGCTGTTGCCATAATAGTCGGCCGGAACATTCGTCAGCGGATGCCATTCCGCAACCTTCGACTCCTCCATCGGGCGGTTTTCGATCTTCGCCGTCATCACCGCCATTTTCTCGTTGCGCCAAGCCTTGCGCAGGCAGGCCGAGAACGACATCGAGGTGTTGGCCTTTTTCAGATACCAGGCGTTGCGCATGATCTTCGATTTGTTGTAGGTTGCTTTCATGGTTATATTAATTAGGTTTACCTTATTTACCACAATGCAAAATTAGATATTTCTAACATAATAACCAAATATTCCATTAAAAAAATATCCATCAAACCTAATTTTATTGCAAATTATTTCGCATAAACCTAATTTTACATATATTTGCATTATAATCAACTCGCAAAACTATATTTATATATGGCTAATTTGAGAATTAAAGAGGCTATAAAGGCTCACGGTCTTAGCGTCGAACAAGTGGCAAAACGTATGGGCATACTCCCGTCCGCTTTAAGTCAATCAATTAACGGGAATCCCACCGTTGAAAAACTTGAAAAGATTGCGGCTGCCATTGGTTGTACTCCATCGGAATTGCTTGCGAATCCGACGAACACAATCACCTGCCCGCATTGCGGCAAACTTATCAAAGTAGAAAAAGGGGAATAACCTCAACAATACCGACCTATGGAACTGCAACCCATTCAAAGCAAGATATACGAAATACGAGGCCAGCGGGTAATGCTGGATTTCGATTTGGCGGAACTCTACCAAGTGGAGACCCGAGCGCTAAAACAAGCCGTAAGGCGCAATATTGAGCGTTTCGAAGGCGACGATTTTATGTTTGAACTCTCCGAAAGCGAGTATAACGCATTGAAAGACAGGTTAAGATCACAAATTGTGACCTTAGAAGCCGACGGACGGGGCAAATATCCCAAATATTCACCGTTTGCTTTCACCGAGGAGGGCGTGGCAATGCTTTCCGGCGTTTTGCGCAGCCCCGTAGCCATACGGGTAAATAGGGCTATTATGCGGGCTTTCGTAGCAATGCGCAACTACATCACCACCACAACCCAGATTACGGCAGAATTAGCCGAAATTAGGGCAAAACTAGCGCTATTGGAACGAGCTGACGAAGACAACGCTGAAGCCGTCAATGACCTATCGGAGGATATGCGTCAGGAACTCGACAATATCTATCAGGCTATCGCAGCATTGTCGATCAAAGTGCCGCAAGCCCGCAAACCCTCCCAGCCGATAGGGTTCAAGCCGACAACAAAGAAATAGCCGATTTGGCGACGCTTGCTCTTTGGAGGGTATATGCTTCACCTGTTAGGAGATCGTCGAAATTTCAGCACCCCCAAAGCGCAAATAACGGGCAAATACGCCCGATGATAGACAAAGAGAGCCGGGAATTATCTCGGCTCTCGTCATTTCGTCGTTATTCGGTGGCGTGCATCATCACACGCAACGGCCGCCTGTCATTCCTTTACTGCTACTGTCATTTTGCCGATAGACTGGATGATTTTGGCAGCTTCGGGGTCGAGGACCACGGAAATAGACTGTGTTGCGACCGTTATCGCCTTGCCGTTGGTTGTCACATCCTGGCGGTCGGCAAGATGAAGGACACGGGCAACGATTCCCGAATCGTACTGTCCACATAATGCGCCCTCCAGCTGGTCCGCCTCGATAGCCTCGCGCACGCACGTAAGGATGTCAGAAAATTCCTCCCTTGATTCATATTCATAGAAATTCTGCCTGCTAATCCCTGCAAATTGACAGAATCCCACCAATGTCAGGGGACGCTGTGTTGGAACGGGAATTATTTCCCCTGCCGAAACCTTGTTGATATAAATCGGATTCTCTTTTGCCCATTCGACGTATTCCTCAAACTTGGCTTCAAGGGCTTCGGGGGTATATGCACGAGGGCGGCCCACTTTGCGGGCTGTTCCCGTACGCTTTATTTCATTCTTCATATAGATTAATGGTTAATAAATTAGGCCGACTTTGCTTTCTGGGATACTGCCACCTGCCGGCGCACGGCGTCGTTCTCCTGAATTCCCAGAATGACAGGGTTGTAATTAATTTCCTCGGTTCCGGTGTTTTCGGGGGCGTAGATAGACAGATACAGATCGCCGTCCTCCTCGTACAGATCGACATAAAGACGGGAATCGTAATCGACGAGATAGGGTGTTCCGTTCGATGTTACGGTATACGCTGTGCCGTTCTCGCCGTCCGCTTCTGCGACCCATTGGCTGTTTTCATTCTTGCCGTCCAAGCGCAGGTAATAGTCTACCGTGACAACGCCGTCCGCTTTCAGTTTCAGCAGCTGGCACTCGCAAATGCCATCCTCGCCTGTTTCTACCGAATATATGGCGAATATCTGCCCGAATTGGGCTATATACACCGGCTCCGTGTAGTCGAGGTTGTAGAGATCGAGAGCCGTGAGTTTTGCCCGAATGGTGATGATCCGCAGACGGTCCACGACTTTCTGGTAGGAGGCGTATCGGGTCTTTACAATGCCTTCCTCGCCGCCGAACTTCATCCACGGATCGAATACGCCAATACATCGGGCAATGCCCGACATAAACGCTCCCCGCCCCGATAATATCCGTGGCGAACACTCCGAATAAGTGATATTCTCCTTGTCTTCTGTACTGTGATCCTCGTAGATCGGCACCAATGCACAATTCACCTCGTTTGTAGTTGCGTTCTCCGACGCCGAGAAAGGCAGCGACACAAGTTCCGTTTCTTTCTCGATGTTCTCGTTTCGGATCGTGATGGTTCCGTATGTGTCGGTCTTTACATCGTCGTCATTATCATAGTCGAGGATGTTGCTTTGGGCGAGGTCGTCGATGGTGAAAATCGATGCGTCGGGCATATCCACCCGGTGAAAATCGTTCAGTATTACCCGGTCGCTCCAGTCGATGATGTCGTTATTCTGAACATTGGCGATTATGTCATCGATGCTTATCAGCTTAATCGTGTTAGGGCTGTCCTTGTCCGCATAGGCGAATAACCCGTTCATGGACATCAGGGCGAGGATAAAATCGCCCTGGGAAATGTCGGGGAGATTGGGGGCGACGGGGAATCTTGTAGGGAACGCACAATCGGTCCAATTTGCCCAAATATTTACTGTTAATGGAGTTGAATATGGGTTTGATATATATATTTCACCTGCTGGATCTTCATAATGAAGTAAAATTTCGGTGTTTTCTATTAACGGATAAGTTATATCAAGCGGCACAAAATTGAATCTATATACATTAACTCCATCACCAGTAGAGCCAACCAGTTCTACATTGTATGATGTACCTAATATTGTGGATTTTACTATTTCGGAATTACCATCCAATTCAGTAAGCATTATATGCATCTCCTTGGGATCTCCCCATTCTGGCGGCCTATGTGTAAAATATCCATATGCTCCTGTTCCATTACTCGGTTTAATCGTAATATGTACTGATAAATCCGTTTTATTAAATTTTGTAGTACAAGATCCATATGCTATCTCATGCGGGTCTTTGATTATATTACCCCGGCCTAATACACCGTATATTTGATTCTTAAAATTTGTGCTATTAGCCGTAAATCGCAATGCTTCTGCCTCATTCGATATTTCATCCCCATTTTTTGATACAAGCGGAATAATAGGTCCGAGGTTTTTGCTGTACGCCAGCCGCTCCTTGCCGTCGATAGTGATCCCGTTATACTTTTCGATAGCCGAAAGAATTGTTTTCACCTGCACGGACGGGTGCAAATACTTGGGGTTCGACAACCCCATTCCGAAATTCACGCCCCAAAACGCTACACCGGGGTATTCATTGGTCGTATTTCCTTCTAAAATGGTCGTGTTTTCGTTCCAATCGATGTGCTCCGCTTCGAGTTCTTCCAGTTGCGGCCCCAAATCCCGCAGGCCGTTATCAAACAGAGGCTGAAAGTTATCCACGTTGCCCCACGTAAGCGTTACATTGATCGTATCCGCAATATCCGTTACCACGGCGAACCCCTGCGTGAACAGTGGCACCCCGTCCTGGTACAATGCCGCCGGGAGGCGCACATACGGAGCGTCGGCATCCACATCCGGACGGGCTGCCTGACCGATAGCCTGCATATTCGTAGGCGTAGGCGGCAGCGCAACATTGTAGGACCGGTTCGACTGGATGCTGTCAAGGCTCGAAAATATTGGGCTTTGATAGAGCAGGGTTACGACCTCGTCACTCGAAAGGTCGCACAGAATATCGTTGATGTATAGTTCGTAGGTTGTCATAAGCTTTGTTCTATTTTTTCATAATAATTGATATTCAATAATTTGTTAACATATTATTACAAATCTTTGCTTTGAAGTGATATTTGAAATTGTGGTCGTATTTGACCCCGAGTTTCCGATCCGTGTCTACAATAAGCTGCATCAACTTCCCCTTCGAATAGCTTATATAAACCTCGGAATCGTCTCGCTGGCCGCCTCTGCGTTTTTCCTTCGGTCTCGTTCTGCTCATTTCCCCGTTTTTTCGTACCTTTGACTTGTCGAGAATCAAAATGTGGGGGAGCAGCTTCGAGCGGCTCTTTTGCTTTTTAGGGCCTATTGTTCCAATATCGCCCGATAGTCCGTTGTATATCGTCGCATTTCTCCAGCCGTCGCATCAAACTTTTGTAGCGTCGTGTCGGTTTGCCCTGATAGGTCTTGCGACATTTCCGCATCTGATCGTTTATCTCGATCTGGCGGGGAAAGATCGTATAATCGAAAATTCGGTCCTTCTTGGAAAGGGTCTGCCGATCATAGCAGCACCCTCGGAATGCCGAACGGTGCAAGAACCAACCGCCAACTCCATAAAGAATACGACAGCGTTTTCCCGTATGCGGACACAAGAAATACCACACCTGCCCCTTACCGAGATTCGATGGGACCGATACCAGCTGTACCCGGTAATTCCGAGGTTCATCGCCATATTTGTAGTCGAGTTCGATATACATTTCCCGTGTGTCGATGATCAGGTTGATATTGCCGGCCGGCCTCTCGGTCCGGTCCTACATCCGGGCTGTCGTAGTCGGCTATCCGGGTCATACTTTCGTTATGTCGGAAAACTATACACCCCGTCGCGCCTTCCCGGTTCTTGGCGATATGCAGCAGCCCGACACCCTCGGCAGAAATAGTTCCGTATCGGCCCGCGTCTATCTCGGCCCGCCCGTACATCGCCGGACGGTCGAGGAACAGCACCATATCGGCGTCCTGCTCGATGGCTCCCGATTCCCGGAGGTCCGAAAGCATCGGGGTTTTATCGGTTCGTTCCTCGATTTTGCGCGACAACTGCGACAGAATGACAACCGGCACGTCGAGTTCCTTTGCCAGCAGCTTTGCCGAACGGCTGGCGGCGGCGATCTCCCGCTCGCGGGTGCTGTTCGCGTTACGGGTCGTCGTGTCGAGCAGTTGCAGGTAGTCGATAATGACCATCCCACACCTACCCCGGCGGTGCATCGCCTTGCATTGCGAACGGATAGCCCCCATTGTGATATTGACCCGGTCGTTGAGGTAAACCGGCAGCGCGGAAAGCTCTGTCCCGGCTTGCTCCAGTCGTGTCCACCCCTGACTGTCAACATTCCCGGTCCGGAACGCTCCCGAATCTATACCCGAACCGCCAACCAGCATTCGCCCGGCCAGCTGTCCGGCGGGCATCTCCAGCGAGAACACGCACACCGGGACACCGGACGCGGACGCGGTACGGGCAAAATGCAGCATCGCGGCACTCTTACCCGTTCCCGGACGACCAGCCAACACTACAAGCTGCCCACCCCTCCAGCCGCCCGTCAGCGCGTCGAGCCGTTGTAAGCCCGTAGAGATACCGATACACTCACCCTCCTGTCTTGCCTGCTGCCGGAGCTCCAGCTCATCGAGGGTAGCCCGCACGACATCTGACAAAGGCGTAATGTCGTGCGACCGCACGGCCCGATCGGCTATCGCGGTTATTTCCGACGTAGCCCAGTCTACAACGCTGTCCGGATCAGAGGCGGCACGCGCCGAGAGTTCATAGCCGAAAAGGCACATACGGCGGCGTATTTCGGTGTTTGCGAGTTGTCGGGCGTGGTCCAGCACGTTAACGCCGGAATCTACTGCGTTGGTCAGTTCTGAAAGGTAACGCAACATTTCCCGGCCTTTCAGTTCCGGACGATCTGCGAGCGTGTAGAGGTCTATTTTGTCGCCACGCTCCAGCATTGAGAGCATCACGCCGTAGATTTTGCCGTTATTTGGGGTGTGGAACGCCGAAATTTCGACGATCTCCGCCACATCGGATAATTGATCCGATTCAAGAATCAAAGCACCTAAAACAGCCCTTTCAAGTTCGGGCGATTCCGGCAGCACCTCAACAGGGGCCGGGCGGTTATAGGAAATTTGTTTTTCGCGTTTCATGGTTCGTCTGGTTTGGAGTTTCATCCGGCCGGCGCGCCCACGTTCGGACAGCTGCCCGCCAATCTTTCATCTTGTTTTTACCAATCATCCAGCCTTTCGCCTCGTAGAAATCGATGAAGCGTTGAGCATCGACCGTATATCCCTTTTCGGAAATATAATCTTTAACCTCTTGGGGAGAGGGAGCAACAAACGCCGCGCGTTTGGCTGCGACTTTGCGCGGCTCGTCCGCGCTCATTCCTTCGGGGTTGTTACCGACAGGCGGTGTTTCACTTCCCCCCCCACACCCCCTGTACTCTCTATAACTTTATCCGTATCTACATACTTATCCTTATAAAGGTTAGGTTCTTGGTTAGGGTACTGGTTAGGTTGGATGGCTTTTCCGCTTGGATTGTTCCGGCTTCCTTTGGGCGCTCCACCTTTTCGCCCATTCTCTACACAAGCATCGTATCGGTTATGCGCATTATCAATTACAGGCTTAATCGCAATAAATAGCGCTTTTGCAACCGCATTGCTATCCGGACCAGGCGCAATGCCTTCAAAGGCGTAATCAAATATCGTCTCCGATACGACCTTATACAAGTCCGGCGGCAATTCGCGTAAAGATTCACGGAATGAACGGTAATAGACCATCGTATCGCGGCTCATCGTGTACCTCCTTTCCGGGCCTGCCTACGCTCCCATTTAACCCAATCCGCCTCAAGTTGAGGGTAGCAATCATCATAGAAAATGCGGGATAGATCGGGCGGTAAATCCGGCAATGTACGGTCAAGTCCATACACTACTATCGCATTCATAAACATCTGGTATTCGCGGGGTAAAAGCCCCTCCATCGCAACCCGAAAGGAACGGTAGAAAACAAAGCTATTACGCTTATTCATCGCGCACCTCCTTTCGGATGAAATACCGTTTGAAACGGCCGCCGTGCTCGGCCTTTACCCATTCGTCGGATATTGCTATGCCTTTTGCCCGGAGGTCCCGGATATGGCTGCGAGGATCTGATACATGAAGTACAACGGTGATGTCTGCGGCCGATAATTTTTCGCCCTTTTGGAGCAAAGAAAGGACGCGCTTCTGATGGAAACCCCGCGAATTGTTCGTAAATTTGTCAACGTGAATAGCCGGGGTTGCCGCTGCGTGCTCGATACGAGCGCCGGCGGCGATCTTGTTTTTAATCATTGCGCAATTACTTTTTGGATTCAGCAGATTGAGCGATACGCAATGCGGCGGCGGTCCGCTGTTCCTCGGGACGTATGGTACCAGCTTCAACCCATTTTGTGAGTTCCTTGCGCGAGAATACAAGACGGCGGCGAACCTTCCGGAATGGAATGGCGTTTTTGAATGTCAACGCATATATACCGGATGTTGTGGTAGGATACCCCAATGCTTGCAGGAAATTAATCGCTTCTTCAAGTGTTAGGGTGTCGGAGGCTTCCTCGGCCGGCTTCTGATAGTTCGCCAGTTCCGGGATAATGGTGCGAACTGCTTTAAGGATCAACCCCTCCAGCTGTTCCGACGATGCAACATATACTGTTGCGGATGCTTGTTCAGGCATAAATCATTATGGCTTTAAAATACAACTCTTACCCGCGTCCGGGTGATGGTGATCGACCACAATGCAAAGGACATCAATATTTTATTTGCAAAAAATGCAAATATGTTGCAAATAACAAGGCAATAATATTTGCAACAAAAAATGCCCTTACAGATATGTGTAAGGGCATTTTTTTATCGGTTGCAAATAAGTTGCAAAAATTCGGTTAGCATTATATGTAGTGTAAATATCGGCATATCGACTGCCGCGAGGGTAAATCAGGTATAACGGACCTCAACTGATCTATAAAACCGCTAAATCTACCATTTAGGTCAATAAGTTTACCTTCTTCTTTAAGTCTAATTATCTCTATTGCGACTGCTTCACTACGAGATTTTCCCGGATTGCCATTAATGCAATTTCGGATTTGCTCAATCTCATGATTTGGGTCTATGGTAAAATAATCGCTTAATCTCATCGAACGGCACGATATACGCCCCCGTCTTGTATGTTCCTTATCTGTATGGGAATCTTCTACGGAACAATCTTCGGGCAATACTAAAAATCGGCCGCCATTATCCCCAGGAAACGAATACACCCCAGCGCAAAAAGCAGCCAATATTCTATTGTCGTTAATGGCAGAAATACCATATACTTCGCATGAATTATTAATGCCTAAATAAAATCCGGCTAACGCTTCAATAGCCGTCCATAAATAATCTTTATTTGCAGGAAGGGGCCAAGAATTATCCGCCTGCTCACACAGTTTATCATTAAGTTCAATAAAATATTTTGCACGTTCATGTGTTCCAAATATACCCCACCCGCGTCGCACAAATTCAGATACCGCAGCT
>ENA-UOJM01003031-UOJM01003031.1-human-gut-metagenome-genome-assembly--contig:-P116-NODE-3031-length-10654-cov-4.096330_pt1 | contig 10654 bp, 11 predicted proteins | sample MGYA00242349_ERZ723896 | MGnify/ENA metagenome assembly ERZ723896 | reverse complement strand
GGATTGACGGGAGAGACTGTTTCGGTGTAAAATACTATGTATTTTTATGTGAATCGGAGGAACGGCTATGTGGATTGCGGAGAAGTGGCAGGACTATGAGCTTTTGGACTGCGGTGACGGCGAAAAGCTGGAGCGGTGGGACAAGCAGCTGCTGGTACGGCCGGACCCTCAGGCCATTTGGGCATCGCCCCGCCGTCACCCGGGCTGGAAACGGGCAAGCGGCCGGTATCTTCGCAGCCAGACCGGCGGCGGACACTGGGAGAAGGGTTCCCTGCCGGAGAGCTGGAAGATTCATTATGGAGAGCTGACCTTCCAGGTCAAGCCCATGAATTTCAAACATACGGGACTGTTTCCCGAGCAGGCGGTCAACTGGGATTTTGCCATGGAGAAGATCCGCAATGCCGGGCGGCCCATCCGGGTACTGAATCTGTTTGCTTACACCGGCGGCGCCACGGTGGCCTGCGCCAAGGCAGGTGCCAGCGTGTGCCATGTAGACGCGGCCAAGGGCATGGTGGCCTGGGCCAAGGAAAATGCCCGGCTCTCCGGATTGGAGGATGCCCCCATCCGCTGGATTGTGGATGACTGCGCCAAGTTTGTGGAGCGGGAGATCCGCCGGGGGAAAACGTATGATGCCATCATCATGGACCCGCCCAGCTATGGCCGGGGCCCTGGCGGCGAGGTGTGGAAGCTGGAGGAGAATCTCTATTCCTTCGTCAAGCTCTGCGCCGGAGTGCTGTCGGATAAGCCGCTGTTTGTGCTGATCAACTCTTATACCACGGGACTGGCTCCCTCAGTGCTGGGGTACTTACTGCACCTGCTGGTGGCGGAGAAGTTCGGCGGCAAGTGCACCTGGGACGAGCTGGGACTTCCGGTGACGGAGACGGGCCTGGCACTGCCCTGCGGCGCCACAGGCCGCTGGTTCAGCGAATAAGTCAATACAATGCGCTATGTGTGGATCACCGCGGACTATCTGCGGAAAATGCTGCCGGGCATTCTGGCGGCGCTGGTTGTGTATGGCTGTCTATATCCCTGGCGGTGCCGGCGGCTGCAAACGGCCGGCCTGGTTAGCCTCCGGCGGCGGGAAATTGCGCTGATGCTTTTCTGGATGTTCTGCGGCGGCATGGTTTTGCTGACGCTGACCCCCCGGGAGTTTGACTTGACCGCCGTACTGTGCTGGGGCTGGGCAGGACCCTTTTTCCGGCTGGGCGATGTTAATCTGATTCCGTTTCAGACGGTTCGTTTGAATGGGATGCTGCTGTACATCCTGTTGGGAAACATTTTGATGTTTTTACCCTTTGGATTTTTTCCCGCTTTGCTGTGGCGGGGATCTACCTGGAAGCGCGCCCTGGTGACGGGGCTTTGTGTCACCGGTTTTATCGAGTGCTGGCAGCTGCTGGTGGGACGGGCCTTTGATATCGACGATCTGTGGCTCAATACTCTGGGAGCGATGACAGGCTTCTGGCTGCTGCGGCTGTTGGAGCGGTTGGCTCCGGCCCGGGTGGAGACGTTCCGCGTGGGCCCATATGATACGAGGAAATGAGGACAACTATGGCGGAGATCATCCGAACGGAAAATTTACGGTATGCCTATCCGGTGGAGGAGGGCGAGACGCCGGTTTACGCGCTCAGGGGCGTGGACTTAGGCATTGCGCGGGGCAGTTTTGTCGTGGTGCTGGGACATAATGGCTCCGGCAAATCCACCTTGGCCAAGATGCTCAACGCCGTTCTGGTGCCGACGGAGGGAAGCGTTCTGGTTGAGGGCAGGGATACCGCAGATGAACGGCTCCTGCTGGCCATACGCCAGCGGGTGGGCATGGTGTTTCAGAATCCGGACAACCAGATTGTGGCCAACGTGGTAGAAGAAGATGTGGCCTTTGCGCCGGAGAATCTGGGTGTTCCGCCGGAGGAGATCCGCCGCCGGGTGGACGAGGCCCTCAAGGCGGTGGGGATGAGCGAGTTTACCACCCATGCGCCCCATCTGCTCTCCGGCGGACAGAAACAGCGCATCGCCATCGCGGGCGTGCTGGCCATGGAGCCGGAGTGCATCGTGCTGGATGAAGCCACCGCTATGCTGGACCCTGTGGGGCGGCGGGAGGTCCTGGCCACTGTCCACCGGCTCAACCGGGAGAAGGGGATGACCGTCGTGCTCATTACCCATCACATGAACGAGGCCGAAGAGGCCGACCGGGTGGTGGTGATGGACGATGGGGCAGTGGTGATGGACGGCTCCCCCCGGGAAGTCTTTACCCAGGTGGAGCCTCTGCGTTCCCTGGGGCTGACGGTACCGGACACGGTGGATCTGCTGGACCGGCTGCGCCATCATGGCGTGGAGGTTCCGCTGGACGCTTTGCGCGTCGAAGAGTGTGCCGACGCCATCGCGGCGGCTTTGCAATAAACAGACGGGAAGGGACGAGAGACGTTGGAACCAATCCTGCAAATCAAACATCTGACCCACACCTCCGGCGTGGGTACCCCCTTCCAGCGCAGCGCGGTGGAGGATATGAGCTTTGAGGTCCGGGAGGGAGAATTCCTGGGGATCATGGGGCATACCGGCTCCGGCAAGTCCACCTTGATCCAGCACCTCAACGGCCTGCTCAAGCCCACCAGCGGACAGGTTCTGCTGGCAGGAAAGGATATCTGGGCCGAACCCAAGAAGATTCGGGAGGTGCGCTTCCGGGTGGGGCTGGTGTTCCAGTATCCGGAGTATCAGCTCTTTGAAGAGACAGTATATAAAGATATTGCCTTCGGCCCCGCCAACATGGGCCGCACCGGCGCGGAGCTGGACCGGTGTGTCCGAGAGGCGGCCCGTTTGGTGGGCATCCGGGATGAGCAGCTGGATAAGTCCCCCTTTGAGCTCGCCGGAGGTCAAAAGCGCCGGGTGGCCCTGGCTGGGGTACTGGCCATGGAGCCGGATGTCCTGGTTCTGGACGAGCCCACCGCGGGTCTGGACCCGGCAGGCCGGGAAAATCTCATGGCCAATATCCGGGATTATCACCGCAATAAGCAGAAAACCATTGTGTTGGTCAGCCACAGCATGGATGAGATCGCGCAGAATGCGGACCGGATTCTGGTTCTCAAGGGCGCCCACATTCTCATGAGCGGTACCCCGGCGGAAGTGTTTGCCCGGGGGGAGGAGCTGCTCTCCGCGGGATTGGATGTGCCGGAGGTCACCCGGATCGCCATGGCCCTGCGGGACCGGGGGCTTCCCATTGATCCGGCGGTCTATACCGTGGAAGCCTTGGAGCGGCAGCTGCTGGCGCTGCGGAAAGGCGGTGCGGCATGCTGAAGGATATTACCCTGGGCCAGTATTTCCCGGGAAATACCGTTGCCCATCGTCTGGATCCCCGGACAAAGATTTTACTGGTGCTCTTTTACATTGTGGCCCTTTTCTGTGCCCAGGGTGTGGTGACGTATGCGCTGTTGGCGCTGTGTCTTGCCATCTGCGTGCGAATTTCCCATGTGGGAATTCGCCAGCTGGTGCGGGGCCTCAAGCCGGTCCTCTTCATCATGATCTTCACCGGGGTGCTGAACCTGTTCTTCACCCCCGGCGGGCGGAATCTGGTGGAGTGGGGCGTGATCCGGATTTCCGAGCAGGGCCTGCACAATGCGGTGTTTATGGTTTTGCGGATCATGCTGCTGATTATGGGCACCTTCCTGATGACGTATACCACCAGCCCCATCAGTTTGACCGACGGACTGGAGCGGCTGCTCAACTGGATGAAGCGATTCCATGTGCCGGTCCACGAACTGGCCATGATGATGTCCATTGCCCTGCGTTTCATTCCCACCCTCATTGAGGAGACGGATAAAATCATGTCTGCCCAGAAGGCCCGGGGCGCGGATTTTGAAAGCGGCAGCCTGATCCAGAAGGCCAAAGCGTTGATTCCCATTCTGGTGCCTCTGTTCATCAGTGCCTTCCGCCGGGCTGACGAACTGGCTACGGCCATGGAGTGCCGCTGCTATCACGGCGGCGAGGGCCGGACCCGGCTCCATGTGCTGCGCTACGAGGGCCGGGACATTACGGCATTGTGCCTGGGCGGGGCCATCATGGTGGGTGTCATCGTGATGAGCCGGTTCGGGCTGTAAGAATTGCATAGAAAGAAGCGAGGAACCGCCTGGGAAAGGAGCTCCTATGAAGAAGCAGTGGATGCAGATGACGTCTTTGGTACTCAATTGCGTGCTGATCGTGCTGGTATTCTGGCAGGGGGCCCGGTTGGACGATTTGGAGCTGGAGATGCGCAGGGGGCTTAATGGTTTGGAGACTGCCACACGTTCGGAGACAGCAAGTGTGGCCAGCCGGGTGGAGCGGATCCTGGATGAGCGGGCGCGGGTCATTGCAGATTACGAGCTGATGCCCACAGGGCTGGATCAGGAGACGCAGACGCTCTTGGCAAACTGGCGCGTGACTCTGCGTCAGTGGAGCGCGGACACGCAGGTGACCGCAGAGATGACCGTATCCGGCAAGAAGCAGTCCCTTTCCCTGGAACATCAGGGCAGCGGCGTGTTCTCCGCGCCGGTATCCCTGCCGGTGGAGCTGGGGACCGGGATTGACACCGCCGTGGTGACGGTGACCACCGGCGGCATCAGCTCCCGGGAGGAGATCGGGGGCTGGGAGGATATTTCCATGCTGCTGCCGGTGCAGTACAGCGGCGGAGGAGCCGGCTACAGCGCAGAGCTTCAAAATGGAAACGTGGAGATCGATCGCCGGGAGGTTTCCCTGCGGAATTGGAATCGGGAGGCGGCTTCCGTGCATGACCCGGTGTTCCGGATGCTGTGCAACGGAACCGTGGTGCAGGAGCGGCCCGGTGTGCGGGCCTACGATGAGGAGGACGCGGTAACCTACAGCACCAGCTGGAAACCGCAGCCCTGCAAGGCAGGGGATGAGCTGGCGGAGACCTTTACCCGTACCGATGACTATGGCCTGACCTATACCTTTGTGCTTGCCCGCTACCGGATTGCGGAGGACGGCACATTGGGAGAGGATTATCAAGATGGCGATCAGTACCCGACGTTGACTTGGAAGTAAGGAGACGCAATGCGCAAGATTACTGGGAAGCTCCTGTATCACGGCACGGCCTGCCGCGGCTGGCAGGTACAGAGGAATGCCGGGACTGTCTGCGAAACGCCCTGACGAAGATCACCGGCGCTCCGGTGCATCTGACCGGCTGCGGGCGGTAACCGGATCCAGACGGCCAAAGCGCTGCTTCTGATTCCGGTGTCCCCGTTCATCAGCGCCTCCCGGCGGGCCGATGAGCTGGCCACAGCCATGGAGCGCCGCCGCTGCCGCGGCGCTGCGCCTGGGCAGCGCCATCATGGTGGGCGTCAGCGTAATGAGCTGCTTTTGGCTGTAAGAATCGCATAAAGGTACGGGATAAACCGCCTGGGAAAGGAGACTCCCATGAAGAAGCAGTGGATGCAGATGACGTCTTTGGTGCTCAATTGCGCGCTGATCCTGCTGGTATACTGTCAGGGAGCCCGACTGGAGGATCTGGAGCGGCAGACGGATGACGGCCTGGAGGACTTGGAGCAGCGACTGGACATGGGTCTGGAGGAAGCAAAGAAACAGGAAGCGGAGAGTGCCCCAACGGTCCGCTTTGCACAGGTGCGGGTGGATACCGCCAGCCGGATGCTGACCATGGATGTGACGGTGGAGGGGGCGGAAGGCGCAGAGCTTCCTGCAGACCTGGGTTTTTGCAGTTCGGGTGAGCCATACCGCCTATCCTGGACCCAGGTGCATTTGGAGCGGCAGGCGGATGGGCGAACCCTTTCCCAGACGGTGACGATTCCGCTGGATCTGGAGGCCGGTCTGGAGCTGCGGCAGCTGGATGACACGGTGCTCTTGCGCCTCGATTCCATGGTGTCCTTACTGCCGCTGCAGCTGTCCGACGGCGGGGCCTCCTGGCACTACAGCAGCCAGGCGGAGATGTTCTACCAGTGCGACTGGTACGCCTCGTTCCAGGACCCATCCGGCGAGGAAGCAAAAGCCAGAAACGGTGCATTCCATGTTTACCGAAACGGAAAACGAGTGTTCACCGGCCAAGAGACTGAAGAGTGGTATGTGCTGGAAGCAGATGGAGAGCGGGTGGATGCCATGCGTTTTGATTGTGCACCTGGAGACCATATGCGCTTGACCTATACCTGCGAGGATGCGTTTGGCCTGCATTATGAATTTCCCATCAGGGAACAGGTGGCCCTTGCCTGGGACGACATGCGCGACTGCCCCCTGTCCCACATCCCGACTGTTACCTGGTCGGAGTAAGGAGAACTGTATGCGCAATATTGCCCTGAAACTCATGTATAACGGCACGGCCTACCACGGCTGGCAGGTGCAGAGAAATGCCGTGACCGTCTGCGAGACGCTGCAAAACGCCCTGGCGAAGATCACCGGCGCTCCGGTGCATCTGACCGGCTGCGGGCGGACGGACGCCGGTGTCCACGCGGAGCGGTATGTGGCCAATTTCCACACGGAGAGCCGGATTCCGCTGGACCGGCTGCCCTTTGCCATCAACACCCACACACCGGAGGACATCGCCGTCAAGGAAGCCCTGGAGGTGGCGGAGGACTTCAACGCCATCGGCTCGTGCATCAAGAAGGAATATACCTACCGGATTTACAATTCCCGGTTCAAGAATCCGTTTTATGTGAACCGTGCTTATTTTTACCCCAAGCGGCTGGACGAGGACTTCCTCAACCGGGCGGCGCATATGTTCGTGGGGACCCATGACTTTGCGGCAGTGCGGTCTGTGGGGACGCCCACCCGGACCACGGTGCGGACGATCTATTACTGTGACGTGACCCGGCAGGGGGATCTGCTGGAGCTCAAAGTCTGCGCGGATGGATTTTTGTACAATATGGTTCGGGCCATCACGGGAACCGTGCTCTACGCGGCGGAGGGAAAATTTGCCCCGGAGGATATTCCCGCTATTTTAGAAAGCGGGGACCGTACGGCGGCAGGTCCCACTGTGCCGCCGGGAGGGCTGTACTTAACGAGACTTTGGTACGGGGATGAACGACTCAATGGCTGATACGACAAAGGATATCTGGAATGACAACGACGGGGAAGAGGAGCAGCCCCGCAAGCCGCGGCATCTGCGGAACTTCCTGATTTTTTTCCTGACGCTGGCGGTGGTGCTGGGCGTGGTGTTGGTGGCGGCCTATCGGGACGGCACCGGCTTTGATGTGCTGCGGCGCTTTTTCAGCTATGGAACCGTGGAGAAGGCCGGCGGCGAGACGGTATACCGCTATGATGCTTCACCATCCAACCGGTTTGCGGTGTTGGGGGATCACCTGGTGGTGCTTTCCTCTACAGCGCTGCGGATTCTGGATGAAAGCGGTGAGGAAGTGTGGTCCACCACAGTGAAAATGGAATCTCCCGCTTTGGCATCCGGCGGCGGCAGGGCAGTGGCCTATGATGTGGGCGGCACGGAGCTGTACGTCGTGGATGCGACGGGGCCGCTTTTGACGCTGACGGCCCAGGAGACGGAGCCCTTCATTGCCGCAACCCTGAATTCCAAGGGGTATTTGGCAGTTACGGCGGAGAAACAGAATTACAAAGGCTGTGTCAGTGTCTATGACAAGGATTTGAGCCGGGTGATCTTTGAGTTCAAGTCCTCCCGCCGCTTTGTGGTGGACGCCTATGTAACCAATGACGCAGATTCCGTGGCGGCGGTGACCCTGGGCCAGGAGAACAGCGTATTTGTCAGCAACGTGGTGCTCTATGATCTTACAGGATCAGCTGCCCGGGAAGATTCCCAGGTTGACGGCGGCGTGGAAGTGGATGCTTCCGCCGACTATGATATCTCCAATGGGTTGGTGGCGGCCATCGGTCAGCAGGGCAATCAGCTGGTGACGGTATCGGATACCTGCCTGACGTTTGCCAACCAGAAAGGAGAAGTATCCGCGACATATGCCTATGATGGCTACCTGCGGGAATTTGACCTGAGCGGAGACGATTTCACCGTGCTGCTGCTCAACCGCTATCAAACCGGCAGTGTCGGACGCCTGGTCACGGTGGGAACTGATGGTCAGGAACTGGGCTCGCTGGATGTCCAGCAGGAGATCTTGGGCGTTTCTGCGGCCGGACGGTACCTGGCGGTACTTTATATGGACAGTTTGGTTATCTATAATCAGCAGCTGCAGGAATACGCAACCCTGCGGGGAACCGATTACGCCCGGTCTGTTCTGATGAGGCCGGATGGTTCGGCCCTGCTGCTCTCTTCGGAATCGGCAATCCTGTTTTTGCCGTGAGAGGCAGAAGTTACGGCGCGTGTTCACAAAACATTTGCATTTGAAAGGTAGGCAAAAATGACGACACCTGTTATAATAGATGCGATCGTTGTAGTGATTCTGGTAGGCTTTTGCCTGTTTGGAGCCCGCAGGGGTCTGTTCCAGGCATTTGCAGGATTGGTGACAATGATTGTGGCCTTGGTGGGCGCAGGAATCATTGCGGCTTCTTTTTCCGGCCCGGTGACAGGACTGGTAGCCCCGCTTATCGAAGAACACATCACCCAACAGGTGGACGAGGCGCTGGGATTGGCGCCTGGAGAGATGCCGGAGGCAGATGTCCAAGAGGATGAAGCCCTGGAGGGATTCGGGATTGAAGATCTGCTGGCGCTTTTGGGCGTCGATCAGGATGTGCGGGATTCCATTGCCCAGCAGGCACAGGAAACCGTGCGGGATACCGGGGTATCTGTAGCCTCTGCAGTGGTGGAGAGTATTGCCGGCACCATGATTTATGGCGCACTGTTTCTCATTGCGTTCCTGGTGCTGATGATCCTGCTTCATATTTTGGTCAAGGCCATGGATCTGGTGCTCCAGCTGCCGGGACTTCATGGGCTCAATGCTCTGGGCGGCGCTTTGATCGGCCTGGCGGAAGGTGCTCTGGCGCTGTTTTTGGCCGTTTGGGTGCTGCGCCGCCTGGGTGTCTCGTTTGAAAGCGATCCCTTTGTTCAGGCCCATATTCTTCGTATCTTCACGACGAATACGCCGCTGAGCGTATTGTCGTTTCTGCAATGACGCAAGGGCGTCAACTTTCTGGAGGTAGGAAACACATGCAGCCAACACTTTGTTCAAGATGTAAGAAAAATGTAGCCGTCGTCTTCATTTCCAAGCTGGAGGGAGACAAAACCATCAATGAGGGCCTGTGCCTCAAGTGTGCCAAGGAACTGGGACTTCCCCAGGTGGACGATATGATGAAGCGCATGGGAATCTCCGATGAGGATCTGGAGACCCTCAACAGCGAGATGATGCAGGCATTTAACGGCGTGGAAAATATTGAGGATCTTCCTGGCGGCGATGAGAGCAGCGACGAGGAAGAGGACGGCAAGACCGCAACCTTCCCGTTCCTCAACCGTCTCTTTTCCGGCAGTGATGCCCCCAAGGCCGCTGACGGCGGGGAGGAGAACACCGGCCGGGAGCGGCGTAAGGAGGAGCGTAAGGACGGAAAAGCGGCCAAGCGCAAGTATCTGGAGAGTTACTGCATCTGCCTGACCCGCCAGGCCAAGGAGGGCAAGCTGGACCCGGTGATCGGCCGCGAGGAGGAGATCGAGCGGGTTATCCAGATTCTCAATCGCCGGCAGAAGAACAATCCCTGCCTGATTGGCGAGCCGGGCGTGGGCAAGACAGCCATTGCCGAGGGCCTGGCCCAGCGGATTATCAGCGGGGATGTACCCTTTAAGCTGCGGGACAAGGAAGTCTATATCCTGGACCTGACGGCCCTGGTGGCCGGAACCCAGTTCCGCGGTCAGTTTGAAAGCCGGATGAAGGGCCTCATTGACGAGGTCAAGCGGGTAGGCAACATCATCCTCATGATCGATGAGGTCCACAATATTGTCGGCGCCGGGGATGCGGAAGGCAGCATGAATGCCGCCAATATCCTCAAGCCCGCCCTGTCCCGGGGCGAGATTCAGGTGATCGGCGCCACGACCTTCAATGAATACCGCAAGTCCATTGAAAAGGACACTGCCCTGGAGCGGCGCTTCCAGCCTGTGACGGTGAACGAGCCCTCCATTGAGGACTCCATCGCGATTCTCAAAGGTCTGGCACCCCGGTATGAGGCATACCACGGTGTCAAGATCTCCGACGGCATTCTGCGCCAGGCGGTGCTGCTGTCTGAGCGGTATATCACGGACCGGTTTTTGCCGGATAAGGCCATCGACCTCATTGATGAGGCCTGTTCCGATCTGAACCTGAAGGATGCGGATATCTCCCGCAGAATGGAAATTCAGCGGGAGCTGGATGACTATGAAAAGGAGCGCAACATGCTGGAAGAGCAGTCCGCGCAGGACGGTTCCGACCCGGACTATGAGCGCATGGCGTTCCTCAAGAGCAAGGAGATGCAGCTGCATACTGAGCTGGATGCCCTGCTGGAGAAGGGAGATCCCCAGCTGTCCATGGAGAATTTGGCCCACGTGATTGAGCTGTGGACCAAGATTCCCGCCTCCCGGATTCGGGAGCAGGAATTCCAGCGGCTCAGCCAGCTGGAGTCCCGGCTCAAGGAGCATATCATCGGCCAGGACGAGGCAGTGGCGGCAGTGTCCGCGGCCGTCCGGCGCAACCGGGTGGGCATTTCGCCCAAGCATAAGCCGGTGAGCTTCATTTTTGTGGGTTCCACCGGTGTGGGCAAGACGGAGCTGGTCAAGCAGCTGGCAACGGAC
>ENA-UOJM01003030-UOJM01003030.1-human-gut-metagenome-genome-assembly--contig:-P116-NODE-3030-length-10655-cov-6.892170_pt1 | contig 10655 bp, 10 predicted proteins | sample MGYA00242349_ERZ723896 | MGnify/ENA metagenome assembly ERZ723896 | reverse complement strand
CACTCAATAGCGGATTCTGTTTTGAAGCAATATTGATCTTTTAGTTTATTGGGCAGCAACTGTCTGATGCAGAAATCGTCTGCTTCCTTATCGCCTGCTGTCCCGAAAGCCCCTGCAAGGTAGGCTGTAAGAGTTGCATTTGTCGCATCATCCGCAATCTTTCCTGCAATGATATCATACCTTGCCATTTCTTTGCAAAAATTCAGTAATATCTTCAAGCACAGCTTCATCACCTTCACAATGAAAAATCCCATAGCATTTTTCTATATATCCAAGAACATCGGCTTCTTTAAACAAGTGGATAATCTGTTCAACAGGTAAATGCCACTCTTCTGAAGCAAGCCGGATTAATCTTGTTTGCATGAAAGTAATCTCTGTTTTCTCACTCATAATGAATCCTCCCTAATTTCTTGGTCAATAATACTGGAATTTTCTACTCTTATCAATAACCCCAAGTCATCAGATTCCATTCTCCGCCTTCACTCCGTGCAAGCCACCATGACCAAGTGTATTCTTCGTTAGCTTCCCATGCACCGCCACCTTTTTTCGGCGAACGGAAACTGCTTTCAAATGCAATACATTGCGTAAAGGCTTCTTTATTATCATCCGTTCTTAAATTGTTCATCCATTCAATGTTATCTGCATTGTTGCATTCTTCATCAGGCATATAAGAAAGGCTATGCAATTCACAGCCCTCAAACGAAGTGAACTGCTTTTTTATAATCTCAATGGCAGAGTCTATTTCTTCTTTTGAATAAACGGAAGATGTTCCATAATCAATTTCCACTTTTGATGTATCGCCGTCTTTTCCGCATCCGGCAAAGAGAAGAACCAGCACAATGCAAAGCATTACGGTTATAATCTTTTTCATAGTGAATACCTTCAAATACCGTTTTTTCGTTCTCTGCGACTTCCCGATAAACGGGAAGTTAACCTCCTGTTACTCATCATCTGTAAATTCCATCATCTCATCAACAGTGCAGTCTAGCTTCTTGCAGATCTTCTCAATCGTCTCCATTGATACATACTGATTTTTCCCCATCCGGGCAAGAATATTTCCACTGATTCCAGTGAGGTACTGCATCTCTATTCGCTTCATATTTTTATCTATGAGCATTTTCCATAATTTGTTATAACTTACGCCCATAAGCTACCTCCATATTTCTCATTCAAATATATTTTGATTATATCATGACCGTTGCTTCGCAACTATCATGATCCAATTCGCCGTTCGCCAATCATGCAAGCATGTTGGCTCTCTTGCACTCATTATATCACGATTTCGTTAGGTTGAATACCTGTAATTTTTGATGTCTTCTGTAAAATGGAAAAGAGGATGCCCCGGCAAAGGGCAGCCTCTCCAACCATTTATTCTGAATTAATCAAATGGAATCTCACCATCTGGTGTTTCCATGAATCCATCTTTAACTGTTTTGGATGTTTCCGACGAATCCGCTCTAGCAACGTTATCCTTTTATGACACTGCCTGGAACTGGCTGTTATACAGATGACTGTAGAAGCCGCCTTCTTTCAGCAGTTCTTCATGGGTTCCCTGCTCAATGATCTTACCGTCTTTCATGACGAGGATCAGGGAAGCGTTGCGGATCGTAGACAGGCGGTGTGCAACGACAAAGCTTGTACGACCTTTCATCAGGTTATCAAATGCTTCCTGTACCTGCAGTTCGGTACGGGTATCGATACTTGAAGTCGCTTCGTCCAGGATCAGCATTGGCGGCAGACAGAGCATAACTCTTGTGATACACAGGAGCTGTTTCTGTCCCTGGCTGATGCTGTCCTCATGCAGGACGGTATCAAGTCCCTGTGGAAGTCTGCGGATAAAATCCCAGCTTTTTGCCTCTTTTGCTGCCCGGATGATTTCTTCATCCGTGGCATCCGGTTTTCCGAAGCTGATATTTTCACGGACAGTACCGGATTTGATCCAGGTATCCTGAAGCACCATACCGAAGCTCTTTCTGAGCGAATGTCGGGAAATCTCATCGATCGGTTTACCGTCGATACAGATTTTTCCGGAATCCACGTCATAGAAGCGCATCAGGAGGTTGATAAATGTTGTTTTTCCGCATCCGGTAGGACCTACGATCGCAATACGCATACCAGGTTCGACCTGAAGGTTAAAGTCTTCAATCAGAGATTTACTCTTGTCATAGCTGAAATCTACGTGGTCGATATCCACATTTCCATCCACCTTTTCAAGTACTTCAGAAGAATCGTTTACTTCTTCCGGTTCTTCTAAGAGGTCAAAGATACGTGTCGCACATGCAAGGGCGTTCTGCATTTCCGTGATTACGGATGTAATGTCGTTGAATGGCTTCATGTACTGGTTCGCGTAAGAAAGCAGTACGGAAAGACCGCCGACAGTCAGGGTTCCAAGCGGGATCAGGAATGCACCTGCAAGTGCTACGGCAGCGTAAATAATGTTGTTTACGAAACGGGTGGACGGATTGGTAAGGCTGCTGTAAAATACGGCTTTCTGGCTGTATTCTTTGAGCTCTTTATTGATCTCATCAAAACGCTTTGAAGCCTTGTCCTCATATCCGAATGCCTTGACAACCTTCTGATTTCCGATCATTTCCTCAATCAGAGCAGTCTGTTTTCCACGGGTTTCACTCTGCTTTTTAAACATGGTAAAAGACCGTGAGGAAATAAATTTTGCCACCAGGAAGCTGAGTGGTGTCAGAAGGATGACCATCAAAGTAATCCACACGTTCTTGGAAAACATGAAGATCAAGGTTACAACAACGGTCACAACGCCGGAAAATAACTGGGTAAATCCGAGCAGTAATCCGTCAGAAAGGATATCGGTATCGGCAATGATACGGCTCACAATATCGCCGGTGCTGTGCTGGTCCAGATAAAAAAGCGGAAGCTTCTGGATGTGGCGGATTGCCTGGGATCGGATATCCTGTACAATATGATAGGTCATGCGGTTATTGACAAGGTTCATGATCCAGATTGCGGCTGCAGCGATCACTACGAACAGAAGAATCTGCTTCAGATAGAGCCACATCTGGGTAAAGTCTACATTGTGCGCTGCTACGATCTCATCGATCGCATTACCGAAGAGAACCGGCACATAAAGCTGAAGAACCACTGATATTCCGGCAAGGATGATGCTGAGGATCAGGAGGATCCAGTATTTTCCGATATATTTAAAAAGCTTTTTCATTACACTGTCTTTTTTCATACCTACATCTCCCCTCTTTCATATTTTGCACGGTCTTCCGGGAACTGTGAGAAATAGATCTCACGATAAACTTCGCAGGATTTCATAAGTTCATCATGTGTACCGGATCCGGCGAGTTCTCCATTATCTAATACTAAAATCTTGTCTGCCTGGCGGATGCCTGCAACTCTCTGGGATACCAGGAAGGTTGTTGTCTCTCCTTCCAGTCCTGCGAGGGCTTTCCGAAGTGCTGCGTCAGTTGCAAAATCAAGTGCGCTTAAGCTGTCGTCGAGGATCAGGATTTCCGGCTTTTTCACAAGAGCGCGGGCAATGGTAAGACGTTGACGCTGTCCACCGGAAAGGTTCTTTCCGTTCTGCTCGAGCATGAAATCAAGCTGTCCGTCTTTTCCTTCTACGACTTCTTTTGCCTGTGCAACTTTCAGTGCATCCCAGATCTCGGAGTCAGATGCATTTTCATTGCCCCATTTCATGTTATCGCGGATGCTGCCTTTGAAAAGGACGGAGCGCTGCTGTACGATTCCGACCTTGTCGTGGATTTCCTGATTGGTGAGCTCTTTTACATTGCGTCCATTTAGTTTAACGGTTCCGCAGGTTACATCATAGAAACGGGAGATCAGGCTGACCAGAGTGGATTTTCCGCATCCGGTACCACCGATGATACCGACTGTCTGCCCTTTTTTTACAGAGAAACTGATATCAGAAAGGCTTGATGCACCGGCACCTGCATAGGTGAAGGATACCTTGTCGAATTCAACTTCATTTGCAGAAGGATCTGCCTTTGCAGAAGGGGTTTCCGGATAATGCATGGTAGTCCTGATATCCAGGACACCGGCTACACGGTCTGCACATGCCATCGCCTTGTTCAGTGTAATGATCAGGGAAGCCAGCTTGATCAGCTCGACGATCATCTGTGCCATGTAGTTGTAAAGCGCGACAACCTGTCCCTGATGCATGGTTCCGAGATTGACCTGGAGTCCTGCTCTTGCGATCAGAATGACAGTTGCAATGTTGATCAACACGTAGGTAAATGGATTTAACAGGGCGGAAATTCTTCCGACAAATTCATTTAACCTGGTCAGTTCGGTGTTGCTCTTTTCAAATTCATTTACCGACTCTTCTTCGCGGCAAAATGCGCGGATCACGCGGACACCTGTCAGATTCTCACGGGTAAGTCCTGTGACGCGGTCCAGGGCAGCCTGCACTTTTTTGAAAAGCGGGATGCTGACCAGCATAATGAAAATGACGCCGACAAATAAAAGAGGGATCGCCACAACGAATACCAGCGCACATTTAAAGTTGATCGTAAATGCCATGATCATCGAACCGATTACGATAAACGGACTTCTCAGAAGAAGACGAAGTCCCATGTTGATGCCGTTCTGGACCTGGTTGATATCATCGGTCATCCGTGTGATCAGGGTGTCCGTACCGATCGTATCAAGTTCGGTAAATGAAAAGCCCTGAATGTGGTCAAATACGGCCTGTCTTAAATTGGTTGCACAGCCGACACTCGCTCTTGCAGCAAAATACTGTGCGGTAAAACTGCAGCTAAGACCGACTGCAGCCATGAGGATCAGCACCAGGAACATCTTTACGATGTAGCCGTGGTCATTGTTTGCAATACCAATATCAATGATCTTGGCGACAACTACCGGAACCAAAAGGTCAAATACGACTTCCAGTAGTTTGAATAATGGTGCAAGAATACTTTCTATCTTGTATTCTTTCAGATAAACCCAAAGTTTCTTCAAACACACTCACTCCTGTTCTTTACTTCTTAGTTTTTTCTTGACCTACTCATTATAATGCGCTACCATCAATATGAATAATATTGTTTTTATGACAGCTTAATATAAAAAAAGTATAACAATGTGAGTGGAAAAAGGTATTTTGACCTATTTGATACCAGATTGCTACGTGCTTTGCACTCTCGCAATCCTCAAAAACATTCGTAATCCGCTCATTTTTCTTTGAAAAATGGCTACTTACTCATGTTTTTGGCGGGTCAAGAGGTCAAAAATCCTCTTGCAAGCAAGCTTGCATCGGCTTTCTGACCTTTTGACCCTGGTATCATCATATAACTAAACGGAGGGAAAAAAGAAAATGGAACTCAGACAGCTGGAATATTTCCGGGAAATCGCGAATACGGGAAGCATCAATGAAGCGGCGAGAAAGCTCAATATGTCACAGCCGCCCCTCAGCTATCAGATCAGGCAGTTGGAAAATGAACTGAACGTGCAGCTGTTTGAGCGTACCCATAAAGGGGTGATCCTGACGGCGGCAGGTAAGCTTTTGTATGACCGTGCGGCGAGCCTTCTGGATTATGCCAGATCGACAGAGCTTGAGGTGTCCCAAACGGGTAAAAAAAGGGTTCTGAGAATTGGGATCACGCCGACGACGGTCGGCACAGTCATGCCGTTTATCGCAGAATTTTCAAAGAAAAATCCCGACGTGAATTTTGAGGTTCACGACGGGATCACGTATACGTTATATGATTATCTTCAGGAAGGGATCATCGATATTTCGGTTGTCCGCACGCCGCTCCGGCTGGATGATGTGGAGTCCGCAGTCCTGCATTCGGAGCCGATGATCGCTGTCTCCAATCCGGAGATGCCTTCAGAAAGGCGGAAATCGCTCATTCTTGAAGATTTAGTCCACAGACCGTTAATTCTCTACCGGCGCTATGAAAAGCTGATTATGGATGCATTTCACGCGCAGAATCTGGTTCCGGAGGTGTTCTGCCTGTGTGATGATGCCAGGGGCGCTACCCTTTGGGTGAAGGAAGGGCTTGCCACGGCGATCTTCCCGCAGTCCATGGAGCCGCTTTGCGAAGGGCTGACTTGTCAGGTGCTTGATGAACCGGATCTGGTGACGAAGATCCTTCTGATCTGGCAGAAGGGGCGGAAGCCGACGGCGGTAGTGCAGGATTTTATGGATGTCTGTCTGAAATAATTTAAACCGTATCAAAAATAATAATCCTTAGTTTATTTTTGATACGGTAAGTGAATTGTAAGACGGATTCTCCATGTTCTGGCAGGTGGAAGCGATAAACATCAGTATGATCGATTTACGAATTGTTTTTCGATTATACTGCTTTTTCAAAGTCTGCCCCTATACCCATTTTCACTTCAAATGTCGTTCCGCTATGCTTATTTGTATAAACTTCAATCGTTCCGTCATGAACCCGCACAACTTCTCGCACCATCGCAAGGCCAAGCCCCACACCTCCGAGTTCCCGGCTTCTTGACTTATCTACCCGGAAGAACGGTTCGAAGATCTGCTCCCTGAATGCTTCATCAATTCCATTTCCTGTATCCGAAACCGTCAGAACAACTTCGTTCTTCTTCCTTATTGCCGATACCGTAACGGATCCATTTTCCCGATTATATTTAATCGCATTTTCCACAAGATTATATAGCATTCTGTAAATCAGAATATCACTCCCTGTCAAAAACAATTCTTCATCAGCCTTTGCTCCTGTTCCCTGTGACTTCTGTATCAGTTCAACCTTTTTTTCCTGTGCCAGCGGTTCCAGATCTGTCAGCACTTCCTCGATCAGACTATGGAGCTCAATTCTGTCATTTCGCGATACGGTCTGTAATTCGCTCATATCCAAAAGCGTTCGGACCAACTTGCTAAGACGTTCATTCTGCTCCGTTACCATCTGAATTGTCTCTTCTGCCACTGCGGTACTCTCCGGATGTTCTGTTGTATGGTATAGATCCAGTTGTGCCTGGATTAAAGCCAGTGGAGTACGTAACTCATGTGCTGCATTTCCCGTAAACCGGCGCTGCGTCTCGAATGATTCCGAAAGCCGTATAAGCATCTTATTGTAAGATATGCGAAGTCTGTCCAGCTCTGCAATCTTATTCTCTTCGATCGTATAATCTTTCAGATTCTGTGCCTGAACTTTTTCCACTGTCTCTGAAAATTTCCTGAGTGGTTTCAATGCCCGTCCACTGATAAAATAAGTTGCTGCGCCGCCAAACAGCGCTACAATAGCAGTAATCAGAAGGCTTCTGCTTCTATAATCTGATTTGGAGTTATAAACCTTCATGGAAAACTGTGACACAAAGTCATCCCACTCATTATCCGGAATATCAATGTACACCGATTCCGGCTCTGTGCCCTGATCCGTGATAGACTCCTGAAGCGTATCGAAATAATAGACTCCGTTTTTATATAAGAAAAAGGTAAGACATCCGCATAATATGGTGATCAACACGGTTGTAAGAAGTGTTAATTTCCACTGGAGTGATATTTTCTTCATGCTTTGCTATTTCCCCCTATCTTATAGCCCTCACCGATTTTGTTCACGATTGGATCATATCCGAGTCCTGCTTTCAGTTTTTTTCTCAAAGAAGACATATGCACTCGGATGGAACCGCTAAAACTATCCACAGAAGAATCCCAGACATGCTCGATCAGTTCTTCCTGACTGACCGGTCTTCCCTGATTTAAAAGGAGATATTCCAAAATCCCATTTTCTTTTCTTGTCAACGCAACCGGGTTATCGTCTGCATATGCAACCCTTTCTCTCGTATCAAATCGAAGTTTTCCGCATTCCAGACAGATATTTTTTTGTATAAATTTTCTTCTTGTCAGGCTTCTCACGCGCGCTTCCAGCTCCTGCAGGTGAAATGGTTTTTCCATATAATCATTTGCACCGGAATCCAATCCTTCAACTTTATCTGCGATTTGACTTCTCGCAGACAGGATTAATACTTTTGTCTCTTCATTTTCTTTGCGAAGTTCCCGAAGGATCTCCATCCCATCCACCCCAGGCAGGTTAAGATCAAGCACGATCAGGTCATACAGTTCCGCATAGATCATCTCCAGTGCCTGCTCTCCGTCATTACACATATCCACCTCATAACCTGCCAGATGCAGACTTTTCGCGATCATATCACATAATTTCTTTTCATCTTCAACAACTAATAATCTCAATTTACTTTTCTCCATTTTCTTAACAGGAAATTTACATCCCATATTATATAATGTAGTCACTGAACGGTCAATAAGCCGACTTTGAGCAATAACATTGAAAGGAGCAGTTACTATTTACAGTAACAAGTGGTATCTTAATGAAATCAGAAAAAGCAACACAAATTTTTTTACTTGCAGCCGGTCTTGTATTTTTCCTTGCCGGGATTTACCGTGGAGAAGCTGCAACTGTACTCAGTAAGGCAATAAAATTATGTATGGAGTGTGTCGGAATTGGATAAGAAATTAAAATCAAACAAGAACTTCCTGGTTCGTTTCCGCGGATGGTTTCAGGCAGCTGCAACACTGCTGACCAATCTTCATATTCCGAATCTGTTTAAAGGGAAAATTTATCAGGGAAAGGTAAAAACAATATGTGTACCCGGACTGAACTGCTACTCTTGCCCGGCTGCCACAGGTGCCTGTCCGATTGGAGCTTTCCAGGCTGTAGTCGGTTCATCAAAATTTAAGTTCACCTACTACATCACCGGATTCTTTATCTTGCTGGGAGTTCTGTTAGGACGATTTATCTGCGGTTTTCTCTGTCCGTTTGGATGGTTTCAGGATTTGTTGCATAAAATTCCGGGTAAGAAACTGTCTACTGCAAAACTAAAACCCCTGCGGTATCTGAAATACGCGGTTCTGGCCGTTTTTGTTATACTGCTTCCGGCATTTGTGACTAATTCGCTGGGGATGGGCGATCCATTCTTCTGCAAATACATATGTCCACAAGGCGTACTTGAAGGTGCAATTCCACTGGCACTTGTTAATTCGGGAATCCGCGCGGCACTCGGGAATTTATTTACGTTTAAGTTTACAATCCTTGTACTTGTAATCATCTTAAGTATTTTGTTTTACCGCCCATTCTGTAAGTGGATCTGCCCGCTTGGTGCCATCTACTCGCTGTTTAACAAAATATCATTACTTAAGATTAAGGTGGATCCTGAAAAATGTGTTAACTGTCAAAAATGCAGCCATGCCTGTAAAATGGATGTAAATGTAGTAGACACACCGGATCACCCGGAATGTATCCGATGTGGAGCATGTATGAAAGCCTGTCCGACAAATGCGATCTGCTATCATTACGGATTTTCAGGCAAGAAACAGGCTGACAATAAATAAGCAAAAATGAATCAAATGATATTCAAAAGGAGATTAAAAATCATGAAAAACAAAACAAGTAGAACAAACTCAATGAAATTAAAAAAAGTAATTGCGGCATCTCTTGCCGTTTTCATTCTTTTTGCATTCACAGGTTGCAAAACTTCATCCGGTTCCGCAACAACTGAAAGCTCAAAGCAGGAAGATACTTCCACAACAGATTCAAGCAGTTCGGGTGATCTGAATGAAAAGCTGAATGACCTTTACCAACAGGAAAACCAGATCTTTGCAGATCACAAAGATGTGTGGGACAAAGCATTTGGCTTTATGAGCAAGAACGTTGACGATGATACCAAGAATGAAAACTATGCGGACTTTCTTGCAAATATAATAGAATCAAACAAAGATTCTTTTTCCGAAGAAGAATATGCTACTCTGAGTAAAGACATTGAAACGATCCGCGGTATTGAAGAAGAAATTGCAAAACTTGAAAAAGAAATTGCCGCAGCTGATCCTTCCGGCAGTAGTTCCTCCGGCACAGATGACTCTACAGGTGTGTTTCACGGTTTCAAAGGGAAAGACCTGGATGGTAACGATGTAGATGAAAGCCTTTTCGCCAAAAATAAAGTTACGGTTGTAAACTTCTGGTTCAGTGGATGCAAGCCTTGCGTTGAAGAACTTTCTAAACTGAATGAATTAAATGATACAATTAAGAAAATGGGCGGTGAAGTTGTTGGTATCAATACAGATACATTAGATGATAATCAGGATGGTATCAAAGAAGCGAAAGAAATCTTGAAGGCCAAGGGAGCTTTCTACAAAAACCTGACTTTCGACTCCGATTCAACAGTTGGAAAATATGCAGGAAACATTATGGCATTCCCGACAACAGTTCTCGTAGATAAAGACGGAAATATCGTTGGCGAACCTTTCATGGGCGGAATCGATGATCAATCAAACTACGAGCAATTAATGAAACAAATTCAGTCCATACTTGATCAGGAATAATTCATTTACTGAAGATGTATGCTAAATGAGGCTGTCGCATTAGTGCGGCAGCCCCTATTTTTTTTGGTGTATTCCTATTTATCAGGATTCCATGTTTAACCTTCTGCTAGCTCTGAGGTTTTCCGAATGCTTTGTTTATGATTTAGGTAACATTCAAGCGTAGCAATACAATTCTCTGTTAGTATGTCTCGAAAATGCTTTGTTTCTTTTATGTATTGTATTTAAAAACTCATAACCTGCTCTTCGTCAAGTCTTTTAAGAATTTCGCATGCCAGCTTAACAGCGTTATCAAAGTCGCTATAAGCTGAAATTCCGTAATGTGTATGTGCATAGCGAACCGGAACTCCGATAACGATAA
>ENA-UOJM01003028-UOJM01003028.1-human-gut-metagenome-genome-assembly--contig:-P116-NODE-3028-length-10670-cov-5.854263_pt1 | contig 10670 bp, 8 predicted proteins | sample MGYA00242349_ERZ723896 | MGnify/ENA metagenome assembly ERZ723896 | reverse complement strand
TGGAGGTGATGACCACGGCCTCCACCTCAGGGTCCTTGATCATGCCGTCGCAGTCATTGCCGTAGGACTTGATGCCGTACTTGGCGGCGGTGTCGTCAGCGGCGGCGGCCACATAGTCGGACACGGCCACAACGGTAGCACCGGGGACGGTCTCAATGATGCGGCGGCAGTGATCCTTGCCGATAGCGCCGCAGCCGATAATGCCGATCTTCAATACCTTTTCCATGTTAATAACCTTCCTTTTTTATAATTTGGATGGGTTTTCGTAAGCAAAAATGATCTTAGTACTTCCGGACTTCCTTCAGGTGAGCCTGCAGGTCGGCATAAGCCGCCAGGTTCTCCTTGCGCTCGGACATCTCGGTGTCACCCACGCGCCACCAGGAGGAATAGCCGTCGGTCATGGTCTTGGGCAGGACCTTGATGTCGAAGAGGACGGGGACGTTCTTTACCTTCTTGGCATCCTCGAAGGCGGCCACCAGTTCTTCCATGGTGCGGATGGTGTAGCTCTTGCAGCCGTAAGCCTCCGCCACCTTAGCGTAGTCGATGTTCATGAAGTTGCCGAACAGACCGTCCTTATTGCGATAGCGCAGCTCGGTGCATAGCGTAACGTTGCCGTGGCCAACCTGCAGGTTGTTGATGCAGCCGAAGGAGGCGTTGTCGAACAGGCAGATGTTGATCTTCTTGTGCTCCTGGCAGGCGGTGATCAGCTCACCGTGGAGCATATTGAAGCTGCCGTCACCGCAGAAGGAATAGACCTCGTGCTTGTCGCCGATGGCCAGCTTCACGCCCAGAGCGCCGGCCACCTCGTAGCCCATGGTGGAATAGCCGTACTCCATGTTGTAGGTGTCAACGCCGGTGGGACGCCACATCCGCTGCATATCGCCGGGCAGAGAGCCGGCGGCGCCGATGGCAACGTCGCCCTCGCTCATCATGGCGTTGATGGTGCCCAGAGCGGAGGTCTGGGTCAGCTGGGCGTTGACGTCCTGCGCAAAGCGCTTGGCGGAATCGGCGTTGGCGTCATTGATCTCCGGCTTCCAGCTCTTCTTGTCGGAGAAGGTGATGTGATCCAGACGGTTCAGCTCATCGATCCACTTCTCCTTGGCGACCTTGACCTCATCCTTATAGGCGGTCTGATAGCCCTCCAGCAGCTTTTCCAGACGGGGCAGAGCTTCCTTGGCGTCAGCCACCACGGGGACAGCCTCCATCTTCAGGCTCTGGAACTCAGAGACATTGATGTTGACGAATTTGCAGGTATCCTTGAACAGCCACTTGGAAGCGGTGGTGAAGTCGGTGTAGCGGGTGCCCACGCCGATGACCAGATCGGCCTTCCGGGCGATCTCGTTGGCTGCGGAGCAGCCGGTGGTGCCCACGCCGCCCAAGTTCAGGGGGTGCAGCCAGTCGGTAGCGGACTTGCCCGCCTGGGTCTCGCCGTAGGGGATACCGAAGGTCTCGGCAAAGTGCAGGAACTCGGCGTGCGCCTCGGAATAGCGGACGCCACCGCCGCAGATCATCATGGGGCGCTTGGCCTTGCGGATGGCTTCGGCAGCGTCAGCCAGAGCGGCCTCGGTGGCGGGGCGGCGCTCCAGACGCCAGACACGCTTGGCGAAGAAGCTCACGGGATAATCATAAGCCTCACCCTCAACGTCCTGGGGCATGGCAACGCAGACCGCACCGGTGTTGGCGGGATCGGTCAGCACCCGGAAGGCGTTGATCATAGCGCTCATCAGCTGCTCGGGACGGACAACGCGGTCCCAGTAGCGGCACACAGCCTTGAAAGCGTCGTTGGTGGTGGTGGCCAGGGAGTTGGTGTGCTCCACCTGCTGCAGAACGGGGTCGGGCTGACGGCAGGCGTAGGTGTCGCCGGGCAGCACCAGCAGGGGGATGTTGTTGGCGGTGGCGGTGCCGCAGGCGGTGACCATGTTGGCGGCGCCGGGGCCCACGGAGGAGGTGGCAACGCAGATCTGCTTACGCTTCATCTGCTTGGCGAAGGCCACGGCGGCCTGGGCCATGCCCTGCTCGTTCTTGCCCTGATAGATCTCCAGGTGCTTGGCCTCCTGGCTCAGCGCCTGACCGAGACCCACCACGTTGCCGTGGCCGGGAATGATGAACACGCCACGGACGAAGCGGTGCTGTGCACCGTCAACCTCCATGTACTGATTTTCCAGAAAACGGACCAAAGCCTGCGCCATGGTCAAACGGACAGTTTTCATGCTTTTGTTACCTCCGATCAATGATTGGGATAGATGTGGTCATTGGCATCGGGCTTCCACAGCCACTCGTGCTCCTTGTCGTCGATGCGGGTCTTCAGCCAGGGATCGCCCTCCAGATGCCGGATACCCCAGGCGTAGCACATGGCGTAGCCGGGAGCCACCACCTGAGAGTGGAAGCCGTGGTTGATGACGGCGCAGCCGTTCTGCTCGGTCTTGTAAACATCGCCGTTGGCAAAACCGGCGCCGAAGCCGTGAGGATAGTCGAAACGGTAGAAATAGACCTCCGGCTGGGGATGATGATGAGGAGGATAGGAGGACCACTTGCCGGGACGGTTCAGCACCTCACCCAGCACCATGTTGGAGAAGGGGGCGTTGTCATAGTCGAAGAAGGTCTTGATCTCACGCTCCATAGCACCCATCAGCTCGCCCTTGGAACCGGCGTGCTGGGTCTGGACGGTCTCCGGGGTGTACATGACCGGCTCATAATCCTTCTCGTTCAGGGTGTCCTGCATGTAAAGCTCGCTGTGGCTGTGAGCCGTCAGGGTGATCTTGGTGCCCTTGGGAGCCAGCAGGCAGTAGGCTTCGTGATGGAAGCAGTTGGGGCGGTCGGCCTCAACGGTCTTGCCGGCGTATTCATAGGTGACCTTGCCCTCGAAAAGCAGGATGGCAACCTCGCGGTCGGCGCTTTCGTAGGTATAGGTGTCGCCGTCCTCCATCACCAGCAGGCCCACATTCATCAGGGTACCCATGTAGTTGGTGGATTCGTCGATATAGGCGTTGTAGCCCCGCTTGAGTTCCTTGTTCTTATTGAAATAAGTCATTGGAAACATCTCCTGTTTGATGTCAAAAAGTGGTATGGAAACGCGGTGGGGAGGACCGGGGCCCTCCCATCGCGCGATTTACAGACCGGTGTGCTCCCGGATGTAGGTACGGCCCTTGATGGCGTATTCCAGAGGATTGGCCTTGGCGGGATCCTGCTCAGCCTCCACCAGCAGCCAGCCCTGATAGCCGGCATCGGAGAGCACCTTGAACACGGGATCGAAGTCCACGTTGCCGTCACCGGGGACGGTGAACGCGCCATTGCGGACGGACTGCAGGAAGGACCAGTTGTTCTTGCGGGCTTCCTCCACCACGGGCAGACGCATATCCTTCAGATGGACGTGGCCCACGCGGTCCACATACTTCTTCAGCATGGCCAAGGGGTCCTCGCCGGCGAAGGTGAAGTGGCCGGTATCATAGCAGAGGAACACATACCGGGGATCGGTGTTGGACATCATGCGGTCGGTCTCCTCGCTGGTCTGGACCACGGTGCCCATGTGATGATGGAAGCACAGCTTGAAGCCACGCTCGGAAGCGATCTGGCCCAGACGGTTCAGACCCTTGCAGAAGCGATCCCACTCCTCATCGTTCATGACATGCTTGTGGCCGCCGGTGAGGATGGGCACGTCCACCTTGCCCTGGATGGAGTAGCTCTGCTCGGAGACGTTGATGTGATTTGCGCCGACAGCCTCCAGGAAGTCCAGGTTGGCGATGAAGTCCTTCTCCTCTTCCTCCATGGAACGGGTCAGGATGAAGGAAGAATACCAGCGGCTGGCGATGCGCATACCGCGCAGGTCCAGAGCCTTCTTCAGCTCAGTGGGGTCGGTGGGATACTTGTTGCCGATCTCGCAGCCGGTGAAGCCGGCCAGAGCCATCTCGCTGACGGTCTGCTGGAAGGTGTTCTCGGCACCCAGCTCCGGCATATCGTCATTGCACCAGCCGATGGGAGCAATACCCAGGGAAACAGTTTTCGGATCAAACATAAAACGTCCTCCTTATGAATATTTAGGATCATTATTTGGATAAGCGTACAAATAGAAAATGGTTTGCGGGGAAAAGGTTGGCGAAAGCGCAAACGGATTTTTCTGTGTCCGTTAACAGACATGCGGAAACTACATCCGCAAGAAAACGATTTCGCTTGTTATCAAGATAGCACGGTTCCCGAAAAAAATCAACGCTTTCCCACGGCAAAACCAGATTTTTTCCGAAAGTGCCAAAGGTGGGCTGTTTTTTTTATTGCTTTTAGAGAATGGCGGGGGACCGTGTGCTGTTCCGGCGCATAGAATGGAACGCGCAGACGCGCGAATCTGAGCGATTTTAAGGAGGCTTGTTTTATGCCCACATCCTTTCAGAATATGGCGACCCTCACCTATACCGGCGGCACCGTCAATTCCAATATTGTCACCGGAGAGCTGAGGGAGGTCCTGACCGCCGCAAAAACGGCGGTGCGGGAGAATTACGAGCCGGGCGGGACGGTCACGTATGTGGTCAGCCTTACCAACAGCGGCATCACGCCCCTGACGGGCCTGACCATTTCCGACAACCTGGGCGGCTACGCCTTTGGCGGAGCGACCCTGTATCCTCTGGCCTATTTGCCGGGCAGCGTTCGGTACTATGTGAACGGCGCACTGCAAGCCGCTCCGGCCGTCAACGCCGGACCGCCCATGACCGTCACCGGCATCACGGTCCCTGCCGGGGGCAGCGCCCTTGTGATCTACGAGACGGAGGTGACCCGCTACGCGCCGATGGCAGCGGAGTCCAGTATTGTCAACACCATCACCGTGACCGGCGGCGGGCTGGCCGCCCCAGTGACGGCGGAGGAGACAGTTGGCGCGGTGAGCAGCCCGAGACTGTCCATCACCAAGGGGCTGAATCCCACGGTGGTAGCGGAGAACGGCCGGATCACCTACACCTTTACCATCCAGAACACCGGCAATACCCCCGTCACCGCGACGGACGATGTGATCCTCCGGGATACCTTCGATCCGATTCTCAACGGTCTCACGGTGACCTACAACGGTGCACCCTGGACTGCCGGTACGCAGTACACCTATGACGGGACCACCGGCCTGTTCGCCACAACGGCGGGGCAGATCACCGTCCCCGCGGCCACGTATACCCAGGACCCGGTGACCGGGGCGTGGGCCGTGACCCCCGGCGTCAGCGAGCTGATCGTCACCGGCACGGTGTAAGCACCGGTCAAGGACAAAAGGGAGGGCGAAGGCCCTCCTTTTTGCACCGTGTTCGACAGAAAAATGATTGACAAGCGCGGACGCACATGGTACGATTTAATCCAATTTGTTGAATCAGGTCTTTTTTGAATACAAAATGAGCAAAGGCGTTCATTTTCAGCGGGAGCATGGCTCCCGTTGGAAGTGGACGTCTTTTTTGTTGCAGAACAGGCTGGCGGTTGGAAAAGAATCGCCGCAGAGCGCAAAACAGGACAGGAGACCAGACCGGCAGCAGCCTCCAATGTGTGAGCATGACGGAGAATAAGTCTCGGAAAACCATGATTTTTTCTGTTTTACATATTGTAAATTCATAAAAAGGTGTGCTATAACAGTTGCATCAAAAAATGAGGGGGCCTGGATCGCCGGGCATGCATACGGAAACCATAACGGAAAGGCGGAGACAATATGCAGTATTCGGTTGAGGAGATCAAGCAGTATGCGGCGGAGGAGGACGTGAAGTTCATCCGCATGGCCTTCTGCGACGCGGCGGGCCGCCAGAAAAATATCGCCATTATGCCGGAGGAACTGGACCGGGCCTTCCAGTACGGTATCGCCATCGACGGCTCCGCCATTCCCGGCTTCGGCGGGGAGGTCCACTCTGATCTGCTGCTGCGCCCGGACCCGTCCACCCTCTGTGTGCTGCCCTGGCGGCCGGAGCATGGACGGGTGGTGCGGATGTTCTGCGCCGTGACCCAGCCAGACGGCACCGTCATCGGCGCGGACGCCCGGAGCCTGTTGAAAAAAACGGTAGAGGACGCCAAAAAGGCCGGATTGACCTTTGCCTTCGGAACGGAGATGGAATTCTATCTGTTCCGGCTGGACGAGGACGGCGAGCCTACCAAAATTCCCTATGACCGTGCCGGTTACATGGACATTGCCCCGGCAGACAAGGGGGAGAATGTCCGCCGGGAGGCCTGCCTGACGCTGGAGCGCATGGGCATCCGGCCGGAAAGCTCCCACCATGAGGAGGGGCCCGGCCAGAATGAAATTGATTTCCGCTATGCGGACCCGGTCACTGCGGCGGATAACGCCGTGACCTTCCGGGCGGCTGTGGATACGGTGGCGGCCCGGAACGGGCTGTATGCCGATTTCGGACCCAAGCCTCTGGCAGACAAGGCGGGCAACGGAATGCACATCAACTTCTCCGCTGTCAGCGAGGATAAGCGGGACGTGATGCCCCAGGTCCTTGCCGGGGTGCTGGCCCATGTGGAGGCCATGACGGCGTTCCTGAACCCCACGGAGGAATCCTACCGCCGCTTTGGAAGCTGGAAGGCACCCGGCTATCTTTCCTGGTCCGCTGAGAACCGCTCTCAGCTCATCCGGGTCCCGGCGGCGGTGGGGGAATACCGGCGGGCGGAACTGCGGTCTCCGGACCCGCTGTGCAACCCGTATCTGGCCTTTGTTCTGCTGATTCGGGCGGGAATGGAGGGCGTTGCTCACAACATGCAGCTGCCGCCCGCGGCGGATCTGAACCTCTACACGGCGCCGGAGGAGATCCGGGCCCGGTACCGCAGACTGCCGGAGACCTGGGCGGAGGCCAAGGCAGCGGCCGCCGCCAGTGATTTTATCAAAGAACATCTTCCTGCGGCGATCATCCAATACTATACCTGACCGCTCAGAAAGCACGCGGTAAAAAACATAGAAAAGGAGGGGGACAACGATGGAGCTTGGCCATGCGTACAGCGTTCTGGTGGTGTCCGCCTCCGCAAAATTCAATGAATCCGTCCGGGGCCTTCTGCCGGAGCGGTTCTATTGGCCGGTCACGGTGCTGACGGACGCCGCCGGTGCCCGCCGGGAGCTGCTGGAAAACAGCTACGATCTGGTGGTGATCAACACGCCGCTGCCGGATGAGTTCGGCACCCGACTGGCGCAGGATATCTGCCAGCACAGCGCCGCCGGGGTACTGCTGCTGGTGAAGGCAGAGCATTTTCCAGATATTGACGGACGGCTGACGCCACAGGGCGTTCTGGTGCTGTCCAAGCCTATGTCGACCCAGCTGTTTACCCAATCCCTGCGGCTGCTGTGCGGTACCCGGGAGCGTTTGCGGGGGCTGGAAAAGAAGAATGCCACCATTGAGGAAAAAATGGAGGAGATCCGCCTTGTGAACCGGGCCAAGTGGCTGCTGATCGGGGAACTGAATATGACGGAGCAGGAGGCCCACCGATACATCGAAAAGCAGGCGATGGACCGCTGCGTAACGAAGCGGTCCGTGGCGGAGCAGATCTTGTCGACTTATAAATAAAAACTGCCAAAGCGGGACTGCGTAGACAGAACGTGAAATTTTCGGAGGAGGACGTATGACGAAATACATTTTTGTGACCGGCGGCGTGGTATCCGGGTTGGGTAAGGGCATTACTGCGGCGTCTCTGGGCCGCCTTTTAAAGACAAGAGGGCTGAAGGTGGCCGCTCAGAAGCTGGACCCCTACATCAATGTGGACCCTGGCACCATGACCCCCTATCAGCACGGCGAGGTCTACGTCACCGAGGACGGCGCGGAAACGGATCTGGATCTGGGTCACTATGAGCGGTTCATCGACGAGGATCTGAACAAATATTCCAACCTTACCACCGGCAAGGTGTACTGGAACGTGCTGAACAAGGAGCGCCGGGGGGAGTATCTGGGCTCCACCGTGCAGGTGATCCCCCACATCACCAATGAGATCAAGGAATTTGTCTATCGGGTGGGTAAGCAAACGGACGCCGACGTGGTCATCACCGAGATCGGCGGCACCATCGGCGATATTGAGTCCCAGCCCTTTCTGGAGGCTGTCCGGCAGATCTCTCTGGAAGTGGGCCGGGAGAACAGCCTCTTTATCCATGTGACGTTGGTGCCCTTCCTCCGAGGCTCCGATGAGCACAAGTCCAAGCCCACCCAGCATTCCGTCAAGGAGCTTCAGGGCATGGGGATCAATCCCAACCTCATCGTCCTCCGGTGCGATGAGCCGCTGGAGCCTTCTATTTTTCAGAAAATCTCCATGTTCTGCAATGTAAAGCCCGACTGCGTCATTGAGAACATCACGCTGCCCTGTCTGTATGAGGCGCCGCTGATGCTGGAGCAGTCCAACTTTTCCTCTGTGGTCTGCCGGGAGCTGGGCATCGACGCCCCGGCCCCGGAGCTGACGGAGTGGGAACACATGGTGGAGCGGATCAAACATGCGGACAGACGTGTGACCATCGGTCTGGTGGGCAAATACGTCCAGCTTCATGACGCCTATCTCTCCGTGGCAGAGGCACTGCGCCATGCGGGCTATGCTCTGGGGGCTGAGGTGGACATCCGCTGGATCGACTCCGAGACCATTACGGAAAGCGATGCGGAGGCGGTTTTGGGCGCGTTGGACGGCATCATCGTCCCCGGCGGCTTCGGCCAGCGGGGGATCAACGGCATGATCCTGACGGCGAAATACGCCCGGGAGCACCATGTTCCCTATTTCGGCATCTGCCTGGGAATGCAGATCGCCGTGATCGAATATGCCCGCCACGCCGCCGGGATCGCCGATGCGGATTCCGGCGAGTTCAACGAGCTGTGCGAAAACAAGGTCATCGACTTCATGCCGGGACAGAGCGACGAGATCGACAAGGGCGGCACGCTGCGGCTGGGGGCCTATCCCTGCGTGATCCGGCCCGGCACCACCATGGAGCGGTGCTACGGCACGCTGGAGATCTCCGAGCGTCACCGCCACCGCTACGAATTCAACAACGACTACCGGGAGGCCCTCACCTCCGCGGGACTGGTCCTCTCCGGGCTGTCCCCCGATGGGCGGCTGGTGGAGACGGTGGAGCTGGCGGACCAGCCGTTCTTTGTGGGCGTTCAGTATCACCCGGAATTCAAGTCCCGGCCCAACCATGCCCATCCGCTGTTCAAGGGCTTTGTCCAGGCGGCGCTGGAGCGTGAAAACGCATAAAGCCGCAATATCTGAATTTATTTTTCAGGAGGTCTCTATGGCATCACAAACCGTTTTAGTACTCGATTTCGGAGGTCAGTATAATCAGCTTATCGCCCGGCGGGTCCGGGAATGCAGCGTATACTGCGAGGTCAGGCCTTACACCACCCCGGTGGCGGAGATCAAGGCGATGGCCCCCATCGGCATTATCTTTACCGGCGGGCCCAACAGTGTGTACGATCCCGCGTCCCCGCAGGCAGACCCGGAGATTTTCAAGCTGGGGATCCCCATTCTGGGCATTTGCTACGGCTGTCAGCTCATCGCTCACAACCTGGGCGGCCGGGTGACGGCGGCTACGGCGGATTCCGCCCGGGAGTACGGCAAGACGGAGACCTATTTCCGCACCGACTGCAAGCTGTTCAAGGGCCTGCCTGCCGAGAGCGTTACCTGGATGAGCCACGGCGACTATATGGAGAAGGTGCCGGAGGGCTTTGAACTGGTGGCCCATTCCGACGCTTGTCCCAACGTGGCCATCTGTGACGAGCGCCGGGGCTTTTACGGCGTCCAGTTCCACCCGGAGGTGAATCACACCGCCTACGGTACCGCCATGCTCCGCAACTTCCTCTATGAGGTCTGCGGCGCAAAGGGGCAGTGGACCATGGGGGATTATAAGGATGTTGCCATCCGTCAGATCCGGGAAAAGGTGGGGGACGGCAAGGTGCTGCTGGCCCTCTCCGGCGGCGTGGATTCCTCCGTGGCGGCAGCGCTGATAGCGGAGGCCGTAGGCAATCAACTGACCTGCGTATTTGTGGACCACGGCCTCATGCGTCTCAACGAGGGAGACGAGGTGGAGGAGGCCTTCAAGAAGTGGGACATCAACTTTGTCCGGGCCAATGCCGAGGAGCTGTTCCTGGGTAAGCTGGCCGGTGTGTCCGAGCCAGAGCGCAAGCGCAAGATCATCGGCGAGGAGTTCATCCGGGTCTTTGAGGCGGAAGCAAAAAAAATCGGCCAGGTGGATTACCTGGCTCAGGGTACGATTTACCCGGATGTGATCGAGTCCGGCGCAGGTGACGCAGCCGTGATCAAGAGCCATCACAATGTGGGCGGTCTGCCGGATTAGGTGGATTTCAAGGAGATCATCGAGCCTCTGCGGATGCTCTTTAAGGACGAGGTGCGGCAGTTGGGCCGTGAGTTGGGTTTGCCGGAGTATCTGGTGATGCGCCAGCCCTTCCCCGGCCCCGGCCTTGCCATCCGCTGCCTGGGGGATGTGACGAAGGAAAAGCTGGATATTCTGCGCCTGGCGGATTTTATCTTCCGGGACGAGGTCGCCAAGGCGCATCTGGAGAGCGCCATGAGCCAGTATTTCGCAGTGCTGACCAATATGCGCTCCGTAGGTGTGCAGGGCGATGGCCGGACCTATGATTATACTCTGGCCCTCCGCAGCGTCACCACCACGGACTTTATGACCGCCGATTGGACCCGGATCCCCTACGATGTGCTGGACCGGGTCTCTGTCCGTATCGTCAATG
>ENA-UOJM01003025-UOJM01003025.1-human-gut-metagenome-genome-assembly--contig:-P116-NODE-3025-length-10674-cov-4.707694_pt1 | contig 10674 bp, 8 predicted proteins | sample MGYA00242349_ERZ723896 | MGnify/ENA metagenome assembly ERZ723896 | reverse complement strand
ATGGTATGGGATGCCCGCACATGGGTGACCGAATACATCAACCCGACGGGCGCACTGGGCGATTACTACGAAGGCAAGGAGCTGGGCGAAATCTGGGGCTACCGCGTAGAAGGTCTTTTCCGCGATCAGGAAGACATCGACTCGCACGCCGAGCAGTCGTTCTTGCAAACGCTCGACAAGGTGACCCGACCGGGACAAGTCAAATTCGCCGACCTGAATCAGGACGGTAAAATCGATCGGGGCGCCTACACGACCGCTGATCCGGGCGATCTTACCGTCATCGGCAACGAAACACCCCGTTACTGCTATGGCATCAATCTGGGATTCAACTGGAACGGTATCGGCATCTCGACCTTCTGGCAAGGCGTCGGCAAAAAGGATTGGTATCCGCGTTACGACTCGGGATTCTTCTGGGGCCAGTACAACCGTCCGTTCGGCTACATGCTCAAACAGCACACGGGCGACAAGGTCTATCGCGAAGAGCTCGACAACTGGGACACGGCCTATTGGCCCCGCTACACGACCTACCAGACCCACCAGTCATCGGTCAACCGTCCGCTGACGATCAACAACGACCGCTATATGCAGGATGTGTCGTATATCCGGCTGAAAAACATCACGGTCGACTATACCTTCCCCGATCGCATCTGCAAGAAACTACACATCAAAGGGTTAAAAGTATGGGTGTCGGGCGAGAACCTATGGACCTATTCGCCCATGTTCGAACACTGCGACAACTACGATCCCGAAGTGATCAACGCCGGTGACTCGGATTTCCGCACCTCCGAAGGCGACGGTTACAGTTATCCGATGCTGCGTACCGTGACACTGGGAGTCAACCTTTCCTTCTAACCTGCAAAAAATACGAACGATGAAAAAGATATTCATGCTCTTGGCGAGCGTCGCGCTCTTCGGTTCCTGCGAGGATTTTCTCTCGAAGGAGGATCCCAACAAAATCGACGCGCCGAGCTATTTCCGCAACGAAACCGATCTGCAAACCTACGTCAACGGCTTTCTGCAAACGATGAGTCCTACCGCCGCCTCCGTGGCCACGGGCGACGCCCGTACCGACTGCCTGGCATGGCGCGGCGAATACCAGTTCCTCACGGACAACTTTGATGCCGACGACCAGTCGGGCTGGGGAACGAGCGATTGGGAGGATCTGCGCAACATCAACTATTTTCTCGACAACTTCCGACAGGCGGCCGTCAGCGAGACAACGCTCGCTCACTACGAGGGTGTCGCCCGTTTCTGGCGTGCCTATTTCTATTGGAACAAGGTCAAGACTTTCGGGGCAGTGCCCTGGTACGATTCGACGATCGATTCCAACGATCACGAGGCGCTTTACAAGCCTCGCGACAGTCGCGAATACGTGATGCGCAAGGTACTCGAAGACATCGAATTCGCCAGCACGTACTGCACATCGAGTTCGGCTCTGGAAGTCAACTCCGTGCAGATCACCCGATACATCGCATTGGCACTCAAAGCCCGTATCTGCCTCTATGAAGGCACCTTCCGAAAATATCACGCGAACGATCCCTCGACAGGGAAACCATGGACGGCGGACGAAGCGGAGACCTATCTGCGTGCAGCCGTGAGTGCCTGCAACGAACTGATGACCAGCAAAAAGTATTCGCTGGTCTCCGATCCGGCCAACGTTTCGACGCAGTACCGGAAGCTCTTCACGAGCGAATCCGTCTTCACGCAAGAGGTAATCTGGGCCCGCGTCTACAATGCCGAATTGAACGCGACACACAACCTCAACTCCAACTTCATCGTGCAACAGTACGGCAGCTACTCGCTGACCAAACAGTTCATCAATACCTATCTCAACCTCGACGGTTCGCGGTTCACCGACAAACCCGGCTATGAAAAGACCGCATTCATCGACGAGTTCGAGAATCGCGACTACCGTCTGATGCAAACCGTCCGCTACCCAGGCTACACTCGCAAGAACAACGGAACGGATACCCGCTATGCCCCCGATTTCGGCTACTGCGTGACAGGCTACCAGCCGATCAAATGGGTGATCGACGACACGAGTCTCCACAGCAACTCCTCTACCTTCTGCACGTCGCTCCCGATTATTCGTTACGCCGATATCCTGCTGACCTATGCCGAAGCTAAATTCCAGTTGAACGAACTGGACGAAACAGTCTGGAACGAGACGATCAAACCTCTGCGCGAACGCGCCGGTGTCGACGGAACGATGCCTGCTACGGCCGATCCCTACATGATCGAATATTTCCTCGGTACCGTCACCGACAACGCATTGCTCGAAATTCGCCGCGAACGCGGCTGCGAATTGATATTGGAAAACGTCCGCTGGGACGATGATATGCGTTGGGGTATGGGCAAACTGGCCGAACGGCCCTGGTACGGCGTCTATGTAGGCGAGCTGGACAAAGCATACGATATGGACGGCGACGGGAAGGACGACGTCTGCTTCGTGCGCAAGGAGCCCGAACGCCCGCAGGCCGGCATCACCTATCGCGTGCTGGGCGACGATTTCTCGCTGACCGACGGCGACAGTGGTTACATCGAGTGCTACATCCGCATGACGCGCAAGTGGGACGATAAAAAATATGTGCGCCCCATACCGACGACAGCACTCAACGACAACCCCGCACTGGGACAGAACTACGGATGGGAAAAATAATAACGTACCAAACACCACGAATATCACCATGAAACGAATCAATAAATGGACCTTGCTGCTGACCGCAAGTTATTGCGTACTGGCCGTCGGGTGCAAGGACGACGAAGGGAGTTACCTCGTTCGCGAAACCGATGTCATCCAGTTTTCGAGCAATCTGGCCTCTTCGCAGCGCATCACGCTGCGTTGCAACGGCGCATGGCGCTCGGTCGTACCCGAAGATGCCCAGTGGCTCTCGACGACTCCTTCGGAGGGCGTCGGTACGGGCGAATTCGAATGGATCACCGTTTCGGCCACGCACAACCGCTCGGCCGAACGCACAGCAACGCTCTACTTGGAATGCAACGGCGTACAATATCCGATTACGGTGACACAAGCCAACGGAGCGATCATCTACGGCACACCGACGCTTGACGGAAATCTCATCGAGGGCGAAGCGTCGGAAGCCAGCATCCGGTTCACCTACTCCAACGCCTACGGCGACGAGACGATTGCGGTGAAATGCACGCCCAGCGGCGACTGCGACGGGTTGTCGGTAGCCGGCACCTCGTTCGAACTGACCAACGGCGGCGCAACGCTGGCGCTCGACATCGAGGGTACGCCGACGAAACCCGGATACGCCACCTTCGCCGTGAGCGTCGACGATCAGCCGATCGGCGAGGTGCGCGCCAAGGTCTACTCCGTCAGCGAAATGCCCGTCGAAGGACTGCCCGTACAGTGGCGTTTCAGCGAAATCATGGGCGGCGATCCCGAAAAAACGGATCTGCAAAAGCGTCAGCCCGAGTGGACGACCGACAAACATACGCTCAACTCCGATGTCGGTTCGGCCACCATCACGGTCGTCGAAGCCGAAGGCAAAACCGCGACAGCACTGAACTCATGGGGCTACAACAACGGCCATGCTTACATCAAAGGTCTCTATTACAACGACTATTGGCTGATGACCATTCCGGTCAAATACGTCGCTTCGGGCACCGTCCTCAATGCGAAAGGCTGCTTCGGCGGATCGGGTTCGGCCGCAGCGTTCTTCCTGCTCGAATACTCGGCTGACGGCCTGACATGGCATCAGGCCGACGGCGCGAAGACGGAGACCTTCACCATCAAGGAGAAGCCGGTCGAGGCCATCTATCACGTGCAGGCTTGCGACGTACCGAAATTCCCCGACGACGCGGCATGTTCGTTCGACTGCACGTTCCCCGTCGAAGTGGATATTCCCAACGGCAACCTCTACATCCGCTTGCGGGTGTCGGCCAACATCCGTATCACACAGAACAACACCATCACGACGGGCGGAGGAGGTTCGAACCGTCTGGCAAAGACATGGTCGGTTTCCGTAGTCGAGTAATCGAAAAACAACGAATAGCATGAAAAAACAGATCATTGCGACGCTGCTCCTATTAACGACGACGGCGTCGAACATCGGTTGTACGGACGATAGTCCGGCACAAATTACCTCGCTCAAACTCAATCGCACGGAACTTACACTCCAACCCGGCGAAACCTTTCAACTGGAAGCCACGACCCGACCTGCCGACGCCGGCGTACCAATCAAATGGAGCAGTTCCAACGAGGCGGTGGCGGCGGTCGACGAACGAGGACTCGTCACAGGCACAGGTTACGGCGCCGCCCTCGTCACGGCACGCTACGGCAGTTACTCGGCCAAATGTTCCGTAACGCTGAACGCAGAACAAGTTTGGGATCCTTCGCAGGCTCTCGCGGCTCCGCTCTCATCGGACATCGTTCACAGCAAGAACGTCCTGCTGTATGCACCCCGCCGCATTTTACAGGGTTTCGACATCCTCCCGAACGGCGAGATCTACTACTCACAGGTCGGCAGCAACGCCTACACGCTCAATATCTGTCGGGCAGCAGGCCCCAACCAGAACGCCCAGGACGAAGTGATGATCCTCAAACATTTCGGCCACGGCACGCAGATCGTCGCCGAGAAAGCCTCAGACGGAAAGACTTACATTTGGCTCAACAGCAATGCCTCGGTCGACGACAGCGGCGAATACGGCAACAACTGGTCGTTCTCGCGCGTGGAGTTTGTACCCGGAACGAACGAAGCAGACGGCTATGCCGGCGATACCTTCTTCCTGAACAAGGAACAGCAGTACGATCAACAGGTGGCCGTCGATTTCGATGCACGCCGATTGCTGGTGGGTTCGCGTAAATCGGGCGTGCGCCATTTCTGGATTTTCGACCTCGACGAAGTGCTGGCCCTTCCACTCAAGGAGATGACCGTATCGGTCACCGTAGGCGGAGGTACGGGCGACGGCGAGAAGCAGACCGTCGAACGCAAGATCATGGGACACGATTTGAACAACTGCCGCGTACTGGGCAATTTCTCGTTCTCCGCAGGTACAGACAAGGAGCACGACGTCTACTCCTATTCGCATCAGGGACACGAAATCAACGGCGACTACATCTATTTCTACGAAGGAAATGCCGTCGAGAATTCGGATGATCCCGGTACCTATCAATCGAAGGCCTATGTCACCGTGTTCAACTACAACGGCCGAATCGTCGTACCACGCACCGAGGTAGCGGCTATCGCCGATGTGAACGGACTGGCCTCCGAAGGCTTCACGCAAACGGGTTACGCCGAAGGCGAATGCATCAAAGTCAAGGAGGGCAAACTCTATCTGGGAATGGCATGCCGTGACGGATCGTCGAGCAACCGGTACGCCAACATTCTGGTATACGACTGCGTGAAAAAGCAGTGATTCCAAACCTGCATGGTGACGGCCGGCTCTGCGTGACGCAAAGCCGGCCGTCCACGTTTTTCGACCGGACCGAAGTCCCGAATGTATTCTTCTCCACCGTCGTTTCGCCCGACAGAATCGTCACGGAACCGCGAACACGAAAACTTTTCGGGCCAAACAATCCACCAAAGCATGCGATCACGAACGATGATCCCTCCGATCCCAACCATCCACTCGGCATGAAAAATACGCTTCCTTCTCTCCTCGTGCCTCCCATTCGGCATACACGCCGCATAGCAGGACTGCATCCGCGAATTGCTCCGCCGCGATCCCCGACCCGCGTGTCTTCATGGCCGTCCTCTATTCACTGGCGGCGATCACGCCCGATACCGAATTCGGGCTGTCGTTCTACGATTATTTCACCGAAGAGGAGCGGTTCGCCCTGTGGCGTGTGGCCAACCTGCGGGAATACCTGCCCAAAATGAACTCGGCGCCCAGCCGCGGGCTGTCGATCGACATGGCCAAGCCGCTGATGCGGCAGCTGCTCGGCAGTGCGCAGGAGGCCGTCGACGGCGGCGAGGTCTGTGCAGCGCTCCGCTTCGGGCACGGCGAAGGCACGATGCCGCCGAGCGTCATTCTCGAAGTGGCAGACCCCTACTACGACCGGGAGTATTCCGCACCTATTGCGGCGACAAAATCTCCCGCATGCCGGACATGAAGCCCCTGCCCGAAGTGGAGACCGGTTACTGATACCGGAAACAGCTCGGACGCACGGTTCCCGCCGCAGTTCATACGACGGAAGCCGTGCGTTTTCCGCCACCGGCTGAGACTCCATCGGCGGAACGCCCCGCAGCGTCATAACGCGAATTTCGCACCGATGAAATAGGTGCGCGGCGCGGCCGGACCGTAAATGTAGGCCGCGTCCTTCCTCTGACCGAAATCGAGATCGTGCTGGAAACTGTCGAAAAGGTTCTTCACCCCCGCATTCAGTTCGAGTCTCAACTGTCTGGTAAGCGACAGGGTATACGACAGGTGCGCACCCATGTCCCAGAAATCGGGCGTCAGCCGTTCGGTATCCTTTGCAATGAATCCCGCGTTGTGCTGTACGAGCATCCGTCCGGTATAGTTGCCGAAGAGCGACGCCGTGAAACCGCGGGTCAGGATGCAGACGGCCGTCAGGTAGCCGTAATGGTCGGGCGAACGGAACATCCGCCGCTGGGGCGCGACCTCGTCCGACCACCGTTCGGGTTCGTCGTAGCGACTGCGCTGGAAGGTATAGCCGAGCTGGAACTCGAAACGTCCCGGAATACCGGCCTTGGCCTCCACGCCGATGCCGGCGACGGTGGCGCCCGCCGCATTGCGGCGCTCCTTGATGACGTTGCCCTGTTCGTCCTCGCCGACCTTTGCGAGCGTAAAGAGGTCGTCAAGCAACGTATAGAACCCCTCGACGAGCAGATTTCCCTGCACCCGTCCGAAATTGCGGTAGAGGTCGACCGATGCGCTGAGGCTGTGCGAATATTCGGGCCTCAGGTTCGGGTCGAGGCGGATGACGGCCACCTTGTTGTCCAGCGCGTCGATATGCAGATCCTCGTTATAGGCCTGCGGCGCACGGTAACCGCTGGCATAACTGGCCCGCAGGCCCACCGCCGGCGTCGGACTGTAACGCACGTTGACGCGCGGCGAAAAAACGGCGTTCTTCATCATGTTGTGCTTGTCCACACGACCGCCGACGAGAAAGTTGAGCCGCTCGCTGCGCCACTCGTTCTGGAAGAAGAACCCCGTGCTGCGGGTCGTCTGCCGGAAATCGCGGCCGAATCCGAGATACTTGTCGTCGAGCGCGTTGTAGTTGTACTCCACGCCGGCGGTCAACTCCGAAGGAAGAAAGAGCAACCGCTCGAACGAATAGGTGTACTGCGTGCCGGCGACGAACGTCTCGTCGCCGGTCGCACCGTAGGCATCGGGATTGCGGTCCGTACCGAAATAACTGTCGCGGCCGATGCGCTGCGCCGAGGCATAGACTCCCAGCCGGTGGCGGCCGTCCGGGCTGAACCAGTCGAACTTCAAACCGCCGCCGTCGATCTTGTGGTTCAGCTGTTCGGCGATATCGGCCATGTGGGGAGGCAGATCGAAGGCATTGCCGCCGCGGCGGAATTCATGGATATGGTGATACTCGGCTGTCAGCCGCGTATAGGGCGAAGTCTTGTAGTAGGCACGAAATCCGACCGACTCGGACAGGAGTACCGGAATGACCGAAAATCCGTCACCGTTGCGGACGAATAAGTCGCGGTCGCGGATCATCCCGAAGAGATAGACGCCCGTCTTGTAATCGTCGGAGACGAACGAGCCGTTGAGCGACGTATTGAAATCGGCCGTACCGCCCTCCGAAATATTGGTCGTATTGGCCAGCGTCACCGAGTTGTAGAGCGGCTCCTTGGTGATGATGTTGACCACGCCGCCGATGGCGTTGGCGCCGAACAGAGCCGACCCGCCGCCGCGGATCACCTCGACCCGTTCGATCATGGCCACGGGCAGCTGTTCCAGCCCGTACACCGAAGCCAGCGAACTGAAAATTGGCCGGCTGTCGAGCAACACCTGCGAATATTGCCCCTCCAATCCGTTGATACGCAACTGCGTAGTACCGCAGTTGCCGCAGTTGTTCTCCACGCGCAATCCCGACTGAAAATTCATCGTTTCAGCCAGGTTGCTCGACGCGGTCGATTCGAACAGTTTCGTCGAGGCGACGGAGACGATCGTGGGCGAGAACTTCCGGTTGGTCTCCGTACGGCTGGCCGAAACGACGACCTCCTCCACTGCGAGCGCCTCCTCGTTCAGGGAAAAATTCACCTCGGCAGTCCTGTCGGCGACGATCTCCACCGTCGTTTCGGCCGACCGGTAGCCCACCGACGACGCGACGAGCGTAAAACGTCCCAAAGGCAGGTTTTTCAGGAAATAGTGTCCGGTGGCGTCGGTCGCACACCCGATGGTCGTACCTTTCACGGCGACGGTCGCATAGGCAAGGTGCTCGCCGCTCTTCGCATCGACGACATGCCCCGTAATATTCGCATCGCTTTGTTTTCCGGTTTTCACGACAGCTTCTCCTGCGGCGAGGCACACCGCAGGCAACAGGAGCACGACAAGTGCTCCGATGATATGTTTTTTCATTGGATGATTCGGATTTGATGAATATACAACAAATGACGGCGAAGACAGGACGAAACGTCCGCTCCGCATTCAGATTCGCAAAAACATCAATCCAGGGGAGGTGCGCGCAGGCCGTAGACTCGCACCGGCATACCGCGCCGCGCGACGGGTTTCCGGACTCCGAAGACAAAAGCGGCTCCCGCCTGCCCGAAAACCAGCGCGACGAACGTCGCCGCCGTGGCAATCAGCAACGACAGGTGCGCGATCAGCTGGAACTGCTGCGGCGTGTGGTTGTGACCGGGATTGCCCGAAGAGCCGGAGAAGGGATGCGAATGGACGAAAACGTGTCCGTCGATCCGGTGGACATGCGGAAACAACGTGACACTGCTCCAATACCCCACAAAGAGTAACAGGAGCAACGACGCCGTTATGTTTCGTCCGGTGTTTCGCATCGGGCCAGGAGCTTTATGCACAAAGATACGAATAAGCCGAACGCAATGCAAATTTATTTGAACATTGCCGAGCGGGAGTATCTGAGGCGAAGCCAAAGATAGGAAATAATCCGGAAAATCGAGAAGATCACCGGCGAGAAACGCGCTGACGAAGCGACCGTAGCCCTGATGAGCGACTACCTGAAAGAGCAGGAAAAGCTGGCCGGATGCTCACGGCCTACAACAAGCGACAGGGCTGTTGCGACAACCGCTCTCCGTTCCGACCGAAAAACACATCGGACGAAACCGATCGCGGAAGAAGATACGGAAATACACAATCCCGTGTTTCGTCCGGCCGCGAAAAGCGGGATCACGCCTCCCGCAGATCGGCGAACCAATAGGCGTAGCTCTTCGACGTCCCGTCGTCGAGCCGGACGTCGTAGCTGCGGCGGAAGGGCGTTCCGAGCCGGAACGGCACGGGCGAGGCGAAGATCGGCCCGTCGTAGCAGAAAGTGTGGTACTCGCCGTTCTCGCCGTTGGGATCGGTTCCGGCGGGCAGTGACGCCACGAAATCGCGGTCGACGACACGCCCTACGGCGGCACGCCCCAATCCGTCGTCCATCGTCGTCACGACCACCGTTTTCAACCCCGACGCGAGGAAATCCGCCATCACCTCCTGAGAAGATTCTCCCCAGAGCGGTTCGACGACTTCGATGCCGAACGGCGCGAGCTGCCTCTCCCTGTACGCACGCACGTCGTGCAGGAAAATATCGCCGAAGATGAAGTGCGTCACGCCCCGCGCCCCGAAATGCGCCACGGCACGCGACATCGCCGCTCCGTAATCCGCCATATCGCCGTTCGGAGCCAGATCGAGGCGGTACAACGGAATCCCGATCCGTTCGGCCTGCGCCTGCAACAACGCCGCCGGAATGCCGTGCATCGTCGAACGCCGCGTCGAGCCGTCGACGGTCGTCAGCAGCGCGACGATCTCGTAGTCACCCGACCGCATCGCCCGCCAGAGCGCATGGGCGGAATCCTTGCCGCCGCTCCAGTTGAAAACCGCCCTTATCCGTTCCATACGATATGTCCCGCATTGTGGAAAAATCCGCAGACGAGCGTCAGGTATTCGGGCATACGCCCCTCGACGCCCCATTTCAACTCGATGCCGAAAAGTTCGCGTGCCGTGCGGCCGACGTCGAATCCGCACGCTTCGAGCGAAGGACGCACCCGATCGGGATGACGGCACGGATTCCCGTCGGGACGGGTACAACTGCCTTCCGGACAATGGAGACAGGTGCCGACATAGGCGAACGAACGGCCGCCGATGCGCCGCTCCATATCGAGCAGCCGTGCTTCGATCCGCTTGCGCTCGGGACGCATCAGCCGGCCTGCCTCCGACAGGGGCAGTCCCTCCTGCTCCGGCACGATCTTCGTAGCGACGACGAGCGCCGTCGCATAGCCCGACAGATACTCCTCGACGGAGAACCCGAAGGGCGGACAACCCCAGCTGCTCCCGTAACTGGGGCAGGCGCGGCAATATTCCGCAATCCGCTGCGCATCGCGGAAACGGGCGACGTAATCGGCCGCAGGCAGCTCAACCGCGGAATCTTCGGCACGATATCGGTATGAAAAATCCATACGGCAAAATTAGTCGATCCGGCGGCTCGAAACGGGATTTTTCGAAAAAAATTTCGTCTTTTCGAACAGTTTTTCGGTCTCAATCCCTATATTTTCCCCAGAT
>ENA-UOJM01003023-UOJM01003023.1-human-gut-metagenome-genome-assembly--contig:-P116-NODE-3023-length-10678-cov-6.088676_pt1 | contig 10678 bp, 9 predicted proteins | sample MGYA00242349_ERZ723896 | MGnify/ENA metagenome assembly ERZ723896 | reverse complement strand
GCGCCACGCAGAAATCCAGCATGGCCGCAAAGGGCATATCCAGTGTGCAGGTTTTGATAGAAAGCCGCATAGGGGTGACCTCCTTGGTCATTGATCTTTTTTGGGGGCCGCCGCGGGGCGGCGCATGAAGATCGTTTTTTTTCGCGGGGAGTTGAGGGGCGCTATTCCTTGGTGAACCACAGGTCCAGATCCACAGGACCCTCGACGCCGTCCACAACGCCGCTCTCGCTGTACTGCCAGAGGGTCACGCCCCGGTCCAGCGCCGGGACGGGGCCGTAGCTGGCCAGCCAGACTGGCAGGTGCGCCAGCGCCTCCATGCCGTACATACTTCCGGCCCAGTGGAGGTTCATGTAGACCACCGGCTCATAGCCCGCCTGACGGATCACGTCGCAAAAGGCGATGGCGTTCTGGGTGGCCTGTTCGCCGGTGAGGTCATCGGTCCGGGCCTCGTCCGCCGTGTAAAATTCCAGATCGTAGGCGATGGGGCCGCTGACGTTCGTCCCCCGGAGCCGCTCCACCACGAACCGGGCTTCCTCGGCGGCTTCCTCCTCCGTGACGGCCTGAGAGTAGAAGTAAACGCCCACCGTCAGCCCTGCTTTGGCGGCGTCGGCGGCGTTCTGGGCGAAGGCGTTGTCCTCCACCAAAGCCCCGGTGCCGTAGCCCCGGAAGCCAACCCGCAGCATGGCGAAGTCCGCTCCGGCGGCCTCCACGGCGGGCCAGTCCACGACACCTTGATAGCTGGAAACGTCCACCCCGGCATAGGCGGTGACGCCGGGGGCGTCATATTGGTAAAACGGCTCCCTGCGGGTCAGGGCTTCCTCACTGACGGTGATGCCCGGCCCTGGCGCGGTATGGGCCCGCCATTCCAGAATACCCCAGATCCCAAGGCCCGCCAATACCAGCGCCGCCAGCAGCCAGCCACGGCGGTTGGGCGCGGCCCGCTTGCCGCCTTTCTTTTTTTCTTCCATATGTGTTCCCCCTCTTTTCTGCCCATAGACAACCACCGACGGCGCTGCCTTTGGTGAACAAAGTCTGAATTTGCCGCAAAAAGGGGAGGGGACGGTTCAGGTTTCCTGCGCCAGCATCCGCAGGGCGAACAGGGTGTGGAGCGCTGCGCCGGTGGGAAGAACGTCCTCGTTGAACACCACCGCCTCGTTGTGCATGGGCTTGCCGTAGCGGGGATCCTCCTGCGGCGTTCCGGCCCCCAGCAGCAGGTAGGCGCAGGGCAGCTCATAGGTGAAGGAGGCGAAGTCCTCGGAGCCCATGCCGCCCTGATCCAGACGGTACACCCGCTCCTTGCCAGCCAGCTCCTCCGCCCAGCCCGCGACCTGTTCCATCAGGGCGGGATCGTTTACCAGCGGCGGCGCGGAGGCGATCTCCTCCAAATGGGCGCTGCCTCGGAAGGCCGCCGCCGTGTTTTCCGCGATGACCCGGATGCGCTCCATGATCCGGGCGCTGAGCTCCCGGTCAAAGGTGCGGATGGTGCCCTCCAGCACGGCCTCCTCCGGGATGATGTTGGGGGCCTGTCCCCCCTGGAACCGGCCCACCGTCACCACGGCAGGCTTCTTCGCGGAGATCTCCCGTGCGGTCAGCTCCTGCAGAGAGAGGTAGATGTGGGCGGCGATGTTGATGGGGTCCACGCCGGTCTCCGGCATGGCCCCGTGGCAGCCGGTGCCCCGGACGGAGATTCGGAACAGGGTGCAGCCCGCCATGAACGTCCCCCGGCCGCAGAGCACCATGCCGGAGGGGGTGCCGGAGTTGACATGGAGAGCCAGCGCCGCTTTGGGCGACGGCGCATCCTTCAGGACCCCGGCCGCCAGCATGGACTTGGCCCCGGTGAAGCCCTCCTCATCCGGCTGGAACACCAGCCGCACCGTGCCCTTCAAGTCCGCCTGATGCCGCTTGAGTAAAGCGGCGGCGCTTAACAGCATGGCGGCGTGCATATCGTGGCCGCAGGCGTGCATGGCGCCGTTTTCCGACTGGAAATCCAGCCCCGTGGTCTCCCGGACCCGGAGAGCGTCCATATCCGCCCGGAGCAGCACGCACCGGCCGGTGTCCTCACCAGTGATGTCCGCCACCACGCCCCCGGCCAGCGAGCGGGGCGTATACCCCAGCGCCGTCAGCCGTTCCGTCACATAGGCGGCGGTGTGGGGCAGGGAGGGGCCTACCTCCGGGTCCCTGTGCAGGGTCCGGCGATCCGTCAGAAGCTGGGGCTTCAGGGCTTCCGCCTCTGCCAGCAGAGCTTTGGTATCCATGGTCATAGCACGTCATCCTTCCTTTGAACTGCGCCGTTTCCGGCAAGCTTACAATACGGTTATTATACCGCAGGGCGATGCATTGTCAAACACCGCCGGAGAAAAAACGGAGCTGCGTCAAGTATCTTTCTTATTTTCCTGATAGGACTTCGGCGAGAAAAGTGAGCGCGAACTGTCTTGACAGCCGCTGGCGGCGCTGGACTGAGCGGCAGAGGCATTTGCCGCAAAGGGCAGAGCTGAGGCATGCAGATCAGCCAGTTCTGGTGATGCGGACTGGCCAAGCTGTGGAGTAAGCGGGACAAAGTGTTTAAATTTTTGCCGGGCAGAAATTGAGATTTGGAAAAAATGATAAACTTGATGAAAATGAAAAGGTTTTGATTGACTCCAAAAGAAATTGACAGTATCATACGACCAATAAAAACGGTATGTTAAAGGAAAGGAGCGGCAGCTATGTTTAATCTGAGTTCTCGAATGCTGATCTGCATGTACATGGACATGGCTATGCCGATGCCCATGCATTTGTGCGCTCATTTGCTGCCTTTCCGGAACATCCGGGGTCGAATGTGTCTCTGTGGATCGTAATATGCAGAGTTATCTGGCCTTCGGCGATGACGAGGAGACCTTGAACCTGGGGGCCAAGGCCATCTCCGACCACCTCAAGGCCCAGAGCGTGACTTTAGAATTTGCTCTGGACGAGGGCGGCGGCAAGATCGAGTCCGGCGCGGCCTTCGGTGCTCCGGATATTTCCATCGCCCATGTGGACCTGATGGAGAAGGGCTATGCGGACCTGGAACTGTCTGTCCGCTCCATCGGCGGCCATTCCAGCCGCCCCTACGGCGGCACGTCTCTGGAGCACCTGGCCTGTGCCATTGCGGATATCACCCACAGACCCTTTCCGGTGCGGCTCAGTCCGGTGATGATGGGGGCCTTTGAAACGCTGGCTCCCTACATCACCGCGGAGCCGCTGAAAACCCTGGTGCAGGATGTGGAGGCCAACGCGGACGCCATCGCCGCTTACTGTCTCCGGGACCGGACGCTGTTCCCCTTTGTCACCACCACGATAGCCCCTACCATCATCCGGGGCAGCAGCAAGGCCTGCAACGTGATGCCCCAGGATATGCAGGCGGTCATCAACTTCCGTCTGGCGGATGGCGACACGGCGGAGAGCGTCATGGCGCATTGTAGGGAGGCGGTTCAGGACCCCACTGTTGAAATACGCTATTTGCAGGCAAATGATCCTTCCGCCACCGCCCGGTGTGACGTTCCTGCCGTCCATGACCGTGGGGGCCACGGACGCCCACCACTATGAGCAGATCTGAGACACCTGCCTGCGGTGCAGTCCCTTCATGGCGGAGCCGCAGGAAGCGGCCGCCGGTGTCCATGGGACCAACGAGCGTATCCCGGTGCGGGCCTATTTGCAGGGCATTCGGGTCCTCATCGACCTGATGGAGCACGTGAACCTATCCTGCTAATGTGCTAAGGCACGTATGTGCATCCGAGACCGCACTTCAGAAATTGAACGAGTGAAAAAGCTGCCGGGGAGTTGATGATCTCCCCGGCGGCCTTTTTGCGGTCAGCAGAAGGTTGGATTTCCGCAGAAAAATGCCCGAAGGAGATGTTCCTTCGGGCATTGCGTGTATTCGGCAGAAATCAGCTGCTTTTTCCCAGATACGCTTCCTTCACCCGGCTGTCCGCCAGCAGCTCCGCGCCGGTGCCGGACATGGTGATGGTGCCGGTCTCCAGCACATAGGCGAGGTCCGCGATCTTCAGGGCCATGTTGGCGTTCTGTTCCACCAGCAGCACCGTGACGCCCTGCCGGTTGATCTCCCGGATGATGGAGAAGATGTCCTGCACCACCAGCGGGGCCAGACCCAGAGACGGTTCATCCAGCATCATCAGCTTGGGGCGGGACATGAGGGCACGGCCCACGGCCAGCATCTGCTGCTCGCCGCCGGAGAGGGTGCCCGCCAGCTGCCAGCTCCGCTCCTCCAGACGGGGAAACAGGCTGTACACCCACTGGATGTCTTTTTCGATCTCCGCCTTGTCCCGGCGCAGATAGGCCCCGATCTTCAGATTTTCCAGCACCGTCATATCCGGGAAGACCCGGCGGCCCTCCGGACTCATGGCGATGCCGGTGGAGATGATCTTGTCGATGGACTTGCCCAGCAGCTCCTGCCCGTCCCACTGGACGGAGCCGCCGGAGGCCTTTACCAGTCCGGTGATGGTCCGCAGGGTGGTGGATTTGCCTGCGCCGTTGGCGCCGATCAGCGTCACGATCCTGCCGTCCGGTACTTCCAGAGAAATGCCCCGGAGGGCCTGGATGCCGCCGTAGTGGACCTGGAGGTTTTCAATTTTAAGCATCGTCCGCCACCCCCAGATACGCGTCGATGACGCGCTGATTTTTTTGGATCTCCGCCGGTGTGCCGTGGGCGATCAGCTTGCCGAAATCCAGCACATAGATGCGGTCGGAAATGCCCATGACCAGATTCATGTGGTGCTCGATGAGGAGGATCGTGATCTTGAATTTCTCCCGGATCTCCCCAATAAAGGCCGTCAGCTCCTCCGTTTCCTGAGGATTCATGCCGGCGGCCGGCTCGTCCAGAAGCAGCAGCTTCGGCTCCGCCGCCAGTGCCCGGGCGATCTCCAGCCGCCGCTGCTTGCCGTAGGGCAGGCTGGTGGCCAGCTCGTTTTTTACATCGGCCAACCCTACGATCTCCAGCAGCTCCTCCACCTGTGCCCGCTGAGCCGCTTCCTCTTTCCGGTTTAGCCGGAACGCGGCGGAAAACACGCTGCTGGTGGAGCGGCAATGCTTGGCGATGAGCACATTGTCGAACACCGTCTGGGTCTTCCACAGGCGGATGTTCTGAAAGGTCCGGGCCATGCCCGACCGGGTGATCTTGTCCGGGGTAGGGGAGAGGGTCTCCGTGTAAAGTCCGTCACACTGGCCCTTGTACTGCTTTTTCATTTTGCCCTGGGGGTGGTTTTCGATGATCTTCGCCCCGTCGAACCACACCGCGCCGTTGGTGGGCTGGTATACGCCGGTGATGACATTGAAGGCGGTGGTTTTTCCCGCGCCGTTTGGTCCGATGAGGGCCACGATCTCCCCCTCGTTGACCTCCAGCTCCAGATCGTCCACAGCCACAACGCCGCCGAACTGCATGGTGATGTGATCCAGTCTCAAAAGCTGCTCACTCATGGCTGTATCGCCTCCTTCTTCGCTTTTTTCTGTCGCTTTTTCAGGAGATCCGGCAGCTCTTTATCTCCCATGATGCCCTTTCGGAAGAACAGCACCACCACCATGATGATGACGGAGAACACCACCATCCGGAAGCCGGTGCGCAGGAAGGGGACCTTGAAGCTGCCGATGTAGGTCTCGGCGTCCAGAAACCGCAGCCACCAGTCGCTGGCCGCCACATACAGGAATGCCGCGATGCAGCTGCCGGAGATGGAACCGATACCGCCGATGACCACGATCAGCAAGATCTCGTAGGTCATGGCCGTGGTGAACACCTTGGCCTGCGCCTGATTGGCGAACATGGCGAACAGGCCGCCGCCCACTCCGGCGAAAAACGAGCTGATGCAGAAGGCCAGCCGCTTGTGGCGGGCCAGATTGATGCCCATGGCCTCTGCCGCCACCTCATCGTCCCGGATGGCCTTGAAGGCCCGGCCGTAGGTGGAGTTGATCAGCAGCACGATCACCGCCACGCACACCCCCGCCAGCAGAAACGGTACGAAGGTGGACAGCCGCAGGATCACCTTGCCGTCGGCATTCTGAATATTGAAGCTGGAGAAGGTGGGGAAGTTCTTCAGGGCGTTGGCGCCGTTGGTCACAGGGCCGAGGGGGTCCCACTGGAAGATGGCCCGGATGATCTCCGCGAAGCCCAGAGTGGCAATGGCTAGATAGTCGGATTTCAGACGCAGCACCGGCAGGCCGATGAGCCACGCCACCGCTGCCGCCACGCAGCCGCCCAGAAACAGGGCCAGCAGAACGCCCAGCACCAGCCCCACAGCCCCGCCGCCGAACAGCTCCGGCAGGGAGAAATTCACGGCGGAGCCGTTATAGAGATAGTACACCGCTTCCCGGTCCGCCGTGGGAATGGTGAGAATGGCGTAGGTGTAAGCGCCCAGCAGCATGAAGCCCGCCTGCCCCAGAGAAAACAGGCCGGTGAAGCCGTTGAGCAGGTTCATGGACACCGCCACCAGCGCATATACCGCGCCCTTTTTCAGAACGGTGAATAACATGCCCGTGGGCTTCATGGTGTTTTCCAGCAGGATGACCAGCGCCAACAGTGCCAGCGCGCAGAGCAGGGCGATCACCGTGCCCCGTTTGCTTTTCTTTTCGTTCAGCACAGTCGATCCCCCCTTACACTTTGTCCGTGACCTTTTCGCCGAACAGACCCGTGGGCTTCACGCAAAGCACCACGATCAGGATGGCGAAGGTAAAGGCATCGGAAAAGACGCTCCAATCGGAGCCCTTGATGATGCTCTCGCAGATACCGATGAGAAACGCCCCTACCACAGCGCCGGGAATGGAGCCGATACCGCCGAATACCGCCGCTACGAAGGCCCGCAGTCCCGGCAGGGAGCCGGACAGGGGGACGATGGACTGGTAGTTGGTGAAGTACAGCAGGGAGCCGATGGCCGCCAGCAGAGAGCCGATGATGAAGGTCACGGAGATCACGCTGTTGATCCGGATGCCCATGAGCTGCGCGGTTTCAAAATCCCGGGACACGGCCCGCATGGCCATTCCGATCCGGGTGTGGTTGATGAGCTGGGTCAGGGCCGCCACCAGAAGCACCACCAGCACCGGCGTGACCACCGTCACATACTTGGTGGATACCCCTGCGATGGTCAGCTGGTTGGACAGACCGGGCAGGGCGGGGTACATCTGGGGCAGGCCGCCGGTGACGTAGGTCGCCAGATTTTGCAGCAGATAGCTGACGCCGATGGCGGAGATCATCACCGACATCCGGGGGGCTGTCCGCAGAGGCTTGTAGGCCGCCCGCTCGATGATAAAGCCCAGCAGCACCGTCAGAATGATCATCAGGGGAATGGCCGCGGCCAGCGGCAGGCTGGCGCTGAGGTAGACCATCATCAGACCGGCTACCATAAATACATCGCCGTGGGCAAAGTTGATCAGCCGCAGGATGCCGTAGACCATGGTGTAGCCGATGGCGATGAGGGCGTACTGCCCGCCCAGCGATATGCCGGAGAGCAGAATGGAGATGCCGTATTGCACGGGGAACCCTCCCTTTTCTTTCAAGTTTTACGCGGAAGGCACGCGGCGGAGCCGTCTTGAAAAAAGCCGCAGAGCGGCTGCTTTCGGGGCGGTCCCGGCCTTGGGGTGCTTTCACGCGAACCGTCTGTAAACGGTAAGACCGCCTGGCGGGGGAGTCCCCGCCAGGCAGGTCGGCAGGATCGGATCAACCGGCTTTCTGCTGCGATTCCAGAGCCCAGGGGTTGTTGGCGGTGTCAGCCACCTTGATGTAGGCAGTGTCGCGGATAGCGTCGCCGATGTCGTCAAAGGCGATGTCGCCGGTGACGCCGGTGTAGGTCACACCGGGCAGCGCGGCCTTGACGGCGGCGGGATCGGTGGAGCCGGCGGCCTTCAGGGCCTCCAACGCCACATAGTAGGCATCATAGCCCATGGCGGTGACGGCTGCGATGGTGTCATTGCCGCCGTTGTTGGTCATGGCGGTGGCGTCCTCGTTCAGCCAGGCCTTGATGCCCTCGTCGAATTCGGGAGAGCCGCCCTCCTGATAGAAGGTGGAGACATACAGCTTCACGTCAGAGCCGGAAGCAGCTTCCAGAACCATGTTGCTGTCCAGCGTATCGGAGCCCAGAATGGGGATCTCCAGACCCATGGAAGCGGCCAGCTTCACGATCTGAGTGGAGTAGGAGATGGACACGGGGCAGAAGATGACTTCCGCGCCGGAGGAGACGGCCTTCGACAGGTAGGTGCTGAAGTCGGAGGTGTTGGTGGGGAAGGAGTCGGTGATGACCTCGCCGTCAAAGGCGTCGGTGAAGTACTTGATCAGGCCCTGATCGTACTCGTTGCCCAGCTCGCCCAGGCAATAGGCCTTCTTGGCGGAGAACTTCTCCTGCGCGAAGTTGGCCAGAACGGTGCCCTGGAAGGGGTCCAGGAAGCAGATGCGGAAATAGTAGTCATTGCCCGCGGTGACGCCGGGGTTGGTGCAGGTCACGCCGATGGCGGCCAGACCCGCTTCACCGAAGATGGGGCCGCCGGCCATGGCGCAGCTGGAGCCGTAAGTACCCAGCACCAGAGAAACGTCCTTGCTCACCAGCTCAGAAGCGGCGGTAGGAGCCTTGGCGGAATCGGAGCCGTTATCGGCATAGACCAGCTCCACCTTGTAGGTCTCGCCGCCGATGTCCACGGTGGGGGTCATGTGGTTGGCGTACTGCATACCCAGCATCTCCTGCTTGCCGCCGGCGCCGGAGTCACCGGTAGCAGGCTCAAATACGCCGATCTTTACAACTTTTTCACCGGAAGCGGCGTCAGAACTGCTCTGGCTGTCGCTGCTGGCATCGCTGGAGCTGTCAGCGCCGCAGGCTGCCAGACTCATGGACATAGCCAGCGCCAGCATGATGGAAACAAACTTCTTCATTCAATTCATCCTCCTTGCGAGATCCGGACTGCTCAAAGCGTCCGCCTCTTATAGATGAATGCATTTTATACAGATACAATACCGCCCGCAAGAGAAAATCCGCACAAAATTTTTCCTGCGGTTTTCGCAGGCTTTTCACCGAATGACCATACAGCATAATCAAATGTGTTCGATGCACGGACAGATTGGCTGATTTCAGAAAATACAGCTTTTTTCGCTGTCTGTCAGAAACGGACATTGCCTCTGGTGATTTTGACCAAAAAATTTTCAGTTTCTTAGACGAAACGTGAAAGCAAAGGGCGGCCAGTACTTTGCGGACAGTGTTTCTGACCATGAAAAAGGGGCGGCATCTGCCGCCCCTTGCGTTTAAGATCCTTTGCATGTCTGAAACCCCGCGATATGGAAAGGTTAAGAGCCCTCGCATCTGCCGTCTGTGAAGCAGAGCCCTTAATCACGGCTGCGGCTGGTGGATGATGCCCACAAACAGGGGCAGGCCGTCAGTCCCGGTGATGGCGAACACGAAGGGACGGTTCAGAACGAAGTCCACTTCCTCCTCCGGCGGGGCGGCCTCGCCGCACATCATCATAACGGTATAGGCCGCGGCGGTGACGCCTTCCTCGTCAACGGTCACCCGGGCGGCGTGTTTGGCCTGGGAGAGATAAGCCGCCGTATCGTCAGTCATGGGGGAAAAGTCCGAGATCGCCGGATCAAAGACGTCCGTGATGCCCAGAGCCCTCAGGCTGTCGGCCAGCTCCAGATCCGACGCGATGTCGAACTTCGGCAGAGCGAGGTTGACGATGAGGTATTTGCTCTCCGCGCTCTCGCCGCCGCTGAGTAGGCAGTCCATCGTCGGCTCGTCAGCCAGCAGCTCCTCCGGCGCAACGCCCTCGTCCGGCAGCAGGAACCACATGGCACCGCTGCCCTCCAGCGGCTTGGAAACCGCGGAGAAGCGGTCGCTCCAGTAATAGGTGTTCGTCCCGCGCTGGCGCATGAAGTCACAGGTCATGTCTCCGCTGTCGGCGTGGAAGGTATCCGGCGCGGTGTTGGCCTTGGAGAACTCGCCGTCCCACTTGGCCCGGAAATAGATGGTGGACGCCAGCGCGAGGATCGTTTCCTGATCCATCGTCAGGCCGGAGGCCTGCTCCTTCAGAAGCCCGCCGGTCTGCTGGTCGATCCAGTCCTGAAGCGCCTTGTCAAAGGCGGCGGAGCCCATTTCACCACGGAAGGACGAGGCGTAATAATATCTTGCCAGCGCGTCCATGGCTTCCTGCTTGAAGCTGATTTTGTCGCTGAGCCACAGGGAGTTGGCCAGAATACTGGTCACTGCGCCGTCATCGCAGTAGTTGGCGTTCCAGACAGCGGCGGCCTCGGCCCGGAGGGCGTTCACATCGCCGCTGCCCAGCAGGGCGAGGATCTGCTCCCGGCTCTCGCTGTCCGTCACCTCCGCCAGCATAGCGAGGGCCATGTAGAGGTTGATGGGGGAGCAGACCTTGTTCTCTCCGCTGCTGCCGGTGAGCAGCTGGGGGATGACGGCGCGGAGGTAGCCGTCCAGCACGTCCGTATAACCCTCCGGCTGATCCGTCTGCTTTCTGCGGTCTGCCTGCCATGCGTCATAAACCTGATTGAAGCCGTCACTGTCGAAGTCTCCGTTGGGTCTGCTGAACTTGGTTTCGTCCGGGTACTGCGCCATTTGGGGATACTGTGGGGCGGCCAGCTGGTATTTGCTGACGGTTTTGGCCTCGGGCTGCGCGCAGGCGGTCAGGGAAATCAGACTGACCGCGGCAAGGAGAAGAGCGA
>ENA-UOJM01003016-UOJM01003016.1-human-gut-metagenome-genome-assembly--contig:-P116-NODE-3016-length-10722-cov-4.365145_pt1 | contig 10722 bp, 10 predicted proteins | sample MGYA00242349_ERZ723896 | MGnify/ENA metagenome assembly ERZ723896 | reverse complement strand
CTCAAAGGACTCTGGCGGCGGCATCCAGATCACAACAGGTCTTACCGTGTCTATTGCCAACTGTACCATTCAAGGAAATTCCTGTGGGGCCCAAGGAAGCGGTACCGTTGCAAACGGCGGCGGTATTCAAGCAAATCCGGGTGTTGTTCTGAACCTGTTGGACTGCGTTATTACTGACAATAAATCGATAACCGGTCATGGTGGAGGAGTACATATAAGCGGTCCCAATAAAAATGCGGGTGGAACTGCAACGATTTCAGGGACAACTACCATTCAGGATAATCAATCTTCTTTGGCTGGGGCCAATATGTATGTTGCGACTGTCACATCAACGACGGATTTGAGTAATTTGTCCCAATCATCGCAAATCGGTTTGACCTGGAATGTAAATGACGTGGATGTGAACAATGGTACTGTGGTTGCTTCTGGTGTAACCGAAGATAATTACTCATGCATTAAATACGAACCTGCTGAAAATGCGGATTATGTGTTGCGAAGGGCAGGAAACACTGCGGTTTTACATAAAGCTCTGAGCCTAACCCTGAGGTCTATTTCTCCAGATACAAACCAGCCTATCAACGACATACGCTATACGGTTCTTGGACTTGTCGGAGAAACTGTTGATTTTACAGAAGTCTGCGGTTTTGAACTGACAGGCTATCACATTGACCGCTGGGCAACGAACTATGTTGGGCAAGAAGGCTATCTATGGGAAAACCCCTATACATTCTCCGACTCCTTTAGCAGCGATGCGGCTAGGGGCGGTCCCAATGCTATCTGGGCACCAAACGAGTACAAAATTATCTATGAACTGAACGGTGGCGTTGCTGGTGTGAATGCACCTGATAAACACACCTATGGTACCGTGACGGATCTTGTTGCTCCTACCCGCGAAGGCTGTGTTTTCGGCGGCTGGTTTGCGGACAGCAGCTTCACCGGGCCAAAAATTACATCTTTGGGCGCAGAAGACTATACCAGCGACATTATGCTGTATGCCCTCTGGACAAAGGAGATCGGTGAGGACAGCAGTTATTCTGTTGATGTGATCCAAGATCAAACCTACACTGGTACGGCCATCGAGCCCGCTGTTGTTGTCAGAAACAGCACTACCGGAGATGTGATCGCGGACAGCCAGTATAGAGTTTCCTATTCCAGTAACATCAATGTCGGTGAGGCAAAGGTCAGCGTTACGATCGGAAACGATTCCGCCGAGGTCACATTCCAGATCACCAGGGACAACGCCCCCACTGTTGCAATGTCCGATGTATCTGTGACCTATGGCACTGCATATGCGATGACTGCTGCGGCCAAGACCAGCGCGGGCAATGCGATTACAGATGGTACCATCACCATCCGGTATTATACCGATGAAGATTGTTCCAAGGATGAGTCTGAAACCGCTCCCACTGCCGCGGGCATCTACTATGCCAAGGCGACTCTGGCCGAAACGGACAACTATGGCAGTGCAAGCGCATCTGCAAAGATCACCATCCGCAACGCCGACTTCTCTGTCACCGCTCAGGGCTACGACGGCACTTATGACGGCCAGCCGCACTCCATCACTGTAACGGCAGAGGGCGCGGCTGTGACTTACTCCACCACGGAGAACGGCACGTACAGCGAGACGAATCCCACCTTTACCGACGCAGGAGAATATACCGTCTATTACAGGGCTGCCAAGGCCAACCACAACGATGTGACCGGCAATGTGACTGTGAAGATCGCCAAGGCTGTCCCCGCCATCACCATTTCTTCCGACAAAGCCGAGCTTCGCGGCGGCGGTACTGTGGAACTGACAGTCAAGGCCGCCCCCGCGGACAGCACTGTGGCCGTCACCCAGACTGATGACCAAGGCAGCGAGGCCAAGATTTTGACTCTGACGGATGGGACCGTATCTGTCAAGCTGGACAACAGGGATGCCAGGTACACCTTTACCGCATCCTGTGCTGAAACGAACAATTACACCGCAGGGAGCAGCGAATGCACCGTGACCGTCTCCCGCCGCTCCTCCGGCGGTGGCGGCGGCTCCAGCAGCACTACCGCGGAGACCACCACCAACAGGGACGGCTCCAAGACCACCACTGTCACAGACAAGAAAACCGGCACCGTCACTGAGACCACCAAGTTCCAGGACGGCTCCATCCTAGTGGTGGAGACCCAGAAGGACGGCACTGTGACCACCACCGAGACAACCAAAAACGGTGTCAAGATCAAGACCGTGGATGAGCCGGGCGAGGATGTGACTGCTGAGATCACCGTCCCAAAGTCCGTGGGCGAGGCCGTTGTGATCATCCCTGCCGACGTGGACTGCGGCACTGTGGCCGTGGACACGGACACCGGCGAGGTGGTGAAGCTGTCCGTCCCCACTAAGGAGGGGATGACCGTCAAGCTGGCCGACTCCGCTGAACTGGTGCTGGTGGACCGCAGCAGGAATTTTGATGACACTCGGAACCACTGGGCGAAGGACGCCATCAACTTCGTCACAGCCCATGAGCTGTTCTCTGGTACCAGTGACACCGCCTTCACCCCTGACAGCCCCATGACCCGTGCCATGCTGATGACTGTTCTGGCCCGCTTTGACGGACAGGACACCACCGGCGGGGCTGTGTGGTATGAAAAGGCCATGGAATGGGCCAGGGAGAACGGCATCTCTGACGGCTCTGATCCCGACGGTTCCATCACCCGGGAGCAGCTTGCCACCATGCTGTGGCGCTATGCGGGCAGTCCCACTGGGGGCGGCTCCCTGTCCTCCTTCGGGGACAGCGCCAGCGTCAGCGCCTACGCCCTGGAGGCTGTGCGCTGGGCCGTGGGCGAGGGCCTGATCTCCGGTACAGATGCCGGCCTGCTGGCCCCTCAGGGCAGCGCAACCCGGGCGCAGGTGGCCACCATCCTCATGCGCTTTGTGGAGAGCCTGACCAAGTAAAGTAAATCGCCCCTGCATGAATAGGAGGGCGGGACGGCACAGCCGCCCCGCCCTCCTTCTGTTTCGATGCTGGATCAAGGACAGCCGCAGGGCAAGTCGTCACGACGTTTCCCTGCGGCTTTTATTCTCTCCTGTATTTCTCCCACAGGCGTGGTGCCCTTTTCTGGTCACGAAGTTTTTTGAATGTCAGAGAAGGCCGGCAGAGAGTCCGTTCCACCCGGCAGCATGAGCACAGTGCCATGGCGGAAGCGACTCAGAAGATGCTGGCAGTTGGAGAGCGGAATCCCGCGTTAAGTGATGTCATCACGGAAATGCAGCCGGGATCTGGCTATGATAGAGCCATAAAGAAACAAGAAGGAGGATTTGAATATGTCCGCTATCAATATCGATCAGAACAACATCCAGAGTGAAGTGATGAATTCCGACAAGCCCGTTCTGCTGGACTTCTGGGCTCCCTGGTGCGGTCCCTGCCGCATGGTCGTCCCCATCGTGGAGGAGATCGCCCGGGAGCGCAACGATATCAAGGTCGGCAAGGTGAACGTGGACGAGCAGCCGGAGCTGGCGAGCCGGTTTGGCGTGGTGAGCATTCCTACCTTGGTCGTCATGAAGAACGGAAAGATCGTCGATCAGGCTATAGGTGCAAGACCCAAGAATGCAATTCTTGGGATGCTGTAGGGAGGGATGACGATGGGGTTCTTCGATCTCTTCCAGCAAGCCGATATCGATCAGGGCGTAAAGGAATATTTGGCCACGCCCGGTGCTGTCCTGCTGGATGTCCGTACCTCTGAAGAATACAGAGACGGCCATATCCCCGGCAGCAAAAATGTTCCGCTTCAGGCTCTTGACAAGGTGGCCTCTGTCGCAGAAAATAAAAATATGGCACTGTATGTCTACTGCCACTCTGGCGCCCGGAGCCGTCAGGCTGCCGGCTTGCTGCGGCGTATGGGATATCGCAATGTAAACAACATCGGCGGCATTGCAGCTTATGCGGGAAAGGTGGAACGATAATATGAAAGTCGTGATCGTAGGCGGTGTGGCAGGCGGAGCCACAGCCGCGGCAAGGCTCCGCAGACTGGATGAGCAGGCTGAGATCGTGGTGTTCGAGCGTTCAGGCTTTGTTTCCTACGCTAACTGCGGTCTGCCTTACTACATCGGAGATGTGATCACTGCCCCTGAAGAACTGACCCTTCAGACACCGGAGAGCTTTTTCGCCCGGTTCCGTGTGAACATGAAGGTCCGCCACGAGGTGAAGGCTATCCACCCGGACAGGAAAACGGTATCGGTAAAAAATCTGGAGACCGGAGAAGAATTCGAAGAGAGCTATGACAAGCTGATCCTGTCCCCTGGTGCGAAGCCCGCTCAACCCCGCCTCCCCGGCGTTGGATTGGAGAATCTGTTCACTCTGCGCACCGTGGAGGATACCTTCCGGATCAAAGATCACATCAATAAGCATAACCCCACGTCTGTCGTTCTGGCGGGCGGCGGTTTTATTGGTCTGGAACTGGCGGAAAATCTGCGGGAGCTCAGCATGGATGTCACTATCGTCCAGCGCCCCAAGCAGCTGATGAATCCCTTCGATGCGGATATGGCATCCTTTATCCACGCAGAGGCACGCAAGCACGGTGTGAAGCTGGCCCTGGGATATACCGTGGAAGGCTTTGAGGAAAAGGACGGCGGTGTGGATGTGCTGCTGAAGGACAGCGCTCCCCTTCATGCGGATATGGTGGTGCTGGCCATCGGCATCACGCCGGACACCGCTCTCGCGAAAGAAGCTGGTCTGGCACTCGTGCTCAAGGGCTGTACTGGAGCTGGGCATCAAGGGCAGCATCGTGGTCAACGACCGGATGGAGACATCTGTGCCGGACATCTATGCCGCGGGCGATGCGGTGCAGGTGAAGCACTATGTCACCGGCGAGGATGCCCTGATCTCCCTGGCCGGTCCCGCCAACAAGCAGGGGCGCATCATTGCGGACAATATCTGCGGCGGCGACAGCCGCTATTTGGGTTCTCAGGGAAGCAGCGTCATCAAGGTATTTGATATAACTGCCGCCACTACCGGCATCAACGAGACCAATGCAAAAAAGGCGGGGCTGGATGTGGACAAAGTGATCCTGTCCCCCATGAGCCACGCGGGTTATTACCCCGGCGGAAAGCTGATGACCATGAAGGTGGTCTTTGAGAAGGGGACCTGCCGCCTGCTGGGCGCTCAGATCGTAGGTTACGAGGGTGTGGACAAGCGGATCGATGTGCTGGCTGCCGCCATCCATGCAGGCATGAGAGCAACTCAGCTCAAAAACCTGGATCTGGCCTATGCACCTCCTTACTCCTCCGCCAAGGACCCTGTGAACATAGCGGGATTCATGATCGACAATATTGCAAACGGTACCATGAAGCAGTGGTATCTGGAGGACGTTGACCATCTTCCAAGGGATGGAAGTGCAATCCTGCTGGATGTCAGGACCCCGGACGAATACGCTGGGGGCCATATGGAAGGATTCGGTAATATTCCGCTGGATGACTTGCGGGACCGGCTGGATGAGATAGAGCCGGGTAAGCCTGTATATGTGACCTGCCAGAGCGGCTTGCGCAGCTATATTGCCTGCCGCATTCTGGAAGCCAACGGCCACGAAGCCTATAACTTCGCCGGAGGGTTCCGCTTCTATGATGCGGTAACAAACGACCGGGCATTGGTTGAAAGAGCCATGAGCTGTGGAATGGACAAATAACTGCAAACTGCCAAAGCCGCGCTTTCCATCAGGAGAGCGTGGCTTTTTCTATATTCAAAAGGTGATATCATCACGGAAGAAAGTGGATCTCTCCGGTATAATGATGCCGATCAATGACGGGAGGGTGCTTATGTCTGCTATCAGAAAGAAACGAAAAGCCTTTGTTGTGCAGGAGGACTGTGTTGCCTGTGGCTGTTGCGTGAAAGTCTGTCCTTTGGGAGCGATTCAGATTATGAAGGGCATAATGGCGCAGGTGAATATGGACAACTGCGTGGGATGCGGGAAATGCGCGAAAGAGTGTCCCGCCAGCGTTGTCGAGATCCGGGAGGTGGAAAGATGAAAAGACATTGGTATGATCATCTCTGGGTCGTTTCTCTGACCTATCTGATCTTGGGCTTTTTCAATATCCTGTTTGCATGGTTGGGGCTCTTCTGCTTCTTTATCCCGCTGATCATCTCCGCTGTGAAAGGAACAAAAGGCTACTGCAACCGCTACTGCGGCAGAGGGCAGCTGTTTGGCCTGCTGGGGGGCCGCTTCGGCCTCACCCGCAGAAAGGACATTCCAAAGTGGATGAAAATCAAAGGATTCCGATATGGATTTCTGGTATTCTTTTTTGCCATGTTCTTTGTGATGCTCTGGAACACCTATCTGGTGTTTGCGGAAGCACAGGACTTAAAGCAGGTGGTGACGCTGCTGTGGACGTTCAAGCTGCCCTGGCAGTGGGGCTATCACGGAACATTCCTCCATCCCGGCGTGGCGCAGTTCGCCTTTGGATTTTACAGCGTGATGCTGACCTCCACTGTTCTTGGCCTGATCACCATGGTGCTGTTCAAACCCCGCAGCTGGTGTGTGTACTGCCCTATGGGGACCATGACCCAGCTGGTCTGCAAGGCGCGGAACAGCAAAGTGTGATGTCATCACGGACCGGCCGGTATTCTTTAGGTAAAATATGAGCATACCCTCTGTACACTGAGGGGAAAATCAAAACAGAAAGGGGCACTTCCCATGAGGCTGAAAGATAAAGTGGCGATCATCACCGGAGGCAGCCGCGGCATTGGTTATGCTACGGCGGATAAGTTCCTGGGAGAAGGTGCTAGGGTCATCCTGACCGCAAGTTCACAAGCCTCTGCCGAAAAGGCGGTTGAACGGCTGAAAGAAAAATATCCTGATGCGATCATCGCCGGCATCAGCCCTGATCTGGCCAGTCTGGAGTCTGTGCGGGAAGCGTTCAGGTCTGCCACTGAGAAGTATGGATGTGTGGATATCCTGGTCAATAACGCAGGCGTTTCCGAAAGCACCCCATTTATGGAATACACAGAGGAGACCTTTGATAAGGTCATGGATCTGAACGTAAAGGGCGTATTCAATACCACCCGCGCCGCAGCAGAGTGTATGGTGGCACGGGGGACGGGCGTGATCCTTTCCACGTCCTCAATGGTCAGCATCTCCGGTCAGCCCAGCGGTTTTGCCTATCCCGCATCCAAATTTGCGGTGAATGGACTGACCGTATCGCTGGCCCGCGAATTGGGACCCAAGGGCATCCGCGTGAACGCGGTTGCTCCTGGGATTACGGAGACTGATATGATGAAAGCGGTGCCCAAGGAGGTCATCGAGCCTATGATCGCCAGAATCCCGCTGCGCCGCCTGGGCCAGCCGGAGGATATTGCCAACGCATTTGCGTTCCTGGCCTCCGATGAGGCGTCCTACATCACCGGCGTTGTGCTGAGCGTGGACGGCATGGCAAGGACCTGACGAGTCGTAAGGCTGTGGTAAGTGGCAGCCTCAGAAGCAGATTGCAATATGGATCAGTAAATCAAACTCATATATGATCCTGCAAAGGGATACAGACAGAAAAAGGGGCTGCTATGCAAAGAGAACAGTTTGATATTACCGGTATGCACTGGTCCACCAGAGTGGAGCGGTGTGCGGCAGAACTGCCCGGTATTGCGGAAGAGTCCGTCAGTCTGGAGGACAAAACAGCATCTGTCAGGCTGGATCGACCTGCAACAGACGACGCCTTCAAAGCCGCTGTGGAAAAAGCTGGGCGTTAGCTGCTGAAAATCAGATAAAAAGCTGAAAATGTCCGCCGAGTTGAACACAAGGCGGACATTTTATTATTGACCGTTTAATTCTTCCAGCTTTTTGGCATTGGTGATCTCGATGCTGCTGCGGGACAGCTTGACCATCCCCTCATTCTGAAAATATCGAAGCATTCTGGTGATCACTTCCCGATGGGAACCCAGGTGATTGGCAATGGTCTCATGGGTGATTTTCAGATGACTGGTCCCTTCGATAGACACTTCCTCCAACAAGAATGCGGCTACACGCTTGTCGAGACTCTTCCACATGACCTGCTCCATGAGCCACATGACATCGGAGAAGCGAGAGGCCATCAGTTCGTTGGTATAGTTGGAAACAGGCGCAGATCCTTCCATGATGCTCTGATAAATTTCGGAAGGTATTACCCAAAGGTCAGTGTCCTTTTCCGCCTCAACGGTCACTTCGAACTGAATGGAACGCATGATACAGGAGGCGGAAAACAGGCACATATCCCGGTCAAACAGACGGTAGATGGTGATCTCGCGCCCCTCGTCGGAGAGAATATAGGCCCGAAGCTGGCCGGACTTCACCAACAGAAGGCCGGTGCAGTCCATGCTTCCATTGTGGATCACGGTCCCTTTGCTTACCCTGCGCTCCATCAGGCTGCCAAGGATGCGTTCCTGCTGAGCCGGTGTCAGCTTGTTCCAAACCGGGAAATAGCTTTGAAAGTCCATACCGAACCCTCCTTCTGCCTATCAGTATATTGAAATCATCAAGACCTGTCAACTGACTCGTTGACAGGCCGCGTTAGCTGATCTGCTCGGTCAGTTTCCATACTTTCCGGAAGGAGCCCGCGGCGGTGGTGAACGCCGGTTCAGGGCTTTGCTGACCAGACTGGCGAGGGGGCTGTCCCCTGCCAGCATGAGAGTATCGATCAGCCCGCCGCCTCCAACTTCCGGATATCCCTTTGTCCGCTGCCCGCTCCGCCGATGTGGTGAAATGGGCAGTGGAGGGGATCACCGCCGGAACTACGGCCGCCATTTTTCTGCTGACAACACCTGCACCCATGGATCTTGACATTCCTATACTGCGACTTGGCGTGACTTCGTCCGAACACTTTGTAAAACAGCGCAATGTGATATGACCCCTCTAAGGTAGATGGTTGCAACTGAGAATCATTTTTCGGTGGCTTTTTTGCTGCTGGGCAGGCAGTTGAAGATTATAACTGGCAACTATCCTCCAGAATCGCTTCATCTAAAGCATTGACCAAACGGGGCAGGTCGAAATTTTCCATGGAGAGATTTAAAATACTCTCTTTACTTCAGGACAAACGCGGCTGTCCAAGAGCTGGTGTCGCCTGTAGGCCGCCTGTTCTCTCTTCCATTGTTAACAATTGATAAATACGTGACTTGCCCCAATGCTCATATGTCATAAAGTAACAAACAAAAATTTGATAGATAGCAGCCCACTATTCCGGGTTACATTTTTTGTTATGTGTTTCATTTTTTGAAAATCGTGCGATAAATATAATAAAGCAGATAAAATTCTTTATTAAACAAGCAGAATAAATTTGTGTTTTTGTAACGATAAAATCTTGTGCGGATATTATATTTTTGCCAAAAGTGCCGATTATATTTGTGGGGGATGTTTCTGCAGCAACGGCTCGTATAACTGTAAACTATGGTTATGACAGTTATTCTTAAAACAGGGTTTATTATTATTTGGAGGTGTTCTTATGACGATTACAGGAATGACACGATTTGTGCAACAAAATTATAAGGTTCAAAATTCGCACTTAACCCCTAAACTTCCAAATGGCTCTTTGCCGCCAAAGGGTCATGTTAACCCATATTGTCCGGAGGGAATGGATATTACAGGTCGAACGGATTTTCGCCGCATTGTCCCTGTTGACGAGGGCGTTGCAAATAAGATAAAATCTTTGGTGTTTGAGAGAATGGAAAAGAACGGCGGCATGAGTGGTGGAGAGATTGAGAGCGAAATTATAAAGGATTACGTTATGTCATTGCCACCCGAAGAACGAGCTGCCGCTGGGTGGACATTAAATCAGATTAGTCTGCAAGAGGCTGACCGGTTGGGAGAATATGTACATCAGCGAGACCCCTCATGGAATTGGGGAAAGCCAGTCAAGCCCGATATCTTGGATGACTACAAATCAGGCATGAATATACTAATATGATGTAGTTGTAATAGTAATATTGCAATTTTCCATTTGTAGAGGGGTAGCCCAAAGTGCTCCCCCTCTTTTATTATTTACAACTGAATATCCCGCCGCCCCACAGCGGCACAGGAAGCAGTAAATCCGAAAAAGATTTGCTGCTTTTTTTGCGCCCGTTTTTGGCAAATCGGGAAAGTGTCAGTACTGATAAGTGAACAGAGGGAAATTCCCGTTTTCTATCAAGCAGCGGGCAGAATACAGCTTTCAAAACGTCTTATTGTCGGGAAAGAATGAGCCGCCGGAAAAGTTTCTGCCGGAAAGTCCGTCATTTTCGCTCTTTTGTGGTTTGTAGGGAGTGAAAGGGAAAATGTTACCGCTGGAAGTTGGCACATTTCCCACCTGCGGCACTAAGGAGATTGAACCCCGCCGGACACAGCGGAAAGCGGCAGTTTCTTAGAGCAAGTTTCTACCACAGTACCAAAATTCGCTTACCGCTCCTTTTGTCCCTGCGGGAAACTTGTTGGGGAGTGCCTTCCCCAAACCCTGCTTATGCGGCATATGCCGCTTATCACAGCCGCAGCTATGCGGCAACAGAAAGGAGGTCTTGCACCATGCGAAAAAGATACAACACGCCCCACCGCAGCCATGTTATTAAGACCCGGCTGTCTGATGAAGAATACGCCGACTTCACGAAGCGGCTTGCCCCTTATGGTATCAGCCAGTCGGAGTTTTTACGGCAGGCAATCCGGCAGGCAGCCATACGCCCCGTTATCCATGTGTCGGCGGTCAATGATGAACTGCTTTCCGCTGTCGGGAAGCTGGCCGCCGAGTACGGCAGGATCGGCGGCAACCTCAAT
>ENA-UOJM01003010-UOJM01003010.1-human-gut-metagenome-genome-assembly--contig:-P116-NODE-3010-length-10755-cov-4.626916_pt1 | contig 10755 bp, 6 predicted proteins | sample MGYA00242349_ERZ723896 | MGnify/ENA metagenome assembly ERZ723896 | reverse complement strand
CGCGCAGGGTGCTGACCTGCGGGCGCAGCTCCTGCTCCTGTGCGCAGAGCTTGGCGATGTCGCCCTCGAGCGACTCGATGGGGGCGGTGCTCTCCGCCGAGGTCTTTTTGATATAGTCAATGACGTCCTCACGGTTGAAGCCGCCGAACAGGGAACCCTTAAAGGTATTGTTTTCCATCCTGAATCCCACCTTACTCATACTCTTTCGATAGTGTAGCACAGTTTTCGCCCGATGACAAGCAGAAAAAGAGCAGCCTTAGCCGGCTGCTCCGTTTTCTTTTTTGCCTGACTTCACGGTCTTTTTCCTGCGCTTGCGGTGGACGACGCGAACGATGAAGAAAGCCGCCGCGGCGATCAGCGCGAGAAAGATCGCCCAGAGCCACCAGACGGCCGCCGTGGTCAGCACGGCGAGCTGCACGTTTTCACCCTCCGCGGTGAAGAGCAGGTAGCTGCCCATCGAGGTCGTCTCGACCGGCTGCCAGCTTCCGTCGGACCGGCGGACAAAGACGGCGCAGTGATCCATGCTCACCTCCTCGGGCGGGAGATAGCGGATCGTGTGCTCGGCCAGCGCGTCGCGCGGGAAGGAAAGCTCCCACTGCTCGGCAACGGAGCGGTAGACGGTCATGGCGGGCAGCGTCCGCTCGGAGAGGAAGGAGAAATAATTTTTAAGCGCGGTGCGGCGGTTATCCGCAAGCTGCGGGAACGCGCCGGGATCAGGCGTCTGCGCGGCGGCGGTGAGTGTGTCCGTTTCGTTAAATTCGCCCTCGACAAAGAAGACGCTGCGGCCATCCGCGCGCTGCGCGTCGCTCTGGAGGGAGGCGCGGTAGGCGGTGTATTCGGCGGTGACGACGGTATCAAAGCGCAGGTCGGTCAGGTCGGTGCGGTCCCAGACCGGATAGCTCCCGCTTTGCTCCGTCAGACTGGGGAAGATGGAGAAATCGAAGGAGTCGCCGTAGTCAAAGCGCAGCGTTTTGAGCGTTCTGCCGTCGCAGACAAAGCGGAGTGTAAAGCTGAGAAAGTCCTCGGGCACGCTGCCGAGCGCACAGAAGGCGGCGTAGTCCATCGGCTCGGCCTGACCGGATAGGCTGCGGCGGTCGATGCCGCGCAGCACGTCGGAGACGAAATAATTGCCGCGGAAGACACCGAGGTCACGCCCGGAGATCGCACCGGAAAACTGGTCACAGTCCTCAACGACAACGAGGCTGCGGCAATCTGTCACCATGCAGCCGGAGCCGGCTGACGAGGAGGTGTCCTCGCTGCCGGAGCCGACGATGCCGCCCACGCTGCTCTTGCCGGAAAGCGTGAGCTTTGCCCAGCTGGAGCGGATGCCGGCGGAGGACAGTCCCGCGATGCCGCCGACATAGCTACCGGTCTCGCTTCTTGCGCTGCCGTAGGCTTCGCAGGAGAGCACGATGCCGAGGTCCATCTCGCCGACGATGCCGCCGATGCAGTCTTTTTTGCCGCTGATGCTGCCGCGGTTGACGCAGTGCTGCACGACCGCCTTCGTCTCGTATACGCGGTCAAACACGGAGGAGGACTCCTTTTGATCGCCCTCGGGGTCCAGCTCGTATTCAATGGCCATGGCGCCGGCGATGCCGCCGAAATTCAGGTCGGCGTCCACGGCGCCGTAGTTCGTGCAGCCGCGGACCTTGCCGAAGGTCACGGCGTCGATGTTCTCGTCGGAGGTATCCTCAAAAATATCCGAGGCGTCGGCATCGGTCATATCCACAAAGATGTCAAGGCACAGATTGACGACTGCGTTCATCTGATCGTTCACCGCGCGCAGGTCGGCGGTGAGCGTCGAGCCGTCAGCAGAGAGCCCGTCGCTGAGCGCATCCAGCTCATCCATCGTGCTGCGCAGATTGGTGAAAAGGCTGTCCAGCGTGTCCTGATAGCCGTCACCGAGGGGATAGAAGGTGAGATCGTCCCGTGTGTTGAGGTCCTCAATGAGACGGCGCGTTTTGCCCGTCGCCGTGTCAAGGCTGGCGGCGGCATCGCTCAGCGCGTCGAGCGCGCGCTGGATGTCGTCGTGCGCCTTGGGCGCGGCGTCCTTGAGAAAGTCGGAGAGGATGGCGGCGATTTTTGCCATGTCCGTCGAGATCTCCGCCAGAGCGCTCACGGCGTCAGAAAGCGCGGCAAGGGCGTCGGAGAGGAGACGGCGCACTGCGTCGGTGTCCGAAGGGGTTGTGCCGTCAAGGTACTTTTGCAGCTCCCCGACAACGGCGCTCAGGGAGTCCGAGGCATTCTTGAGCTTGGCGCTGTTTGTCTGGATGCGTCCGCTGGCCGCGCTGAGCTCCGCGCGGTCGGCAGCGTTCAGCGTCAGATCCTTGTCGCACTGCTCGAGCGCGTCGACAGCGTCGCCCATGCTGTCCTCCGCCGCCTCGAGCGCCTTGAGAATGTCGGGCAGCGCGTCCGTCACGGTCTTGGCGCGGTCGGTCAGCTCATTGACGCTGCCGATGTTTTTGTCGATGAAGTCGGTCGTCTGACCGGCGAGCGAATCGGCGTCGTCCACTGCGGCATTGGTATAGGCGGAGACCGAATCGAGTCGGGAGGAGATGTGATCGTTCGTGCTGTCCACATCGTCCAGCGTGGAGGAAACGAGGGCGTTGAGCTTATCCAGCTCCGCGCGCAGCTTGGCAATCAGGTCGTCACGCAGCGAGAGACAGAGATACGGCTCCATCTGACCGACGATGCCGCCCACATCCTTGCGGCCGTAGATCATACCGTAGTTGGAGCAGAAATCCACAAAGCCGTCGCTGCGGCCCGCGCCGCCGCCAACGTTGTAGCCGAAGTGCGGGTAGCCGACCGCGCCGCGGTTGATACAGGAGAGCAGGCTGCCGGAGGAATAGCCGGCGACGCCGCCGGTATCCGAGGTGGCGTTCCGGCTTTCCACTGCGCCGACGGAAACAAGGTCGGTGAGGGAGGAGGCGGGGTCGATGCTCAGATCGTCAAGACTGAGCGTGGGATCGACATTTGCCGTATTTACGCTGGCGGAGTTGATGCACGCGCGCAGCGTGCCGAGGTTATAGCCGGCGATGCCGCCGGTGTAGCGATTGGCGGAGACGCTACCGCTCACCGTGCAGTTGGCGACCAGCCCGCCCGCCTCATTGCGGCCGACGATGCCGCCCACGGCGCTCTCACCCTTCACAACGCCGAAAAACGAGCATTCCTCGATCGTGCCGTAGCTGCGTCCGGCAATGCCGCCGACAAATTCCCTCGTGCCGCCCGGCGCGACCTGCCCCTCGACCTTGAGCGCGTGGACAAAGGCGCCGCGCTCAAGCGTGAGGAAGAGACCGGCGGGGGAGAGCGAGTCCGTCAGCGTCAGACCGCTGATGGTGTGCCCGCCGCCGTTGAAGGTGCCGCTGAAGCTGGCGATTGGCTCGAAGTCCACGCCGCGCAGGGAGATATCGGCGGTCAGAAGGACCGTCTTGCCGCGCGACCAGGCGTCATAGGCGCAGCTGTCCGAAAGGGCGCACAGGTCCTTCGCCGTGTGGATGTAGATGATGCCGTCCTCCCCGGCGGCAAGCGCGGGCAGGGACAGGGAAAGGCTCAGCACGAGCGACAGGGCGAGCGCGAGCAGGCGGGAAGAGAGCTTATTCGGTTTCATCGTCTGCACCTCCTTCCTCGACCATGCTGCCGGAAATGACGGTCACGTTCACATCGCCATCCACGATCGCGCGGACCACGCCGCTGACCGTGCCGTGGATCTCGCCGCGCACCACGCCGTCGAGTCGGATGCGTCCGTCCGCCGCGTGGCGGTGAATGACGTTCGGCACGGCGAACGAGGTCCGGTCAATGACCTTGGAGCCAATGAGCAAAATCTGCGGCAGGGCGAACATGACCATGATGATGGAGATGACCGTGCCGCGTCCGAGGCTTTCGCCGATGCCGGCAATGACCGGCTCGGAGGTCATGCGGCCGATCAGAAAGCCGCTGATCGACAGGATCGAGCCGGAGGTGATGATGGTCGGGAACGCGAAGTTGAGCGTTTCAATGATGGCATCGCGGTGGTGCATCTTGGCCTTGGTCTCCTGAAAGCGGCTGGCGATGACGATGGCGTAGTCGATGTTCGCGCCCATCTGGATCGAGCTGACGATCAGGTAGCCCAGGAAGAAGAGGTATTTGCCCGTGATGGTGGGGAACGAGAAGTTGATCCAGATGCAGCCCTGAATGACCAGGATCAGCAGCACCGGCATACCGGCGGAGTTGAAGGTGAAAAGCAGCACTGCCATGACGATCAGGATCGAAACGATGCTCACGACCTTATTGTCCACGGCAAAGGACTTTTCAAATTCGTACTCGTTGGTGGAGTCGCCCGCCAGATAGACCTTTTCGCCGGGGTAATACTTCTCCGCGATCGCGGTGACGGTGTCGGTGAAGGCGTAGGTCTCATCGCCGCTGACCGGCAGCGTGGAGTAGATGAGCATACGGCTGTACTGCTCGCTTTGAAGCTGGAGCTTGGCGTTCGTCATCTGCGTGTAGGCGTCGTCCAGCGTGCTTTGCAGCTCGTCGTCCAGCGTGACATAGCCCTGCTGCACCTCGTCGTAGAGAAAGAGGAACATATCAATGAGCGGGACGGAGTAGGTGGACAGGCCGCCGACGATCTTGCCGTAATTTTCATGGTTTGCGGCATAGGCGGCATAAAGGAATTCGGCAACCTCGTAGTCGAGGTCGGTCAGCTCGGAGAACTGACGGGGCGAGAGCTTGTCGGTGAGCATATAGCCGCCCATGGCTTCGACGTTGGAAAGCCCCAGCGTGGAGTCGACCTCGTCGTACTGCTCAAGCTCGTCGAGAATGGCGCGCTCCTTGTCATAGTCGCCCGCGGGGACCACGAGCGCCATGAGGTTTTTGGTGCTGAAGTTGTCGTCGATCATATTCTCGGCGATTTGCGTTTCGTTGAGCTTGGGCGCGGAGATCAGCCCGTAGCCGTAGGCATAGGGACAGTCGGACGAGAGGCGGCAGCCGATCACAGCCAGCGCGACAAAGAGAATGGGAACGACATGGCGCGTGGCGTAGGCAAACTTGCCGACAAAGGAGATCTTGGGGACAAAGCTGCGGTGGCCGGTCTTGTCGATAAGCGGGCCGAAGAGCATCAGCAGGCCCGGCATGACAACGAACGCCGAGAGCAGCGCGAAGAGAATGGATTTGATGAGGCACAGCGCCATATCGGGGCCGAGCTTGAACTGCATGAAGAGCATGGCGACCAGACCGCCGATGGTCGTGAGCGAGCTGGCGCCGATCTCGGGGATGGACTTGCTCAGCGCCACAATGACCGCCTCGCGCAGGGGCAGGGAGCGGTGCTCCTCCTTGAAGCGGTTGCAAAAGATGATGGCGTAGTCGATGGAGAGTGCCAGCTGCAAGATGCTCGTCACGGAATTGGAGATGAACGAGATTTTGCCCATCATGAAGTTCGTGCCCTGATTGAGCACGAGCGCGACCACAAAGGTCAAAATCAGGACCGGCACCTCGCCGTAGGTCTCGGAGGTGAAGAGCAGCACGGTGACAATGACGATGGCGACATAGACCATAATGACGCTGATCTCGTGGTCGATGGTCTCCTCCTGCGTGTTGCCGAGGTCGGTGGAGACATAGAGATCGTAGCCGGCGAGCGAGTTCTTGACGCGCTCGAGCGCGTCGAGACAGCGCTCGTCGTCCTCGTCGTAGTCAAAAGTGACGGAGAAGAGCGCACTGACGTTGTTGTAGTGCTCGTCGGTCTCGTCGAACGCCACGCCCTGCACGCCCTCGACATCCTCCAGCTTCTCCTGCAGATCGAAGGCGTCGGCGAGCGGGAGGTTGGCGACCATCACGCTCGCTGTGCCGAAGGTGGTGAATTGCTCGTCCATGACGTCGAGCGCCTGGCGGGTCTCGGAATCGGCGGGGAGATAGGCGGTCAGGTCGTTTTCCACCTGCACCCAGCTGCGGGAGAAGACGGAGAAGATCAGCCCGATGATGACGACAAGAAAGACAAGGTTGCGTTTATCGACGATGAAGCGGGCGAGCTTGAGCATAAAGCTCTCGCCGCTTTGTTCCGTTGGCTTTGCCATAGACGGACCTCCTGTATCGTGATATGCCCGGCGCACCGTGCGCCGAGGCGGAAAAATCGACACCTATTATATAGCACAGACAATGCAAAAATGAAATATGGAAAACGTGAAAAATCTGTGAATAAAAGGGAGTCAGGCTGTGCCTGACTCCCAAAAACGAGAGAAAATCGGACCTATTGCGCACTTTGCCCAAACAGCAGGGGATGCCGCGCAGGGCGTTACTTTTCCACGATGACCTTCTGGGCGTTCTTCTCGCGGATGGCGGCGTAAATGCGGGCGATGATCTCGTCCGGCGCGCCCTTGGTCTGCTCACCGGTGACCATGTCCTTGCAGGTGACGACGCCGGAGGCGACCTCGTCCTCGCCGAGGAAGAGAACGTAGGGGATCTTCGTCTTGTCGGCGTAGTTCATCTTGGCCTTGAACTTCTTGTTCTCGGTGTAGAGCTGAGCGCGCAGGCCGCGCTCGCGCAGTCGGGTGGCGAGGGAGACGGCAAAGCTCAGATCCTCCGTCATCGGCAGAAGCAGCACGTCTGCGGGCGCGGTGTTGAGCGCGTCGTTGAGAAGGCCCTGCTCGCCGAGGACATAGAACAGGCGCGTCACGCCGATAGAGATGCCCACGCCCGGCAGCCTGCGGTCAGTATAATACTCGGCGAGGTTGTCGTAACGGCCGCCGGAGCAGACCGAGCCGATCTGCGGATAGTCGAGCAGAGCGGTCTCGTAGACCGTGCCGGTATAGTAGTCGAGGCCGCGGGCGATGGTCAGGTCGACCTTGAAATTCTCCTGCGCGACGCCGAAGCCGCCGAGGTATTTGATGACGGTGGAAAGCTCCTCATAGCCGCGGTCGAACAGCTCGTCGCGACCGCAGTAGCCCTTGAGGGAGGCGAGCACCTCTTCGTTCGTGCCGGTGATGGCGATGAACTTGAGGATCTCGTCGGCCTGCTCGCCCGTGAGCTTGACATCGTCGACGAGAATGGCGCGCACCATGTCGGGACCGATCTTTTCGATCTTATCCACCGTGCGCATGATCTCGCCGCTCTGCTCGGTCAGGCCGAGCATAGAGTAGAAGCCGTTGAGCACGCGGCGGTTGTTGATGCGGATCTGGAAGCGCTTGAGGCCCATCGCCGAAAAGACGTCGTAGATGATGGCGGGGATCTCGGCATCGTTCATGATGTCCAGCTCGCCGTCGCCGATGACGTCGATATCCGCCTGATAAAACTCGCGGAAGCGACCGCGCTGCGCGCGCTCGCCGCGGTAGACCTTGCCGATCTGGAAGCGGCGGAAGGGGAAAGCAAGCTCGTTGTAGTGCAGGGCGACGTACTTCGCCAGCGGCACGGTCAGGTCAAAGCGCAGGGAGATGTCGCTGTCGCCCTTGGAGAAACGGTAGATCTGCTTTTCCGTCTCGCCGCCGCCCTTGGCGAGCAGGATCTCGCTGGCCTCGATGATGGGGGTATCGAGCGGGGTGAAGCCGTAGCGGCTATAGGTCGTGCGCAGAATGTCCATCACGCGCTCCATCTGCTGCTGCTGCGCGGGAAGCAGCTCCATGAAGCCTGAGAGGGTCCGGGGCTTGATTCTTTCCATATCTATCTTCCTCCGTGAAAATCGTTGTGTGCGAATCTGCCAAAATCAATAATAACGTATTGTACAAGTTTACAAAGAAAATGTCAACCCCTTATTTGCTTATAAAGTATCACAACAGCGCATTAGCACACGAAACCAAGGCGATACCCGTTGCGTTTTGCGCAAAAGGGCGGTATAATAGCGGCAATATTGAAACAGGAGAAGGCTATGACCGATTATTTTTCCTATACGCTCGATGCCGACGCCATCCGCGCCATCAGCAGCATCGGGCTGGCACACCTCGGCGACGCGGTATACGAGCTGCTTGTACGCACCTATCTCTGCGCGCACGGCAAGGCGACGGGCAAGGGTCTGCACCGCGCGACGGTGGAGCTTGTCCGCGCGCCGAAGCAGGCAGAGCTGGCCGATGCCATTTTTGGGGAGCTGACGGACGAGGAGCACGACGTGTTCCGCCGCGGGCGCAATGCCAACGTCCACACGATTCCGCACAGCGCCGACCGCGCGCAGTACCAGAAGGCCACGGCGCTCGAGGCGCTCTTCGGCTGGCTCTATTTACAGGGACGGCACGAGCGCATCAACGAACTGTTTAACCGGATGATGGAGGCGAACGATGCCGCTTGACGCGATCTGCCTGCGGGCATTGACAAACGAATTGAAGGGGCAGCTCCTCGGCGCGCGCATCGACAAGGTGCAGCAGCCCGCACGCGACCAGATCGTGCTGCTCCTGCGCGGCAATCTGCGCCTGCTCCTCAACGCGGGGCCGAACCAGCCGCGCGTGCAGCTTACGGAGGTCCTGCGCGAGAATCCCGCCGAGCCGCCGATGCTCTGTATGCTGCTGCGCAAGCACCTCGTCGGCGGACGCATCACGGAGATCGAGCAGAGCGGACTGGAGCGCATCGTGACGTTCACCGTCCGCAGCGTGAACGAGTTGGGCGAGTCCGGTACGAAGAAGCTGGTGCTCGAGGCGATGGGCCGCCGCTCAAACCTCCTGCTGCTCGACGAGGACGACCGCATTTTGGATTGTATGCGCCGCGTGGAGTTTGAGGTTTCCGGTGCGCGGGCGCTGCTGCCGGGGCTATACTATCAGCTTCCGACGCCGCTCGACAAGCTCTCGCCGCTGACCGATCCCGAGGGAGCGGTCGAGCTGGCGCGCCGCGGCGGGGGAGCGGAGGAGACCGTTGAGCGCTTCCTGCTCGACCGGTATCTCGGCATCTCGCCGCTCATCGCGCGCGAGCTGGCGCTTCGCGCCTTCGGCGCAGCCGACGCCCGCTTCTGCGACCGTGCGGACGGCTGCGAGCGCCTTGCCGTGGAAATGGAACGCTTGGCGGAAGCTGTGCGGGAAAATCGCTTTACACCGACCATGCTCTCGCGCGAGGGAAAGCCCGTGGACTTCACCTATTGTCCCATCACGCAGTACGGCGCGGAGACGGTGCAGACGACCTTCCCGAGCTTCTCCGCGCTGCTCGATGCCTTCTACACCGAGCGCGACCGGCAGGAGGCCGCGCAGCGCCGCGGGCGTGAGCTGACGCGCACGGTGACCTCTGCGCATGACCGCGTGGTGCGCAAGCTCGGAATGCTCGAAAAGGAGTATGCCGCCTCGCAGGACCGCGATACGCTGCGGCTGTACGGCGACCTCATCACCGCGAACCTCTACCGCATGGAGCGCGGGGCGGCGCGGCTGACGGCGCAAAATTACTACGACGAGAACGGTGCGGAGCTTGACATCCCGCTCGACCCGCTGCTCACGCCGCAGCAGGACGCGGCGAAATACTACAAGCGCTACACCAAGGCCAAGACTGCGGAGAAGCATCTGCGCGAGCAGATCGACAAGGCCATCGGCGAGCGCGACTACCTCGAGAGCGTACAGGGCGAGATCGCGCTGGCGCAGACCGAGGCGGAGTTTGCCGAGCTGCGCCGCGAGCTGCAGGAGACCGGCTATCTCCGCCGCAACGGAAAGGAAAAGAAGGGACGCGAAAAGCTCATCGCGCCGCGCGAGTTCCGCTCGTCGAGCGGGCTGCGCATCCTCGTGGGCCGCAGCAATGTGCAGAACGACGCGCTCACGCGCAAGGCGGACAAGCGCGACCTGTGGCTCCATACGCAGAAGATCCACGGCAGCCATGTCATTCTCTGCACCGAGGACGGCGCGTATGACGACGAGAGCCTGCACGAGGCCGCGCTGCTCGCGGCGTATTACTCACAGGCGCAGGGCGGCAGCAACGTCCCGGTGGACTACACGAGCGTCAAATACGTCAAAAAGCCAGCGGGCGCCAGACCGGGCATGGTGGTCTACGAGACTTACCGCACCCTCTATGTCACGCCGGACGAGGAGACGATCCGCCGTCTGGACCGCAAAAATAAGTAAAGAAAAAGAGGGCCGGCCGCCCTCTTTTTCTTCTTATGCGTGTTATGCGTGCGCGTCGCCCTCAATGGGCTCCGTTTCGCGGAAAAGCATCGTGATGCACCATACGCCGGCAAGGCCCACGAGCGTGTAGATCACGCGGCTGACCGTGCCCATCTGACCGCCGCAGAGGAACGCGACGAGGTCAAAGCCGAACAGGCCGATGCTGCCCCAGTTGAGCGCGCCGATGACGGCGAGCGTTAATGCCACTTTGTCGATGACCATGGATCTCCCTCCTAATCGTGTTTGGTTGGCTGTGCATAGTGTCCGCAAAAGGCAAGAAAATATACATCCTTAAAAATTTTCAGCAAAAGCAGAAAAATAATCAGGTAAAATTTGCCGCAATGGATTGCTTTTTGCGCGGGGGATATTGTATAATCTACACGATATCTACCGCACGCAAGGGGCGCCGCCCCGTTTCAACAACGAACATCAGGAGGAAACACCATGAACGAAAAATTCAGTAAGCTCGGCTTCTATCCCGCTGACATCCTGCTGCCCAACAAGGACGTCGATATGGAGAAGTGGGCCGTCGTCGCCTGCGACCAGTTCACGTCCGAGCCCGAGTATTGGGAGCGCGTGGAAAAGACCGTCGGCGATGCGCCGTCCACCCTGCGCCTCATCCTGCCCGAGGCCAACCTGAAGGCCCCTAACGTCGGCGAGTTCATCGCCGACATCCACGCTTCCATGGACAAGTAGCTCAAGGAGAACGTCTTTGAGACACTCAAGGATTCTC
>ENA-UOJM01003006-UOJM01003006.1-human-gut-metagenome-genome-assembly--contig:-P116-NODE-3006-length-10769-cov-5.876610_pt1 | contig 10769 bp, 9 predicted proteins | sample MGYA00242349_ERZ723896 | MGnify/ENA metagenome assembly ERZ723896 | reverse complement strand
AATTCTGCACAAAAATTGCAGTTCGTACTCGTTTTCTTCTCGGTAACATGGAATTATATCACGTCCGCGGCAGAATTACCACCCCAATTTCGGTAACGAATGTGTCAGGAATTTGTGCGGGGGATACAGTGGGGGCACGGGCAAGCCGATTCAAGCACCTGTTCCTCAGCAGAATAAAAAACACCCCGCGCCCGGAAAAACCTCCGGGTGCGGGGCGTCATGCGCCCATATTACTGCGCCAGCTCCGCGAGCGCCGCACGGGCCGCCGCCTGCTCGGCCTCCTTCTTGCTGTGGCCGGTGCCGCTGCCGATGACCTCGCCGTTGAGCTGCACGCAGCACTCAAAGACCTTCGCGTGATCCGGGCCGGACGCGCCGACCATCTCATAGCTGAGTTTCTGGTCGCTGCGCCGCTGCACCAGCTCCTGCAGCTCGGTCTTGAAGTCGCGCCGCCGCTCCTCCACGGCCTCCTCCCGCTCGCGATCGAGTAGGACATAGTGGATCACGCGCCGCGCCTGCTCCATGCCGCCGTCGAGATAGACCGCCGCAAAGACCGACTCCGTCGCGTCGGCGAGGATGGACGGGCGCTTTCTGCCGCCGCCGAGCTCCTCGCCGTGGCCGAGCTTAATATACTCGCCCAGCCCCAGCCGCTGCGCCACCTCGTGCAGGCTCTGCTCGCACACGAGCGCCGCGCGGATGCGCGTCAGGTCGCCCTCGGGCAGATCCGGGTGGCGGTGGAACAGATAGTCCGCCGTCACCATGCCGAGCACGGCGTCGCCCAGAAACTCCAGCCGCTCGTTGCTGCCGAAGCCGCCGCGGTGCTCGTTGGCGTAGGAGCTGTGGTAGAGCGCGCGCTCGAGCAGTTCCTTGTTTTCAAACGTGTAATTCAGCCGTTTTTCCAACGTATGCATTTCTTTTCATACGCTCCTCTCTCCAACAGCTGAAAAAGGAAACCCCGCCGCCGATCTGACAGTGGGGTCTCTTTTTTCAGTTGTTGATTTTATTCGTCAGATACTTGACACAGTCGCCCACCGTCTTCAGGCCGGTCAGATCCTCTTCCTCGATCTCGCCGATGTCGAACTCTTCCTCCATCGCCATCACAAGCTCCACCAGATCGACAGAATCAGCGCCCAGGTCGTCCACAAAGGAACTGTCCATGGTGATCTCGTCGGCGTCAATGGCGAACTGCTCGGCGATCAGGTCCTGCATCGTCTTGAAGATATCCTCCGTCGTCATGAGGCATTCTCCTCCTTTCGGGCATTGTCTTGAAAAATAATACGGCAAAGCCATACCACTGTCAATACCTTTTTCTGTGAAATTATTCCTTTTCCACGCGCATGAGGTCGATGTTCGCCTCAATGTCGGCGACGAGACCGCTCTGCGCAAACTGCTTCGCCTGTCCGACGGCGTTTTCGATGGCCTCGGCGTTCGACGCGCCGTGCGCCTTGATGACAGGCTTCGAGATGCCGATGAAGGCCGTTCCGCCGACCTTGTTCGGGTCGAGCTGCGCCTTGAAATCGCGCAGTCCCGGCATCACGGCGAGCGCCGCGAGCTTTGTCAGGAGGTTCTTCTTGAACATCCCCTTGAGCGCGCTGCCCGCGAACGAACCCACGCCCTCCATCGTCTTGAGGAGGATGTTGCCGGAAAAGCCATCCGTCACGATGACGTCGCAGCCGCCCTTGATGGCCTCCTTGGCCTCGATATTGCCGATGAAGTGCAGGTGCCCGGCCGCGTCCGCCTCGCGCAGGCGCACGAGCGTCTGCTTCTGCAGGTCGGTGCCCTTGCTGTCCTCCGCGCCGATGTTGAGCAGGCCCACGCGCGGCGTCCCGATCCCCAGAACGCGCTTTGCGTAGAAGTTGCCGAGATATGCGAACTGCACGAGGTACTCCGGCGTACACTCCGCGTTCGCGCCGCAGTCAATCAGCACGGCGCGCCCCGTTGTCGTCGGGATAACGGGGGCCATTGCCGCGCGGCGGATACCGCGCACGCGCTTGGTAATGAGCGTCGCGCCCGTGAGGAGCGCCCCGGTCGAGCCAGCGGAGACGAGCGCGTCCGCCTTGCCGTCGCGCAGCATCGTGAGTCCCACGCCCATGGACGTATCCTTCTTGTGGCGGAACACCGTGGCCGGGTCGTCGCACATCTCGACGGTCTGCGTCGCGTTGGCGATCTCCACACCCTGCGGCACGGTCTTTTCGCCGCATTCCTCCAGCGCGCGCAGGATCTGCGCCGCGTCGCCGGTCAGGACGATGTCCACGCCCCAGCGCGCACGCCCCTGCAGCGCGCCCTTCACGATCTCGAGCGGCGCGTTGTCGCCGCCCATCGCGTCAACGATGATTTTCACTTGGTGAGCACCTCCTCCTGCAGCGTCCCGATTTTCTCGAGCGAGCGCTTCGAAAGCTCCGCGTTCTTGTTGCGCTTGCCCTTCACGCGGTAGCCCAGCTGCGGCATGATGCCGAAGTTGATGTTCATCGGCTGGAACGAGCCGACGGATTCGTTGCTGACATAGAGCCCGAGCGCGCCGATGGCCGTCTCCTGTGGGAAGTCGATGGGGGCTTTGCCCTGCAGGCGGCGCGCCGTCTCCACGCCCACGAGAAAGCCCGAGGCGCACGACTCGACGTACCCCTCCACGCCGGTGATCTGCCCGGCAAAGGAGATGCGCTCCTCGCCGCGCAGGCGGTAATACCGGTCGAGCAGGCGGGGCGAGTCGAGATAGGTGTTGCGGTGCATGACGCCGTAGCGCAGGAACTGCGCGTCGTGGAGCGCCGGGATCATCGTGAACACGCGGCGCTGCTCGGGCCACTTCAGGTGGGTCTGGAAGCCCACGAGGTTATAGATCGAGCCGTCGGCGTTGTCCTTGCGCAGCTGCACGACGGCATACGGCTCGCGCCCGGTCTTGGGATCCGGCAGGCCGCGCGGCTTGAGCGGGCCGTAGCGCAGCGTGTCCTCGCCACGGCGGGCCATGACCTCCACGGGCATGCAGCCCTCAAAGACCTGCCCGTCCTCGAAGCCGTGTACCTCCGCCTCCTGCGCGTGGATCAGCTCCTGCCAGAAGGCCTTGTACTCCTCCTCGCTCATGGGGCAGTTGATATAGTCGGGCGTGCCCTTGTCATAGCGGGAGGCGAAATACGCGCTCTCCATGTCAACGCTCTCAAAGCTCACAAGAGGGGCGGCGGCGTCGTAGAAATGCAGCGTCTCGTCCTTTTCGCCCCAGAGCTGCGGCAGCTTCGCCGCGAGGGTGTCGGACGTCAGCGGGCCGGAGGCGATGACGACCTCCCCGGCTGGGATCTCCGTCACCTCGCCGGGGACGACGGTGATGTTCGGGTGGCTTTGCACCGACTCGGTCACCATCCGCGCGAAGCCGTGCCGGTCGACAGCCAGCGCGCCGCCCGCCGGGACGGCAGTTGCGTCCGCGCAGCGGATAATCAGGCTCCCGAGCCTGCGCAGCTCCTCTTTCAGCAGGCCCACCGCGTTCTCCAGCCCCGCCGCGCGCAGCGAGTTCGAGCAGCAGAGCTCGGCGAAGTACGCCGTCTCGTGCGCGGGGGTCTTCTTCTCCGGCTTCATCTCGCGCAGCGTCACCTCCACGCCGCGCTCTGCCAGCTGCCAGGCACATTCCGAGCCCGCGAGGCCCGCGCCGATCACTGTTACCTTCATGTGTTATTCCTCAGTTTCTTCCGTCTTGGTGGCGGTCTTTTTGGCCGCCGTCTTTCTGGTGGTTGTCTTTTTTGCGGCCGTTTTCGTGGTCTTTTTTGCCGCTGTGGTCTTTTTGGCGGTTGTTTTTTTCGCGGTGGTCTTTTTCGCCGCCGTCTTCTTCTCGGCGGGCTTTTCCTCAGCAGCCGATGCGGTCTCCGCCGCCTTGTCGGCGCTCTCCTCCGCCGCGGCGGGCTTTTTCGGGTAGCCGCGCTTGTCCTCGGGGAGGAAGTTGGCGCAGGCCGGGTTGATGCAGAACGGCTTTTTGAAGCCGCGGCCCGATTTCTTGAACATCGTCTGGCCGCAGACGGGGCAGTCGTCCTTCACCGGCACGTCCCACGTCATGAAGTCGCACCGATTGTTCTCGTCCGCGCTTGTCTGCCGCTCGCAGCAGTAGTAGGTATACTGCTTGCCGCTCTTCTTGCTCACGCCCGTGCGCTTCATGAGCCGCCCGCCGCACTTGGGGCAGCGGCCCGGCATCTGCACGACGAGGGGCTTGGTGAACGTACACTCCGGATAGCCCGGGCAGGCGAGAAAGCGCCCGAAGCGGCCGGACTTGACGACCATGTTGCGTCCGCAGATGTCGCACTTTTCCTCGCTGACCTCGTCGGGCACCTTGAGATAGACGCCCTCCATGTCCTTTTCAACCTGTTCGAGGTTGGTGTGGAACGGCTGGTAGAACTGGCGCAGCAGCGCCTTCCAGTTCTCCTTGCCCGTCTCGACCTCGTCGAGCTCCTCCTCCATATGCGCCGTGAACTTCACGTCCACGATGTCCTGAAAGCGCTCGCACATGAAGCCGTTGACCACCTCGCCGAGCGGCGTGGTGCGCAGATATTTGCCCTCCTTGACCACATACTCGCGGTCGAGGATTGTCGAAACGGTCGGCGCGTAGGTTGAGGGGCGGCCGATGCCGTTTTCCTCCATCGTCCGGATGAGCGTGGCATCGGTGAAGCGCGCGGGCGGCTGGGTGAAGTGCTGCGCCGGGACGAAGCTCTCGAGCTCGACGACCTCGCCCTCGTGCAGCTCCGGCAGCGCGGGCTCCTTCTCCTCCTTCTCGTCGTCGCGGCTTTCCTCATAGACTGCGGTATAGCCCGCAAACTTGAGGCTGCTGGCGCTGGCGCGGAAGGTGTGCTCCCCCGCCGCAAGCTCGACGCTCACGCTGTCGTAGACGGCGTTTGCCATCTGGCTGGCGAGAAAGCGGCTCCAGATCAGGCGGTACAGGCGGTACTGCTCGCCCGTCAGGTCGCCCTTGACCTGCTCGGGTGTGAGGGTGACATTGCTGGGGCGGATGGCCTCGTGCGCGTCTTGCGCGCCGGCCTTCGTCTTATACTGGCGCGCCGTCTTGGGGCGGTAATCAGGACCGTAGCGCCCATCGATGAAGTCGCGCGCCGCGGCCTGCGCCTCCTCGGAGATGCGCAGCGAGTCGGTACGCATGTAGGTGATCAGGCCCACCGTGCCCTCGCCCGTGATGTCGACGCCCTCATAGAGCTGCTGGGCGATGGCCATCGTGCGCCGGGGCGTCATGTTGAGCTTGCGTGAGGCCTCCTGCTGCAGCGTGGAGGTTGAAAACGGGGGTGAGGGGCTGCGCTTTTTGTCCGTGCGCTTCACGCTCCTGACCGCGAACGGCAGATCCCGCAGCTCCTGTTGGATCCGCTCGATATCGGCCTGCGACTGCGGCTCGTACTTCTTGCCGCCCTGCCCGTAGTAGTGCGCGCAGAACTTGACGCCCGCGTCGTTTCGCAGCATGGCGTCGAGCGTCCAGTATTCCTGCGGCACGAAGTCGCGGATTTCTTTCTCGCGGTCGGCGACCAGACGCATCGCGACCGACTGCACACGGCCCGCGGACAGGCCCCTGCGGATCTTCTTCCACAGCAGCGGCGAGAGCTGGTAGCCGACGATACGGTCGAGAATGCGGCGCGCCTGCTGCGCGTCGACGAGGTTCTGGTCGATCTCGCGTGGGGCGGCGATGCTCTCGGTCACGACCTTGCGCGTGATCTCGTTGAAGGTCACGCGGTGGGCACGCTCATCCGGCAGCTCAAGCAGATACTTCAGGTGCCAGCTGATGGCCTCTCCCTCGCGGTCCGGGTCGGTCGCGAGATAGACGGCGGCACTCTCGTCGGCCGCCGCGCGCAGGTCGCGGATGATGTCCTCTTTGCCCTTGATGGGGCGGTAATCCGGTTCAAAATCGTTGTCCACATCCACGCCGAGCTTGCTCTTGGGCAGGTCGCGCAGATGGCCCATGCAGGCCTTCACCTGATAGCTCGGCCCCAGGTACTTGCCAATCGTCTTGGCCTTGGCCGGGGACTCCACGATCACCAGGTTTTTCTCAGCCTTTTTTGCCATAGATCCAGTACTCCTTTTATTCCTTCAGCTCGACCGCGCGCAGGAAGCACCTTGCTCCCGCCTCACAGGTCAGGCCGTCAATTTCCAAAATTGTCAGTGCCGAGAGGACCCGCCGCATCGGCAGATCCGTCCGCAGCGCGAGATCGTCCGTCAGCATCGGCTCCGTCGTCGAGAGCGTCCGCAGGACGAGCAGCTGCTCGTCCGTGAGCCCGTGGTCGCCGCTCAGATCCAGCACGGGGAGGGTGGGCTTTTCCTCCCTCTCCGCCTGCGGCTTCTGCGCGGGCGGATCGGGCTGCGGCGGCTCGCTCCCCTCCGGCATCGGCGGGAGCTTCGCGCCCGTCTTATGCAGGCGCAGCGGAAAGCGTGCCTCGTATTCGCCGAGAATGTCCCACGCGCAGCTCGCAAGTCCCGCGCCCTCGCGGATGAGTTCGTTGCAGCCGCGGCTTGCCTCCGCCGTGATCGGGCCGGGTACGGCAAACACGTCCCTCCCCTGATCGAGCGCGAGGTGCGCCGTAATCAGCGCGCCGCTGCGCGGCGGCGCTTCGACCACCACGCTCGCAAGCGTCAGGCCGCTCATGATGCGGTTGCGCACGGGGAAGTGGCCGCTGCGCGGCTCCGTCCCCGGCGGGTACTCCGAGAGCAGTACGCCCACCGCGGCAATGTCCTCATAGAGCCGCCGGTTCTCCGCTGGATAGACCACGTCCACCCCGCCGCCGAGTACGGCCGCCGTCAGCCCTCCGGCGCGCAGCGCGCCCCGCTGGGCCGCCGCGTCGATGCCGCGGGCCATACCGGAGACGACCAGCGCTCCCTGCTTCGCCATCTCATAGCCGAACTCCTCCGCCACCGCCACACCGTAGGGCGTACACGAGCGAGTGCCGACGACGGCAATCGCCGCCTCCTCGTCAAACAGCGGCAGCGCGCCGCGCCCGTAGAGCAGCACCGGCGGATCGTAGATCCCGCGCAGGCGGTTTGGGTAGGCCGCGTCCTGCATCGTGAGGATGAACTGCTCCTTGCGGGCGCACTCCTCCAGCACGCGCTCGGCGCGGTCGAGCGACTTGTCGCCCAGCAGCTCCGCCTGCGCGCGGGTCATCCCCTCGGCCAGCAGAAGCTCCTCCGTGTCCGCGTAGTAGATGTCCTCCGGCGACTGGAAATGCTCCAGAAGCAGGAGCCTGCTGCGGCTGCTCAGCCCCGGCAGGGTTGTCAGCCATGTCCAGAATTTCAGCGCTGCCATCGTCCGCACCTCCCGGCTGTATAGGTTGTCTCCTCAATGACAAGGGTATTCTCAGCGATATGCCTCCCACAGGAGAACCGATGCCGCGACCGCCGCATTGAGCGACTCGCAGCGCGGCGACATGGGGATGCGCACCGTCTCGTCGCAGAGCGCGAGCACCTCGTCAGATAAGCCGCGCCCCTCCGAGCCGATCGCGAGCACCGCGCGGGTATAGTCCGCCGCGCGCGCGTCGACCGTGTCATCCCGCAGGGCGGCCCCGAGCAGGCGCAGCCCGCTCCCGCGCAGCACCTGCGCAAACGTCTCGGCCGTACACGTCCACACCGGGCGGCGGAACACCGCGCCCATCGACGAGCGCACCGTCTTCGGTGAAAACGGATCCGCGCACCCCGGCAGGAGCACCAGCCCGTCCGCCTCGAACGCGTCGAGCGTGCGCAGGATCGTTCCGACGTTGCCGGGGTCCTGCACGCCGTCGAGCGCGAGATAGCGCGCCCCCGTGAGCGTCTGCGGGCACTCCGTCCGCGGCAGGCGGCAGGTGAACACCACGCCCTGCGGCGTTTTGGCCGGGGAGATGAGCTGCATCACGTCCTCCGGCACCTCGACAAGGCGTACGCCCGCGTGGATGCCGTCCGGCAGCGCCATGCCGCGCGTCGCGGCGACGGTTAGAAGCTCCGCCCCGTGCAGCAGCGCCTCGTGCAGCAGCTTCGGGCTGTCGCAGAGAAACTCGCCCCGCTCGCGCCGGTAGCTCCCGGAGGAGGCAAGGCGGCGCAGATGCGCCACAAGCGGATTATGCCGGCTGGTGATGGTTTCCATAGTCTTCTCCTCGGTCAGATGCATGTAATTTGACACTTTATTATAAACTACGCTTTCCGCTTTTGCAAGCACCCATACATTAAAATTAGAATTCCGCCGCACAGACGGCAAAAAGGCCGACACGGTCTCGCCGTGTCGGCTTTTTCTAAACAGATGATTATATGAATTGTTCGTTCTGGGCGCGGCGAGCGTACTGCTCCTCCAGCTCATGCTGGTGGTAGAGGTAGCCCGGATCGTCGAAGTACTTCGCGCCCGCGGGGCACTTCTTCACGCACGCGCAGCACTTGATGCAGATGCCGCGCACCTCCTCCGGGTGCGCCGGGTCGATCGAGCCCATCGGGCACAGCCCCGCGCACAGGCCGCAGCCGGTGCAGCGGGTGAGGTCGGTTTTGGGCCTTACCTTGAGGATATTGATGTGGTTCCCGGCGCGGTCACGCGGGGTGTAGTAGGGGCGGATCGGCTCTTCTCCGCGCACGGAAACCGGCTCCGCCGGGGCGGCCGGGAGCGCGCGCACCTTCTCCGCGAGGGCGCGGGAAAAATCGTCCATCTCCGCCATGTCCGCCGCGTCGGGACGGCCCGCGCCGAGCGTGCGGGAAAACGAGTGCTCCCCGACGAAGACCGCGCCGCCCACGACGGCAAAGCCGTCCGCGCAGAGAATATCCCGCAGCTCGATGAGCGAATCGTCAAAGTTCCGGTTGCCGAAGAGCACCACCGCAGCCGCCAGTGCGCCGCCGCCCTGCACCCGTTCCTTCAGAAACGGCAGCAGCACGTTCGGCACGCGCCCGGCATACGTCGGCACGCCGAAGATCACGAGCTCCTCGGGTGCAAAGTGCAGTGTCTCCTGCCGCGCCTGCGGCGGCGTGAAGTCCATCGCGGACAGCTCCGCGCCGAGCTGCTGCGCCGCCTGCGCCGCGATGCGGCGGACGGTCTTTTCCGTGGTGCCGGTGCCGCTGAAATACACGGCATGTACGCGGCGAATCTGCATGGTGCATCCCTCCTCAAAGCGAGCCGTTACAGCTCGAAATCCTCCTTCTTGAGCGTGTCCGTCGCCAGCTTCACCGGCCGGGGCGGGACGCGCTTGAGCGGGTCATAGCGAAAGCTCGCGCAGTGCTCCCCCGCGGAGACGACGCCGCGCCTGCGGCAGGCGACCTGATCGGCTCCGATGGGCGCGCCCTTCTCGCAGTAGGCGCAGCGCGGTTCGATTTTCTTGCGAAACAGCTGCATACTTCTCTCCTCTCAGAGCGTGTAGAGCTTGACGGCGTCGTCCTCGCAGACGGCCTTGATCTGCGTGATCGGGTGGTCGTAGCTGTCGATGATAGCGACGGAGATGGGATCCTCCAGCTCCTTCTGGATCGTGCGGCGCAGGTTGCGCGCGCCGTAGGTCACGGAGTAGGACTTCTTGACGAGGTAGGCCTCGAGGCTCTCGTCCCAAGAGAAGGTGAATCCCTTGTCGGCAAGCGAATCGCGCAGCTCGCCGAGCATGATGCGGGCGATGTGCGTGAAGTTCTCCTCCGTCAGGCGGTTGAAGTAGATGATCTCGTCGACACGGTTGATGAACTCCGGGCGCAGGAACTCCTGCAGCGCCTTCATGACGCGCTCCTTGCCCTGCTCGTCGGCGGTGCGGCCGAAGCCGACGGCGCCGCCCGCGCGGTCGGAGCCCGCGTTCGAGGTCATGACGATGACGGTGTTCTCAAAGTTCACCTTGCGGCCGTGCGCGTCGGTCAGCTCGCCGTCGTCGAGGATCTGCAGCAGGACGTTCAGCACGTCCGGGTGCGCCTTCTCGATCTCGTCGAACAGGATGACGGAATACGGCTTGCGGCGGATCTTCTCGGTCAGCTGGCCGGCCTCGTCATAGCCGACATAGCCCGGAGGCGAGCCGACGATGCGGGAAACGGAGTGCTTCTCCATAAACTCGGACATGTCGAGCCGGATCAGGCTCTCGGGCGAGTCAAAGAGGTCGGCGGCGAGCTGCTTGACCAGCTCCGTCTTGCCGACGCCGGTGGAGCCGACAAAGATGAAGCTGACGGGCTTGTGCTTCGGAGAGATGCCGACGCGGTTGCGGCGGATGGCGGCAGTCACGGCCTCGACGGCCTCGTCCTGTCCCACAATGTGCTGCTTGAGCCGCTGGTCCAGCTCGCTCAGGCGCTTATACTCCTCCTCGCGGATCTTGCTGGCGGGGATCTTCGTCCACAGCTCGATGACGCGGGCGATGTTGTCCATCGTCAGCTCGGGCGTGCCGAGCTTTTCGAGCTCCTCGAGCTCACCCTGAATCCGCATCTCCTGACTGCGCAGCTCCGCGATGCGGGCATAGCGCGCGTCGAGCTGCTCCTCGGTCAGCTCCTTGCCTTCCTCGGGCTCGGCGGACATGAGCGTCTCGCGCTCGAAGGTGACGTTTTCGAGGTCGCGTTTGAGCTCCATCCTGCGGTTGATGTTCTTATCGTGCAGGTTCATGTCGGAGCAGGCCTCGTCGATGAGGTCGATGGCCTTATCGGGCAGGAAGCGGTCGGTGATGTACCGCTCGGAGAGCTTGACGGCCTGGCGCAGGATGCCCTCGGGGATCTTCACGCCGTGGAAGCTCTCGTAGTAGTGGGCGATGCCCTTGAGAATTTTGAGCGTGTCCTCCATGCTCGGCTCGTTGACGATGATGGGCTGGAAGCGGCGCTCGAGCGCGGTGTCCTTCTCGATGTGCTTGCGGTACTCG
>ENA-UOJM01002989-UOJM01002989.1-human-gut-metagenome-genome-assembly--contig:-P116-NODE-2989-length-10818-cov-5.071448_pt1 | contig 10818 bp, 8 predicted proteins | sample MGYA00242349_ERZ723896 | MGnify/ENA metagenome assembly ERZ723896 | reverse complement strand
CGCCGGGGTTGCCACCGACCTGCGGGCCCGGCCCGATGCCCACCGCCTAGCCATTATCGGGGCGGGAGCACAAGGACGGTCTCACTTGGCCGCCATGACCGTTGTGCGGGATATCCATTCCGTGACCGTCTATGATCAAAACACTCAGACGGCCCGCCGCTACTGTCAGGAGATGGAGGAAAAATTTGGTATTCCGGTCACCGCTGCAGACAGTGTCCGGGAGGCGGTATGCGACGCTGACATCGTCTGCACCGTAACGCCCAGTCGGGAGCCATATTTGGAGAGCGACTGGATTGCCCCCGGCACCCATATCAACGCCGTGGGCGCTTTCACGCCCACCACCCGAGAGGTCACCAGTACTCTGGTGGCCAAAGCCAGACTGTACGCCGATCAGGTGGAGGCCATGCGCAAGGAGTGCGGTGAATATCTGGTCCCCCTGCAGGAAGGACTGATCGGTCCGGACCACATTGTGGGCTCTCTGGGCGACGTGCTGCTGGGGCGTGTCCCGGGCCGGAGCAGCGGGGAAGAGATTACTCTGTTTGACGCGCTGGGCCTGGCCGTGGAGGATGTGGCCTGTGTCAAGTATCTGTGCGGCGGAAGCCGCAGCTGAATGGCTGGCCCCATGACCCGACAACAATAAATTTATCTGAGGAAGAAGGAAACCGCCATGAAAAAATGCATTGCCCTGCTTCTGACCGGTGTGATGCTGCTGGGCCTCCTGTCCGGCTGCAACACCTACCAAAATGATGACAGCGCCTCCAGCGCCGGAAGCACCTCAAACACGGCAGATGGAGTCAGCGCCGACTTCACCATGGCCTACAATGGTGTGGTGACTCTGAACCCCATTATGAGCCAGAGCTCCAACGATTTTAATCTTTTCTATCTGACCCAGATCCAGTTGGTGCGTTTCTACGGCGATGAGCTGCAGTACGACGCCGCCGAGAGCTATGAGGTCAGCGACGACTATACCGTCTACACCTTCCACCTGCGGGACGGCCTGAAGTGGTCGGACGGCCAGGCGCTTACCGCCCACGATTTTGAGTACGGCGCCTACTGCCTGCTGAATCCCGACATGGGCAGCCCGGCGGCATACAGCTGGTTTGCCATCAAGAACGCCTCGGCCTATAATTCCCGCGAGATCACCGATTGGGCCGAGGTGGGCGTGAAAGCCCTGGACGACCTGACCCTGGAGATCACCCTGGAGCGGCCGCTCAACTCCTTTGACCGCACCATTGCTGTGCGCGGCCTGTACCCCCTGCGCCAGGATTTTGTGGAGCAGGTAGGCAGTCAGCAGCTGGGCTCATCGCCGGAGACCATGCTGTTCTCCGGCCCGTACATCATCACTGACTGGGTGCTGGAGAGCTCCATGGAGCTGAAAAAGAATGATCTCTACTGGGACAGTGCCAATTCCTTCCCCACCCAGAACCTGCACTTCATCGAGGTGGAGGATGACAACACCAAGGTGGCCATGTTCGAAAATGGCGAGGTGGACGCCATTGAGCAGATCTCCAGCCAGTATTTTGGACACCTGAATGAGTACCTGAACTCCTTTGTGGGCGGCGGCATTATGTTCCTGTGGATCAATCAACAGGGTACTAGTCCGGAGACCGCCGCACTGTTGAGCAATCAGAACTTTCGTCAGGCCCTGAACTATGGCTTCGACCGTTCCGCCACCGTCAATGCGGTAAACCCCGGTTACAAAGCCTATAACCGACTGGTGGACTCCAACTTTGCCGGTCCCGACGGCGGCAAGTTTGTGGATGAGTACCCGGTGGAAACGGTGCCTCTGTCCGGCGACGTGGATAAGGCCAAGGAGTATCTGGCCGCGGCCATGGAAGAGTTGGGCTACTCTGATGTCTCTCAGCTGCCCCAGCTGGAGCTGATCACCTGGGATACCTCGGAGCAGAAGCTGCTGCTGGAGACCATCATCGACCAGTGGAAGCAGAATTTGGGCCTGGAGAATATCCAGCTGACCCAGTATGTGATTGGCACTGCCATTGGCAGCTTCTACGACCTGAGTTATGATTTGTTTGCCATTACCTGGGAAACTGACGTGCTGCCCACCGACATTATGGAGGCCATGGTCACTGGCGGCGAGGTCAATTACGGCATCTGGAGCGATGCCCAGTTTGACTCCCTGGTGGAGCAGGCCATCAACGAGCTGGAGCCGGACAAGCAGGCGGAGCTCACCGCCCAGGCCGAGCAGATCTTCCTGGACAATGCGGCCATCCTGCCCCTGTATGAAAACGGCGTGACCGGCGCAGTGCAATCCTATGTGGAGGGCTTCCAGATGTCCGCCACCAGCTCCGGTTATCAGTTCAATCACCTGGTGGTACACAAGTAAACAAGTAGTTTTGCGCAGCGGGGAGCGCGGCGGCTTTTCAGGCCCCGTCTCCCCGCGTATCGTTCTTCGAAAGGAGACCAGCCTTGAAACGATATATTCTAAAGCGGCTGGTGATCTCGATCATCACCATCTGGCTCATTGCCACATGCAGCTTCTTTCTGCTCCATGCCCTGCCGGGGACCCCCTTCGGCACCACGCAGCTGATGAGCCAGGAGATGCGGGACAAGATGATGGCCTACTATGGGCTGGACCGCCCGCCCCTGGAGCAGTACCTGACCTTTCTGTCCAACCTGATTCGGGGTGATTTCGGCTACTCGCTGAAATATGTAGGGCAGTCGGGCAACGGCATCATTGCCCAGACCTTCCCGGGGGCGGCGCAGCTGGGGCTGCAGGCATATCTGCTCAGCTTCCCCATCGGGATCTTTTTCGGCATTATTGCCGCCCGGCGGCGGGGCCGTCCCCTGGACTATGCTCTGGTGGGCTTCTCCGTGCTGGGCGTGTCGGTGCCGGTATTTATTCTGGCATCCCTGCTGCAATATGTATTTGCCACCGAACTGGGGTGGTTCCCGGTGGCCCAGTGGAAGGGCTTTGCCTACACCATCCTGCCCACACTGACCCTGGCCATCGGCTCCATCGCCGGAAAAACCCGCAATATGCGCACGCTGATGCTGGAGGTCATTTCGGAGGACTACGTCAAGACTGCCAAGGCCAAGGGCCTCTCCTCTGCCCGGATCGTCTGGAGCCACCAGATCCGCAACGCCATCATCCCCATGATCCCCTCCCTGGGCATGGAGATCGTGACCATCCTGATGGGATCCTTTGTGGTGGAGCAGATTTTTGCCATCCCGGGTATCGGCGCGTATTTTGTCCAATCGATCCAGAGCCTGGACTACACCATGACCCTGGGCTTAACGGTATTCTTCGGTGTGTTTGTGGTCAGCGCCAACTTTGTGATCGATTTGATTTACGGCCTTGTGGACCCGCGGATCCGGGTTGCGAAATGAGGTGCATTCAATGAACAAACCCGCTTCCTCTCTGACCGAGCAGGATTTTGTCGGTCTGCCAGCTGACCGAAGCATGGCCGACGCCATAGTGCGCCCCAGTGTCAGCTACTGGCGGGACGTGTTGCGCCGTATTCGGTCCGACAAAGTCGCCATAGTCAGTCTGACCTTCCTTGTCATCATCATCCTGATGGCCATTTTTGCCCCCATACTTTCTCCTTACGGCTATGAGACCACCGATCTGCTCCACACCAACCAGCCTCCCAGTGCCGAGCACTGGTTCGGCACCGACGCCGGAGGCCGGGATCTGTGGACCCGGGTCTGGGTGGGGGCACGGATCTCCCTGATTATCGGTCTGGGCGGCGCCATTGTGCCCCAGATCATCGGCATCTTTTTGGGCGGCCTGTCCGGCTTTTTCGGCGGCTGGGTGGATATGCTCATCATGCGCATCATTGACGTGGGCGTGTGCATCCCATCGCTGGTGTATGTGACCCTGATTATGCTCTGGCTGGACGCGGGCCCCGTGGCCATCATCATCGCCATTGCCATTACGGGTTGGATGGACTCGGCCCGCGTCGTCCGGGGCCGGATGCTCCAGTTTAAAAACCGGGAGTTTGTCTTGGCTGCCAGCACTCTGGGGGCCTCCCCCATCCGCATTATTTTCCGGCACATCCTGCCCAATATCCTGGGCCAGCAGGTGGTCAACATCTCCTCTGCCATCCCGGCGGCCATTTTCCTGGAGGCATACCTGAGCTTTATCGGCCTGGGCATCAAATCCCCCATGACGTCCTGGGGTCAGCTGTGCCAGGTGGGCTCGGAGTTTTACCGCCTCTACCCCTACCAGCTGTTTATTCCCGGCGTGTTTATCAGCGTGACCATTTTGGCATTTTATCTGTTCGGCAACTGTCTGCGCGATGCGCTGGACCCCCATCTGAGGGACTAAAGGAGGCGCCTTATGACGAACCATCTTTTGGACGTGCAGGACCTGCATGTCTCCTTTGACACCCACGCCGGCGAAGTCCAGGCGGTACGGGGCGTCAGCTTCTGGCTGGATGCGGGTGAGACGCTGAGCATTGTGGGCGAGTCCGGCTGCGGCAAGTCGGTGACCATCCAAACCATTATGAAGCTGCTGCCCTCCCCTCCATCCCAAATCAAGTCGGGCGCCATCACCTACCAGGGCACCGACATCACCCATTTGAGCGACAAAGCTATGGAGTCCTACCGGGGCAAGGAATTTTCCATGATTTTTCAGGATTCTATGACCAGCCTGAACCCAACCATGCGGGTGGGACGGCAGATGTGCGAGGGTATTTTGCGCCATCAGAGGGTGTCCCGCCAGGAGGCCCAGCAGATTTCGGCAGAGCTGCTGGGGCAGGTGGGCCTGCCCAACCCGGAGCTGGTGGCAAAGCGCTACCCCCATACCATGTCCGGTGGTCAGCGTCAGCGGGTCATGATTGCCATGGCTATGGCCTGCAATCCCAAGATTCTCTTTGCCGACGAGCCCACCACCGCCCTGGACGTGACGATGCAGGCGCAGATCTTGGATCTGATGAACCACCTGAAGGAGAAGCGAGGGACCTCCATACTGCTCATTACCCATGATTTGGGCGTAGTGGCCAAGATGGCCGACCGGATCGCCGTGATGTATGCGGGCAAGATCGTGGAGTACGGCGACGCGCGGCAGGTATTTTACCGCCCCAGCCACCCCTATACCTGGGGGCTTCTGGGGGCCATGCCCAACCTGATCCAGGACGTGAAGAGTGAGCTGTACGCCATTCCCGGCACGCCGCCCGATCTGTATGCCCCGCCCAAGGGGTGCGCCTTTGCGGCCCGGTGTCCCTACGCCATGGAGGCGTGCTTGAAGGAAGATCCCCCGGAATTTGCCTGCGGTCAGGGCCACGGCTCCCGCTGCTGGCTGCTGGACCCAAGGGCACCCGATGTAACGCCGCCGGAGGGCATTCCGCCCCTGCCGAAAGGAGGCAGTGATCATGTCTGATGCAATTCTCCAGGTTTCCAACTTGGAAAAACACTTCCGTGTAGGCCGGGGCAAGATCCTGCGGGCGGTGGACAATGTATCCTTTGCCATCCAGCGGGGCAAGACCCTGGGACTGGTGGGCGAGTCCGGCTGCGGCAAGACCACCGTGGGCCGCACCCTGCTGCGTATCTATGAGCCGGACGGGGGCACCATCGTGTTTGACGGCCAGGACATCAGTAAGGTGACCCGGGCCCAGGCCAAGGCCCTGACTCGAAAGATGCAGATGATCTTTCAGGACCCCTACGCCTCTCTGAATCCCTTTTTCACCGTAGGCGAGATCATCGCGGAGGGCCTGGAGCTGCATAAGCTTTGCGCCAATGCCAAGGAGCGGCGGGAGCGGGTGTATGAGCTGCTGAACATGGTAGGCCTCAGCAAGGAGCACGCAAACCGATTCCCCCATGAGTTCTCCGGAGGCCAGCGCCAGCGGGTGGGTATCGCCCGGGCGCTGGCATTGAACCCGGAATTTATCGTCTGTGATGAGCCCATCTCCGCCCTGGATGTGTCCATCCAGGCCCAGGTGGTCAATATGCTGATGAAGTTTCAGCGGGAGCTGGGACTTACTTACCTGTTTATTGCCCACGATCTGTCCATGGTCCGCCACATCGCCGATGAGACGGCTGTCATGTATCTGGGCACCATGGTGGAATACGGCCCTACGGAGGAGGTTTACGGCCATCCGGCCCATCCATATACCCAGGGTCTGCTCTCGGCAGTGCCGGTGGCCGACCCAGACTACGAAAAGACCCACCACCGCATCCCTATGGAGGGCGAGGTGCCCAGCCCCATCGACCCCAAACCGGGCTGCCGTTTCTGCGGCCGTTGTCCCCGGGCTACCGAGCAGTGCCGCACGCAGACGCCCGCGCCCAAGGACCTGAGCGGCGGACATTTTGCCGCTTGTCATCATCTGGATTAGGAGGAACACTACCAATGAATACAACAGAAATGGTTCAAATTGCCCTGGATCTGGCCCAACTGCAGGAACTGCCTCTGGATTCCTCCGTCTCGGTTCCAGGGGAGAATATCACCCGCGTGCTGGCGGGCATTGATATGGGTGCTGCCGAGCTGACTCTGGCCCGCCAGCTGGGCTATGACTGCGTGGCCAGGCACCATAACATGGTGCCCCGCCTGGGTAAGCTGGGAGAGCTGGTTGCCCAAAGCCACTATGAGAAGCTGGTACACTATGGTGTGCCCGTCAACGTAGCCCAAAAGCTGCTGGAGCACCGCAAGCGGGCTACGGAGATCATGTTTCACGGCTCCAACCTGGACGGGGGGCCGTCTGTGGCCCGGCTGCTGGGGATGCCATATCTGGGCCTGCACACCCCTGCCGACCTGCTGGGCGAGCGGATGGTGGAGGCGAAGGTGGACGAGGTCTATGAAGCCAATGACAACCCCACCGTCCAGGAGATCCTGGACAATTTAATGACCATCCGAGAGTATGCCCAAGCCCCCGAGGGCCAGCGCCCTGCCATCTGGGTGGGCGAAAAGGACAGCTACGCAGGAAAGACTGTGGTGGATTTTGCCGGCGGCCTGGGGGCGGAGCTGGACGAGCTGAAGGCGCTGATCACCGCCGGTGTGGGTACCTTTGTCTGCATGCACATGGACGCTGACATCGTCAAAGCCCTGCAGGAGGACAACCGCTGCAACGTGCTGTGCATGGGTCACATGGCCAGCGACTCCATTGGCTTTAACCAGATCCTGGACGCCTGGGAGGCTCGGGGCGTAGAGGTCACCCGCATCGGCGGGCTGGTCTGACAGGAGGCCCGCCATGGCATGGACTTTGATTCGGGGCGGGACTGTGGTAGACGGGACCGGCTCCCCGCCCTTCCAGGCCGATGTGTGCATCCGGGACGGCGTAATAGACGCCGTGGGCCCTGACCTCTCCGCCCCGGAGGGAGCCCAGGTGATGGATGCCGCAGGGAAACTGATTACCCCGGGATTTATCAACATGCACTCCCATTCCGATTGCTCCGCCGCCATGTACCCCAATATGGAGAGCACGCTGGGCCAGGGCATTACCACGGAATTTGCCGGACATTGTGGCCTGGGGGTCGCCCCAGTACAGCATAGTTGGCTCTACATGTTCCCAGAGAAAAAGGCATTCACCAAGGTCATGCCTGAGCCGCCTGGGGGTATTAACCCATATAACGCCTATCTCGTTCCCACTCAGCGGCTGCGGGAGCCCTTTGCCCAGACCTACGGTCAGGAGCTGGACTGGACTACTTATGGCCAGTTCCTGGAGCATCTGCGCCGAGTGGGGCTGGGTGCCAACCTGGCTGTGGTGGCCGGGCAGGCCCAGATCCGTCTGCAGGCCATGGGCACCGACTATCACCGGGACGCCACTGAGACGGAGATCGCCGCCATGGAGGGCGCCCTCAGCGAGGCCATGGATGGCGGCGCGCTGGGACTGAGTCTGGGCCTGGACTATGAGCCGGGCCTCTTTGCCGGGCGGGAGGAACTGCTGCGCCTGATGAAGCTGGTGGCTGCCCGGGGCGGCATCGTCACTGCTCACACCCGCAGCCGCAGCCACCCCTATTATGGCCATGCTCAGAGCTTCCTGGACGGTCTGCGGGAATTTTTGGACCTGGGACGGGAGAGCGGCGTCCGCATCCATGTCAGCCACATACAAAACGGCTACAACGTCACCCCGGCCCACGACGGTTTGATCCGTGCCGCCGTGGCCAAGACGCTGGAGGAGCTGGACCGAGCCCGGCAGGCGGGTGTAAACGTCACCTGGGATGTGATCCCCAAGTACGCCTATGGTCCCTTCCACTACCCTATGGCCGCCTCTCTGTTCCAACCCTACGTGGAGCGGTGTGGGGGCTGTGCCGCTTTTTCCCGGGCGTTGACCCTGCCTGACTTTCGGCGGCAGGTTGTTGAGGAGATCCGGACCGGACGCCATCCGTCTCAGGGGGTCTTTACCCGCTTTGATCCGCAGGCCGACCCAGCCTGGGACACCCGCTACCGGTTTACCCGTGTGCAGCGGGCAGGCTGTGTAGGCAAAACGATTCGAGAGGCAGCGCAGGGGGCAGACAGCCTGGAGCTGCTGCTGGATGTGCTGACCGAAGACCCCTACGCCGCTATGATTTCCCTGGGGCGCCGTCCGGAACATACCCCCGACCGGGACGCCTTTGTGGCCCGAACGGAGGCCACCATTGGTCTGGATACCTGGACCTTGGACTACGACGCGGCCCTGTCCGAGGGCGACCTGCCGCTGGAGTGCGGCTCGCCCGCCACATACGAGGGGATGACCGTGTTTCTGGAGACGGAGCGGGACAAGGGCGCTGCCATAGAAGAGACGATACGCAAGCTTACCGGCAATGCGGCCCGCACCCTGGGACTGACCGACCGGGGCTTTGTCTCCCAAGGTCTGGCTGCCGATCTGTTGGTACTGGACTGGGAGCATTTCTCTGCCAGGGAAAATCTTGCTGATCCCCGACATGGCCCGCAGGGACTGGACTATGTGCTGGTGGCCGGGCAGATCGCCGTGGACCACGGCGTCCATACCCATGTGCGCAGCGGCACGGTTCTGGGGCCTGAACATCGAAAGGGAGAGAACTGAGCTATGTCTTTTGACTTTCAAACTCTGGCCGACGCCATTGACTACGGCTTCGGCACCGGGTTCCGACCGGACTATACCGTGATGGCCGGAGCACAGCTGCATGTAAAAACCGCCCCCTGCATTATCGACGCGCTGACCAGGTTTTCTCAGAGTGGTCTGTATGGTTGGACCGACTCCGATGACCCCCTGTACATCCGGGCTGTTGTCAACTGGATGGCAAAGGTCCGCGGCTGGGAGATAGAACCTTCCTGGATCGTGCCGTCCTACGGGATCCTTCAGGCCATGTGTGCCTCCATCCGCGCCTTTACTCAGCCCGGCGACGGCATCATTGTGCAGCAGCCGGTCTATCTGCTCTATGCCCGCGCCATCGCCAACTGCGGTCGGAAATTAGTGGACAGTCCCCTGCAACTGCGGGGTGACCGGTATGAGATGGACTTTGCCGACCTGGAGGAGAAAATGGCCGCACCGGAAAACAAACTGATGCTCCTCTGTAACCCTCATAACCCCACTATGGATGTATGGGAGCGGGAGGATTTGGAGCGAGTGGCGGCTTTGGCCCAAAAGCACCATGTGCTGGTGGTGGCGGACGAGATCTTTGCCGAGCATGTGTGGCAGCCCGGTCTGATGGTTCCCTATGCCGCCGTTCCGAACGCGTTGGACCACTGTATCATCTGTACCAGTCTTGGCAAGGCGTTCAATTTTACCGGTACCAGCCACTCCAATGTGATCATCCCCGATGCGGCCATCCGGAAGGCCTACCGCACCCAGCGGGATGCCGATCACTATGGCAGCCTCTCTCCCTTCATGCGGGCCGCGGTGTTGGCGGCCTACACAGATGAGGGCAAGGCGTGGATCGACGAACTGATGGACTTTGTGCATGAGAACGAGTCCTTGGTGCGGGACTGCTTTGCCCGCTGTATGCCGGCGGTGAAGCTTCTGCGCCACAGAGCTGGTACGCTAATTTGGGCGGACTTCCGCGGCTTGGGGCTGTCGGAGCTGGAGCTGGAGCGGTTCTTCTTGTCCGCCGGCGTGGAGCCTGACCTGGGCAGCAAGTACGGCGCTGCCGGGACCGGCTTTTTGCGCCTGCAAATTGGAATGCCCCGCTCTGAGCTGACCGGAGCGCTCACCCGCTTGGAAGCTGCCGCCCGGAAATGCGGCTTTGCCCAAGAGGCGCCTTACATCTAATAAAAATAGGGCTCTGCACGAAAAATGTGCAGAGCCCTTGTTATAGGCGACGATGATGCCGGAAGACCTTTGAAAAGTGGAGGGAAGAGGTTACTTCAGTATGTAGAAAATTAGGCGAAAATATAAAAGGTGTATTTCAACCTTGCGCCTATGGGTCAGCATTTCAGATAACAAATTAAAATTTATCTATCAAATCCTCTTGGACCCCTGATATATCAAGGCTTTCCGCGGATTAAATGTCCAAACCTTATGTACTTTCCCTTGTTTTTGCCCTTATGGGCTGAAACAAGGGAAACTTTTTTACTCCCCGCAGACTACCTTATCCAGCAGCCGTGCGGAGGTACGCTTGGCCTCCCTTGTGGCGTGGGCGTAAATGTTCATCGTGGTACTGACGTCGGCATGGCCCAGCAGCTCCTGCACGTCCTTGGGTGCCGCACCGTTGGAGAGCAGATTGCTGGTGAACGTGTGTCTAAGCATATGGAAGTGAAAGTTCTCCAGCCCCGGAACTTCCTTCTTCGCCTGACGGCACATGATACCCACCGCCCCCGGCGTTTCAATGGCTCCGTCAGGCCGGAGACAGACAAAGGACAGTTCCCGATACCCCTCCGGCACCTCCACCGTCCTAGGCAGGGTGTAGACCTCGTAATAGGCCCGGTCTTTCTCCCTGACCTCCGTATAGTAGTTCAGGCTGTAA